>Ga0099364_10000070_pt1 | contig 159856 bp, 112 predicted proteins | sample TergutTh196P3_FD_73070 | JGI IMG/M metagenome (GOLD analysis project Ga0099364, IMG submission 73070) | Microcerotermes parvus P3 segment gut microbial communities from Pointe-Noire, Republic of the Congo - Th196 P3 | ecosystem: Host-associated > Arthropoda: Insects > Digestive system > Gut ... | reverse complement strand
AAAAATGATATTTTTCACTACATCTATTTATCAAATCACAAAGTCCGCAATCCTTTGCGCAGCAATGGTTTGCGGACTCCTTTTTCATACGGCGCTGTCAAAGTCGAGAAATAGGAATTAGTATGTAAAGAAATAATTTTAGGCGCATAAACACAATCGTCCGACATGTTGCAGTATATGCAAAGAACTCATGCTCAATGGAATTAATCTTAAGACATCATGCATATTTTATGCATATTTTCGATTATTATTACATATATTAGTACATATATGAATAAATATACAATTATTGGATGATAATATCGGTTATTTTTGTGAATTATTCGGCGAAATAGATGTTGCATAGTAAACCGTTATCTGTTATATTTGTTTCAATATACGCGCATTAGCATATTTTGCTTGTGGCGTGTGCGGAATGCTTTGATTCAAAACATGGGATTATTCATAAATACCAGAGGTGAGAGCGTGAAACCGAGAGTCTTTATAGATGGCCGGGAGGGAACGACCGGCCTGCAAATTTTTGACAGGCTCAGCGAGCGGGAAGATATTGAATTACTTTCGATTGACGATGATAAACGAAAGGATATTGGCGAACGCAAGAGGCTGCTGTGCATGGCGGATTTAGTGTTTCTGTGTTTGCCGGATGATGCCGCTAGGGAAGCCGTAGCGCTGATTGACAACAGCAAAACTCGCGTTATTGATGCTTCAACAGCGCACAGAACCTCGCCCGGATGGGTTTACGGGTTTCCAGAGCTGTCGGCGGAGCATTGCGAAAAAGTCAAAAACGGTCGTTTTATCGCAAATCCCGGCTGCCATGCTTCCGGCATTATCGCTTCTGTATATCCCCTCATTAGGATGGGCGTAATGCCGCACGATTACCCGCTTACAGCGTTTTCCCTGACCGGCTATTCAGGCGGCGGAAAAGCGATGATCAAGGCATATAACGAGGATAAGCTCCCGGAAATGTGCGCGCCCAGATTGTACAGCCTCGATTTGCAGCACAAGCATCTGCCTGAGATACAGCACATCACCGGATTGGTGCGCACGCCGGTTTTCTGCCCGATCGTGGACGATTACTACGCAGGGATTGCCGCGACTATTATGCTGCACAGGGAACTGCTGATTGGGCAACCTACGGCTGAATGTATCCGCAGAATGCTCTATGATTACTACCGTTCCCAATGCGCGGGCGTGCATCATATAACAGTCGCTCCTGAGCTAGGCAGCGGGATGCTTGAAAGCAACTGGGGGGAAGACAGCGATTCAATGATGCTTACCGTCAGCGGCAATGATGATTTGATGATCGTAACCGCACGGTTTGACAATCTCGGCAAGGGCGCATCCGGCGCCGCAGTACAGAACATGAATGTTATGCTCTTCTCAAAATGCATAATGCAGAGCAAACAGTGTTACTAAACAAATACATAGAATTTCTACATATTCGGAGGTAAAGATGCAGTTTATCAACGGCGGTGTTTGCGCCGCAAAGGGTTTCCGTGCATCGGGGCTGCACGTCGGCGTCAAGACGCGCAATAAGGATAAAAAAGACCTTGCGCTGATTGTCGCTGATTGCGATTGCGCCGCCGGCGCGGTATATACGCGTAATATAGTCAAAGCTGCGCCGATTCTTGTCACACAGGAGAATCTTACGGGTAGCAGGGCGAGGATTATCTTTGCCAACAGCGGGAACGCGAATGCCTGTGCGCCGAACGGCGTGGAAAACGCCCGCCGCATGTGCAAGGCTGCGGCTTCATCGGTCGCTTCGATGATAGCAGCCGGGGATGCCGCAGAGCCTGCTTCAGAGAGTTACGCGGATATTTCCGCAAAATCAGAGAGAGAGCTTGCGGCAGAGCAGGGCATTGACGAGAAAAGCGTTATCGTCGCCTCGACAGGCGTTATCGGCCAGGAATTGCCAATTGAGGTCATCGAAGATGGCATTGCGGGGCTTGTATCGGCGCTGTCCTATGACGGCTCGCAGGATGCGGCAGCCGCTATTATGACAACAGACCTTACTATGAAAGAATTTGCTGTTGAGTTTGATATTTGCGGGAATACAGTTAGGATCGGCGGCATTGCGAAGGGCAGCGGAATGATTCACCCCAACATGGGTACGATGCTGGCGTTTCTGACAACCGATTGCGCCATTAGCCCCGAAATGATTCAAAAAGCGCTCGTGGGTGCAACCAACGTCAGTTTTAATCGTGTATCAGTTGACGGCGATACTTCCACTAACGATATGCTCACGCTCCTAGCAAGCGGACTTGCCGGAAACTCAGAGATTACAGATCATGGTTCTGATTATGATGCTTTCTGCGAGGGCTTGAATACGCTGTGCATTGAGCTGGCGAAAATGATCGCTGCGGACGGTGAGGGAGCGACCCATCTCATCACATGCCGCGTGCATGGCGCAAAGTCGGAGGATGAAGCCGAAGCGCTGGCGAAATCTGTCATATCATCAACACTGACCAAAGCGATGATTTTCGGCGCGGATGCCAATGTCGGGCGTGTGCTTTGCGCGCTGGGATACTCCGGGGTAGATTTTAATCCCAATCTTGTGAGCGTTGCTTTTGAATCCGCGACCGGGCGCATCCTCGCCTGCGAAAACGGAATCGGGCTTCCATTCGACGAAAACACAGCTAAGACAATCCTGACCGAGCGCGATGTGACGATTGATATCAACATGAATGCCGGAGATGCCGAATGTTCATGCTGGGGCTGCGACATAACATACGATTATATTAGAATAAACGGGGACTATAGGTCATGAGTTGAGAGTTGAGAGAGGAGAGAGGATAGTAGGGATGGTGAATGTGAATTTTGACAGGGCGCAGACGCTTGTTGAAGCGCTGCCTTATATACAGAAATTTACGGGAAAAGTTGTTGTCATAAAATACGGCGGAAACGCAATGATCAGCCCGGAGCTGTTCGATGCGGTCATTGAGGATATCATTCTGCTGCAGCTTGTAGGCATACACGCGGTACTCGTCCATGGCGGCGGGCCGGAGATAAACGATATGCTTGACAGGCTTGGCATAGAGTCGCGTTTCATTAACGGACTGCGGTATACCGACAAGGAAACCATGGATGTCGTGCAAAGCATTCTCTGCGGGAAAGTAAATAAAGACCTCGTTGCTACGATTGTACGCAAGGGTGGGAACGCCATAGGGCTTTGCGGGCTTGACGGCAAACTGTTCGAGGCTTGTAAGTACAGCGATACCGATGGAACGGATTACGGTTATGTCGGCGAGGTCACGCGCGTTAACCCCGAGGTCGTGCTGCAGGCGATAGGCGATGTTCAGATTCCCGTGGTCGCAACGGTTGCGTTCGGGGTTGATGACGATACGCCGTATAACGTAAACGCTGATACCGCGGCGGCAAAGCTTGCGGTTGCGCTAAAAGCCGAGAAGCTGATTTTACTGACTAACACACGCGGGGTTCTGCGCATAAAAAACGATGAGGACACGCTTATACCGCGCATCACCATTGATGAGATAGAAAGTCTGAGAGAGCAGAATATCATTGCGGGCGGTATGATACCGAAAGTCGAATGCTGCGCCGATGCTATAGCGGGAGGCGTACGGCGGACGCACATTTTAGACGGGCGCATCCTCCATTCGATTCTGATAGAAATGCTTACAGACGAAGGCGCGGGGACAATGATAATTGAGAATTGAGAAAGGAGAATTGAGAATTATTATGACCAGTAATAATATCAAATTATTAGATTCAGAGAATGTTATGCAGACTTATGCGCGGTTTGATGTGGTTGTTGAGCGCGGTGAGGGTGCTACGCTCTTTAGCCCGGAGGGGCGGGAGTATATCGACTTCACCAGCGGCATCGGGGTTAACTCTATCGGCTACGGCAATAAAAGATGGGCGGATGCTGTATACGCGCAGGCTTTGAAGCTTCAGCATATTTCCAATCTGTACTATTCTGAGCCTTATGCAAGGCTTGCCGGTGAGCTTACAAGGCGAAGCGGAATGAAGAACGTGTTTTTCTCAAACTCCGGTGCCGAGGCTAACGAGGGCATGATAAAGCTGGCTCGGAAGTATTCCTTCGACAAATACGGAAAAGGCAGAAGCACCATAATCAGCCTTGAGCAGAGCTTCCACGGCAGGACTGTTACTACGCTTGCGGCAACCGGACAGGAGGTTTTCCATAACTTCTTCTTCCCGTTTACCGAGGGATTCACGCATTGCCCGGCTAATGATATAAAGGCACTAAAAGCCTTGCTGAATATGTATGCCCATAACGCCGTGTCTGTAGATGGCACATCGGCGCTGAAACCAAGCCGGCCGTCATCCGGCATCTGCGCTGTGCTGATTGAACTGATTCAGGGCGAGGGCGGGGTCTTGCCGCTCGACGTTGACTATGTGAAAGCTGCAGCGAAGCTATGTGCCGAACAAGACTTGCTGCTGCTGGTTGACGAGGTGCAGACCGGTATCGGCAGGACAGGGTCGCTGTTTGCTTTCCAACAATACGGCATCAACCCGGATGTTGTTACCTTTGCCAAGGGCATAGCCGGCGGTTTGCCGCTGGGCGGTATACTGGCCAATGAGAAATGCTCGAACGTGCTGACACCGGGTACCCATGCAACAACATTCGGCGGGAATCCTGTCTCGGCTGCCGGTGCGCTCGAAGTATTAAGCCAGCTCGATGATGCCGCTCTCACCGAAGTAAGCGCGAAGGGTGAGTATATAAGAAAAACAATAAAGAGCTGGAATCTTCCTGTTATTGGCGAGATTCGGGGCAAGGGTCTGATGATAGGCATTTCCCTTGTCGGAGCTGTCCCAAAGGAAATCGCGCCGAAATGCATCGAAGCCGGGCTTTTGATCCTGACTGCCGGCTCTGATGCGCTGCGGATGCTCCCCCCGCTTACAATCACATATGACGAGCTGGACAAGGGGCTTTCTATATTAAAGCATGTTTTGGAGGAGCTGTAATGAATAAGGATTTATTGAAGCTACTGGATTTATCGCGCGAAGATATTACTTTGATACTTGATACGTCAGATAGGCTAAAAGCGGAGTGGAAAGCCGGTAAGAAGCATGATTTCCCTCCGGGGAAAACCCTTGCGATGATATTTGCCAAAAGCTCCACACGAACGCGTGTATCGTTCGAGGTCGGTATTTTCCAGCTCGGCGGTCAGGGGATATTCCTGTCAAACGCTGACAGCCAGCTAGGGCGCGGAGAACCCATTGCAGACACCGCGCGCGTGCTCAGCCGCTACTGCGACTGCATCATGATCCGCACATTCGACCAAGAGGAGGTCGAGGAGCTTGCGCGGTACTCGGCGATTCCGGTAATCAACGGTCTGACAGACTTTTCCCATCCGTGCCAAATCCTTGCCGACCTCATGACCATCCGCGAGCATAAGGGAAAACTCGAAGGATTAAAAGCGTGTTTTATCGGCGATGGCAACAATGTGGCCAACTCTATGATAGTCGGATGCCTGAAGTGCGGCATGGATGTTTCCATCGCTTGTCCCGAGGGCTACAGGCCGGATAAGAAGGTTTTGGATTTCGCCGCCGCTGTTGAAAGCTGTAAATTTGAGCTTACGGACAATCCCAAGACTGCTGCGGCCGGAGCTGATGTCATTTTCACTGATGTCTGGGCATCTATGGGGCAGGAGGGCGAGGCCGCCGAGCGGCAAAGGGCATTCAAGGGGTATATGGTTGATGACGGGATAATGGCTCTAGCCAATCCAGGCTGTATGATACAGCATTGCCTGCCCGCTCACAAGGGCGAGGAGATAACAGAAAAAGTCTTCGAGGAACACGCAGCAGAAATCTTCGATGAAGCCGAAAACCGCCTTCATGTCCAAAAAGGCGTAATGTACCTATTAATGAGGAATTAAGAATGGGGAATGAGGAATTAGGCTCTTCGCGCCGAACCCTTGCACAAAACGGCAATATGTATCAAACCTCTCCGCAAAGCGGATACAATCATTCTCAATTCTCAATTCTCAATTCTCAATTGCATCCTGTGTGGCTTTCCGATAAGTGGGTTGATTATGAGTTGCTGGATTGCTCGGGCGGGGAGAAACTGGAGCGGTGGGGTTCGTATGTGCTTGTGAGACCGGACCCTCAGGTGATTTGGAACACGCCGAAAGAGCATCCCGGATGGCATGGCTATGACGCGCGTTATGAGCGTTCGCAATCGGGCGGCGGTCAGTGGCAGTTTGTGGGCATCCCTGAAACGAAAAGCAAAAAAACGAAAACTCCTGATACATGGCAGATTAGGTACAACGGATTGCTGCCGGGCGATAAGCTGTCATTCAATGTCAGCCTTATGAATTTCAAGCATACAGGGCTTTTTCCCGAACAGGCTGTAAACTGGGAGTATATATACGAGCGCATCCGCAATGCCGGGCGGGAGATAAACGTCCTCAACCTCTTTGCCTATACCGGCGGAGCGACTTTAGCCGCAGCCGCAGCAGGCGCGTCTGTCTGCCATGTGGATGCCGCGCGGGGGATGGTTGCGCGGGCGCGGGAGAATGCTAAACTATCCGGGTTAGACGATAAGCCTGTACGTTGGATTGTGGATGACTGCGCCGGTTTTGTGGAGCGGGAGATACGGCGCGGGCGCAGATACGATGCGCTGATAATGGATCCGCCGTCTTTTGGCAGGGGCCCCTCGGGCGAGGTCTGGAAGCTTGAGGACTCGCTGTATAGCTTCGTTAAGCTATGCCTTGATGTGCTGAGCGGCAACCCCCTTTTTGTGCTTATCAACTCCTATACAACTGGGCTATCCCCCGGAGTGCTGACATATATCACCCAATCCCTTTTAGGCGGATATGCCGATAGCCGTGAGCTCGGCCTGCCTGTAACATCAAACGGACTGATACTGCCGTGTGGCTCCACTTGCCGCTGGAGCAATAAGGAAACATAAATGAACCCAATTATTAAAACAGAAAACCTTACCTTTGCCTATTCCTCCGTTGATAACACCGAGCCGAAAATTGTCTTAGCTGATCTAAACCTTGAAATTGAGAAAGGAACCTTTGTTGCTGTAATCGGTCACAACGGTTCAGGGAAGTCAACGCTGGCAAAACATTTTAACGCTATTTTACTCCCGCAGGGGGGGCGCGTTTTCGTGAGCGGCGCAGATACCGCCGATGAGAATCTGACGATAGAAATCCGCCGCCGCGTAGGTATGGTGTTCCAGAATCCCGATAATCAGATCGTCGCCACAGTCGTGGAGGAGGATGTAGCTTTTGCGCCTGAAAACCTGGGCTATCCGCCTGACGAAATACGGCGGCGTGTTGATGAGGCGCTGAAGATAGTCGGCATGTACGACTACCGCGAACATGCTCCCCATAGGCTCTCGGGCGGGCAAAAGCAGCGGGTTGCTATCGCAGGGGTGCTTGCGATGGAGCCTGAGTGCATTGTTTTCGATGAGCCGACCGCAATGCTGGACCCGCAGGGCAGGGAGAGTATTTTGAAGGTGTTGCGCGATTTACGCAATAACCGAGGTGTAACTGTTGTATTAATAACGCATCATATGGATGAGGTTGCCGATGCTGACAGGATTGTAGTTTTGTCAGATGGGGAAATTATCTTAGACGGTACCCCGAGGGAAGTGTTTCGTGAGAGCGAGACATTACATAAAGCCGGGCTTGATGTACCTGAGACGACAGCTCTGCTCAATGAGTTGAGGGCAGAGGGCTTTGACTTGCCTATGGATGCTCTAAGCATCGAGGAATGCGCAGATTCCATATTCGCCTGCTTCTCAGAATTTATACCTGTCGGCAAGCCCAATGCGTAATATAAACATCGGAGAGGAGGAGCAAGTGCGCAGACCGTGTTATCCGTTATAACCGGAAACGCAGTTTAGCGAAGCTTGTGACGGTATATTGGCACAGATAGAAACCAAGAAGCTAACACATACATATGGTGCGGGCACTCCGTTTGAGCGTGTGGCAATCCGGGATATTGATTTTACTGCCGAGAAGGGCGAATGCATCGGCATTATAGGCGCTACGGGATCAGGTAAATCAACCTTTGTACAGCACTTGAACGGCCTGCTGAAACCGACCTCCGGCAGCGTTATCTTCGACGGGCATGATGTTCACGAATCAAAAGAACATGCACGTCAGACCCGCTTTAAGATAGGGCTTGTGTTTCAATATCCTGAATATCAGCTATTCGAGGCCACAGTGTTTGAAGATATCGCCTTCGGGCCAAAGAACATGGGGCTTAGCGATGCGGATATCCGTGAGCGGGTTTATGAAGCCGCGGGGTTTGTGCGGCTTGATGAGTCGCTTATGGATAAATCGCCGTTTGAGCTCTCGGGCGGGGAAAAGAGGCGTGCGGCGATTGCCGGCGTCATGGCTATGATGCCGGAGGTGCTTATTCTTGACGAACCAACAGCCGGGCTTGACCCAAGAGGCCGTGACGATATTATTCATAACATAATGAGCTATAAACATGCAATAAATGCCACTATTATCATGGTGACGCATAATATGGACGAAATTGTCCGCTCTATCAGCAAAACCGTTTTGTTTGACAAGGGCAGCATCGTCATGGAGGGCGTTCCCGCGCAGATATTCTCTGATGAAGCGCGGCTTCGCAAGCTGGGGCTTGCCGCGCCAAAAATGACAATGGTAGCGGCGCGGCTCCGTATGCTGGGTTTGCCGGTTAGCGAGGATGTTTTAACGATTGGACAGCTTCGCAATGAGCTTGTTAGGATTAGAGAGGGGGGTGAGGTTTAGCTGTGTTAAAAGACATTACTTTAGGGCAGTTTTTTCCGGGGAATACCATCGTGCATAGGCTTGACCCGCGTACTAAACTTGCGCTTACTGTCATCTATATTACGGCTTTATTTACAGCTCGCGGGGCTTTTGGGTATGCCCTGATGTTCGCCGTGCTTGTTACATGCTTGATTCTGTCAAGGATAAAGCCTGCTGCGGTGCTGCGCGGCCTACGCCCGATTTTCATAATAATCATTATTACCGTAGTTCTCAACATCTTCTTTGTCCGTGGGGAAACTGTACTGGTGGAGTACGGGTTTGTCGTTATTACCCTCGAGGGGTTGCAAACGGCCTTATTCATGGCGCTGCGGCTGATGATGCTGATTGTCGGGACGTTTTTGCTGACATACACGACCTCTCCGATAGCCCTTACTGACGGCCTTGAGAGGATATTCAACCCACTTAAGAAAATCCGGCTGCCGGTTCATGAGTTTGCTATGATGATGAGCATTGCTTTGAGGTTTATACCTACGCTTATCGAGGAAACGGATAAGACGATGAGCGCGCAGAAAGCAAGGGGCGCGGATTTTGAGTCCGGCGGGCTGATAAAGCGCGCAAAGGCAATTTTGCCGCTGATAATCCCCTTATTCATCAGCGCGTTCCGCCGCGCCGACGAGCTCGCTACTGCTATGGAAAGCCGCTGTTATCACGGCGGCGAAGGCAGAACCAGAATGAAGGCTCTAAAAGCCGCCGCAAGGGACTACCTGGCCCTGCTATTCGGCGCAGCTATAATAACAGGGGTCATCCTCCTGCGGAGTTAGTAACTTAGTGATTGAAAAACAAACAAAAAACAAGAAAATTACTGTCACTAAGTTACAATTGAGAATTGAGAAAGGAGAATTGAGAATTAGGACGGGGAACGGTTCTGAGATGATGGCGCATTAATCTTTGTTTTGTAAATCAAATATAGATTACATAAACTATAGTAAAAATCTCGTAACCTAATTCTCCATTCTCAACTCTCAATTCTCAATTGCGCTCCGCAGAGCGCGTTGGGGTGGTTATGAGGAATATTGCTGTATATTTGATGTTTGATGGGTCGCGTTATCATGGGTGGCAGGTGCAGAAGGCTGATGTTACTGTGGCCGGGACGCTGGAGGCTGCTCTGTCTAAGCTATGCGGGCATCAGGTGAAGGTTCATGGGTGCGGCCGCACTGATGCGGGGGTCCATGCGGAGCGGTATTGTTTCAATTTTAAGTCTTCGACGAACATTCCGCCGGAGCGGCTGCCGCTGGCTCTAAACTCCTTCTTGCCGCACGATATAGCGGCGCAGTGTGCGATTTACGCGCCTGATGATTTTGACTCAAATTTGTCTTGCATTAAAAAGGAATACACATACAGGATTTTAAGCTCCCGCATACGCGACCCGTTTTATACGAACAGGGCACATTTCTACCCACAGGTGCTTGATATTACGGCGATGCGTTCGGCGGCGCGGCATTTCGTCGGTACGCATGATTTCGCCGCCGTCCGCTCAGTCGGGACTGAGACAAAGACGACGGTTAGAACTGTTTATTGGTATGAGGTAGAGAATCCGGGACATGCAATAGAGCTACGCGCTTGCGCGAACGGCTTTCTGTACAATATGGCACGGGCAATGGCAGGCACGCTGATTTATGTTTCCGAGGGCAAAATAGACCCCGATGAGATACCGGATTTGTTAGCAGCGAAGGACCGCCGCCTTACAGGCCCGACATTGCCCCCCGGAGGGCTGTACCTAACAAGGATATGGTATGAGGGCGCTGTAGGAGAGATGATGAGCGGTTAGCGTGATGCTGTTTCATTCAATCATCAATATCCGGATCATCTTCGTGTTCATCGGGAGTATTTTGCAGGGACTCCCGATAACTGCTGTTTATTTCCATTACGCTCTCATTAATCAGCTTAGGTATGCTTTCATCAAGCCATGCTAATCTTTTTTCCAGCCATGAGCGCGTAACCTCAATTTCTTCCTCCCATGAGTTAGTAAAAGGTTGAGATCGCGCTCGTTCAATATGTGTATTCCCGCTATATAATCTTGGCCAGCGTAGGGCATTTTGAGCCGCAGGCTCTTTTAGGTGCTCTGCCATTGCATCGAATAGGCCAAATAACTTATCATCTGACCAAATACTGCTGCGGTACTCATCCCACGCTTGAACCACCTTGTTAAAAAAGACCTCATCTCTGATAAGCGTGCTTATCAGAGGTGCTCTGAAAACACTGAAATACGCGAAGTTCGCAGCATTTATCTGATTGCCAAGACTCCAGTCGCAGTCCCACAAGGGTCCCATTACAAGCTTGCCGCCGGCCGGGCGGTACATATAGGTGGAAAACAAACCGGCATCCAGGCATTTTATTAGTTCGGCTACAAGAAAATAATTTATGAAAGAGTCCACATCAATATAACTCTCATAGTCCCAATCGTCATTTGAGATAAACTCATACTCACCGCTTCTGGTGAGTAAATTGTGGAAAAAAGAGATTTCTTCTTCCAAAAAAGCAACTTGCACGGAAGTCGCCTCACTGCGGCCGGGATGCATAACCCTATACACGGTATTATCAAACGAGAACATGAAATTTGAATACTCGGTAGCCCTATCACGCTGGTATAGGTATCCGCCTCCGTCAAAATCAATCTTTTCGGAGCTGCTTAAGCTGAACGTTCCAAGATTGAGTTCGTTATCAACCGCAGCAGGTATGTATTGGGAGAGGAAGTAAACACCCTGATACTCAATCATGCCCGACGGCCCGTCTTGTAAAAAGACCTGCACCATCCCGCCTCTTGGCTGCCAATTAAGGACAGTTGCCGCCAGTTCATAAGCATACCAGTCCCTTAAAAGGGACTTATCTGCGTATGGAGGGCGCAATACCCATTCGCTTAACGGGCTGAGGCCGAAAAAAGAATGGTAGAGCGGCTCAAAAAAGCCGGATGCATCGTTGTATAGTGATAATTTGTAAGGTTTTTGCGGGAATGTCAATGAAACCGCACCACGGTAATTTGCTGTAGCATGTCTAAAGACTGTAGCCGGATTATCAGTCAGGCGGTTTTCGCCGCAACTATCAAAATACCATATCACGGATCCGGTAGGAACGTCTCTGTTTGGCAATAGGTCAACACTTGTCTGTAAAACCATGATAGGCAGATGCGAGGAAAATTCAGAGGCGTATGAATCCATTTTTTCATATGGGAGATTTGATATTGCATTACGGCCGGTACCGATGGACACATCATGGCAAAATGCAAGAGTAGCGAAAACTGATAATAAAACAGCTAACAAAAAAATAATTCTTATGCTTTGTAGGTTTTTACCAGCCATGTTCTGCTTGCCTTTCATTTGCTGTTTTTTGGTTTACGCAATGACAAATCCGGGGAGAGTATCGTTTTCATATCACATTTCAATAAATCTGACAGCAGAGACCCCCTCCAGTTTAATGATTTTCCCGCAGATATGCTTTTCGATCCCCTTTTTGTGCCTAAATTCATAAAGCAAATCCGATGTTTCGTTTGTGTTTCTGTATTTAAGGGAATATTTCAGCGATAATTCATCAAACACACCCTCTATATCCTCTGCGCTGCCGCTTGTTTTTACAGAAAGAGTCCCAATGCGCTTGAAGCCGCTGAAAAAATGAATCGCAAGCAGAATAACTGCAATCATTGCGCACCAGATCACGGTAAGCTTCCGAAATGAGAGCCCGCAGGCAATCCCGGATGTTACCGCCCAAAACACAAAAACGAGGTTTTTGGATTCTTTCATGCTGTGACGGAACCTGATTATCGACAATGCTCCCAACATTCCTACGGCAAGGACTATATCATTGGTGACGATAACCGAGACCATCGCGGCTACAGGCGGGAGCAGTATAAGCGTAAAGGCAAAGCTGCGGCTTACGGAGATTTTTCTGTGGGTGATATAAAATATGGTAAATATCCCGACTCCGCACATTATGGCAAAAAGCAGGTTGTATATTACATCAAACTGTTCTATGAAAGTCGCTGTAAAATTTTGTATAATGTCGCCCATTACTCCATTCACCCCAAAATATACTTTAATGATTCGGCGTACTTGCTGACCGAATACTCGCTCGGAATTATGCGGTATACCGCCCTTTGCAGCCATTGCGGCAGCGCGTCTTTGTATTTAATCTCTAAAATCGTCTCGTCATTGTAGAAAACCGGAACAGGAGCCGGCATGGTGTCGTTTAGGTAATAGTTTCCATATAACGCGCCGACTTCTTTGTCGAACGTTATCCTTATATCCAGCTCTTTTATTGTGTAAACCTGACGGAGATACTCGATGTAAACAGAGCTCCGGCATCCTTTTAGATGCATTTCCGATATTATGGAGTCAGTGTTTTCGCTGCCTGTTTTTATATCTGTGAAACCTTTGAGCAGCAAGTCTGCTTCTTCCGCGGATAGTTCGCCTGATATTTTTTTATTGCGCGAACCTCTTTTCACCTTCTTTTCGAGCCTGTAATACCCGGTGTCTCCGTATGTCCTGATACGGTATTTCTGCCTTGCGTAAATACCGTCCTGTTTTTCTCTATAGTCGTCGTAGTACAGCGTATCAAAATAAAACGATTTGACGATATACGCTCCGCCATCACCGGCGTTTTTATCGGGGTCCATAAACCCGGCGCAAAAATCCCTGAACTTTAGGTATTCGTACGCGGTCAGCGTAAACTTCACCTCATGGCGGAACCCGTCGTCTTCGGGATAGCGGTATGAATTGTCAATAGCAAAGCGGCGTACCGGGCGCAACATCATGCATCCTCCCTCAGCACTGCGGTAACTGATTCCACGCCGTCTTTTTCCAATAGACGGCCGCAGAGCGTGTCCGCGCCTTTTTTCATACCTACTTCATATACCATCTCAACAGAGCCGGTGTTCTTCTCTTTGTCGAACTTCGATGCCACAGCCATTATGCTGTAGCGTTTGCCTGCTAATTTGATGATTTCCTCCTCGATTGCAGGAACCGGCTTTGCGGCTCTTACGGTTATCAGGTATGTGCGCGAGCCTATATTCATAAATGAGAATACTATGACCGTTGCGCCAATGAATAAAGTGCCTACAAACGCAAATAGGTATACACCCAGGGCTGAAGCCATGCCGGCGGCAATCGCAAAGAAGATAAACGCGGCATCCCGCGAGTCCTTTACCGCAGCGCGGAAACGTATGATAGACAGCGCGCCTACCATACCAAGGCTGAGCGCGAAATTAGAGCCTATAAGCATAACTACGAGAGTTACCGAGAGAGTCACGATCAGTATGGTTTTAGCAAACGCTGCCGTCGGTTTTGTGTCCTTTGATGTGAAAAAATAAATCGTGTATACTATAACAGCGCATAAAAAAGCTACTAATAAGTTTAGCGCTGCTTGCAGAACCGTTATGTTTTCCAGGTTGTGGAATAAAAGAGAAACCAGCTCGCTTCTGTTCATTGTCACCGCTCCGTAATAAAGTCGGCAGCCGTCAGGCACCCTTAAATATACGGGTTCGATTAAATTGCCGCTCTGCCGTATTGCCGAGTATACACAATCACAATTTGAAAGTCAAGCGAAACAGCGCGAGAAACAGGGTTCTGCGCTTGCATAACCTTAAAAAGAACTTGACTTAGTAACTAACTATGTGTAAATTAATACTAATCATTGAAATTACGAGGAAAAAATTGTGATAAAAAGATTTATTGGATTATTGAAAACGAACAAAACAGCCCTGGTTTATGCCGCATTGGCTGTCATATTGCTCATTGGGCTGTATTACCGCGTCATGTTTGCGTATAATATCGAATACACCAACGCATACATGGGTACGCAATATACCCATGATGAGTATAATTACCTCAACATGATCGAAAGGCTCCTTGCCGGGAGAGGATATGGGTACTGGGCAGATCAGGATGCGTTTGTCACTCCCGGGTATCCGCTGTTTATGGCAGCGATTATGGCGATTTTCGGCACGGGGGCAAACGGAATACTCGCTGTCAAGCTGGTTCAGGCAGTGCTGTCGGCAGCAACCGTCGTGCCGGTGTTCTTTATATGCGTAAAACTGCTAAAAAACCGGGGAGCGGCTTTGTTTGCGGCTGCGCTTGTCTCGTTTTACCCGCCTTTGATACTATGGTCGCGGTATTTACTGACCGAGACATTGTACATATTCTTCCTTATGCTGTACTTTCTTGTTCAGTTGCACGCTATGGAAAAGAAGGGCCGCGCTTGTAATATTGCGGCGGGTGCGTTATTCGCGCTGTCCGTGCTTGTAAGGCCGATGATCGTAGTCTTGCTGCCGCTGCCGTATATCTATTTATTTATCCTCAATAAAAACCGCGAAGAGCGCCGGCTGCTGATAAAATGCTTCGTCTTTTTCGTATCTGCATTCGTTTTGGTAATGCTGCCGTGGTGGATTAGAAATCTTGTGGTTCTTAATCAGTTCATACCCCTTGGCACGCAAAGCAACCCTTTTTACGCGGGTATCGTCAGAGACCATAACACGCTGCCTGCGTCGGATAACCAGTTTGCCGATGGTGTCAGATTATTATTTAGCGAGCTGTGGCACAGGCCGTTTGAGACTATAAAATGGTTTACGATAGGCAAACTCGATACAATATTCTCCACTCCCTCTTATGCGCTTCCCGCCGGGGTTTCATATTTGTCCAGCATTGCAAGGCCTATGCATATGTATTTCGTGGCCTTAGGCTCCGTGGGCATACTTGGCGGGCTGCTTGTAAAGAAGATGCGGATGATTTCTATATATATGCTGTTTTACATTGTCCTTTCGCTGCTTTTCATCCCCACAAGAAGATTTGGGCTTCAATACATGCCGCTCTTAGCCATATTCTCCTCGTTTGTATTGGTGAATCTTTATGCCGGCTGCAGTAAGCCCAATGACGGGGCCGGGCAGGATGTACGGCTGCAATAGCTCCCTGCCGTGGCTATCCGGTATTTACGAATACGCCTATAACCGGTTTTATTAATTAATATCCACGGTTTATGCATATCGCGTATTATTTTTCTGGATCGGATAATAAAATGGAAAAAGTTCGCATTTTGGCAATAATACCCGCTTATAACGAGGCTAACAGCATCGTTGATGTAGCAAAAAGCGTATCCGGCTGCAGGCTCCAAACAGCCAAGGGCGTGCTGGGCATTGATGTTGTCGTTATTGACGACGGTTCTGCCGACAATACTTCGGAGCTCTGCAAGAAAAACGGCATCCGCGTGGTCACATTGCCGAATAATCTTGGGATAGGGGGCGCGGTGCAATGCGGGTACCGCTATGCCTTCAATAACGGCTACGATATCGCGTTTCAGTTCGATGGCGACGGGCAGCACGATGCCGGCAGCTTAGATGCGCTGCTTGCGCCGATTTTGTCAGGCGAAGCAGACTTCGTCATCGGTTCGCGTTTTTTAGGCATGGCGGGTTATCAGTCTACAAAGCTGCGGCGTATCGGGATAAAATGGCTCTCGCTTATGATCCGCTTGCTTACGGGAAAGCGCATCACCGACCCGACTTCAGGTTTTAGGGCCGGCAACGCGGGCGTTATTAAACGTTTCAGCAGCCGTTACCCGCGTGACTATCCGGAACCTGAATCGGCAAAATGGCTTCTCAAGGAGAAGTTCCGCATCGCCGAGGTTCCGGCCACGATGTTCGCGCGCGCTCATGGCCGCAGCTCGATAAGCTTGCTTAACGGGGTTTACTACATGATCAAGGTCAGCTTCGCTTTGCTGATAACGCGTTAGGTTCAACCGGCGGTATGCCGGGATTCGGGATTGGGGGAGAATATGTCAACAATTCAATTGGTGCAGGTTATTCTCATTGCGCTTGCGTTTTCTGCTTATGTTTTATACAAAGTGAGGATGGCTAAGCTCGATTTGCGCTATGCTATTACCTGGCTTGTCGTTACTGCAGGCGTGCTTGGCATAGCGGCATTTCCGCACTTGGTTCTCCGCCTGGCGCACTTTTTAGGCTTTGAAGCCGGCACAACTATGGTGTTTATTGCTGCAACGGCGGTTTTAGGGGTAATTGTTTTCAGGCAAACCATTGTGTTATCTGACATGGAAAAGCGCATTGTCAACCTAACACAAACCATCGCCCTGATGCGCCAGGAACAGGACGAAAAGAACCTGGATAAGTAGGAAAACAATACTGATAGCGTATAATTCTCAGAATATTTCTTTTATTCCTGCTTGATTTATGGTATAATGGTTGCCGCTTGTCGGCAATCAATTATTATGGTACAATGTTTACAGCGAGGATGTTTATGACTGAAGAAGGCCAACCGAAGAAAAAAAAGCGCGGGCTGCTGCGGATTATTATATCCTTTACCTCTCTGGCGGTGCTGTGCTATGTTGTAATTTCACTGATATCCGGGCAGGGGTTGGGGTTTTCCTGGATTGGCGATTTGTTCGCGGCGGACGAGCATATTGAGCTGACGGACGAGTATCACTTTAATATTGGCCGCGGCAGGGTGTTTGCGGATTTGGATAATGCCCTTGCTGCAGCAGGTTCGCTCGGAGTGCAGGTGCTTAGCTATAGCGGCACGGAACTTCTTCGTGATTCGTTTCAAATGGGTACGCCGGCGATATCTTCCTGCAACGGCCGGGCTATCGCATTCGATATAGGGGGAACAGGTGTCCGCGTTTTTGACTCTAATGAGATAATTACATCAGTAACCGCGAACGGCCCGATAGTTTCCGCTTCTATCAGCCAAGATGGCTGGTTTACCGTCTGCGCTCAGGAAGGCGGCGGATATAAAGGCACCGCGAGCGTGTACAACAGCAACGGCAGCATGGTATACAAGGTCAGTCTTTCCAGCGGCTATGTTTTGTCAGCCGTACTCTCGCCGGACAACAGAAGCCTCGCTGTGCTGAACCTTACGGATACCGGCAGCAGGATTACTTTCTACCACGGTTTGGACAAAGAAGATGCAGACAGTGCATTTGATTACACGGATGGATTGATTCTGGATATTTATTATATGACAAACGGTGATTTACTCGCCGTCACTACAGATGCTTTAATCCTGATTGAATCAGCCAGAGGAACAGATGCCGTGGTTTTCAGTTATCCAAGTATGCGCCTTGGCGGCTATTCGATCAGCAGCGACTTCATAGCTTTGCATCTTCTTGATTTCGGTATCGGAAACAGAGGCAGGCTCATGACACTGGACTCTTTCGGCAACCTCTTTGGAGAGGTTGCGACAGAGCGGGAGCTGATCTCTATGTCGCTTAGGGATGGGTATGTTGCTGTAATGTTTAGCGACGGGCTTTTCGTCTACGACCGCAGACTGAATGAAATCGCGTTATCCGATGACAGCCCATCGGCTGCAGGAGTCAGCCGGCTGCTCAAACTTGAAGGCAGCGCAACGCTGGTAGCCGGCGACCGCTTTGCGGTAGTGGTAAGAACAGAAAGGGAGCATTCCGAATAGATGATTACGTTTCTGATAGATTTTAGTCTTATCTGCATTGTCGCTTTCTGCGCATGGCGCGGGTACCGCAATGGGCTGATTCGAGGCGCATTCGGCGTTGTGACCCTTATCATCTCATTGTTTCTTGCTAATATTATCGCCAATGCGTACTCGGAGGAGTTCACAGGTGCGTTGACACCGTTTGCCGGCGGAATTATGGATACCGCGCTTTCAAATATTACTTCCGAAAATATTGAGATCGATGTTGACGACCCCGACAGCAGCGAGGCTGACTCCGGTTTGTTCGGTTTTGGTAACATTGATTTTAGCAATATTGACCTTAGCGATATCGATCTAAGTGATATTGACTTTGACGGCATTGACCTTGAGGCTCTCGGGCTTGGAGATATTGACCTTAGCAGTATTGATATAAATGAGCTTGATGACGATGCGGGCTACTTTCTGACGACTTTTCTCGCAATGAGATATATCGGCATACCTGAAGCCGGCGCAGCCAGCATCGCGAAGATGACCGCGGAGGATGAGACCGATAGATATATATCGGACGTCATCGCAGATAATATATCCATTCGGCTGTCTTATATCGCGCTGTTTGGGATCTCGTTATTGATACTGATAATCATCTTTACGGTTATAGGAAACCTGATTGGCTTTATCTTCACGCTTCCGGGCCTAAAACTGGTGGATATAATCGCAGGCATAGCCTTCGGGCTTATAAAAGGCATATTGATTGTTCTGGCGCTGACTGTCGTGATACGGTACTTTGGGCTGCTGGCCTATGATACCGTCGAGGGAACATCGGTTCTTAAATTCTTTGTCAATAATAACCTTATAGCTAATATGCTCGGTGTATAATATGTTAAAAGGGTGGCGTAGGTGAAAGTAGTACCGAATTTATTATCATTATTTAGGATTTTCCTTGTGCCGGTGTTTATTGTGGCGTATTTCACCGACCATGGCGAGATTAAATTATATGCAATTATCATTTATGCCGTTGCTGCGGGCAGTGATATTTTGGATGGATACATTGCGCGCAAATATAAGGCATCCACAAATCTTGGCCGGGTTCTTGACCCTCTCGGGGATAAGCTAATGCTGGTATCTGTTATGGTATGCATTACAATTGACGGCATCATACCGATATGGGCAGTACTTATCGCAGCTGTTAAGGAGATACTTCTGGCAATTGGCGGATATGTTATGTACAGAATCTCCAAAGAGCCCATGCCGGCGGCGAATATACTCGGAAAACTGTCAACAGTATATTTCTTCATAATATGTATGGTGCTAATGATTTTCCGCAGCATCCCAAATCATATTGCAACAGCGATGATCTCTGTCGCTATATTGGTAATGCTGCTCGCGCTGGCAAGCTATGTGCGCAATTACATTAATTTCATGAAAAGCAGGTAAAATGCAATGCAAGCGACAATTTGTACAAGATGCAAAAAAAATGCGGCTGTTATTTTCATTACGAGAATTGAGAACGGTGTTACGTCAAACGACGGCATTTGCTTAAAATGCGCCCGTGAGCTGAATATCAAGCCTGTTGAGGATATCATCAGAAGAATGGGGCTGACTGATGATGACCTCGAGAGTTTGACTAATGAAATGATGGATATAATGAGCGAGCCGGAGGGTCTTATCGAGCAGGAGAACAATCCTGACGATGGCAGGACTGCCACTTTCCCGTTTCTCAGCAGGCTCTTTGGCGGTCCGGACGATTCCCCTGCAAGGGATACGGGCAGGCCGGGGCGGGATGCGCGAAACGGCAAGGAACAGCAGGGCGCTCCCGGAGGCCCGGGTACAAAAAAACGTAAGTATCTGGAGAATTACTGCCTTTCCCTGACACGCAGGGCAGCCGAAGGGCGGCTTGACAGGATTGTCGGGCGCAAAACAGAAACAGAGCGCGTCGTGCAGATTCTTAACCGCAGGCAGAAAAACAACCCCTGCCTGATTGGTGAGCCGGGTGTCGGCAAAACAGCTATTGCCGAGGGCCTCGCGCAGCGCATTTTTGACGGCGAGGTTCCGTATAAGCTTCGCGAAAAAGAGGTCTACCTCCTCGATTTGACCGCACTCGTAGCCGGGACACAGTTTCGCGGGCAGTTTGAGAGCCGCATGAAAGGGCTTGTCGAAGAGATAAGAAACCTTGGCAATATCATACTTGTTATCGACGAGGTGCACAGCCTCGTTGGCGCAGGGGATGCGGAAGGCTCGATGAATGCCGCTAATATTCTAAAGCCCGCTCTCTCACGCGGCGAGATTCAGGTCATCGGCGCAACTACCCTCACAGAGTACCGCAAGCATATCGAAAAGGACTCGGCACTGGAACGCAGATTCCAGCCGATTATCGTAGCCGAGCCGTCAATCAGCGAGTCTGTTGATATCATAATAGGTATAAAGCATTATTACGAGCAATACCACGGCGTTGCCATATCTAATGAAATGGCTCGTCAGGCCGTGCTCCTTTCCGAACGCTATATATCCGACAGATTCCTGCCCGACAAAGCCATCGATCTTATAGACGAGGCTTGCTCAGACATGAACCTAAGAAGCGAAGTGATAACGCGCAAGGGCGAAATCGCAAAAGAAAAAGCAGATCTGCAAAAAGAACGTGAGATGATACTCACAACGCAAAACGACGGTAACTTCGCGCGCCTCGCCGAGATTCGCAGCATGGACCTCAGGCTATCAAGCGAGCTTGATGACCTGGAGCTGCAAGGCACACCCGCGCTTGCGCTCGACAATCTTGCGAGGGTCATAGAGCTATGGACGAAAATCCCCGCATCCAGCATCCGCGAAGATGAGTACAAGCGGCTGTCGGAGCTGGATAAACGCCTGAAGGAACACATCATCGGCCAGGACGATGCTGTTGACAATGTATGCTCTGCGATAAGGCGTAACCGTGTCGGCATATCACCAAAGCGTAAGCCTGTTTCGTTTATCTTCATAGGCTCGACCGGTGTCGGCAAAACGGAGCTTGTGAAAAGGCTGGCGTCCGATCTGTTTGATTCACCCGAGTCGCTGATTAGGCTTGATATGTCGGAGTTCATGGAAAAACATGCCGTTTCGCGCATAATCGGCTCGCCTCCCGGCTACATCGGTTATGACGAAGCCGGGCAGCTGACGGAAAAAATCCGCCGTAAGCCGTACAGCGTAGTGCTTTTCGACGAGATTGAGAAAGCGCATCCGGATGTAATGAATATTCTGCTCCAGATACTCGACGACGGCCGCATAACAGATGCGCAGGGCCGCACGATTAATTTTGAGAATACGGTTATTATAATGACCACAAACGCCGGCAGCGACAAAAAAGACGGCGCAGTCGGCTTCAACCGCTCCGTGGATGAGCAGGGTAAGGAAAAAGCGGAAAAGGCCTTAAAGGATTTCCTGCGGCCTGAGTTTATTAACCGCGTGGATGAGGTCGTTTACTTCAACTATCTGTCTGAGGAGAGCTTCAAGCAGATAGCAAGGCTTATGCTCGACGAGCTGCGCGATGCCATGGCCGAGAAGCCTATAGAGCTGCTGTATGATGAGAGTCTGATGGAATACCTGACGAAAAAATCCTTCTCCCAGGTATACGGAGCGCGCAATCTCCGCCGCCTTATTCAAAAAGAAATCGAAGACAGAATCGCCTCCGAAATGATACAGCACTATTCCCTCCCCGTAAAACAAGTAGGCCTAACCGCCATAAACGGTGAAATAGAGATCCTGGCAGTCTAGGAGTCTTGGACAAAAGTCCCGCCATCATCTTTGCACCGCCTGTTTCCGCCCGTTTCACGCGTTTTTCAGTTAAATACCGATGGGTATTCGCCCTCAAAACCCGCAAAACGGACGAAAACATTCGGCACAAATCTAATGACGCTACTTTTGTCCAAGGCTCCTAGCGCGCTCTGCGGAGCGAGAGTTGAGCGTTGAGAGTTGAGAATTGAGAGTTGAAAGGTGCGTGGAGCTTCGTCCCATAACTCTCCACTCTCCTCTCTCAACTCTCAACTCTCTAAACTCTCCCCGCGCCATTTGTCTATCTTCTCTACCTGCTCCTTGTACTTGGCTTCCCTGCCTTGGTTTGTCGGGCGGTAGTATTTTCTGTCTTTTAGTGAATCGGGGAGGCATTGCATACGGGTTATCTTTCCCTCAAAATCATGCGCGTACATATAATCCTTCCCATATTCCAGCTCCTCCATCAGCTTCGTAGGGGCGTTTCTGATTTGCAGCGGAACAGGCGCGGCGAAGGTCTCTAGCGCATCCCTTCTTGCTTCCGAGTAGGCCACCGTCAGAGCGTTCGATTTAGGCGCTAGCGCCATGTATATAACAGCCTGGGTCAGGTTGTCGCTGCATTCGGGCATACCGATGAAGTGCGATGCCTGATAAGCCGCTATGGCGATAAGAAGCGCGTTGCTGTCCGCCAAGCCTATATCCTCGCTAGCAAAGCGCACCAGCCGCCTGGCGACATACAGCGGGTTTTCCCCTGCTTCGAGCATTCTCGACAGCCAGTAGACAGCAGCGTGCGCATCGCTGTTTCGCATTGATTTATGAAGCGCAGAGATGATGTTGTAGTGCTCCTCTCCCTGCTTGTCGTAGAGCAGGGATTTTCTGCTGATGCACTGCTCGAGCATATCCATCGATACCGTGACCGACCCGTCCTCTTCCGGATTACCGTTTAGAATGACCATCTCTAAAGTGCTCAAAGCCACACGCGCATCGCCGTTGGCAAACCGGGCGATAACGGTCAGTATATCCTCCGATATATTGATTGCCTGACTGCCGAAGCCGAACGGATTTGCAATGGCTCTGCTGAGCATATCCGCTATCTCGTCTTCTTCCAGCGCATTTAGCACGAAAACCTTGCAGCGTGACAGAAGAGCGGAGTTAATCTCGAATGACGGGTTTTCCGTTGTAGCCCCGATCAGCACGATGCTCCCCTTTTCCACATATGGGAGGAATGCATCCTGCTGGGCTTTGTTGAAGCGGTGTATTTCGTCAATAAACAGTATTGTCCTCACACCTATACGCCGCATGGACTCCGCCTTCGCCATCACTTCCTTTATCTCTTTTATACCGCTTGTGACAGCAGAGAAGTCTATGAACTCCGATTTAGTCTTAATGGCGATAATCCTCGCAAGCGTCGTCTTCCCCGTACCCGGCGGGCCCCAGAATATCATCGACGAAACCTGGTCATTGTCAATAAGCCTGCGGATGACCTTACCCTCCCCGAGAAGATGCCGCTGCCCGACATAGTCATCAAGCGTCCTCGGCCGAAGCCTCTCCGCCAGGGGCGTGATGGCAATCATCTGCTCATTATAAAAACTTTGCTGCATAATCGCACGCTCCCGGTTATCAGTTATCTGTTATTATTGGACGGTGGAACGGTTTTTTCTCTATCATAAATTACCGATAGCAACGGCCTACAATAAAATAACGCAATTTGCAGGGTAAAGCAAGTAAATTTTTTACGTTTCGGTTCATTGACATTATATATGTAGATTGATAGAATGTAACGCATACTGTAATTTGGAGCTTCATATATGATTATTCGCAGGACTGTAATGGGCGAGCTTGACGAGGTTTGCGGGATTTATGCCGCTGCGCGTGAGTTTATGCGGCATAACGGCAACACAAAGCAATGGATAAACGGGCACCCCTCACGCGAGGCAGTAACCCGCGACATCGAAGCCGGTAGGAGCTATGTCTGTATTAATGATGATGAAATAGCGGCTGTGTTTTACTACTGCATCGAGCCCGAGCCGACATATGCTAAAATAGACGGGCATTGGCTCTGCGATGAGCCGTATGGGGTTATCCACCGCATAGCCAGAAGCCGCAGCGATGCCGGCAATGGCGCGGGCGAGCATTGCCTAAACTGGTGCTATGAGCAATGCCGCAACCTCAGAATAGATACGCACAGCGACAATGCCCCCATGAAAAAGCTCCTCGGCAGGCTGGGGTTCGCATACTGCGGAATAATTTGGATAGAAAACGGCGATGAGCGCATGGCTTATCAGAAAAGAGACAAAGTATGAAAATCGGATTAATCGGACTGAGCCAAACCGGGAAAACATCCTTGTTCGATTTGCTCACAGGCAAAGATTCCTCCGCTCATGCAGGCGGGGGCAAAAACACGCCTAACATCGGCACAGGCATCGTCCCGGACGAGCGCGTTGATTTTCTCTCCGCGCTGTATAACCCAAAAAAGACGACATATGCCCGGATAGAGCTCACGGATGTGGCAGGGTTTGGAGCATCAGGCGGGAGCCGCAGCTCCGGCGCTACGAAATTCCTCAACGATGTGCGGCCCTGTGACGCGTTGGTTCATGTGCTTCGCGCGTTTGAGTCCGATGCGGTAGTCAGCGATATGGAAACAATAGACCCCGCAAGGGATCTGGAGTCTGTAGAAATGGAAATGATGTTTGCCGATCTGGAAATGATTGAACGGAGGATCGGACGCATCAACGCAGGTAAAAAGATAACAAAAGAACATGCCGATGAGATATCTCTCTTGCAGCGCTGCTACTCGGAGCTGGAAAACGGCCGCTCAATAAAAGAAATGGCACTCTCAGAGAGCGAACGCATTGCCATACGCGGCTATTCTTTTCTGACTCTAAAACCGCGCCTGGCTGTCGTAAATATGGACGAGAGCCAATGGGGGAGCAAAGACTACCCGCAGCGCGAGGCATTGCATTCGTTATGCTCTACGCTCGGCATCCCCGTTATCGAGCTTTGCGTGGCAACCGAGCTTGAGATAAACCGTCTGCCCGAGGATGACAGGCAGTTATTCATGGACGACCTGGGTATCGGGGAATCAGGGATTTCCGTGCTGGCTAAGGCTGCGTATAAACTGCTTGGTTTGATTTCCTTCCTGACTGTCGGCACAGACGAGGTCCGCGCATGGACAATCGAGGAAGGAACAGCCGCAAGGCCTGCGGCCGGTAAGATCCACACAGATATCGAGCGCGGGTTCATAAGGGCGGAGGTAGTGAAATACGCCGCAATAAATGAGCTTGGCACAATGGCTAAGGTCAAGGAAAGCGGGCTTTTCAGGCTGGAGGGCAAGGAATATATAGTAGCAGACGGGGATATAATAAACTTTAGGTTTAATGTCTAGAAGTGCGTGGTTGAACCGGCGGGATTGCTGCATCTGCTCCCGCAAAAATAAGAAATGGAGAATGAACTATGATTAAGCATTACAGGCAAATGAGGATTATCAGCATCGTTATCGCGTTATCGCTTCTATTCGGAGCGCTTGCCGGTTGCATCGACGATATACCGCAGCCTTCTTTAGGCACAGAAGATTTCGATTCGTTTATTAACGAACTGTTTGTTGATGAAGTCACAGCCGACAGCATTTCTCTCAATTACTACGTCGCCAATCCATCCACATTCGGCATTGAACCCATTGTGCCGACCCTGGGCGAAGTGGCAACGCTTGAATCAATACGCCGCGAGGCTCAAAAAGACCGGGAACTGGCCGCAAGGCTCAGGGGATTTGATTACAACGCCTTAAGCACGGACAATCAGATTATCTATGATATCCTCTCCCGCTCATACGAAATATACGAAGTAATCAGCGACAGGGATGACTTTGCCTTTTATATGGGTTACATACGCCCGCTAAACGGCATACAGATTCAGCTTCCAATTTTGCTGGCCGAGTTTAACTTCCGCGCCGAAGAGGATTTCGAGATTTACTTTGCGCTCCTTGAGGATACGCGGAGGTATTTTGACGATATCGTCGTTTTTGAGCGCGAGCGTTCGAGGCGCGGCACATTCCTGAGCGCGGAAAATGTCGATAAGGTGCTTGAACACATCGAGAGCTTCACAGCCGACCGCGAAGACAACCTCATGATACTGGTGTTTAATGACATAGTAGATGAATATGACGGACTTAGCGGACAGCAGCGCGAAGACTTCAAGCGGCGTAACCGCGAACTGGTGCTAAGTCATTTTCTTCCGGCTTATGACAATCTTGCAGCCGCTATGCGTGAGCTGCGCGGTGTCGGAGCCAATACCGGCGGCCTTGCAAACCTGCCTGACGGCAGGGCGTATGCACAGGCATATCTGCAATACAGGACAGATTCCAATATGACGATAGACCAGATGGATACCGCGCTTACCCGAAAAATGACGAGCATCCAAAGAGAGCTGATGTCGATTATCGAAAGCGAGCCATATTTATGGGATATGTTTATTAACGATGAGTTCGGAGAGCTGGCCCCGGCTTCCCCTGAGAACTACATGGCTATGCTTAACAAGGCCATTGCCGGCGATTTCCCGCCGCTCGGCCCGACCAGTTATGTGGTCCGTGAGGTTCACGAAAGCCTGCAAGAACATGTAAGCCCTGCATTCTACCTGGTACCCGCAGTTGACAGTTTTTATGACAATGTTATTTACATCAATCCATCTGGAGCTGACGACAATCTGACGCTTTACACTACCCTTGCTCATGAAGGCTACCCCGGGCACATGTATCAGGCGGTGTATTTTCTGCAGCAGTCCCCGCACCCCATCCGCAATCTGCTATCCGGCATCGGTTATACCGAGGGTTGGGCTACCTATGTAGAGATGCAAAGCTACTTCTATGCGGGTTTGGATGAAAAAGAGGCCGCGTTGCTTCAATTATCGCGGGCATATGATATGCTGTTCATCAGCCGCATTGACCTTGGGGTAAACGGCATGGGATGGGACATCAACCGCCTAGCCAGGTTCTTGCGCGAGATGGGCATTGAAGATATGGAGGTTGTGGAGGATATTTTCCATACCGTGACCGGCGTGCCGTTGCTCTACTTGCCTTACTCCATCGGTTATCTGGAGATGCTGGCTTTGCGGGATGAGGCATCGGGTGCATTAGGCAATAGTTTCAAACCGATGGAATTCCATCGGTTCGTCCTGGATTTCGGGCCTGCTCCGTTTACGCTGCTGAATAAGCATATGACTGACTGGGTTGCCTACGAGCGCTCAACAGTGCTTGTTTCACCTACGAACTGAGCATAATTTTAGGCAGCTCAAAAATTCATCTACCTTGCTTTCGGGTGTCGCCCATGAGGTTACTATTCGCGCTGTTGTTGTGTCTTGTGTCTTTTTCCAGTCGTAAAACTCATATTTCTGGTGCAGTTTGTCGGCCACATGGGATGGGAACGTCGGAAAAATCATATTGGTTTGGGCAGGATACATCAGGCTGTATCCTGCTTCTAATATCCCTTTTGCCATCTTGGATGCCATCGCGTTAGCGTGCTGCGCCAGCTCGTCGATCAGCCCGTCTTTAAGCAATGCCTCAAACTGCAGGCTTATAGCCGCGCCCTTTGAGATCAGCGCTCCCCTTTGCTTCAGAAAATAGCGGAAATCCTCTTTCAGCTTTGGGTTGCATATCACAATCGCCTCGCCGAATAATGCGCCGTTCTTTGTGCCTCCGAGATAAAACACATCCGCGAGGGCCGTTATATCGGAATATGTCAAATCGCAGGCCGGGCTGTTGAGCGCCGCGCTCATCCTCGCCCCGTCGATGAACAGATATACGCCGCTTCCCTCGCATACCCTCGAAATATCAAGCAGTTCCTGTGAGTTGTATGCCTGTCCGGTTTCTGTCGATTGCGAAAGATATACCATACGCGGCTTGACCATATGCTCATCGCAATGTTCGTAGATGACCGCCTCGATTTCTTCAGCCCTAAGCTTACCGTCTTCGGAGGCAATAGTGCAGATTTTATGCCCCGTTGCTTCGATTGCGCCTGCTTCATGCACGCATATATGCCCGCTCTCCGCCGCAATCACAGCCTCGTGAGGGCGCAGTATTGAAGATATCACAATAAGGTTTGCATGTGTGCCGCCGCTGATAAAATGAATATCCGCGTGAGAGCCGCCAATCTTTTCCTTAACTAACTGCGCAGCTCTGAGCGTAAACTCGTCAAGCCCATATCCCTCAAACTGTTTATACCCGACAGCCACGAATGCTTCAAGCACCTTCGGGTGAACCAGTTCGCTGTAGTCGCTTTTAAAACTATACTTCATAAATAAACTCCGTAAAAACAAAACTAAACCGCAGAAGCGTTTCCAATAATATAACATTAAATAACCATATTTTCAACACCATTGTCCATCCGGAGTAAATCGGTTTTCTGTTCCCTTATCGTGCGGTACAGCTCTGCTGCTGATGCGAAGCGGTCGGAAGGATTCATGCTTGTCGAGCGTTTAATGATATCAAGGCATGCTGCCAATCCGGCATCATTTATATTCCCCGGTATCGCGCTGTGATCTGTGTCATGGTAGACAATCCGGCAATCCTGAATATACTGCGGGCGAACGCCGGTTAGAATATGGTACATCGTTGCGCCTAAGCTATATATATCCGAACGCTTCCAGTCTATGCTCTGTAATTTCGCGCCACAAGGGATATCTGTTTGCGTTGTTGCGGCGAAATCTGTGGAATCATCAGTTTTATTCGCATCAGGCGGATTGTGGATATAAATCACGTTGCTGCTAATGCCGGCATGTTCCGCCGGTTCCGGTGGCTCTGCTGGTTCCGGCGTTCCCATTACGCTTTTGACACGTTTATACAGCTCATACTGTTCAGGCGAAGCATAACCCCTGCTGCGGCTGATAAAACGCGAATCTTTTCCCTTAATTATCGCGGAATTAAAATCAATCAGGCAGACACGCCCGCCCGGGGTGAGCATTATGTTTGCCGGCTTTATATCGCGGTGGCAAATTTCCTGCATATGCAGCTCCTGCAATGCAGAGGCAAGCTGCTCATACCACTTTATTACTTCCGGCGGCGAAAACATCACCCCCCGGCTTAAGATTTTATCAAAACTCTCTCCCTCGATATATTCCATCACAGTGAAGCTGCAATCGCACTCATTGTAAAAATCGAACAATTGCGGCAGCCATGCGCTTTTTACATTCTTCAACGCCTCAGCTTCATTACGCCCCGCTGCCTCGCAAGCGGGGGTTCCGTGCTTGAAATCCTTGATAACAACGTGCTTCCGCAGCCGTTTATGCCACGCTTTATACACAGTTCCGCTGCCCCCCGACCCAAGTATGCCGTCAAAATGATAAGTTCCGTCAAAAACCATCGGAAACGCAGCATCAGCCACAGATCCCACCAATTCTCACCTCGTTCCTTATTCTTCATTTTTCATTCTCATCATGCTTCCCATACATAGTCTGCGCCGGAACTGCCAAACGACACGCGGCAGCCGCTTGATAGCTGATACGGGGTATTTGGCGGCAATTTCTGCCCGTTTACGAAAGTGCCTGCGCTGGATGATAGATCAACAATGGTATAAATATCCTCTTTGCGCTCTATCGCAGCATGACGGCGGCTGATTGCTTTAGTCTTCCTCTCAAACTCAAAATTTGACTGCGGCCTGCCGACAGTCGCATCATACCTGCCAATTGTGAACACTTCGCTCTGGTCCATATGAACATCAATGAGCGCAGGCAGCAGTATGCTCCCCACTAACCATAGCTTACCTCCGTTCCCGCCGGGGACGATGCTTTGGGTAACATCATCCGCCGGTTGGGTATACAGCGGCGGCTGAGGTAATTGAGAATTGAGAGCGGTAAGCGGAGAGTCCGTGTTTGTTGGCGGTTGTGCCGTTGGCGGCTGTGCGTCTATGGCTTGCACGTTTGGAAGATGCACGTTTGAGGCCGGCGCGTTATGCGTTTGTATGCCCGGGATTTGTGTGTTTTGGGCTTGCGGCAGATAAACACCGGCTCCCCGCTTATTTGGTTCGTGCAGTCTTTTTTTACCGAACAGTCCGAATAAACCATTGCGTTTCCCGGATTGCTTTTCTATGTATAAATCCGGTTCTATGCTGTTTTTATACACGCTTTCCGTCATCTTCATCTGTGTTTCCGCAGGCATGTTTATTATGAAATCATTGAAATCGTTTCGCGCTTCCCCTTGCGTTTGCATAGTTTTTACCGCCGGTTTTGAATCTGCTGCCCTAACCCTTTCATGCCTTGCTTTTGCTTCCGCAGATTCTGCGTTTGCCAGCAGGATAGGCTCTACTGCCGGTATTGATAAAGACTCCATCGGGGTCAATGAGAGAGCCTGAACATCCGAAATAGCCGAGGAATAGGTTGCCGTTGCGCCTATCGCAAGCTTCGTATTCCCATTAGGATATTTTTTTAGTGTCATAAGAAAATCCTTTGGCAGAAAATCCTTCATAACAGCACGCAAAACCATGTTTTCCAAGACTGCATCATCGACAGCTATCAGCTTCGACAGTTCTGCCGACATTTCCTTTAGGTCCTGATGATCCGAGCAATCTTCTATTGTCGGAATGTATACATAGCTAACTGTCCTTTTATTCTTGTCGTAGTAAAGATACTCTGCATCGAGTAAAAATGAGTATGTTTTCATAAACCAATCCCCGCACTCTATAAGCGGAGTCAGCACGCTCGCCCAAATCAGCGAGTATTCTTTTGCGCTGTAGTCGCCGGCTATGTATTGCAATTTGCAATGCGCTTCAATGCGGTATGTAAATTCAGCATACCCATCTATGCGCCTGACATTAAACGGCAGAATGAACCCCGGCTTATCCTTTTGTATAGCACATAGCGCTTTTTTGTCGAGATCCTCCTCGGGAATCACAACTGTCAGCGATACTCCGGTGAATATATCGCTTCTTACCTGGATGTCGTACTTCATAAAAATGGTCATTCCTTTCTATTTTTTGTATTCTACAAGCGTGATAAACTCCCAGCCCCGCTCTGTCAGGACAGGTGCGCTGCCGTTTGAGAAGCTCTTCGCTTCCAAGAACCGCGGCTCAATCGCAATGCGGCCGCATACGCTGATATACCCCCAGCAATCATCTATCCGGACAGCCGCCAGATGCTGTCCGAACGACAGGGCATCATCATAAATAAAATCAATTACCGTGCTGCCGTCTGCGTTTATGAATCCCCATTTCCCGTTTTTCTTGACAGCGGCATAGTTTTCTGCTGAGAAAGGCCTTGCGTTTTCATAAACCTCATCAGTCCGGCTGCCGTTTATGAATAAGAACACCTTATCTTCAAGCCTTGCGAAAACCGCTCTTTGAGCAAAGCATCTCCCCAGTTCATCGCATATTATCCCGTCATACTCAGCAGGAACGAGCCAGTCCGATGCGATATCGATAACGCCCCATCTCCCGTTAATCTTTGCAGCAGCGTATCCTCCCGAATACATGCCAAAATCCTCAAAAACCGCCGTGCCGATTTCAAACTCCCCTGTTGCGCGCCGCCAGCCGTCATGAGAGCGAAGGGGGAAGCGGTTCTCGGAAAAATTTCCGAAGCCTGCGGCATTTTCATTCAGCTTGGCAACACGGTTATTGTTTGAATCTACGGCGTATATTTCCCCACTTTTCCTCACTATCGCCCTATCGCCGCTAAAAGTGCTGATTTGTTCGTACAGGCACGGTATCATCGGGGTTCCGTTTGCATACGCGATTCCCCACAATCCATCTGTCTGCACTTGTGCCGTGCCATTATATAATTCTGCCGCATAATCGAATCCGGTTCTTTTGGTTTCATAAGCATACCTATGGTTTTCGTAAAGCTCCGTCAGTTCGGCGCAGCCCGTCTTTGTGATTCCATCCCTGAGTATCCCCAGCGCTTCACGGGTTCTTCGTATGCTGAGGTAATAACCGGCGGCTTCAGCATAAATCTCAGGCCCGGCATCTATCCGGCTAAGCTGCAGCTCTAACAAGCCAATGTATTTGCCGCGGTAACCCCGCGTGTTGATTAGAGCAAGGTAGGCTTTTTTTAGTTCGGCCTCGGCAGTTATTGTATGTTGCGTCCGGTATCCGGCTGCTTCCTCAAGGAGCGGCACAGCGCGAATATAAATACCGTCTTTCATCAGCAGCGCGGCTTCCTCCATCAACGCTGCTTGCTTTTCCTCATTTGATTTTGCGTTTACCGCGATAAGCCATGATGTCATCAGCAGCACAATGCAGCCAATGCTGATCATTATCCGTTTTATGCGTTTCATCATGCTGTCTCCTACTACTACTACATTAAAAATACCGTTACAAGTATGCCTATGTATAGAAACGGCGAGAGCGGCATAGTGTCCTTGCGGCCGATTTTTTTAAGAAGCATCAGCGTTAAGCCGGTCAGGGCGGCAAGGACCGTGCCGCAGAATATCGTTGGTATCACACCGTGAATCCCAAGATACAGACCGGCAGCCGCAATAAACTTTACATCCCCGCCGCCGAGGCCTTTGCGGCTGATAATGTAGACGAGCAGGAAAAGCCCTCCCCCGGCTGTAAATCCCAGAGCAGAATCGATTATCAGCTCTACCGCTAACGGTTTCTTGAAAAATAGCAGTGGAATAATGGTTATTACCCACGCCGCAAGCATTGCCAGCACGGTTTTATTAGGAATCCTCTGTGTCTTGATGTCATAAACCGCAGTATGGTATCCAAAGACCAGCAGCATCGCGCCCCATAGTAAGACGATTCCATCCATATGCCCGCCCCGCAAAGCAATAAACGCGCCCCCAACCACAGGCAGCCCTAAATAAGGCAGGGAATATTTCAATTTTCTGAAATTTAATACACCGTTCAATATTTTTCACCCTCTCTTAAGACTCAATTTTTGGATATCCTGCGCCACTGCCGCTCAGCCATCCCTTTGTTATAACTGTCTGCGTTATGCGGAGCGTTGGGCCAAATGGTATTGGCAGAGCGCCGAAGGTATATGCGATCTCATATTCTGCCACAATTTTCACATTGCCGTTTTCATCGAGCAGTATGCTTTTGCCGCTTCCGTCGAATAGGCCGCCGTCGATCATGCCGGCTACGTCAAAGCGGAAGAATTCTAAGGCATCAAGCCCCCTGCTGCCTGTACGGCTGTTCACTACCCCTGCTCTTCTTAGGTATTCATCTCCGCTCATATCCCCATTTGCTAAGTATCGTCCTACAACCGGCCTCGCCACTGCCCCGAACAGCATGTTTCTCATCTCGTCTATTCCATAACTGAGCAGAAGCTCCAATATCTCTTGCGGGTTTCCTGCTGCTTCCTCAGTCAAGTGGGGTGATAGGTCTTCTTCATCGCCGTCATCATCTGCTGCATTGCTCAGGTTCAGCATGGATCCTATGCCGTTGCGGACGGAATTGATCTCCCTCAGCATCGCTCCGGCTTCTTTCCGCACCCTTGCGGCTTCTTCGCTGATGCCGATTAGTTCGTCCGCCATGCCTGTTACTTCGAGTGTATAGCAATACATTGATAATGTGTTCGCCGCCTGTGTCAATGCGTAGTGTACGCGTGCTTGCACAGCAATTATATTCACCAAGCTCAGTATAGATACAACAAGCAGCACCAACGGAACAAACGTCCCAACAGTTTCCACTACAATGTGCCCATCCTCTCTCCCCACGAAGCAGGCTTCGCGGGGGCCCCTTCCATTTAACTTCCTCGGGCGGAGTGAATCCGCCCTGCGGCAAGGTTTTTGCTTCGCAAAAACGCTTGTGCGCCGGACCCCCGGCGTCTCCTCAACGAAGCAGGCTTCGCGGGGGCCCCTTCCATTTAACTTCCTCATTTCATCTCCTCCCGTAATTCTCAATTCTCAACTCTCAATTCTCAATTTGGTCTGCGAAGCAGACCATCAGTATCCCCTGTAATCAGTGACTTTTACCGGCATTGTGGGGGAAATGCTTGTACCCCTCCTATCAGCGAAGTTTTGTGAATACAGCATGGATAGAAACAGCATACGCAGATTGACGGTTGTGGTTATGCTGAAATCCGTTTTCATCTCAGCCAGTTTGAATCTCCCCTCGCTTTCAACTGCTTCGCTCATTTTCTCCTCGTCGGAAAATATCATGTTTTGATAGTTTATGATGTTCCACTCGATGAGGTCAGCGGCGCGTCCCGCCAGCTCGGCTCCTGCATTTCTTGAAAATACGGCTCTTGTGACGAAGAAGAATACCATGTAATTTGAATATGTGAGCCCATTTTCGGTTCCGCCGCCGCCTGCGGCTTCTGTAGCCGCGTTGCTGATTGCCCGTATTACCCCGCTCGGGGAGCAAACCCATTCTCCTGCGCTGTATTTTTTTATTAGCGGAACCTTGTGCCCGGAGCGCAGGGTTGCTATATCAAACAATGATTCCGCGGCGACAAATGCAGCCCTGGCCAGTTCCCCAAGAACTATCCCGAGAGGCGGCGCCCATGAGAACGCAGCTTGAATGGCGGACACAATCGCTGTAATCTCGCTCACAGTGAATACCGCAATGTAGTTGCACACCAGCCGCAGCATGAAGATAAGCCTTGTCACCGCACTGAGGTTTGCGCCTGCGTTGTAATTGCCTTCATAGAGATACTCCCATTCGGATTGAAAAAAGTAGTTTACCTTGGGGCTGATTGGCACGCCTGTGATGGATTTCGGGTAGCTGATATCGCCGATATCGTCTCTCGACTTGCCTATGCTGTCGGGTCTGGCTGTCGTGTAGTTGGAGAACACGGAGGTGCAGTACGTCAGCAAGAGCAGATACTCCCACGCCCCAATCATACTGCCCGCCGGGTCTTGTATAGTGCCAATGACGTTTTCGCCAAGAGCTTGCATTATAAGCCCCGGGATTTCTAGGATTGCCAGTTTCTCTTGAGCCGGCGCCGCGCTGTCGTTGATGCTCCTTGCGCCCAGCGGGTTGTTCGTCAGCCCTTCATATGCCGAATCTATGAGCTTTAGCAGAGCGGAAATCATGTTTTCTTGCTTTTCCTGCGCATTTGCCCCGCCTTGTTCTTCCTGTCCGTCAAATAGTTGGATGGGATTGGTAGGCTGTTGATTCATCATTGCCGTCAGCTCCGCAAAGAACTCCGCATGTCTGCTTGTCACCTGCGAAAACATCAGAAACCCGGGCGGCATTGGATAGCTCACGCTAGATTGAGGGAAACCGGCAAAGATATCCACCAAATTGTTTGGCAGTGAGAATCTGGGGTCTGACGGAAGCGCCGCAAGCTCTGCGCGTGACAGGCTCATAGCGGAGGGGTTGTCGCGGTTTCGATATCTAACGCCGTCAAGCATTGGCTTAACATCCTGATCTATATACCTATAGCCGTTATCTTTATACGCGGTTGCCATACCCTCCAGGTTATCCCATTTCAGAACCTCGCGGTAACGCTCGATTAGAGACTTCGGCGGTTCTCCCTGTCTTTCCGTAAGCGCATCTTTTAGCTCGTCGCTGCACTCACCGCTATTTAATTTACGTTCGAGCTCATCGACAATGCTGACAAGCCTGTCGCGCATCGCATCTATTTCGCGGGCTACCGTGACTACCCTGTCGAACTTCGGCTTAAACTCATCGGCAACCCTCTTAGCGTTTTCAATGCTCTGGTTTAGGCCTGCATTCACATTTCCCTGCGTGCGCCAGCCGGCACCGCTTATCCACACCCCTTCTTCGTCCCTGTATCCGCCCCGCCAGTCAAGGTTCGTCCTCCCGGAGACGACTCGCGCTCTTATATTGCTGAGAATCCCCGCGTACTTTGTTGCATACTCCGCTCTCTCATCATCGTCATACGCATATAGCCACTCGTAGTAGCTTGTGCGTAAATTCACAAACTCGCTTTGAATATCGCCCAGCGTGCTCGATACGACGCCGAAATGCCCGCCTGATATCCCTCCGTTGATCTGCCTGATTTTATCCGCCGCGTTTATCGCATCATATAGCTCCTTATACTTTTCAAACATCTCAGCTATCCCGGATTCTATTGAGAGCTTATCGTTTATGACCGCCGTATCCTCTTTTACTGTGTTGCCGTCAAGCATTTCCAGAAATTCCTTGACAATAAGCACCGGCCCGCGAAACTTCATATATTCTTCTATCTGCCGTCTCAGGACATCTGCGTCGCGTAGGTTTTTATCATCAGCAAAATATACCTCTTCCATTGAAAGGCCGGCTCCGTAAAACACTTGAAGCGTGCCAAGCGCCTTGTTTCTCGACTCCTCGCCGAAAACAGATACGCTGATATAGTCGTCGAGGAGCTGCCATAAGATAGGGTCTTCCTCGGCTATTGCGAAAAGTCCGTAGATGTCATACAGCAGCGCATTGTACTGAGTGAGCAGCGTATTGGAAGCCATCTGGTTTGCATCTTGCAAAATGCTTCGCGCTGTATGGATACGCGCCAAGTCCACCGCTGTCCCGCTAACCAGCATTGCCGGAATAAGCAGCAACGTAACAAAAACCGTCACCGCCCCTTTGCACTCCCGAATAACCCCCCTCCCCAAGAAACGGGCTTCACAGAGACCTCTACTAATGAACTTCCTCACCTCTCAACTCTCCTCTCTCAATTCCCAACTCTCCATTATCAACTCTCAACTCTCCTCTCTCCTCTCTCCTCTCTCAACTCTCAACTCCCCCCGCCGATCAGTGACCTAAACCTTCCGCCCAGCGACCCTATGCTGTCTCCCGCATTATCCAGCCCGAGCTTTCCGGCGATGAAGTCCGCAAAATCCACAACCAGATCAACGTTCCTTATGAACTCATCGCCGTCCTGTATTACGGCTGTTGATGTCACTGTGATTTCTATCACTGCGGGGAATCCAACAAACGATAAGTCCACGGGGGCCTTGATTATCCGTCTCGCCGTTACCACAACTTCCTTGTATATAATCAAATTGTTTACATGACATTCCGCTGTAAACTCCCCTGATTTATAGGAAGCCAGCCGCCCGTCCGCATTAAGCGTAATTTCCTCGGCATTCGCCTGCGCATCCTCCATGCCTGCAAACATTGCGGAATACACATTGCGCAAGCTGTCTTTGTCGCTTTTCCAATAATACTCAAAGGTTCCCATATCATAAAAAAGCCATGAATCGCTAAGCTCTGTGGACAATGCCGTTGCCGTATACTGGGTTGCGCGCTGCAGTGCTGCCCGCGTGGGCAGGTAAACCGACAGCAGGACAAGACCCGCAAAAATCATTATCATAATCGGAAAGAGAATGGCCGCTTCCACAATTGCATCCCCGCTTGTGTCTTTTCTTAGCGCTATTAACGTTTTAATAAACCGCGGAAAGCTAAAATGCGGTTTCTGACTTGCCAAAGCGACCTCCCCCCTTCGTGTTCCCCCGGGAACTGTGAAAATCTCTTGCACAGCTCCTTACCCTTTGCCTGTCTGCCTTTTAATAATGCGGCCGGTCATACAATGTCCGACTGTTCAGTGATTGTGTCCCACATATCCACAATCCAGTCTCCTAAGAATGCCCAAATCAGCACAATCGCCAGTATCGCTACGAGGATGAGCAATACCGCGACAACTACCCCGGACAGTCCTCGCTCGTCTTTTCTCAGGCTGTGAAAGAATCCTGCCAGCGCAGCATATACCATCATGGGCAAGCTTGATAAATACTGTGTCATTTCCGAATCCTCCTTTCTCTCGTATTAAACCGGAAATCATTGGCTCCCGCAAATCTTGGTATGTCTGTGCGATTTGCGGAGCGTGGCATGGCGGCGCTTCTCACTATGGAGTTTCATATCCCCGAGAAGCTCATAGCGACCGGCATCATCAGCATTACGAGTATCGCAAGGAAAAGCATCATTGTAGGGATCATCAGTTTAGAGTTTGCTTTCTCTGCCTCTCGTTTGGCTTTGTGGCGCCGTTCAAGCCATGCTTCGCGAGCCATTTCTTTCAGCAGCCTGCCGATTTCCGCATTTCCTTTTGATATGTTTTGCATGATAGCGGCAGCCAGCTTTGCAGTTTCTTTTGTGTTGCAGCGGTTTATAAAGTTGCTGTAGGCCATTTCCGGGCTGACGAGATTGTCTATCTCATCCGAAGTTAGCCGCATTTCCATATATAGGTCATCATCCCGGCTGTGCGCGGTTATTTTCCATGCCTTATCCATTATCATCCCCGATGTCACCAGCAATGCGAGCTTCGATACAACATTCGGGAATTGCTTGCCTATAGATGCACGGCGCTTTTTCACGCGGTCATTAAGGTCGTCAAACTTCGCATAAACCAGTACAAGTATTAATGCCGTGCCTACTCCCATTATTGTTGCTCCGATTGCAGCATTGCCTGCCGCCATTACAATCGACCCCAGCGCAGCCGACCCCGCTATGCCGATCATCGGGTATGACATTAGCTGCGCCAGAAGATGCCTTGCTTTTTGCGGGGAGTGCTTCTTCCCGTAAAGCTCGTTGCTGTTTTTGAGAATCGCGGCATGTATGCCGCTCTTGCCGATCGCTTCAAACTCGCGCTGCAGCACATATCCGGGCATCGTAAATAGGTTAATGCTTTTCAGATTGCCTCTTTGCAGAGCTTCGTTGCACTGTGTCAGCTTGCGAACCGTTGCTGATGTATCGCCTCCTAGCAGCAGGCGCGGGCCTATTGATGCGATGCCTTTTAGTTTTGATAGTTTTTCGTCCCTTACCCTGTCTTTTACACGCAGTTTGTCAATGGCGGTATAATTATCATATGCCTTGCTATATGCGGCCATGACCCAGTCCTCGCGGCTCACCCTCCCTAATAGCAATAACCATGCGGTTAATAATAATGTTGCCGGTATCAGAATAATTATCAGCACCTCCATAACCCCCTCCTAGTCAGATTTCATCGTATGGCTACGGCTTTGACTTCGTTACATTCAAAGCTTTACATTGCTGAACTTCTTCGCCAGAATAAAGCTGATGATGAACACTAACAGTCCGGCTGTTGATACAATGCGCCCGGAGCCGGTTGTGTATATGGCATCCATGAAACCCGCGCCGGCATATCCGATTATGCCTAGAATTACAAGCGGCATGAATTGCATAATATTTGCCTCTGCTTTCGCTCCTGTCATCAGCGTATCTATTTCCATCTCGATTTCCATCTTATCCGCGATTATCTGCTGAGTCTCGCGGACTATCTCATCGGCATTGCCGGACTTCCCTTCGATAGTAGCGTACACAGAAGCAAAGCTGGCGATATCCTCGAGCCCGCTCCTCTCGGCTATGTCTGAGAACGCCTCTGACATCGGCACGGCATTGTTAAACCTGCCTATTATTATATCTATCTCTGTGAGAATATCGCTGTTCTCCGGATATATGAGCGATAGGTCTTCGCGCGAGCTTTGCAATGCCTTGATCAAGGGATTGCCTGCTCTGAGCGCGACGGACATAGCCTCAAGCAAATCGAAAAACTGTATGCGCAGATTGTCCGTGCGCTTCTTAACCGCATTTCCCGCTGATACGAATATATTAACTATCCCAAAAACCGCGCCTCCCGTAATCGAGAGAATCATGATTTTGTAGAAGATGAACAATACCGCAAACCCCGCCGCGAAACCCACTAAGAAAGCCAAAACATGATCGAGCATCCCGGATGGGCTGAGCGTATAGTCCGGTAACGCGGCATTAGTTATGTCAACTCTTTTATTACTCATGTCTGACCTCACATTACTTACACTTCCTAAGGTGATGGCGCAACCGCGAACACACCTTATAGGGTTGTTAAGCTGCTTATCCCTGCTGCGCGCAGTTTATATGTGTTCTTCATCGGGTTTTCGGTCCTTGTGAGTTTCCCCGCAACCTTGCTGACTGTGCTTGCTTCCGACTCCCGGAATTCATAGAGCGTGTTTATCTCGATCTGCCGCTCCTTGCTGCTGTAGCCCAAGACCTCAACTATCTCCATCGTCTTGCGGCTCTTGTCGCGCAGGCGGGACAAGTGGATTATTATATCCAGCGCGGAAGCGATTTGCTGCCGTATTGCTTCAAGCGGCAGCCCGTCCGCCCCTTGCAAAACCATTGTTTCCAGGCGGCTGAGTATGTCTACTGTGGAATTGCCGTGGCCGGTGGATAATGACCCGTCATGGCCTGTGTTCATCGCTTGCAGCATATCCAGCGCCTCTCCGCCCCTCACCTCTCCGACAACGACACGCTCCGGTCGCATACGGAGGGCTGACTTTATGAGGTCGCGTATTGTGACGCCGCCCTTCCCGTCTGCTCCGGCATTGCGGGTTTCCAGCCGTACGAGATTGTCGATATTCTTTATCTGAAGCTCTGCGGAATCCTCTATAGTTATAATGCGCTCATCCCTTGGGATAAAGTTAGACAGCGCATTGAGGAATGTCGTTTTGCCGCTTCCCGTGCCGCCGCTGACGAATATATTGTATTTTGCTTTGACCAGGAGCCGCAGCACTTCGGCGACTTCCTCAGTAATTGAGCCGTATGATATCAGTTTATCGACCGTCATTGCTTCTTTCGGGAAGCGGCGTATCGTTACGATTGGCCCGTTTAGCGCTATCGGCTTCATTACGACGTTGACACGGGACCCGTCTTCGAGCTGGAAGTCCACAATCGGCTGGCTCTCGTTGACAGCCCGCCCGGCGCGCGAGACGAATTTTGTGATAATTATCTCAAGCTCCCGCTCGCTTTCGAACTGATTATCCAGCTTATGCAGCTTGCCGTGTTTTTCGACGAAGATATCTTTATACCCGTTTATCATCACTTCCGTTACATCAGTGTCTGATATAATGCTCCCAAGAACCCCCAGCCCGCGTATAGCATCGAAAGCGTTTTCTACGACAAGCATCTTCTCTTTGAAGTTCAAGGATGACAATTCGATGAAATCCTCTCCATTGTCAGCGCGGGAATGTTCCATGCGGTTTTCCAGAATCCGCGCAATAAGCGTTTTGAGCTGCTCATTGCTTAGGTTTGTCAGGTCGGCATGATTTTGTGCTTCTGACTTGATTTTGCTGATTAATTCGCTTTTTGCCTTATCTGTCATAATGCGGCTCCCTTTTGCTTTCAGGCATCTTTTTCCCAAGGCTCCCGGTGATGCTGCGGACTGTTTACTGCATCAGCTCATGCCGGCAGCAAGGGTTTTGTATACCGCCGATGCATCTGTTGACTGCACAAGCGGCAGGGAAATCAGATCCTTTGCGGATAGCTGGCTAATTGCCGCGCCTTTGTTTGCGATAAGCTGCGTTTTGTCTTTTATCCGCGAGAATACATTGTTTTGCGAAGTAAACAGCGACATTTTTATCTGCGACGTGCTTGTCCAGTCCGCAACAAGCAGTATTCTGTCCGCGATTTCAAAGATTCGCCGGGTGCGCTCGTTGCACTCTGAGGTCATATCAATTATGAGCTCCTCCGTCATTCCGGAACATGCGGCAATGAGCGATGTGATGTTATCGACCGAGAGTATATTCATATCATCGAAGTTATCAGGGCAGCAGAAATAAGAAATATTCTGTGCGGCATCTTGCCTGAGTATGCTCTGCATTAATACTCCCGCGTTGCCTTCGCCGGCTTCAAGCATCTCAAAGACAGCGCTGATGCTTTTTCCGACTGAGTCAAAATACACGGATGTGCTGGAAAACGGTTCAAGATTCAGGTAAAGCACCTGCTTTCCGTCAGAAGCTTTTCTGGAAGCCAGTGCGAGAGCAACGGTGGTTTTCCCAACACCGCCTACCGGGGACCAGACCGCAGTAATGCCGGCTTTGTTCGCCTCTGCGTTTCTGTTATGCTCCGATGCTTTTGCGTACAGCTCCAGAATTTCAGCCGCCATCTGCGAAACGCGCTGATACTTATTTATCTTCTTAAGCGTATCCGGCACAGCTGTCTTAACATCTTCCGACCATAGCACAAGCGGCAGATGTATGCCGCTAAGGTCGGTATCTTTAATAAGTGCCGCTTCCAGCAAGGCGGCTTCGTATTTGCGCTCTTTTAGCAACCCCCTTAGTTTCGAGGTTGTTGTGCATACGCTGACAGATAACGAGTCAGCGTGGAGTTCCGACAGGGCTTTCGACAAATGCTCAGCATAATCTTCATGATTAGAGGCAATGAGGAGATTGATTTTCATAAAACATAGCCGCCTTTCCGTTTTTTCTGATGCGATATCCGATATGGAACGTGAGTATACAGGAGTGATTCTTGTTCGTCAATTATGTAAAACACGATTTGTGAACTATTGTTTTCATTATTTTTTACTCTGTTTCATCAACATTTTCTACATGTTTTTTTATCGTTTTTGCCGCTTGAATTTAACTTATTAGATTCTTCATTTAACTGCTTCACATTAATTTTCCACATAAAATGTTTTTTTCACTGTGCCGTGCTTACATGATAAGGCGGGGTATATATAACAAACGGTGATTTGCCGTTCACACCGAAGTCAAACAATGAGCTCGCGCGCTGTCGTATTTCTCATCAATCAGGCGGTAAAAAAAATCAGCACATTGCCGATAGATTTTTTTACGCGTTTTTACAGTGTGAAAAGTAATCATATCCGATACTGTTTTCACATAAATTATGATTATTGTTACTGGTCGCGCCCTGCCATGAAAAGTCTCTGAGATTCACGACAAAATGCTTGCGGGCACGATGTTGCAACTTTACTGCAATGCGAGGACGAGAATTTGCCCCCGCTCGCAGTCGGTTCCCCGCTTAGCATTTTTCGCTGAAGATTAGAGGCTTTTTATGGCAGGGCGTGACTAGCAGCCGATTATTTGCAATTAGTGATTTTTCTTTGTGTCAGCCTTGATTTGGCAATGCATATGTGTTATCTTTGTGAGTACGCAATGTAAGAGAAATGAAAGGACTGTATTACAAAATGTCACATTATGACGTACTGATAATCGGCGCAGGCCCGGCGGGTATTTTTACTGCATTGGAGCTCATACATGCCGGCAGTAAAGCAAAAATAGCTCTGGTAGAAAAGGGTTCGCAAATCAAAGATAGAAACTGCCCCAAAAATAAGACGAAGAAATGCATCAACTGCAAGCCGTACTGCCATATAACTACCGGCTTTTCGGGCGCCGGCGCGTTCTCGGACGGCAAGCTATCGTTAAACTGCGAAATTGGCGGAGACCTGCCTTTGCTGATTGGCGCGGAAAAAGCGCAGGAGCTGATTGAATATACCGATGGGATTTATCTGCAATTCGGCGCGGGTGAAAGAATCGAAGGCATCGGGAATAATCACAAAGTCAAGGAGATCCGCAAAAGGGCAATTCAGGCCGGCTTAAAGCTGGTGGACTGCCCAATACGGCATTTAGGCACAGAAAAAGCGCAGGTGATTTACTCAAATATACAAGAGCATCTCCTGCGCCGGGGTATCGAGGTTCTGTTTAACACGCAATGCGAGGATTTAATAATCAAAAACGGTGTTTGCAGCGGCGCGCGCGTATCTACGAAAACCGGGGGCGTGAGTGATATAACCGCGAAGCATGTGGTTGTCGCCACAGGTAGGCGCGGCGCGGACTGGCTGGAGCGGCTATGCGTTGAACACGGCATTGTCCATGTTCCCGGAACTGTTGATATAGGCGTGCGCGTCGAAGTAAGAAACGAAATCATGGAGGATGTCAACAATGTCCTGTATGAGTCAAAGCTGATTGGCTACCCTGCGCCTTTTAAGGATAAAGTCCGGACGTTCTGCCAGAATCCCGGCGGTTTCGTGAGCCAGGAGAACTACGACAATGACCTGGCTGTCGTAAACGGTCATTCTTATAAAGAGTACAAAACGCAGAACACGAATCTGGCGATTCTGTGCTCGCATAATTTCAGGCATCCATTCAAGCAGCCTATTGCCTATGCTCAGAAGGTCGGAGAGCTGACAAATATGCTCGGCGGCGGGCATATCCTTGTGCAGCGTTTCGGTGATATCATCGGCGGCAAACGTACTTGGGATAAGGAGCTTGCGCGCTCAAACGTGCGCCCGACGCTTGTTGACGCTGTCGCGGGTGATATTACAGCGGCAATGCCGTATCGGGCTATGATGAATATTATCGGTTTCATGCAGGCTGTGGACCATGTAGTGCCGGGGTTTGCATCCAGCGAGACATTGCTTTACTCACCGGAGCTGAAGTTTTACAGCAATCGCGTGGAGCTTGATAAAAATCTAAAGACAAGCGTTGAGGGTCTCTACTGCCTGGGCGATTCAAGCGGCTGGACACGCGGGCTGATGATGTCCTCGTCAATGGGCGTACTGATGGGCAGACTGCTCGGGGGGAGCAATGTGTAATTAGCAACTTAGTGATTGAAAACGCAAAAAAAAAGAAAGAAAATTACTGTCACTAAGTTACTAATTGAGAGTTGAGAAAGGAGAATTGAGAATTAGGACGGGGAACGGCTTTGAGATAATGACATACTATCTTTCTTTTCGTAAATCAAGAGGATATTATATAAATTATAACACATTCCTCGTAACCTAATTCTCCATTCTCAACTCTCAATTCTCAATTGCGCTCCGCAGAGCGCGTTATAGGTTTAGCTCACTTTAGGATCTTGATTATTTCTTCTTCCGGCAGTGCTCCTTTGCGCAGGATTTGATAGTACTCGGGGTCTGATGAGAGCAGCACCAGTGTTGATTCCACGCCGAGCGTGCATATGCCGCCGTCTATAACACAGTCTATCTTTCCGTCAAAATATGCCAGGACATCCTCTGCGCTCTTAGGGCTTGGCTGGTCTGAGGCATTAGCGGACGGGGCAGCCAGCGGAACACCGGCAAGGCGCAGGAGTTCCAGCGTTTTCGGATGGTCGGGGCATCGGATGCCGATTGTGTCGCCGCCCGCTGTCACTATGTCCGGGACGGCGTTGCTGCGGGGCAGAACAATGGTGAGCGGCCCGGGCCAGAAAGCATCCGCAAGCAGCCGGGCCGATTCCGGGATAACGGAACATACGCCGGCCGCAGCCTCCATATCCGCAACGAGAAGGCTAAGCGGCTTTACTACAGGCCGCCCCTTTGCTTCATATATAGCGGCAACTGCGCTTACATCAAGCCCGTTGCCGGCCAGCCCATAAACAGTCTCGGTAGGCACCCCAACCAACCCGCCGCGCAAAACAACCTCCACAGCATAAGAAAGATCGTTACCCCTAATTACAACAGTATTCACCCCAACCCCCTCTCTCAACTCTCAAATCCCAACTCTCAACTCTCCTCTCTCAACTCTCAATCCCCTTTAGCTTTTCTGCCTGATCGGCCATCACCAGCGCGTCTATCACCTCGTCAAGCGCACCGTTTAGTATCTGTTCAATCTTATATAGTGTCAGGCCGATACGGTGATCGGTGACGCGGCCTTGGGGATAGTTGTATGTGCGTATGCGCTCGTTGCGGTCGCCGGTGCCAACCTGCTTCTTGCGTTCGGCGGCGTACTGCTCCGTCTGGCGGCGGCGTTCTTCCTCATATAGCCGCGAAACCAGAATCTTCATTGCCCGGTCGCGGTTTTTATGCTGGCTGCGCTCGTCCTGGCACTCGACAACAGTGCCTGTAGGCAGATGCGTAATTCTAATCGCGGACTCGGTTTTGTTTACATGCTGGCCGCCCGCGCCGCTGCTTCGGAAAGTGTCAATATGCAGCTCTGCGGGGTTAATCGCAAAATCTACCTCTTCCATCTCAGGTAAAACGGCGACAGTGACTGTGCTTGTGTGGATGCGGCCCGATGCTTCTGTTTCCGGCACGCGCTGGACTCTGTGGACGCCGCTCTCGAACTTAAAACGCGAATATGCCCCATCGCCTTCGATGATGAAGCTTACCTCTTTTATCCCGCCGAGCTCCGTTTCGTGCAGATTCGCAATTTCTGATTTCCAGCGCTTCGATTCGGCGTACATTGTGTACATTCTGTACAGATTGTACGCAAATAAGGCTGCTTCCTCGCCGCCGGCGCCGCCGCGTATTTCTATAATAACGTTCATTCCGTCGTTAGGGTCCCTCGGCAGAAGCAATATGCGCAGCTCCGCCTCCATGCGCTCCATTTCGGCCTGGGCGTTTTCGTACTCCTCCTGCGCCATATCTTTCAGCTCCGGGTCGTCCATCAGCTCCAGGGTTTCCGCCATATCCCGCTTTGCTTTCTCATATTTTCTGTATGCATCGACAACCGGCTGTATCTCCTTCTGCTCGCGCGCAAGGCGGGCGTAAAGCGCAGGATCGCCGTATACCTCCGGCTCCTGCATCCGCTGTTCCAGCGTTTGGTATTTTTCGTCAATAGCGATAAGCTTATCTAGCATTGCCGTACCGTTCCTTTTCCCTGTTAGTTTTTCGAGATACCCCTTATACAGCAGCCATGTTACCATATAATTATATGGTTGTAAACAAAAACCATTGACTAGAACATTCATGAATGGTATTGTATTGGGAAATAATACAGGGGGTTTGACGGTTATGAGTTATAACAGGCCGGAGCTTCGGGAGAAAATTGAAAAATGGTTTGAGCTTCATGCGGATGAAATGATAAAAGACCTCGGTAGGATTATTTCAGTAAAGAGCGTTAAATCCCAAGCGGCAGCTGGAGCTCCTTACGGAAAGGGTTCACGCGCAAGCATAGATCTGGCGCGCGCGATGCTTGAGCGGCGAGGGTATGCCGTAAGCATGTATAAGGATATGATCATAAGCGCAGATATAGGGCCGGGGTTCCCTAAAATGGGTATTTTGGCTCATCTTGACGTAGTTCCCGAGGGAGAAGGCTGGGATAGCGATCCGTTTGAGATGGTGATAAAAAACGGCAGAATATACGGCCGGGGCGCGACCGATAACAAAGGGCCGTCTGTCGCGGCCATGTATGCAATGTACTGCGCAAACGACCTATGCCCGGAGCTCCGTCATGGGTTCAGGCTGCTGCTGGGTTCAGGTGAGGAATGCGGATGCGAGGATATCACGCAATACCTTGCAGAGAACAAACCGCCTGCCCATGTGTTTACCCCTGATGCGGAATACCCGATTGTTAATGTGGAGAAGGGAAGGCTTGCGCCTTTTTTTGAAGCATATTGGGAAAGAGATACCAGCCTCCCAAGAATTGTGTCGCTTATCGGCGGGAAAACCTTGAATGTCGTACCGAACCGGGCAGAGGCAGTTATCGAAGGCTTTTCTCTTGATGATGTACTGGGCTTCTGCAGCGATTTCTCGGCAGCTACAGGGGCATCTATATCGGCTGTTGACGACGGCGGGAGGCTGCTGGTGGTATCTGAGGGCGTGGCAACGCATGCCGCTATGCCTCAGCATGGGGTCAATGCCCAGACGGCGCTGATAAAAATGCTTTCATCAATGCCTTTCGCTTCAAGCAAGGGCTTTGAGTATATCCGGGCGCTTAACCGATTATTCCCTCATGGCGATTATTTAGGCAAGGCTTTCGGAATCGCCATGAGCGATCAGATAGCCGGTGAGCTAACGCTCAGCTTTGGCGTTATACGCTTTAGCGAGTACGAGCTTTCAGGCAATTTCGACAGCCGCACCCCTGCCTGTGCCGATGATGTCGACTTGCCGGGCATGACTCGCTCGGCCTTTGAACGCGAGGGGTTCTTAGTGAAAAGCCTGTCAACGACAAAAGCCCATCATACCCCTGAGGGCGACCCGTTTGTGCAGACACTGCTCGGGATATACGAGCACTACACAGGAAGGCCCCGCAACTGCCTGGCTGTCGGCGGGCAGACATATGTACACAGCATCCCGGGCGGCGTCGCTTTCGGGTGCGCGATGCCGGGCGCCGGCAACAATATCCACGGCGCGAATGAGTTTATAAGCATCGAGGATTTACTGGTCAGCGCAAAAATGTTCGCTCATGCGATTTTGGAGACCTGCGGCTGATTATAACAGATAACGGAGGCGGGTGTATGAAATCTGTTTTTGCGCTGACTTTAGGCGGCTTACGGCGGGAGAAGAAGCTCAGCCAGCGGGAGGCTGCTGTCGGGCTGGGCATATCCCAGGCGCTCTTGTCGCATTACGAAAACGATGCGCGCGAGCCGAAGCTGGATTTTATTGTCAAAGCATGTGATTACTATAATGTGACTGCCGATTACCTTCTCGGCCGCTCAAGCGAACGCACGCTTGTTTCCGTGCGTGTTATCGAGAATGTACGCGGAGTTGTCAGCGAGCTGATTGATATCAAGCTAAACGAGGCTAACCTTATATCAAAACTAGAGCAATTGACCGTTGAGGCTAAGGAAGGATAACTATGCAACATCAGGAAAAAATCCGCAATTTCTCCATTATCGCTCATATCGACCACGGCAAATCCACGCTTGCCGACCGGCTGCTTGAGAGGTGCGGCGCGATAGATGCCCGCGATATGGAGGACCAGATACTTGATAATATGGAGCTCGAGCGCGAGCGGGGGATAACGATAAAAGCCCGGGCGGTGAATCTATCTTACGAGGCAAGGGATGGTCAGAAGTATATCCTCAATCTCATCGACACGCCCGGACATGTGGACTTTAATTACGAGGTTTCCCGCTCGCTTGCGGCTTGCGAGGGGGCGATTTTGGTCGTGGATGCCGCGCAGGGCGTTGAAGCACAGACCTTAGCCAACACATACCTTGCACTCGACCACAACCTCGACATTTTGCCCGTTGTCAATAAAATCGACCTTGTTGCCGCCGACCCGCAGCGCGTAAAAAAAGAGATTGAGGACATCATCGGCATCCCGGCGGAGGATGCGCCCGAGATATCGGCAAAGCGCGGTATAGGCATCGAGGATGTCCTCGAGCGCATCATTGCCGATATAGCCCCGCCTAAGGGCAGCACGGATGCTCCGCTGCGCGCGCTTATATTCGACAGCCAGTACGATGCATACAAAGGCGTTATTGTCTACATACGCATAGTTGACGGCGAGCTGCGCGATGATATGGAGATAAACCTCATGTCAACCGGTGCAAAATACCGCGTTGTTGAGACCGGCCATATGCGCCCTACCGGAATGGAGCCTTGCCAAGCGCTTGTCACGGGCGATGTCGGGTATTTCACTGCCAGTATTAAAAATGTAGGCGATACGACTGTCGGCGATACTGTGACAGATGCCAACGCTCCGGCGGTTGAGCCGCTGCCGGGGTATAAGAACGTGCAGTCGATGGTGTTTTCCGGTTTGTACACAGCAGACGGCGCGAAATACCCGGATTTGCGCGATGCGCTCGAGAAACTTAAACTAAACGATGCGGCGCTGACATACGAGCCGGAATCATCCGCCGCGCTGGGTTTTGGCTTCCGGTGCGGTTTCCTGGGTCTGCTGCATCTGGAAATCATCGGCGAGCGGCTAGAACGTGAGTATAATCTCGATCTGATTATGACCGCCCCGAGTGTTGTATACCGCGTCACTATGACAGACGGGCAGGTCGTCAGCGTTGATAATCCGCTTAATTATCCCGATCCCGCAGCCATACAAATTGCCGAGGAGCCGTTTATAAATGCGTCGATCATCACCCCGCCTGAGTATGTCGGTAACATAATGGATCTTTGTCAGGACAGGCGCGGGGAATATAAGGAGCTTATTTATCTTGAGGCTACCCGCGTGGAACTGCGCTATGATCTGCCTTTGAATGAGATTATTTATGACTTCTTCGATGCGCTGAAGTCGCGTAGCCGCGGTTATGCTTCGCTCGACTATGATCTGTCGGGATACCGCGCATCGAACTTGGTAAGACTCGACATACTTCTCAAAGGTGAAATAGTGGACGCGCTCTCATTCATCGTCCACCGCGACAAAGCATATGCCAGAGGCCGCAAGATTGTTGAGAAGCTGAAGGATAATATCCCGCGCCAGTTGTTTGAGGTTCCCGTGCAGGCGGCAATCGGCGGTAAAATCATTGCCCGCGAGACAATCAGGGCTCTGCGGAAGGATGTCCTTGCAAAATGCTACGGCGGCGACATCACCCGCAAGAAGAAACTGCTGGAGAAGCAGAAGGAAGGCAAGAAGCGTATGCGGAGCCTAGGTTCTGTGGATGTTCCGCAGGAGGCGTTCATGGCGGTGCTGAAGCTGGACGAATGAGTTGGGAGTTTAGAGTTGAGAGAGGAGAGTTTAGAGTTTTGTTTAGGGTTGAGAATTTTGAAAGGACGGTTGTGCAATGAGGACTAAGGGGGATTTTATTGCTTTTATGGCGGAGGCGGGGGTGCTTTCGTTTGGGGATTTTACGGCTAAGAGCGGGCGGAAGACTCCTTATTTTGTGAATACCGGGGGATTTAAGACCGGGATGCATATATCTTTGCTGGGGGATTACTATGCCGATAGCATTGTTCGGAGCGGGATGAGGTTTGACGCTTTGTTCGGGCCTGCTTATAAAGGCATTACACTGGCGGCGGCGGCGGCGGGCTCGCTGTATCGGAACCATGGGGTTGATTTGCCGTACTTTTTCAACCGCAAAGAGATAAAAGACCACGGCGAGGGCGGGGCACTGGTTGGGTATATCCCGAAAGACGGCGACCAAATCGCGATAATCGAAGATGTCGTCACAGCCGGTACTGCTGTGCGGGAGAGTTTGCGGATTCTCAGCGCTGTTGCGGATGTTAAGGTTACCGCTCTGTTCGTTTCGGTTGACAGGATGGAGAGAGGAACGGGAGCGAGGTCTGCATTGCAGGAGCTTCAAGATGAGCATGGGATAGAGGTGTATTCGATAATCAACGCCCGCGACATCATTAACTCACTGCCTGACGGGGATGAGCGGATAGCTAAGATGGAAGATTATTTATTGCAATACGGAGTTAAATAATGTCTGATTATGTTGTGTTCAAAAATGTTATACGCGAGTACCGTTCCGGCGATGTAACGGTGCGGGCGGCTGACGGGATCGAGTTTGCTTTGATGGAGGGGCGGTTTAATGTGATCGTCGGGCCGTCCGGCGCGGGCAAAACCACCGTCTTAAATCTGCTTGGCGGGATGGACTCGGTCACAAAGGGGGATATCACTGTTGGCGGGCGCAATGTCGCCGGCCTGAAGAAACGCGAACGGTGTCTATACCGCCGCAACGATATCGGGTTTGTGTTCCAGTTTTATAATCTGATTCAAAACCTGACCGCGCTTGAGAATGTGGAGCTTGCCAGCCATATACGCAAAAACGCCCTTGACCCGAGGGAAATCCTCCGCGACGTCGGGCTGGAGCATAGGATCAACAATTTCCCCGCGCAGTTATCCGGCGGGGAGCAGCAGCGCGTCGCTATAGCGCGGGCGCTGGCGAAAAACCCGAAGCTGCTCCTTTGCGACGAACCGACAGGCGCGCTGGACTACCAGACAGGCAAGGGCATTCTGAAGCTGCTGCAGGACACCTGCCGCGAAAAGGGTGTAACCGTGGTGGTCATAACCCATAACTCAGCCATCACGCCTATGGCAGACAGAGTGGTAAGAATAAAAAACGGCAAAGTAGAAGCAGTTACAGACAATCCAAGCCCGGTCCATGTGTCGGAGATCGAGTGGTGATATGAAAATAACTCCATTCTGGAAGGATACGCTCCGCGAGCTGTGGAACACTAAGGGGCGTTACATATCGCTGATTATTATAACCATGCTCGGCGCGGCTTCCGTGGTTGGCATACAGGCTTCCGCCATCAGTATGCGCGATGCCGCGGATAGATCATATAAAGCGAACGCGCTATATGATATTCAGCTAAAATCCGCTGCCGGCTTCAATGCTGATGATATCGTAGCCGTGCAGGAAATGGGCGGCGTGTCGGATGTCATGCCCACGCATCTTTTCGATGTGTATCTTGACGTTCGCGGCGAGCTCCGCCCGGTGCGGACATACGCCCTGCCGGACAGCCTCAACTCCGTTGAGCTCATATCGGGGCGTTTGCCTGAGAATACCGGTGAATGTGTCGTAGAGCGAAGGATGCTGAGGGAAGCCCGCCTATCCGTCGGCGATGTCATATCGTTTAGCCTTGTCAGCATGGATGCTTTGCATATTGCCTTAGAACACGATACTTTTACCATCACAGGCGTTGTGCAGTCGCCGCTGTATATGACCTTTGAACGCGGGCGAACGACACTGGGCAACGGAACGCTGCGTTACTATGCCTATCTTCACCCGGATGCCTACAGGCTCGGCGCGCATACCGATGTATATGTTTTGATGGAGGATTCAAAGCATATGCACAATGTTTCTGATGATTATAAAGCCGCTGCTAATGATTGGAAAAGATTATTCGAGGACAGTTTCCCGGACTGGTTTGTGTTCACGCGCGAAAACGGCACGGCTTTTGAGTCATATTATCAAGACACGCTCAGGCTGCAAAGCGTGGGATATGTGTTCCCGATGGTGTTTTTCATAGTAGCCGTGCTTGTATCGCTGACATCCATGACCCGTTTGGTTGAGGAGCAGCGCACGCAAATCGGCATATACAAAGCCCTCGGATTCAAGCCTGCGGCTATTATGATGAGATATGTGTTCTACGCGCTGCTATGCAGCATCTCGGGGGGCATCGCAGGCGTAATCTTGGGCAGCAAGCTCTTCCCCGTGATTATCGGTGACGCTTACGGGCATTTATATGAGATACCCCCGATGGAAACACCCATACCGATAGGGATAGCCGCCTTTGCCGTCATCGTCTCGGCCGCGCTCCTGACTGCCGTGACCTTGGTTACTTGCGCCGGAACAATGATGGGCGAGCCCGCCATTCTGATGCGCCCGAAAGCGCCTAAAATCGGAAAACGCGTATTTCTGGAAAGAATTCCGCCGCTCTGGAGCCGTATGGGGTTTATCGGAAAAGTCACAGCCAGAAATATCTTCCGCTACAAACGCCGCTTTCTCATGACTCTGGTAGGCGTGGCGGGATGCGCCGCGCTGCTGATAACCGCTTTCGGCCTGCGCGACAGCATAGGCAGCGTCGCTCTGGTGCAGTATGGCGATATCGTTGCATATGACGCGCTTTTGTATACAAGCGAGATAGCAACAGCGGAGCAGCGTGCAGAGATTATAGACCTGACGCCTGATGCGCGTCTGTTCATCAGGGAGGAGTCCGTAACCGTAGGGGTTGAGACAGAATCCGGAGGAACTACTGCCGCGCTTGTCACGCCGGAGGATTTTTCGCAAATACATGATTTTATTAACTTCCTCGACCCGCTGACCGGAGATGCTGCCGCAATCAGCGCGGACGGCGCGATTATAACGGAAAAGCTTGCGCGCACATGGGATATCGGCATTGGTGACGAGCTGACCCTGATGCTGCCGGGCGGGGCTTCATATACCGTTGTTGCTTCCGGCATAGTCGAAAACTATATCATGCATTATGTCTATTTCCCGCCGGATTATTACACAGAGGTATTCGGGCGCGACCCGCTGCCGAACGCGCTGCTTGTGCACGGCGAGGTCGATAGGGAAGACTTAATGAGAAGCAGCCATGTGCGGGCTGTCATTCTTACGGCAAGCATGATTAGGGATATCAGCGACTCGACCGATGCGCTTGGCGTGGTGACTTATGTACTGCTGATAATGGCCTGTGCGCTGGCTTTCGTAGTGCTGTTCAACCTGACGCTCATCAACATCACGGAACGCAAGCGCGAGCTGGCTACAATAAAGGTTCTGGGTTTCCAGGACACCGAGACAGCCGTGTATATATACAGGGAGATTCTAATAATCACAATTATGGGCATCGCCGCAGGCTTGCTGGGCGGCGTAGGGCTGACTGCGTTTGTGCTGAGGTCCGTGGAAATTGACATACTGAAGTTCCCGCTGATACTCCGCCCCGTGAGCTTTCTTATGTCAGCCGGTATATCGATCTTTTTCGCGGTATTCGTAAATTTCGCTACATACCGCCGCCTGTCGGCGATAGACATGGTCGAGTCCCTGAAGGATGTAGAATAATCCGGATAAGGCAGACCATCCGCCGGGAAGGTTACGCTTCGGACAGTCTTTATTACTTACCGTGCCTTGCGCTCGGGTGGCTATTTCTGTGCCCTCACCGGCAGTGACAATATCTTATGACCCGCGACCAGTTTCATTTATTACATGCCCCATGGAAAGGAATGATACTTCATATGTATAAACCGAAAGGCAAACATGAGCAGAGCAATCGCGTGACCATAATGCTGGTTCCTGACTCTGCTGCAAAAATCAGGCATATTTCTTTGCCAAAACAGCTTATTGTCATTACAGGCGTTTTGCTCCTGCTGCCAATCATCAGCATCAGTTTCTTCCTAATCCATGCTTCATCACTGGAAAACAGGTTGGATCTTACAGCAGCGCAGCTCGCCGAGGCGATTGCCGAGAACAGCAGATTGCAGTCAATATCCGAAAGCAGCGCAAAAACTCCTGATGATTATAATGATTATGATAGCGCGGGTAGCGGGAATGTGCAGGTGATACCCCCGCAGCAAGGGGCTGATGTTGAGCATAAGAGGCTTGATGAGCTTGAGCAAAGCCTTGCGGTACTGCTTGCAAAAAACGAAATAGTCGAGAGTTTCAAGCAGGATGTATTTGATATCTTTGAAAGGCTGGACACTTTGGATATACCGTTTTCTTTTAATCTGGATGAGATTTTGCAAAGCGGGGGCGAGGTTGCGGCAGGCGGTCCTTATCCGGGTATGCCGGATTATGTTATTAGCGAGCTGGATCGTTCGATAACGCAGAGTATACGCGAAATGCCGGCGATAAAGGCTTATTCTGAGTTCCTGGAAAACTACTTCGATTCAAGGCCAATAGGATGGCCCATTGATGAGCGGCTTGTTGATTCCGAGTTCGGATGGCGCACAGACCCCATAACGGGTGCTCTCGGCGAAAGGCACGACGGCATTGATATCAATTCACCGGTCGGTACAAATGTATATGCAACCGCGGATGGCGAGGTGATATTTGCCGGTTGGAATGACGGCGGATACGGATTTTTGGTTATTGTTGAGCATGCTTTCGGTTATACCACATACTACGCTCATAATTCTGCATTGCTTGTCTCAGAGGGAAATCTGGTAACACGCGGGCAAATCATCGCCTTGTCGGGAAACACGGGGCGCAGCACAGGCCCTCATTTGCATTATGAAGTCAGAATAAACGGCATTCCGCAGAATCCCAGGCTTTATCTCGGTTGAACCGGCAAGAGAAGATGATTAACGGATTATTTTTTGTTTATTAACTCTTTACATCAGCATTGATGATATATTTCACAAAAATTAGAGGGGGAGATGATCATGGGCAGAAAAATGCATGGCATAGCAGCATCGCATAAGGGAACAGGCTCTATAATCGGAACGGGGGTCATTTTTGAGTCAGCAACGCTCAAAGGCAGCGGGGTAGTGCGCATAGACGGCGAGTTCAATGGCACCATTGACTTTTCCGGCCATATTGTATTGGGCGAAAACGGTATCATAAACGGGGATGTTCATGCCGACACTGCGCTCTTCGCCGGGAAGTACCGGGGCAATCTGCGGATCAGGGATATTCTGCATGTTGTATCAACTGCGGATTTGTCAGGCAAAATAGACTCCGCCAAAATCATAATAGACGAAGGCGCTAAGATAAGCGGGGAGTGCAATGTTGCAAAAGGAAACCCAGAGAAAAGCGCCGCCGGTGCCATAGCAAGCATACCCACCGCACCTAACGCCACCGGTGCCATAGCAAGCATACCCGCCGCGCCTAAAGCCACCGCAAGCATACCTACCGCACCTAAAACTGCCGCAAGCAAAACCGCAGCACTTGAAGCTACTGCGGGTAAAGCCGCCGCAAGAACCGCAGCTAAAACCGCAGCGGGCAAAGCTGCCGTAGATGAGGCTGCAAGGGCAGAGGTTGTTATCGATTAAGCCGCAGCGTTACCCATTTTCCTTCCTCAGCTCTATTATCCTGTCACGCAATGCTGCTGCGTATTCAAACTCGAGCAGTTTCGCTGCCGCAGCCATCTCTTTTTCGAGCCGCTTGATCTCCTCGTCCATCTCGCGCTTAGTCATCTTGACCCCGGCAGCGGATACCGGGGCTTCACGCTTGGAAATCTCCAGCAGGCCTCGGACGTCTTTTATAACTGTCTTGGGCACAATGCCGTGCTCCTCGTTGAACGCCCGCTGTTTTTCCCGCCGCGCATCCGTCTCGCTAATAGCCGCGCTCATCGAGGGTGTCACCTTTTCGGCGTACATAATGACAAGCCCCCCGACATTCCTTGCCGCGCGGCCTATTGTCTGCACAAGCGAGGTTGCGCTCCGGAGAAAACCCTCCTTATCCGCGTCGAGAATGGCAACGAGCGAAACCTCCGGCAGATCAAGCCCCTCGCGGAGCAGATTGATGCCGACCAGAACGTCAAACTCGCCCAGCCTTAGGTCGCGTATAATCTCCATCCTCTCGGTAGTCGTGATATCATGGTGCAGATACCGCACCCTGATACCCACGCCGGTAAGGAACCCTGTCAGGTCCTCCGCCATTTTCTTAGTTAACGTTGTCACCAGTACACGCTCGCTTCTTATGGTGCGGGCGTTTATTTCGCCTATGAGATCATCTATCTGCCCATCCACAGGCCTGACGGAAATCTCAGGGTCGAGCAGCCCGGTCGGGCGTATCACCTGCTCTACAACCTGGCTCGAGCGGGAGCGCTCATACTCGCTCGGCGTCGCCGAGACGTAAACCGCTTGATTGAGGCGCTCGTTGAACTCTGCGAAGTTGAGCGGCCTGTTGTCGAACGCGGACGGCAGGCGGAAGCCATAGTTTACAAGGTTTTCCTTTCTCGACCTATCTCCGGCATACATCGCGCGTACTTGCGGCAGCGTGACATGGCTCTCGTCGATGAACATGATGTAGTCCTTGGGGAAGTAGTCTAGCAGTGTCATGGGTGCGCTTCCCGGCTCGCGGCCTGTGATGATCCGCGAATAGTTCTCAATCCCGTTACAGTACCCAAGCTCGGTGAGCATTTCTACATCATACATAGTGCGCTGATGAATACGCTGTGCCTCAACCAGCTTGTTCTCGCGCTCGAAGAGTTCAATACGCTCCTTCATCTCGGCTTTTATCTTGGCGATTGCCCTCTTTGTCTTTTCTTCTGTAGTCACATAATGCGAGGCGGGGTATATCGCTACATGCGACATTGTCCTGACGGGTGCGCCTGTTATGACGTTTACCTCACTCAGCCGCTCTATCTCGTCGCCGAAAAATTCTACTCTTATTGCGTGATCGCGCGCGTAAACCGGGAATATCTCAACGGTGTCGCCTCGGACACGGAAGGCGTTGCGTTCGAACGCAACGTCATTGCGCTCATAGCGTATCTCCACGAGCTTCGCAAGCAGTTCGTCGCGGCTTCTCTGCTGCTCAGGCCTTAGCGATATGACCATGCTGGAATAATCTATCGGATCGCCAAGCCCGTATATACAGCTAACCGAAGATACGACTATGACATCGCGCCGCTCAAAGAGTGACGAGGTCGCCGAGTGTCTAAGGCGCTCAATTTCGTCGTTAATTGAGCTGTCCTTTTCTATGTATGTATCTGTGTGCGGGATGTACGCTTCCGGCTGGTAATAATCATAATAGGAAACAAAGAACTCAACGGCGTTGTCGGGGAAAAATTCCCGAAATTCGCTGCATAGCTGCGCCGCCAGCGCTTTGTTGTGCGCAAGCACAAGCGCAGGCCGCTGCGCCCGCTCGATTATTTTTGCCATTGTGTATGTCTTGCCCGACCCTGTGACCCCAAGCAGCGTTTGCTCTTCAAACCCAAGGGCAAGCCCATTGACAAGCGCTTCAATAGCCGCCGGCTGCCCCCCCGCCGGCTCAAACTCACTAACAACCCTAAACCCCGCCATAAAATCTCAACCTCAACTCTCCTCTCTCAACTCTCCTCTCTCAACTCCCTTGTGTTTGCCCAGGAACACAAACAGCGCCGACAGACCCAACCCTCCTGCCAGCGTTAGCGCGCCGTGCCACCAGATGAAACCCGGGTCGTCCATCCGCAGGCTTTGCACGAGCATGCCTACTAACGAGCCGATGATGAACCCAAGAACCATTGTGTTGGCTACGGCAGGGTATTTCTCGAAAACGGTTTTTATCACCCGCGAGGCGAGCGCCAGCCCGGCAATCAAGCTAAACACGAAGACCACTATAGGCAACAGGAATTCAGTATTGCCTTGCAGCAACGCTTTCCCGGCCTCTATGAGCTGCCCGTAGACACCCATAAGAATTAGGATTATTGAAAAGCTTATACCCGGAACCAGCAGCGAGGCGCCTGCCAATAGGCCGCTGCCTATCAAAAGCGGCAGCCCTGCTGTAAACGCGTCTTCGCCTGAAACATAGCCTCCGCTGATGACTGCAATGGCGAGGGTAAAAGCAGCTATCATCGCTATGAATCCGCATAATAATCCTAATTTGCCAAACCCATGCCTCTTTGTTTCGGAAATTATAGTCGGAAGATTGCCGACTATCAAGCCTACAAAGAGCAGATAGGTCGCCTTTTCAAATGTTTCGAACAAGAAGCTGAAGATCAATACAAAAGCAACGACGCTAAACGCAATGCCGATTGCCAGCGGCAGACAGAACAAGGAGTTTTCTTTCAGCTTCTTCATAGGATTTGAGATTATGCGCAGCAAATCATGGTATATTCCCATCATAATGGCGATAATGCTGCCGCTTATCCCCGGAGCGAGCGCACTCAAGCCAAGAAAAAACCCGCAAAAAATCCTGTAGAGAAATCTCCACACAGCAAAACACCCTGCCTCTCTTTTAGTATCGTAACAATATACCATTACATCAAAGCGAGCGCAAGTATTTTATGTCCTGTAACAAAACATTACGCAAACACCTGTTTCATTCTTGAAACCAGGGGTTTGTCAAGATGATCGCTTTGCGCCATACCGTCAATGATATCCCAAACCTTATCAACGGGGAGCTTATCCCTGTATGGACGTTCCTCGGTCAGCGCTTGATATACATCGCAAATTGCCATCACCCTGTCAAGCTCGTGAAGCTGTCCGTCAGGGATGTGGTACGGGTATCCGCTTCCGTCGAGCCTCTCATGGTGGTTTGCGGCGCAGTTGACGATGTCCTCAAACCCGCCTATCTGCTCCAGGATTCTTCTGGTGTAGTAGGTATGCTTATTAATCTCAAACCTCTCCTCATCCGTGAGCTTATCCGGCTTATGCAGTATGTCCACCGAAACAAACAGTTTCCCTATATCGTGCAGAAGCCCGGCTAGGTACATCGTGTTTTGCGTATCGCCGCCATACCCCAGATGCATAGCGGCTTTTTGGGCAAGCTTCGCTATGCCTCTTGAATGGGAGTAAGTAAATGGGCTACGGCAGTCTATGATGCTGGCAAAGCAGTCGGCGAATTTATGCACGTCGTCATTATCATAACACACATCATCGCCGACGCCCAGCTTGTCAGACAGCGCGTATTTCGTTTCGTAGCTGAAATAATCCAGCAGAAAATGTTCACGCTTCATCAAATTTACGAATGCGTTTGTTATTGCGCTTGAATACAGATCCCTGTTGGCATCAAGCCAGCCGCATACTATCAGAAACAGATCCCTGTTGAACTCTTCGGATAGCTTTCCAAACAAATCGTCAAACATGCTTGCAAAGCAGATAATCTGCGCCCCGACCGGGATGCTGTCGCCCGATAAGCCAAACTCCCCTGAACCGTCGTAGCACTCATGATGATAATATACATCTCTGGCAATATGCTCAGGCAAGGGCAAGTCCCTGAGCATGTTCTCGCCATCTATGCAGTGCTGTCTGATGTCATATGTGTTGCTCAACCCTATATCATGAAGCAAAGCCGCATTGTATAGATCCAAGATACTCCCTTCGTCAAGCCCGAGTTCGCGTCCGATCATAACGGATAAATACGCTGTGCTCTTAGAGTGCGACAGATTATTTTTACCTGCTATATCAAGCGCATAAGACAACCCGTATATCAAAGAATGTCTGCATGTATTCATAACAACAGCTCCTCGCATCATAAACTATGTAGAGATTATGCCCTCATGATACAATATATTGTTGAAAAGCATAACACCTTGAACAAGGATATTAAACCCACGAAACACACCCTGCCCCCGGTGCAATCGCTTGCAAAAGAAAACCCTGCCGTGCCTTGCGCCCTGCCCGCTTACCGCACAAATCACGAAGCCCCCGATTTTGTCGGGGGCTTCGTGAAAAGAGAGGAAGATGGTCGGGTATATGAAACGAGAGGGGGTGGCGGTTGCCGTTGTTAGAGGGAGGAAGACGATGCCTGAGCATCGATTGGGAGGTACGGCTTGCCGCCTACTCCGTCTATGCCGTAATTGTACTATTTATATGCATATTTTATGTGAATATAATATAAAGAAAATGTAAATTCAGCTCATTATTGACTTTCCATAGTCGCCGAACCCTTCTCCCAAGACCTCATTGGCTTCCGTCAGCATCAGGAATGCGTTGGGGTCCGCTTCCTTGATGAGATTTTTCAGCGCGGCAATCTGCTGGCGTTTCACCGCGCATAGGATGATTTTCCGCTCCTTGCCGCTGTAGCTCCCCTCGCCATGCAGGAGGGTCGCGCCCCGGCCAAGCTTATCGGATATGGCTTGAACGATTTTTGGGATATTGTCCGAGACGATGAATGCCATGCGCTCTACGTTGAGCCCGTATAGTATGCCGTCTATTGCGTGCGAGCTGATATACAGCGTGATAATCGCATAGAGCATATTGTTAATCGAGCCGAACACGAACCCTGCGGCAACGGCCACGCATCCGTCAAAGATAAATATCAGCCTGCCGATGTTCATGCTGGGGAATGGGTACTTTAGCAGACGGGCAATGATATCCCCGCCGCCCGTCGTAGCGCCTCTCATAAAAACAATCCCCAGACCGACCCCCATCAAAAGCCCGCCGAACACCCCGGCAAGAAGCGGTTCTGTTTCGATCGCCGGAAGAATGTTCGCGAACAAGTCTATGAGCAGAGCTGACACCAGCGTTCCGAACCCCGAATAGATGAGAAACTGATGCCCGAGCAACCGCCAGCTAACAAGGAAGAGCGGAATGTTGATAGCCAGCATCGTCATGCCAAGCGGGAGAACGGGGAACAGCTCGCAAATCAGCAAGGATAATCCCGTCACCCCTCCCGGCACGATGCCGTAAGGTTCGAGCAGCAATGCGACCGACAGCGCAAAAATCGCGCCGCCTATGGCAATTACGAGCAAATCCAAGATTTTCTTTATTATGTTGTTCTTAATCATTACAAAAAATTCCGCCTTATAATTTCATTATGATTATTCAGTGCCTTGCATTAAGGTTACTGATTGTTTGGTTTCATCATTATATCATTCCAATTGGCAAAATGCGAGTTTTTTGAGCATAAATTTTATGGTTGATGTTTATGCTCTAAAACTGTATAATTGACTACATGAATTATCGTATAGGAATTGACATAGGCAGCACGACTGTTAAAACCGTTGTGCTTTCGGATAAAGGGGAAACATTGTTCCACGCTTATGAGCGCCACTTCTCGAAGGTGCGCGAAAAAGCCGCGGAACAGCTGCGGCAAGCCTCCGGATTGTTTTCCGATGGGCAAAGCGCCGCTCCGGCGATTACGGGGTCGGCAGGGCTCGGTGTTTCAAAATCGTCCGGCCTGCCATTCGTGCAGGAGGTTTACGCGACAGCGGCCATCGTGCGTAAGGAAATACCCGATGCCGATGCTGTCATAGAGCTCGGCGGCGAGGATGCGAAGATTATCTTCTTCGGCGGGAGCTTAGAGGAGCGGATGAACGGCACATGTGCCGGCGGTACGGGCGCATTTATCGACCAAATGGCGACCCTGCTCGATATCAGCGTGCCTGAACTCGACGAACTCTCGCTCCGCCACGAGAAGATATACCCGATAGCATCCCGCTGCGGCGTTTTCGCCAAATCCGACATTCAGCCGATACTCAATCAGGGCGGCAGAAAAGAGGATATCGCCGCATCTATATTTCAGGCTGTCGTCGATCAAACAGTCGCAGGGCTGGCGCAGGGCAGGGAGCTGTCCGGCAAGCTCGTGTTCCTCGGCGGCCCGCTCACATTTATGAAGGGCTTGCGCAAGCGGTTCACCGAAACTCTTGAGTTAGACAGCGAGCACGCAATATTCCCGAAAGATGCCGAGTGCTTCGCAGCCATCGGCGCCGCAATGTGCGCGGATATGAAAAATGAACGCCCGTTTGCCGATATACTGCGCATGATCGAAGATGCTGCGGATGATGTCGGCGGCGAAAACACGCTTGAACCACTGTTTACCCGCGAGGACGAATATACGGAGTTTTGCCTCCGCCACTCGGCAGCCGTGCCCGAGGCTGTAGATGCCGATGCCTATTCCGGCGGGGCTTTCCTCGGGATAGATGCCGGCAGCACAACGACCAAGCTCGTGCTGATGACCGCTGACTGCAGGATTCTTTACAGTTATTACGGCAGCAATAAAGGCAATCCCGTATCCATAATCCTCCGGCAGCTCCGGATTATTTACGAAAGGTTCGGCGACAGGGTGACGATACTCGGCTCCGCAGTCACGGGGTACGGCGAGGAACTCATCAAGAATGCTTTTAAGGTTGACATAGGCCTTGTCGAGACGATGGCGCATCTGCGTGCGGCGCGGCATTTCGACCCGGATGTGGATTTTATCCTGGATATCGGCGGGCAGGATGTTAAGTGTTTTAAGATCCGGGGCGGCGCTGTTGACAGCATCATGCTCAACGAGGCCTGCTCATCCGGATGCGGCAGCTTTATTGAGACCTTCGCGGTCGCGCTCGGGTATAACATCGCGGAGTTTGCGAAGCTCGGTTTGTTTGCCTCCGCTCCGGCAGACCTTGGTTCCCGCTGCACGGTGTTCATGAACTCAAGCGTGAAGCAGTCGCAAAAAGACGGCGCGCCTGTCGAAGCAATCTCAGCGGGTCTGTCGATTTCCATAGTCAAAAACGCTGTTTACAAAGTCATCCGCGCCGCATCCGCCGATGACCTGGGGAAGAAAATCGTAGTCCAGGGCGGCACGTTTCTCAATGATGCAGTCCTGCGGGCGTTTGAGCGCGAGATCGGCGCGAATGTGACGCGGCCCGCGATTGCGGGGCTCATGGGCGCATTCGGCGCTGCGCTGACAGCGTTGGATAAGCACGGAGAATCCGCTAAAAAATTCCGGCGTAAAACTGATAAAAAAGCGAACCTCGCGCCTGATTTATATGGCAGAGCGGCGAAGACAGGAGCCGGCCCCCAAACTCTCAACTCTCCGCCCTCAGCTATCCTCTCAAATGCGGAGCTGGAGAATTTCACGCATGATGCGAAGCCTGTGACTTGCGGGGCTTGTACCAACAACTGCAGCATGACTATAAACTCCTTTGACGGCGGGAGGCGGTTTATTTCCGGCAACCGCTGCTCGAAGCCTCTTGGCATAGGCGCTTCTGCCGAGCCTAATCTTATGAAGTATAAATACGATAAGCTGCGCGCTATGCAGGGTATCGGCAGCGGAACCGGCAAGAGAGGACGGATAGGTATACCGTTCGGGCTCAATATGTTCGAGAACCTGCCTTTCTGGTTCGAGTTTTTCACGAAGCTTAACTTCGAGGTTGTCTTGTCAGCCGAATCCTCGCGCCCGCTTTATATACTGGGTCAGCGCACGATACCGTCCGATACTGTATGTTACCCGGCGAAGCTCATGCACGGTCATATCGAATCGCTGCTCAATATGGGCGTTGATGCCATATTCCTGCCGTGTATGCCGTATAATTTCGATGAGCGCATAAGCGACAATAACTATAACTGCCCTGTTGTGGCGTATTACCCGGAGCTGCTGGCTGCAAATATGCCCAGACTGAAAGACGCGCGGTTCCTTATCCCATACTTTGGCCTGCATAAAAAGCGCGGGTTCATATATAAATCAGCAGAGTACTTCAAAGAGCAGTTTGACATTCCCGAGGATGAAACAAAGGCTGCGGCTAAATCCGCTTACAAAGCGTATACCGGTTTTATTGCGGAAATCGAAGCAACAGCCGATGAGTATATATCATATGCGCGGAAAAACGGCAAGAGGATACTCGTTGTTGCGGGCAGGCCGTATCACGCCGACCCGGAAGTCAACCACGGCATAGACGAGCTTATTACATCGCTCGGGTTTGTGCTTATTTCCGAAGATGCCATAGCGCGGCGTTTAGGCACGGAGCCCCGGCGCGTCCTCAATCAATGGACATATCAGGCGAGGATGTATAATGCCGCGCGTTATGTCCTGATGCATGATGATATGCAGTTCGTACAGCTCGTTTCATTCGGCTGCGGCACGGATGCGATAACAACCGACGAGCTACGCGATATTCTCGAGTCCGGCGGTAAGCTCTACACGCAGTTGAAGATTGACGATATAAATAATCTGGGTGCGGTCAAGGTGCGGCTGAGGAGTTTGATTGCCGCGATTGATGCAAAACGGTAGAGTGTTTTCCGGCATGGCTATATCGGCGCTGTGCGATCCGTGGCGGGGAAAGGCGTATTGCGCGTCTCCGTTCGGTCAGTTCCGGCATCTCCACAGGAATTCCCTCACTGCGCCGCACAACACGCCTTTCCCCGCCACTGCATGAATCAAATTGTCCGGTACGAGAGTTACGAGAGGAGAATTAAGCAGGGTATTATGGCAAAGCTGACTTATGACAAATCAGGGAGGCTTCTTTTCACAAAGGAGATGAAAAGAGACTATACCCTTTTGATGCCGCAAATGCTCCCTGTCACTTTCACGATGGTGAAGAAGGTGCTGGAGCTTTATGGGCATAAAATAGAGCTGCTGACATCCACGCACCGGGGCATAGTTGAGACTGGGCTGAAATATGTCCATAACGACACCTGCTATCCTGCGCTTCTTGTCATCGGGCAGCTGCTTGAGGCGGTCAACAGCGGGAAGTACGATGTCAACAAAATAGGGCTGCTGATTTCCCAGACCGGTGGCGGCTGCCGCGCTTCAAACTATATCCATCTGCTCAGAAAGGCACTCGGCAAGGCGGGGTTGTCCCATATTCCGGTTGTGTCTGTGAATCTTTCCGGCTTGGAGCGCAATGACGGCTTTAGAATCTCCCTGCCGATTCTCCGCCGCATGGCTATTGGGATGATTTACGGGGACCTCATCACATGGCTGTCCAACCAGTGCAAGCCTTACGAAACGATTCCCGGCGCTTCCGAGGAGCTTATCGCGGTTTGGACAGACAGGATCGTGGCTCTGTTCGGTCAGGGCAAGGGTCTGCGGAAAAAAGAAATGCCGAAGTATATGAAGGCGATTGTAGATGACTTCGCAAAAATTGAGATTACCGGTGAGCGCGATAAGCCGCGCGTAGGCATCGTCGGCGAGATTTTCGTAAAATACGCGCCGCTTGGCAACAACGGCTTGGAGCAGTTCCTGCTCGACGAGGGGTGCGAGCCGGTCGTCCCCGGGCTGACGGATTTCATGATTTTCAAGGCCAACAACCGTGTCGTGGATGTCGAGCTTTACCACGGTAGCAGATTGAAGAAGATGGTTGCGGGCTCGCTCCAGCGGTATATCGAGGGGCTTCAGCGCGAGATGGTCGAGGCGGTCAAGACACAGCCGGCGTTTCGCCCGATGGGTACGTTTTCGGATCTGCAGCGTCTCATCCAAGGGTATCTCGGATACGGAAATAAGATGGGCGAGGGCTGGCTTCTGACGGCAGAGATGCTGGAGCTTATCAAAACCGGCACAAACAATATCGTCTGCACCCAGCCTTTCGGCTGTCTGCCGAACCATGTGGTGGGCAAGGGCATGATAAGGCGCCTGAAAGATGATTACCCTGATTCAAACATAGTTGCCATAGACTACGACCCCGGCGCCACGAAGATCAACCAGGAAAACAGAATAAAACTAATGATCGCCAACGCCGGAAGAGAGCATCTCGCAATGCATAATTCATAATGCATAATTATTGCAATGATTGTTGGTTTGAGTGCTATTCACGGTAATTAACATTTGTGCCTTGCGGACTATTCGAGCAAATAATAAGCATGGGTTTCATTCCATCGTCTGCTGTCAACTGTCAACTGTAAACTGTCAACTGTCAACTAATAACATGCGGTCTAAGATCGCGATAGAGGGGAGTGCTTTTCTTGAAAACTAATGCTGATTTCAAACGAACCATATATTGCGGGGAGGCGCGGATTGAGGATGCCGGGCGGGAGATGTCCGTTTGCGGCTGGGTGCAGCGGCGGCGGGATCTCGGGCAGCTTTTATTTATTGATTTACGCGACCGCAGCGGCATTTTACAGCTTGCCTTTGACGACAATACGGCTCGGGATGTCTTTGATATCGCTGTGACTGTAAGAGCGGAATATGTGCTTTATGCGCGGGGTATTCTGCGTGAGCGGTCATCAAAAAACCCGGAGCTGCCTACGGGCGATGTCGAGCTTGAGGTTCAGGCATTGCATATTTTCGCGGCATCGGAGACCCCGCCGTTTGAGATTACCGATAATTCCGATGTCAACGATGCTCTACGGCTGAAATACCGTTATCTCGATTTGCGGCGGCCTGATATGCAAAGCTATATCTCGCTGCGCCACAGGGCGGTGAAAATCGCAAGGGATTATTTTGACGAAAACGGTTTCCTTGAGATCGAGACACCCATGCTGACGAAATCGACCCCCGAGGGCGCGCGGGATTACCTTGTGCCGAGCCGTGTCCATCAAGGGAAGTTTTACGCCCTGCCTCAGTCGCCGCAGCAGTATAAGCAGCTATTGATGCTTGCGGGCTTTGACAGATATATGCAGGTTGTCCGATGCTTCCGCGACGAGGATTTGCGGGCTGACAGGCAGCCGGAGTTTACGCAGCTCGACCTTGAAATGTCGTTTGTTGACATTGATGATATAATTAATATAAACGAAGGCTTTATAAAGCGGCTTTTCGGCGAGACCCTCGGCGTGTCCGTCGAAACGCCGATGAAGCGGCTGACTTGCCGCGAGGCCACGGACCGGTTCGGTTCGGATAAACCGGATCTGCGTTTCGGCCTGGAGCTGCGCGATATCAGCGATATAGTAGAAAACTGCGGATTCAAGGTGTTCTCCGAGCCGGTTGCGGCAGGCGGAAGCGTGCGCATGATTTACGTTCCTGATGGAGCCGCGATGCCGAGAAAGCAGATAGATTCCCTAGTTGAGTTTGTGAAGACCTACGGAGCCAAGGGGCTTGCGTGGACAAAGCTTAACGAAGACGGGAGCGCATCCTCATCGTTCTCGAAATTCCTGACAGATGAGGAAAACAACGCCATCAGCACACGCGCCGATGCACAGCCGGGCGGCTTGATACTTATTGTAGCGGATGCGGATAACGATGTTGTTTTTGCTTCGCTGGGCGCGCTTCGCTGTGAATGTGCCAAAAGGCTTGGGCTGATAAAAGAAGGCGAATACTGCTTCGTCTGGATAACCGAGTTCCCGATGTTTGAATACTCCGAGGACGAAGGCCGCTACGTCGCAAGACATCATCCGTTCACCGCGCCGATGGACGAGGATGCGCATTTGATAGAGAGCGATAAGGTCAGCTGCCGCGCCAAAGCATATGACATCGTTCTCAACGGCACCGAAATCGGCGGCGGCTCCATACGCATCAACACCCCGGAAATGCAGGAGCGCATGTTCCGCGCCCTGGGTTTCACCGATGAGGATGCTAATGAACGTTTCGGTCATCTCATCACAGCGTTTAAGTTCGGCGCACCGCCGCATGGCGGGATTGCTTTCGGTCTTGACAGGCTGGTGATGCACTTGGCAGGGCTTGGCAGCATCCGCGATGTCATAGCGTTCCCGAAGGTTCAGAACGCATCCGAACTGTTGACCGCCTGCCCCGACGTTGTAGACGAAGCACAGCTTAAAGAATTAGGAATACAGCTTTCCAACACAGATAATTAAGGAGAACGGCATTGGAGCATCTATATGAGTTATGGCAGAGGTTTCTGACTTCATTGAATTATGTGCAGGGCTATACGACTATGGCTGTGATATTTCCTATTATTGTATTAGCCGGTCTTTTTATGTTTTATCTCAACTATAGGAAATATTCCCGGCCTCTGGCATCCTCGCACGAATGGATATACGAGGTGCTGAAAAATCACCGTGACAAGCCCCGGATTACATTTATCGCAACCAGGCACCCGATGGAAAAGCGCGATATCCTCCCGCTGTCGGTTATACTGGCAGTATTCGCATTTCTCGCGCTGTTCCGGTTAGGCGACACATCCGCGCCGCAGAGTTTTCACCATTTTTCGCAAAGCCGTAACCGTGTGCAGTTTGAGCTTGACTCCCCCGAGGAGATAAGCCGGCTTATGTACTACACAGGGCTATGGACAGGGCATTACACGCTCGAATTCTCCGAGGATGGCAGAACGTGGCAGGAACAGAACCCTTTTCCTGCATACAGAGAGGGTGAGACACCGACCCCGGCTATGAACCAGCCTCATGCGCATTTATTCAAATGGCAGCTTGCGAACATAAATTCTGACAACCCCCCGACCAGATATATCCGCCTTACGGCATCGCGCACTCCGATGGAACTCGGCGAAATAGCGCTGTTTGATGCAGGCGGAGCTATTATCCCGGGCTCGCGCATCATTTCCGAGAATGTTCCGGAGCTGTTTGACGAACAGCATCTTGTGCCTGAGCGCCAGACATACATGAACAGTATGTACTTTGACGAAATTTACCACGGCAGGACCGCTTATGAGCATCAGCAGAATATTTACCCGTATGAAACCACGCATCCGCCGCTTGGTAAGGAGATAATCTCCGCCTCAATCGGCATTTTCGGGATGACCCCGTTCGGCTGGCGGTTTGCCGGCGCGTTATTCGGGGTTCTCATGCTGGCTGTTATGTATTTGCTGATCAAGAATATGTTCGGCAAAACGATTGTCGCAACATGCGCGACACTGCTTTTCGGGTTTGATTTCATGCGTTTCGTACAGACACGCATAGCCACTATCGACACATATGGGGTGTTTTTCATTCTGCTGTCGTTTTTCTTCATGTACAGGTACATTACCACGCCTCCTGATGCAAAGTTTCGCAGGAGCCTCCTGCCTCTCGCCCTTTCCGGCATTTCCTTCGGCTTCGGGATAGCATCGAAGTGGATCGTACCTTATGCCGGGCTCGGTCTGGCGGTCATATACGCACTGCGGCTCATCCATCTCAGGCGGCATTACAAAAATTCCGAGAAGACCGGATTTGCCGGCTATGTTACTGCTACAATCTCATTTTCTGTTTTGTTTTTTGTGGTTATCCCCGCTATCATATATTATCTGACTTATATTCCGTACGGTCTTGCAGGCGGCATGACAGTTGAGGGCGGGATGCTTTGGGACCCCGCATTCTATCATGATATCGTATGGAAGAATCAAGTGTATATGTTCGAATACCACGGTTTCCTTGTTGACACGCATCCGTATTCTTCGCAGTGGTGGCAGTGGATAATCAACGCCCGCCCGATTCTATACGTCCGCGATTCTATCGACAGTCTCAGACATTCGGCGTTCGCGGCGTTCGGCAATCCGGTTGTCTGGTGGGGCGGGTTCATTGCAATGATATTTGCCGCAATAGACTTGATAAAGAAGCGCGACGGGAAATTGCTGTTTATTCTCATTGGCTATCTTTCGCAGCTCCTGCCCTGGGTTGTTATATCCCGTATAGTTTTTATTTATCATTATTTCCCGAGCACGCTGTTTCTGGTTCTCGCGCTTGCGTATGTCTTCAATTCGCTCCTTGAGCGCGAGCGCGGCAGCAACAAGATTGCGGTCTACGGCTTCACCGGCGCAGCAGGCGCAGTATTTGTAATGTTTTACCCTGCGCTTACAGGCATCTATGTTCCCCGCATCTATTTCACGAACTTCCTGCGCTGGATTCCCACGATGTGGCCGTTCTAGTAGTGCATAATTCATAATTAACAGAATGGAGATTGATATGCTGGCTTTAGCTTGTGACCATGGCGGGTTTGATTTGATGCAGGAGGTTAAGGCATTTTTGGATGCTGAGGGTTATGATTATAAGGATTTCGGCACATATTCCGCCGATAGCTGCGATTATCCCGAGTTCGGGATTTCTGCGGCGCGGGCTGTTGCCTCAAAGGAGTGCGGCAGGGGAATACTGATTTGCGTAACAGGTATCGGCATGTCTATCGCCGCCAACAAGATCCCCGGCATCCGCGCCGCGCTCTGTACCGACTGCTTCATGGCGGAAATGACCCGCCGCCACAACGACACAAATATACTGACTCTGGGCGCAAAGATGACAGAGCCCGGCTTGGCGCTAAAGATAGTTAAGACATGGCTGACAACCGCCTTCGAAGGCGGCAGGCACAGCAGGCGCGTAGATATGCTAAACGCACTGGACGTAAGATAAGAGGAGGAGCACTCCGCTAAGCGGAGTTTGCGACGACGACATGGCTCGTAGATTCGTACCAAAAACATACAACAACAGGCGTGCTCTGAGAATTATTTTCTGGAGTGTAATTATCATGGCAGTCGCGGCTGTGGCATTGTTTCTGCTGCTGTTTTTCGCATTGCAGAGATATGTGGTTTATATCCCCGATGGCGGGGTCAGGCTGGAGATACCGTGGCTTATGGAATAAACCTGCTAAAATCAATCAGCGCATCATTGCGGCCTTCCGCATAGAAATCGCGGCTGTACAGCACGGAAGCCCATTTTATCAGCGTATCCAGAACCTCTGTGCTGACATCGACAGCCTTGCCTGCGCAGCTTGTCGGCACGCAGCCTGTCAGAATATCCTCAAAGATATACCTTGTGTCTATATCCGTCGGCGCAAGGACTGTTTCGTATGCCGATGTATTCTGTATCTGCTCAAAAAGGGAGTTTCCGCGTGAGCCGTAACATTCGGCGAGCCACTGACGGGCAGTTGGCACAGCTACGCCGTACGCGTTAGCTACCGCCACGCGTTCTTGATCCATTTTCTCCAGCAGTCCTGCAACCAGCGGGGAAATGCCTTCCATATAGAACCTGAAATCCTCTTTTGCCTCCACGCGTGTGATGTTCATCAGAATCGGCATCGGATGGAAAATCATGCCTACATTAGAAAACCCGGTGTGCAAAACGCTTTCCGCCATGCTGAACATCGAAAATATCTCACGCATTATTTCCAGCAGTCGTTCTGCGTACGCTTTATCGTGAGCGGCTATGCGTACGCTGTCTTTTATTTTGTAGATTTGCGGCTTGCGCAGCTCCGGGCAGCGGCATGTAAAAGCAAACGTGTCCGTTTCGCCAAGCATAATATCCGCCTTGCACCCACATTCTGTTAAAACTTTAGAAAAAGCAACCGTGCCGAATGTACGTCCCGGGTTGAGCACGACTGCCTGCCCGTCGGTCAGGTGCAGCGCCATTGCCCTTGCAACTATATGATGGTACTGCGCCGGTGTTGTTACCATGATTAGGTATGCATTGCTGACGACCTTTCCCATATCTGAGCTGATTAATGATACTTCCGCCTCGCCCTCAACCTCTCCGCTCAGCATAAAGCGATTGTCGGGAAACATGTCGACGCGCTCGGCTTCCCTGGCATACAGGGCGACTTCGTACCCCAGATACGAAAAATACGCCGCCATCGACTGCCCGCCATTGCCTGAGCTTATAACTGCGATTTTCTTCTTTTTCTTCATATCCGTTTTCTCATTTCAATATTTTCTTGCCTTGTGCTCGGTTCAGCACTGTACAGAATTATACACCCGGTATCAATCTTACCAATGCTCCTACCCGGCCATACGCTTGTGGTTCTTTCCGGTCAGTGTTTCCAGTCTTTTCTTTTCATCAACCGCGCACCCCGCCACGCTGTCCCAGGCAAGGCATTTCCCATCCCTTACCCTTGTTTGCAGCGTGCCTTTGAATTGCCCGCCTTTGACAATGTGCGGGGCATCGAGGATGCCGCGTTTTATGCAATCTGACAGTGCGGCAGCATCCGCAAGCGGGTCGCGGCTTATGCTGCTATATTCGTCTTGTATAAAGTTGATGAGGTATGTGGCTTCTTTTAATAGCTCATCACACCGCGCTTTCACGCGTGGGTCGTGCACTGCTTCGGCATTGCCGTGGAGCGCTCCGCGCACAACGCCGCGCACTATTTTGCAGCTTTCGATGACAACCTCGGGTGTTGCGGCGTGCAGTGCTTCGCTGTAGCCAACAACGTGGATGATATGAGGCTTGACATTCATCTGCAGCGCGGTTGTAGCTGCCAGCTGCCCCTTTGCAACTGAGCAGTCGCCGCTGAGGAACGGGAGACCGGCTCTTGTCTGCCTGTATATGCGGAAGTTTTTGTCTGCAAGGGATTCGGTCAGTTCTATCTGCGCCAATACTTTTGCAAGGTCCATAGAAAAGCTCAGTGAATTTGGTACGTTAAACATATACTGCGAAATATAGTCGCGCACACCCAGCGCTTTGGCATTGTATGCGCTGATGTATGACATTGCAACAGAGATGGTGTCGTGCGCGTCCCGCAAGCCCCAATGATGCGGTTCGTTCAGCTCGACCGGGATGCTGTGTTTTCCATGGAAAGCTATAAGCTTCTGCGCTTCTTTTATTGATATGTCTATCGGTCTGCCGCCTCTCCCGTCAAGCTCATTATACCAGCATAACGGTACTGCGCACCAGGCATTGTTTATTGTGCTGTTGAGCACTTCTGCCAGGCGGAGCACATCCGCTGTGCCGCTGTAGCAGCGCATAAGGGGATAATTCCCGCATTGGGATGCATTAAACAACCGCCTGAAGCCCTCGGCATCGCGCACAGGGACGCCGCCTGCGCCGTCCATATCCGGGTTGCGGTTTTCCGGGCGGAAAAAGAATTGCTGCGTGTTTTGATCTATCCCCAATGAGATGATATCCAGTACGCGCGATTGCGCGATTTCTTCTATCCCGGAGAGGGTTTCGTCATATGACGGCAGCCCGAAATGATGTCGCAGCAGGGGGTATGGGTGTTTCTGAGCCAGTCTGCTTATCAAGTCAGGCGCATAATGCTCTGCGTTGTTTTTGTCCGGCAGCTGCCCTGTTCTCAGAAATGTTATGCTGTCGTCAATGTCGTCCGTTCCGTCGAATATAACATCGAAGAATCCGAGTTCCCGTATCTTGTCGGCTACAGGGGCGGTTCCGCCGAACAGCCATATGGGTTTATGGGTCAGTCCGGCGCTTTTTTCTATTAGCTCGCGTATTATTTTTTCGCCGTTTTCGGGAGTGAGCCTGTATCCTAGCCCTACCATTGCCGGCTTGTGGGTTTCTACGCAATCGAGCACGGTGTCCACGCATATGGCCGGGCCCAGGAACATGGTTTCGTACCCCTCGTCTTCGGCGAGGCTCAGAAAATGTACAACCCCCGCAACATGCACGCAGTTGCCCACAGATGCGCCAATAATCATTCCCTTCGACATAATGATAAGCCTCCTTTTGCAGCGGATATGACTGTATTATACCAGATTAATACAGTATTGCTAAGAATTTATTGTAAACATAAATTAATTCTGATATACTGTAGCCGTCTGTATCTGACATTCATTTCTATTCCGGAGGGCATATGGATAACTCATCCAAGCACACAAATCCGAATAGCAAAGGCTCGCTGCATAGAACAGCATCGCAGTTTGGCTCCCTGACACGCGAAATCGAAGAAGCCGTCCGCGAAGTCGAGGCTGTGGCTCGCGAGGCGATTTCGGAGTTTTCCGGGTTTGCCAAAAATACTGTAGGCGAGGCGCAGGCAAGCATCACAAAGAAGCATACCGAGCCTGTTCTGAAACCATATACCCCGGTTCAAAAAAAGGCGAAGCGCACTAAGCTTGATAGGAAAACCGGGAAGGCTGCTTCGGTATTGCTGACGATGCTGGCAATCATGCTGCTCCTTATAGGCACGGCAGGGCTTTATACCACAACAAATGCTATATGGAATGAGGGTATTTCGAGGTGGCCTGATTTAATCTTAGTGGCGTTTTTCGGCATAGGTGGTTTCACATGTCTTCTCACCCGCAACACCGTTGCTAAGCGGTATACAAGATACCGCATGTACTACTCCCATATAGAAGGCAGGGATATCGTCCAAATTGAAAATATCTCCCGGATTTCCGGCTATTCAGTCAGAAAAGTCAAGCGCGATCTTCAGGCCATGATTAATCATGGGTACCTAAAGCGAGGCACATACATAGACAGCGGGCTGGGCATTCTTGTGCTGTGCGAAGATGCGGCGGAGACCGCCCGGCGAAATGCAGGGGTCTCATCTCAGCTTCAAGAACCCCCTGCTCCCGCCGCAGCATACGAAAACCAATATATGGCAACCTTGACGGAACTGCGGGAGCTCAAGTCTTCCATCGCTGATGTGAATATTCTGGCAAAAGTAGACCGCATTGAGGAGCTCACGGCCAACATTTTCCGCGCTGTCGAGGAGGCCCCGGAAAAGGAGCCGCAGATCAGGCGCTTCACAAGTTATTATCTCCCGACGACATTTAAGCTCCTGCGCTCATACGCAACCCTTGAAAAGCAAGGAGTTAAGGGCGAGAACATCACTGCTACAAAGGAGAGCATAGGGCGTGTCTTAGACTCGCTGTCAACCGGATATGAGCAGCAGCTTGATTTGCTTTTCAGGTCGGATGCTATTGATATTGCTTCGGATATAAGCGTCCTCGAAAACCTGATGCAGCAGGACGGGCTGACGAATGAAAAAACAGGATTCATGACAATGGAAGGCACAGGATAATGGCTGGCAGAATAGATATACTGGGCATCGGTTTCGATGATGTGACAATTGAGCAAGCCGTGCAATACGCATATGATATAATCCAAAACCGGGGGAAATCATATGTTGCGACCCCTAATCCCGAAATTGTATGGATGTGCCGAAAAAACAAGCAATTACGCGAGGCGGTAAACAACGCAGGTATTGTTATCTCCGATGGGATTGGCATAATACTCGGAGCCCGCATACTCGGTACACCGCTGCATGGCGGCAGGATACCCGGTATTGAGTTTGCTGCGGCACTATTTAAGAAAATGGCGGAGTTTGGCGGGAGCCTTTTCCTGCTTGGCGCAAAGCCGTCTGTCGCGGAAGCGGCAGGCCAGAAGCTTGCCGAGGAGTATCCCGGATTGATTATCGCAGGAACAGCAGACGGCTATTTTGAAGATGCGGGTCCTGTGATAGAAAAGATTAATGAAGCTAAGCCTGATTTTTTGATTGTCTGCCTGGGTTCGCCAAAACAGGAGCTCTGGATTGTTGACAATCTGGATATGCTCGATGTTCCGCTTTGCGCCGGGTTTGGCGGCGTACTCGATGTTTTTGCCGGCAATGTCAAGCGCGCTCCGGCTGCTTTCAGAAAAGTCGGCATGGAATGGTTCTACCGGCTTATATGTCAGCCAAGCCGCATGAAGAGGATGATAAAAATACCGCTGTTTGTGTTTGCCGTAATCCGCAGAAGAATCATGCGGCGCGGCAAAGCGAAGTGAGCTTCAATTTAGGCGTGAGGTTTTTAGATGGGTTACTTGGTTGTGTTTGAAGGTATTGACGGGAGCGGGAAGTCTACGCAGTATGATTTGCTTTGCAACCGGTTTTTAAGCGAGGGCAGGGATTTCATGCGCCTTAGGTTCCCGCGCTATGACAAGCCCTCATCCGCCCTGATACGGATGTATCTCGGAGGCGAGCTTGGGGACGACCCGGGGGCTGTCAATGCGTATGCGGCATCATCGTTTTTCGCGGTTGACAGATATGCGTCATTTTTACAGGATTGGCGCGGATATTACGATAGCGGGGGTCTTGTGCTGACGGATAGGTACACAACCAGCAATACATTGCATCAGGGGGCAAAGTTACCTAAGGAGGAGCGGGAGTATTTTTTTGCATGGCTGTATGATTACGAATTTGGCTTACTGGGATTACCGCGCCCCGATTTGGTTATATTCTTAAATATTGATGCGAAGATCGCAGGGCAGCGCTTGTCGCGGCGGCAGACCGAGACTGGCGAGAGCCGTGATATTCATGAGAAGGATGCCGAATATCTCAGGCAATGTGCGCTGTGCGGAGCTCAAGCCGCAGAGTTTTACGGCTGGCACACGGTTAACTGCATAGAAAACGGGCATGAGCGCAGCGAGGCTGAGTTAAGCGATTTGATATATAAATATATCAGCTCACTGCCACTCAACACTTAACGCTTGCGCTCCGCAGAGCGCTTTGGGGAGACATTATTTTGGATTATAATAAGGACGAACTGAATAAGCTTATTGACAGTTATCTGGGGCCTTCCCCTGCTTCCGGCACGGGCGCCGCTAAGGCTGAACTTGAGAAAACCGGGGCTGCAGCGGATAGTTCTTCTGCGCCAAAAGAGCAAGCTGCGGAAGACGGCAATCTTGTCGACTCTCTGTTTACGCCCGGCGGTGGGCAGGATGTTTCCGTGACAGAGAAAACTCCGGGAACGCCCGGTCTTGTTGCGCATGATGCACAAAAACCGGCGGGGCAATTGAAAGTGCCCGATGCGCCAAGGCCGTCGCTGTGGCCGCAAGTACCCGACACGCCAAAACCATCGCTGCATCCGAAAGTACCCGACGCGCCAAGACCGCCGCTGTGGCCGCAAGTGCCTGATGCGCCAAAGCCGCCGCTGCATCCGGAACGCCGGCAAGCGCCAAAACCACCCGGTCTTCAGAAAACCCCAAAAAGCGCGCAATCATACGATGTCTCGCAAGATGACAGCCTGATTAACAAACCGGAAAATGAGCCGGACAAAAATAAGGACCTCGATATAGGTTCGCCCTCTTTTAAGATTAATTTCGATTTTGACGGTAAATACCCGGATGTGCCTGAAGATAAGCCCATACGCAGGCGCCGCGAGAAACGAACCGGTTGTGTAGGCGGGATCCTCTACTCCGCGTTTATAATCGTCATAAGCATTGTGCTTGCTTCTTTGATCTGGATGGCTACCGTTGATGTTCTTGGCTTTGGGGCACAGGACGAGCTGGTTAACATATCTGTCCATACAGACTTTACCGTTGACGAAATAGCTAATATATTATACGAAACCGGTCTTATAAAGTATAAATTTTTATTCATCATTTACGCCGAGTATTCCAATGCCGAAGAGAAAATATCCCCGGGTTCATATGTGCTCAATAAGAACTTTGATTACCGCGCGCTTGTACAGGGAATGACTGCGCGGGCCGGCGTACGCGTCGAAACGAGAGTAACCATTCCCGAAGGGTTCACCATGGCACAGACCTTTAACTTAATGGAGGATTATGCCGTCTGCTCGGCGAGCGACCTGTGGGATACTGCCAGGACACATAATTTTACATTCAGCTTCTTAGAGGGCATCCCACGCGGCGAAAGGCTCAGGCTGGAAGGTTTTTTATTCCCGGAAACGTATAATTTCTTCATTGATTCGACACCGACACAGGTTCTCAACAGGCTCTTGCGCGAGTTTGACAGAAGATTCACAGAGGAAATGACCGAGCGCGCAGAGGAAATGGGGTACTCGGTACGCGATATTATCAATATCGCTTCGATGATCGAGCGGGAGGCCGGTTCCGATGAGGAGCGTTCGCGGATTGCCGCTGTTATATATAACCGTCTTGACAACTGGAGCATCCCGCTCCTTCAGATAGACGCGACCATTACCTACGCAATAGCCGGGACTGAAACACCGTGGTCAAAAGAACTGGAGAGCCTATATAACACATACACCCACGCAGGGCTGCCACCCGGCCCGATTGCAAATCCCGGCATGGCATCAATACTTGCAGCGCTATATCCTGATTCCACGAACGAGTATTATTACGCGCTTAACAAATCAGGCACGCATAACTTCTTTAGAACATATGAACAGCACACTGCATTCGTAAACGGCCCCGATTACGGAGGCTAATACGGCTTGCAGCCGCAAATTAAGAAATGAGAATGGAGAGTTGGGAATTGAATAAAGACAAATCTATTATAGCATTGATGAAAGAGTCTTGGATTAAGATAATAGCAATCATCGTAATCATGGCTGCGTTTGGTTGCTCGCTGTGGGTCAATTTCGGTCTAAGGCTGCCGGTTGAGGCGGGGAACTGGACGGTTGGCCTTGTCGTTGACTATGATGAGCTAAAGCGCATAGCGGACTCAAGTCAGAATATCGAGTTTCGGGATATGGCTCGAAAGGCCTCTTTAGCGGGAGCTACGGGCATTGTCGTAAGAGAGCGTATTTTAGCCGAATGGGAGGTTGCCGGCGATATACTGGTTTTCACGGGCGGTCAGCTTAACTTTCAGCTTGAAGCGCTTTATGGCGAACTGGCGGGGCAATCCTCTGCGGGCCTGACAATAAACCCGGAAAAAACATATATCCTTACACGCGACCCGCTTGTTTATGACCAGATTTATTCCTCGCTTGAAGCAAAACGCCGCTACCCCGAGTCTTTTCAGCTTTCAGACTACATGGGTATCGCCACGCACCTCCATTCCTCCGAACGCGCTTATTTAGGAATGGGTTTTCCCATGAAGCAGCTTGAAGATGCCGCTGCGGAACGGCTATACATAATCCCGAGGCTGCGCAGCTGGGAGCCTGTCACATTGCCCGGGCTGACGGATGTATTTAGCAGGGTTGCTCAGATTCCGAATTTGGCCGCTGTCGGGTTTCACGACTCCGGCCTCCCCGGCGATACGACGGACTCAGTTTTGCTTGACAACCTAAGAGATGCGATTGCATCTTTAAATGTGCCGCTTGTTTCATTCGAGTTTTTTGATCAAAACGGATTGCCGGCTGTTGCCGCCCGGCTTGATAACACTCTGCTCAGGGTTCATGCGATCCCCGAAAACGAACTCCACAGATACCCCAACTTACAAGATGCTATCGGACGTTATGTCGTCGCAGTCAAGGAACGCAACATCCGTTATGTTTACTTACGCTTCCCCGGCCTGATAAACCCGGCTGCTGTCATGGAAAGTAGCATGGAGCTTATTACAGACACGCGTGAAGGCCTGGAAGATGAGGGCTTTATCATCGGGAAACCCGTGCCTATCAGGGCGGCGGTGATACCATTTCCGATATTATTCTTCCTTGGTATCGGGGTGCTTGCCGCAGGAGGCTGGCTAATCGCGCTTGGAGGGGAGAAGATAGTCAGCAGGAAGTGGAAGCTGCCCTATGCGTTGCTGGTTTTGTTCGGATTTATTTGCTGGGCAGGAGTGCTGATGGTGCAGCCGTTGCTGGGCCGTAAGCTCATGGCTCTGGCCGCTTCGATCGTTTTCCCGGGGCTTGCCTTGGTTCTTGTTCTATTATTCGCCGAAAAACACCCGCGAGGCAAAAAATCAATAATCCGGACTCTGCTCCAAATGGGAGTGATATCCGCCATCACGCTCGTCGGCGCGTTTATACTGTCGGCATTGCTCTCCGAGCAGCGGTTTATGCTAAAGTTTGACGAGTTTATGGGGGTTAAAATATCTCATGTGATACCGCTGATTTTCGTCCCATGTGTTTTATGGCTGCGTGAAAAGAATTGGTATAATACCCTGTCAGGCACAGCAAAAGACAGTGTCCGCTTCTGGCAGCTTGGTGTTTTCATCATACTGGCAGCAGCGCTGGCGCTATATATCCTGCGGACCGGCAATGATGCTCTGGGCCCGATACCCGACTGGGAGCGCACTATCAGGCTGTTTCTCAACAGAACCATCGGAGCCAGGCCCAGGACAACAGAGTTCTTGATCGGCCACCCTATGATGATGGTGCTGCTTTACTATGGCTATCGTTTTAACATGTTCCCCGTGCTTCTGATTGCCCTTATGGGTCAGATATCCTTGATAAATACCTACGCGCATATTCACACACCGCTGGCATTATCACTGCAGCGCAGCTTCAACGGCGGCTGGATTGGCGTAATAATCGGCCTGGCCGGTATTGTTCTGCTTGAAGTATTTTTCCGCTTAGCGCGTAAGATTAAAGCAAGCTACACAGATATGGCAGTAAAGGAATAAAGATTGAGAGCACGAAAGAAACCCCCGAAAATTGTGATCAGCGGTTATTACGGCTTCGGCAACTGCGGCGACGAAGCCGTGCTGTTGGCGATGATCCGCAGCTTACAAGCAGTTATGCCGGGTGCGCGCATCGTTGTATTATCCGCTAATCCCAAGCAAACCAAAAGGGATTATGGCGTAAAAGCGGCAAACCGCTGGAACCCGTTGGCGGCTGCGCTTAGAATACTGACCTGCAACCTGTTTATCAGCGGCGGCGGCTCATTGCTGCAGGATGCTACAGGGCCAAACAGCGTGATATATTACCTCGGCATGATCAGGATAGCCTTGCTGCTGAGAAAGAAAGTAATGATTTACTGCCAGGGCATAGGTCCGCTTTCGGGTGAAAAAGGCCGTAAAAACGTCGCGAAAATCTTCAACCGCTGCCGGGTTATCACACTAAGGGACGAATCCTCTGCGAAGCTGTTGGCGGAGCTGGGTGTGCAAAAGGGCATGACGGTTCTCTGCGACCCTGTTATGGCGCTTAGCGAAAAAGACATTGACCCCACCCTCCTGAGCGCAGATTTGCATAAAGCGGGATTGCCTGCGGAAGAACACGCAGAACAGAAGAAACTGCTTCTGGCAATTATCCGCCCTTGGGGGGATAACAGTCATATAAAGCCGGTCGCGGAGCTGCTTGATATGCAGATATCCCGGGGGTGGGATGTGCTGCTTGTGCCCGCTCATCACTCAGAAGATTCGGAGATAATTCTGCAGATCGCAGCTATGATGAAGCAGCCGCCGTTTTACCTTGATACCGTTTTGACCCCAACACGGTTTCTGGCATTGACGGCACATGCCGATACAGTGTTTTCCATGCGGCTCCACGGTTTAATCTGCGCTATGGCTGCAGGCACGCCGATGCTGGCGCTTTCATATAACCCGAAGGTTGATGCATTCATGCAGCAGATAAAAATGGAAAGGTACTGCCTGCCTCTTGACGGCTTCGACAGCAAGACAGCTTTCCGCCTGCTGCAAAACTTGGATGCTCTTACCGGGGAATGTTTGCAGGAAATGAATACACAACGCACCCATCTGCAAACCCTGGCAATGGAGCCCGCGAAAATAGCGCTGGAGTTAGCGGTGTGTGATGCTTAAAGCGGACAAGCCGCAATTTATAATTCATAATGCATAATTGTTGAGAAGGGACGGGTTTTGATATGAACAGAATCAAACCACGCACTTTATCCGGTTTTATGGAGCTTTTGCCGGAAAAGCAGGTATACTTTGATGCAATAGCTCAGATAATGCGTGATACATTCTCGCTTTACGGATTCACGGCTCTTGACACTCCGTTGATGGAAGCGGCTGAAGTCCTATTGGCTAAAGGCGGCGGCGAAACAGAAAAGCAGATATATCTTCTGCGCAAAGGCGATACCGACCTTGCGCTACGCTATGAACTGACTGCCTCGCTGGCAAAATATGTAGCGCTTAACAGCAGCCGGCTGACATTCCCCTTCAGGCGGTACGAAATCGGCAAAGTATACCGGGGGGAACGCGCCCAGCGCGGGCGGTTCCGTGAGCTTTACCAAGCCGACATAGACATAATCGGCGACGGCAGCCTGGATGTTCTCAACGAGGCCGAGCTCCCAAGCATAATCCATAGCTGTTTTACCGCGCTTGGCCTTAGCCGGTTTATACTCCGCATAAACAACCGCAAGGTTCTGTCCGGTTTTTTCGAGGCCATCGGCATCGGAGATAACGCAACTCATGTACTGAGAGCGGTTGATAAACTCGAAAAGATAGGCAGGGAAAAACTATCCGCTGTTTTGGCTGACGAGCTTGCCTTGACGGCTAAACAGATTGACGAAATCATCGGCTTTATTACATTTGAAGGAGACCCTTTCGAAATCCTCAATCGGTATAAGGGTAGTAACGAGCTGTTCGACATAGGCGCCAATGAGTTAGAGCTTGTCTCCCGCTATCTAAAGGGCTTCGGTGTCCCCGATTCGCGTTTTAAGATCGATCTGTCAATCGCGCGGGGTCTTGATTACTACACAGGCACAGTATATGAAACATATATGACCGATTATCCGCAGATAGGTTCAATATGCTCCGGCGGGCGGTATGACAATCTAGCCGGGTGCTATACGGACAGGCATCTGCCCGGGGTGGGCATCTCCATCGGCTTGACGCGGCTGTTTTACATCTTGGATGAGCAAGGCCTGCTCAGCGGTTCCATTTTGGCCGCGCCTTCGGATGTGCTGATAATTCCTATGACAGACGACCTCTCGCACGCAATCGCCCTGGCAACCTCAATGCGCGGCGCCGGGCTGCGTGTGCAGATATACGGGGAGAGCAAAAAATTCAAAACGAAAATATCATACGCCGATAAGTTAGGCGTACCCTTTGTCGTATTCCTCGGCGAAGACGAGATCCGCAATGGTTTAATAACTGTCAAGGACATGCTCAGCGGGGAGCAAACCACCGCCTCAGCGGCCCTGCTGACAGCCGGAATCAGCGAGAAGGCAAAGTCCTCCCGCACAGGTATGCCGATAAAGCATGTGGTCTGATGCGCTCTGCGGAGCGCAATTGAGAATTGAGAGTTGAGAATGGAGAATTAGGTTACGAGGAATGTGTTATAGTTTATATAATCTTCTCTTGATTTGCGAAAAGAAAGTTAGTATGTCATTGTCTCAAAGCCGTTCCCCGTCCTAATTCTCAATTCTCCTTTCTCAATTCTCAATTAGTAACTTAGTGACGGAACTTTTCTTGTTTTTATTTGCGTTTTCAATCACTAAGTTACTAAACCTTCCGGTCGCTTGCGCGGTCTTTCTGCAATGCCGCTTCCTGCTATCTTCCCATGCTGTCGAAATAATTTACGAAAATCTGCGCCACTTCCGCTCTTGTGGCAAAGTTGAGCGGGAGCAGCCTGCCGTACGAGCCACGGATGATTTCCCATGTTACAGCCCAGCGCATGGCAGGCACCGCATAAGCGGAAACCCTGTCGTGATCCGGGAACGCCGTGAATATAGTTGTGGACGATGACATACTGCGGCCTTTGAAAGCGGCGTATTTATGCAGTATCTCCGCCATGTCCTCTCTGGTTATGCTGTCCTCCGGCCTGAACCTGCCTCTGGAATCGCCTGAGATAATGCCGTTATCATGAGCCCATACGATAGGTGTATAGTAGTATCTGGCCGGGTTTGTGACATCCGACATCCCCCCGTCAGCCATGACCGCCGGCTCGCCTTCATATCTATAGAGCACGGTTATGAACATACCCCGCGTCATTTCCATATTTGGCGAGAACCTTGTAGATGATGTCCCCTGGAACAGCCCGTTGCTGTATACAAACTGCACAGCAGGGTAAGCCCAGTGGGTCCGGGCTACGTCTGTAAACGGAATCCAAACCGGCGACTGAATCGCCCCGTCTGTCTTATAGTATCCGTCTACCTGTCCTACCGATGTTGAGCTTGCCGTGATAAGCGCGCTTGTGTTTTCCGTGCAGAAATAACGCTGCCGCCGGGCAAGCGCGGTATCCGTCTGCACTGCATTCCCGGTTGTAATGTTTATTACCGTTCCGCTTGTAAAAGACAGCGTGGCGCTGCCTGATTGCAGTATGAAGCTCGACCCCATTGTCAGCATAATTGTTTCATCTGCCCTGAGCGTGATATCCGTGAAGTGCGGGGCAAAGCTATAGCCCATTCTGTACATATCCTCAAGGCTGCTCAAGGCATTGTTCGCCGCGGTGTCAAACTGCTCTCTAATATCTATATACAGTCTGTTGGCGTATGTATTGTGTAAATAGTCGCGAGTCACCAACGGATTCCCGCTCGAACCGGGTGTCGAAGCGGAGACCGTTGCCATGCAAAGGAGCATTATTAATACTAATATTGCCGCGATTACTCTTTTCAAGTTCAATTTCCTTTCCCTTATCGTAGGCAGCGAAATACTGTTTGCGCCGTAAGCGTACCACAAAAATTAAGAAATTTCAACCATTGAGCCGTATTTTATGCTTCTTTCGTCGTATATTGCCATTAATTCGGGCAAAATACGCGCCAAAAGCGGTTAATATGCAAATAATCCTTGACATACATGGCATATTTGCATAAAATTATACTGAACATCAGGAATTGCTGTGTACTTTTTCATTGTATTGAAGAGTAATTGGCATCCGGCTTGGAGGATTTTGGGATGGCTGAAAAAAAGCAAAACGAGAGTAAGTTTATGGCAATGCTTGAACGCAGAGGCATTGTGCGTAAGGTTGATTCCGAAGACGCTTCGGCTGAGGATAGCACACGTCTGCGCGCCGATGCCGATTTGCGCTCTTTGCTGGATATGTCTACCGATTCTTCCGCAGATAAGCGCACCCCGCCGCAGCCGGTTCCGGGCATGTCCAAGCCTGTGTTCCCGGCAGATAAACCGGCATCCTCTCAAAGCCCAAAACCGGCACAGGTTTCCCAAACCTCTCAGACATGGTCCGCGATGCCGACTGAGTTGAAGCGGCAGACTTCCGAAACCCCTAAAGCAAGCACGCCGCTGCAATCACAGCCGCAGGTAAATAATCAGCCGCAGCAAAAACCGCAAGCGATACCGGAGCCGATTGCGCCGCTGACCCGTGAGAACGCGCCTGTTCAGTCCGCCGGCTTCCGCGAGCAGGCCAGCCGCGCAGCCGCAGCAGAGCCGGTTATCCCTGCCCCTGCTCCTGCCCCTCTGGCCGCCACGCCCAAACCACGCAAGTTTTTCTCTCATGTAACTGCGGATTTAGAGCCTGCCTTGCCGGATGAAAAACCGTATACCCCTGTGGCTTCGGAAACACCTCTTGCATGGCCTGCGCCGGAAAGGCCTCCCGAGCCGCCGGTCGAGAACCATACCGAACGTTTCCTTGATATTAACGAGCTTTATGAAGTCCTTTCACTTAAATCAAGCAGGACAGACACAATTTATCTCATCGAAGAATATCTACAGACACTCCCCGATTCGCTTCCGGAGGATGCTAAGCGTGATATAATCAGCAAAATCGTGGCTGCTTCCGGTTTTGATTATGACCTATTAATGGGCGACGGCGTTTTACGCGTTAGGATGCTCAGGGAGTATGCCGAGCGGTTCGCGCATCACACCGAGGACTATATCGCCGCGCGCCAGTCGGAGCTTGACGATCTGGACAGGCAGATCATAGCCGTCCGCAAACTTATTGATAAACGCCGCGAGCTTCATAAAAAACAATTTCTCGTTATAGAAGCTGAAGCTCAGCGCCTGAAAGATGTTTTGGCTTTTATTGCGAGATAAACTTTTGTTACAGGTCACGCGGTTATAATCTGTACCGTGCCTTGCGCTCTGCGGGGCACATAAATAGCCAACCTCACCGGCAGTGACAATATCCTATGACCGCGTGATACGTAACAACTTTTCACACCCGCCGGCGCGATAATCAAGGACGAAAGGAGTAGGCATACTTGTATAAGTTTGAGCTGACTGAACGCGGTAAAATCGTAATCGCCATAGTCTTGGTGCTTTTGATTCTCGTATTGCCCGCTGTAATTTTAGCCTTAAAAGCAATGGCAAGCCAGCCCCCGGCTCTACCTGACAACAGCCCGGATGTCTCGGCAGCGAGCCCGCCCGCTCCGGATACCGCGCCATCACCGACAACTCCAGAACCCTCACCGCCGGATAACGGCGGTTTTGTTCCCCCGGAGCCTTCTCCGTCTGACGGCGGCAACCCGGAGCCGCTACGGCCTATCGGGGTCCCGGAGCCGTCTATTGACGTTGCGGAGCAGACTCTGTCGTTCTATTTCCCATTGGAAGCTAACAATGGCTTGGATAGGGAAACCTTGTCGGTGCTGGATGCTTTTCTTGGTTTGCCGGGAAACATCCCGCGTAACATAATCGCTATCTCAACGCCGCTGCTGCCGGACGATACGGCCGGCTCTTTCACTTTGGTTATGACGGAAACCTTCGAGGAACGCGGCGTTTCGTCTCAAAGACTGGCTTATATCGTCGATCCGGACGTACCGCTCAGCGATTACTTCGAGGTCGATTTATACTATATCACGCCCACAAACCCGAAATAACAGCGAAATGCGGCATCAATGCGCCGCATCCATTAACCTGATTCCTTACGGCATTCGCTCGCCGCACCTATCCTCTGTAGCACAAACGCTACGCCGTCCACTGTGATAACGTCCATAATGCGCATCCATAAGCATCAGCCCATCAGCATCAGCCGCTGCGCTATTTCATTAAACTGCATCCCATTCGACGCCTTGACGAGCACGGTGTCGTCTTTTTTTATCAAACGGTGAAGCATGGCCATGAGTTCGGCTTTTGTCCGGTAATGCATTGCTTCTTTGCCCCCCGAGGCTGAGATGAAGCCTTCATATATAAATATAGCCATATCGCCGCAGCAAATCAAGCGGTCAACATGGCTGCCGGCTGCGAATATGCCGATTTGCCGGTGCAGGTCGGCTGACTGCGGTCCCAGCTCCAGCATATCCCCCAGAATCGCCACCCTCGGCGAAGACAGCTCCGACAGTGATGCCAGCGCGGCTTTGACAGAGTTCGGGTTTGCGTTATAGCAGTCGTCGATTAGCGTTATATAGCCCGTTTTTGTTATATCAGCCCTGCCGCTAATCGGCTCGTATGCTGTCAATCCTTCAGCAATTTCTGCCCCTGTCAGCCCAAGCAGCAGTCCTGCGGCTACAGCGGCTCCCGCCAGCTCCGCGATATGTTTGCCATAAGCTGGGATTTTAATCTCAAATGGCGGCGTTGTAAGACGGCTCTCCTGTGATTTTACGACACACGAAAATCGGCCGCCTATGTCTTTCAGGCAAACATCATTATGCTCACCAAGTCCGTATGTCACCTTGCGCAATCCCGGGTCATACCCCAGAAGCAGCTCATCATCGCCGTTTACTATAGCAATGCCGTCAGGTTTCATGCAGGCGAATGCTTCCGTCTTCGCGCGCAGGACACCATTTAGATCCCCGAGCGCTTCAAGATGGGCATAACCGATTTTTGTGATAATGAAGAAGTCCGGCCTCACCATCTGCGCCAAGCGGCTCATTTCGCCAAAGCCGCTTATCCCCATTTCTATCACTGCTGCTTCGTGCTGCTCGTCAATCGCCAGCAGCGTGAGCGGCACGCCCAGTTCATTATTAAGGTTCTTTTCCGTTTTCAGCACGCGGTACCTTGCTCCCAGCGCGGCTGCGACAAGCTCTTTGGCCGTCGTCTTGCCGACACTGCCGGTAATGCCGATTACGGGTATGTCAAACAGGCTTCTGTGATACTCTCCTATTGTCCGTATCGCTTCCGCCGTCGAGCCGACTATGACATACGGTCCTGCCGCATCCGGGAGTTCCCGCTCCGTAAGGCAGCATGAAGCGCCCGCTTCAAATGCGTTTTTCGCATACGAATGCCCGTCTGCGCGGCTGCCCTTGAAGCAGACGAATAGGTTTCCCGGCATGACGTCGCGGTTGTCGCGCACGGCGCCTCTGACACGGATATGGCGCATGCCCTCGCCGCCGACATAGCGGCCGCCGGTAATCTCCGCAATTATCTGCGGGGTTAGGTGTTTCATTGATTTTCCCTCGCTATGCGTTACTAATCACGCGGTTATTATAGTCTATACCGTGCCTTGCGCTCGGACGGCTATTTCTGTTCCCTTTTCCATTTCACGCCCTGCGGTGTGTCTTCTAAGATAATTCCCATGTCCGACAGCTCGTCACGGATTCTGTCGGCTTCTCCCCAGTTCCGCTCTTTTCTGGCAATGTCCCGGGTTTTGATAAGCCTTTCGACTTCATCATCTATGCCGGAATCATCCGCCTGCGCGTAAAATAAGCCCAGCACGCCCGCCAGTTCCTGTAATAGCTCCAGCGCTGCACGCGCAAATGTTTTGGATGGATTGGGACCGGCAGCTATAATGTTGCTTTGGCGTACCAGCTCAAAGATGACGGAGATCGCATCTGCGGTATTGAAGTCGTCATCAAGCGCTTCGATGAAGCGCTGCTTATACTGCGGAAGCGTTTCGATAAACTCCGATTCGGACGAAGCGGTCGCTTCGGGGGAGCTGTTATCCGTATCATCCCCGGCAATAAACTCCAGCGATGCCTTTGCTGTTTTCAGCCGCTCCAGCGCGCTTTTCGCTTGAAGCAGAATTTCGGCGGAGTAGTTCAGCGGGCTTCTGTAGTGACTCATTAGAATAAACATACGGATGTTCTCGTAGCCATACGCCTGCGCCGCTTCGCGCACTGTGAAGAAGTTTCCGAGCGACTTCGACATTTTCTTGCTGTCTATGTTGATAAACCCGTTATGCAGCCAATACCGCACAAACTGCTTGCCGTGGCATCCCTCAGACTGCGCTATCTCGTTTTCGTGATGAGGGAATATGAGGTCCCGCCCTCCGCAGTGTATGTCGATGGTCTCCCCGAGCAGCTTTGCGATCATAGCCGAGCACTCGATATGCCAGCCGGGGCGGCCTTGCCCCCAGGGGGAATCCCAGTATGGCTCATTTGGTTTCGCGCCTTTCCACAGGGCGAAGTCCACAGGGCTTTCCTTGCTGTCATTGACATCCACGCGCGCGCCCGACAACAGCTCCTCCATCGGCTGGCGTGAGAGCTTGCCGTACCCGGGGAAAGCTGATACACGGTAATACACATCGCTTCCGCTCCGGTATGCCATGCCTTTTTCGATAAGAGCGGTAATCATATTAATTATATCAGCAATGTGTTCGGTTGCTTTCGGGTGGATTGTCGCTTCCCTGACACCAAGGCCCTTAGCATCGACCCAAAATTCGGCTATATATTTCTCGGCTATTTCTTTGCTCGTCAGGCCTTCTTCAGTTGCCCTGTTGATGATTTTGTCGTCGATGTCGGTGAAGTTCCGGACATACATGACCTCATATCCGCGGTACTCCAGATAGCGCCACAGCACATCGAACACGATAAGAGGCCTGGCATTGCCGATATGAAAATAATTGTAGACTGTCGGCCCGCAGCTATATATCTTCACCTTCCCCGGCTCAAGAGGGACAAACTCTTCTTTTTTCATTGTCATTGTGTTGTATAGTTGCATATTTATGACCTGTCCTTTCCGAACGCAAACGACATCAAGAACCACAAAAGGTCATAAATATGTCGCAACAGCGGCGGTTTCGCGAAGCGGGAGCCGCTTGCGTTCATTAAATAAAATGACGTTTGAAGACTTTCAAACTGTCACACCTTCTTAAATTCGTCCGCGCCATGTCTGCACAGCGGGCACATAAAAGCTGCCGGCATTTTTTCCGCTTCGTACATATACCCGCATATCTTGCATATAAAACGGGCTCTCCGCTCAGGCGCGTCATTTGCCCTGGTTCTGATATGGTCGAAGTAATACTGATACGTCGCGCTCGGTTTGTCGGACAGGGAGAATATCTGCGTAACATCCGCTATAAAAAGCGTATGTGTCATATAGTCGTTAAATTCTGTAACCTTCGCGGAGATTATGCAGTTGGTGTGCTCCGGCAGATACCGTATTCCGCTGACCGTGCGTTCTTCATACGAGCATCCGGCGAATTTGTCAATGTCCTTGCCGCTGTGGAAGCCGAACTGCTCGAATATGCTAAATGGGACACTCTCCGTCAGCACGGACAGCGCGAACTCGCCGGTCTTCAGGATCATGTCGTGTGTCAGGTTGGATTTATTGACTACAATGGACATTTTTAGCGGTGATACTGTTATCTGTGTTGCGGCGTTTATGATGCATCCGTTGTCTTTATCCCCCAGCTTTGCCGTCAGCAGATATAGGCCATATGAGAGTTTGAACATGGCTGAGGTATCAAACTGTGTTGCTCCGGATGATTCTTTCCCGGCATCCTTCCCGGCTGCTTTGCTGATTTTCATACGACCATCCCTTTCCGGTTAACTGCATAACTGCTTACACATAATACCATATCTGTACTGAGATTACCATAAAAAACTAATCGCGCAGCAATCGCTTATGAAAGATATTAATTTGCCTATCCTTCCGTGCTAACGTACAATATGATTTGAAAAGCGAAAAGCGAGAGTTGCCTAACATTTTGTTGACAACATCGCGTTTGTTGGGTATACTAATATAGGGTGATGTTTGTGAGTTTATTTGCGGTTACTACATTGCGGGAATCAAAACGAATGACCGCACTGCTGAACAGTTACGAAAAACAACTTGAAGGCTTGCCAAAAGGCTCTTTGCGTGAAAAAGAACGAAATGGGAAAACCTATTATTATCTTGCTTATCGCAACGACGGCAAAGTCGTGAGCGACTATATCGGCAATGATGAGTCTATTATTGATACCCTTCGAGAGCAGCTCAAACGCCGTAAATGCGTTGAAGCTCTTATAAAAAATATCAAAAAAGAACTTGCCTTAATGAATAAGGTTTTAGAGGTGGCGCAAAGTAATGGAAACCAGTAAATTTGAGGTTGTATTGCAAATAATATCCACCGGATTGGTTGCAAAAATCATTGAGGAAACAGGGCTTGATGAGGACATTGCAATGGAAAAGCTTTATTCGTCCGCGCTCTATTCCGCAATGGAAAAAGAGAAAACCAAGGTATGGCATTATAGCGTTCACAAGCTATACGAGTTATGGGATAAAGAAACAAAAACGGGACAGCTTGCGCTTCCCGAATATTGATTGGAGGGCCTGATATGAGCAAAACGGCGCATTTCAAAGTGTTTTGTCTTGAGAGATATAAAAGTGAACATCGCTTAACCGGAAAAGAAGCATTCCGGCTTTTTAAGGAATACGGTGTGCTTGATTACCTTACTTCCTTTTATGATGTCCTTCATTCATTTGGCGAAAAATATATCGTTTCGGATATTGACGATTACATTGCTTCTCGCAGAGTAGTTTAGTTTCTTGCGCAATGTACAAAACCTAAATCAATAGGAATATCTACTTCATTCCATCAAAAACTGAATAGTTCAAGTGTTTTTAGCTCGACCAAGTCCAAACAGCCCGCTCAAATCAGAAGATATTTTCCAAATTTTGGATTTTGTCCTAGTAAATTTCACGGCAGAGCGGATAAGGCCGCTCTGTAAGCAATAATTCAGGTCACGAGTACAGCTACTCAGAACCATGCGCTCTGACGGCTGGTTCTGAGTAGCTGCGGTATATTAAAGATATCTGCTTTATGTCGTTTTTTTACGCTTTCTTCTTATGATATAGTAACAGACCAATGCGATGATCACTAGTATCAGTAAGAATATGCATAATATAATTATATGGAAGTTCTCTTGCTTTTCCGCATCCGGGATTAGTCTTTGATTGGGTCTCTGCGGAGTGGAGGGTAACGCGGGGATTATGACGGGCTGATTGGAAATAGAGGAGTCGGGTATGACCGTTACATCTGCTTCCTCGATTTCTTCTAAGTCGGGTTCATCCTCACCCTCATCCTCCGTGACATCCGTGAAACTAACACCACCGCGGTTTCCTGAACCTCCAGGGATAATGTCTGTATTGCTGTCTTGACCGGAGTCCTCAGTTGCTTCATCTTCGATAATATCGAGCGGAACTTCATCATCGGGTATAGTGATTTCCTCTTCGAGATCCTCGTCATCTACGTTGTTGTGTGGGTCTTCCCAACGGCCGGTATCACTTGACAGTAAGTTACGATAATACACATTGCCATACAAAGACGATATATCAACATTACCCGGTACTCTTATCAAGAGATAGTTGCTTGCGGTTCCGACCGATCCGAAGGCTAAGATTGTTATGTCATGCGCTGAGATTACCCCGCCGCCTATGTTTCCATCCGCCGTGATATCTGCCACGCTGTCTACGGTTATGCCCCTTACATTCATTTCGGCGCCGCTGCTGTGCAAGAACAGGTTTCTTGATCTGCTTATAATGTTTATTGCATCCACCTTCAGCCTAGCATCCGGGCTGCCTATATCACCGACCGCTCTGAGGTTTAGGTTCCCGGCGTATATATTGCTCTCGCCTTGCCCTACGCTTCCCGCTGTAATATTGCCGGCGGCATAAACATCAACATTCTCACCGGCGATTATGCCAATTTCCAAGTCTCTGTCATTGATGATGTATACGTTTTTACCCATTGCCGATAGTTTGCCGACACTGAGGTATAGCGGCGTTCTCGGTGTGCCTATGTCGCCGTACAACGAGTTTAACACGGCTTCCTGTGCAGTAACCAAGCTCCCCGCAAGACCACTTGCGGCTTCTATTGAGTTCTCTGAGGAGATTCTTACATTTCCTGATGCATTGATGTTATTGCCTATGACAAGACCCTGCGCATTTTCTATATAAATATTATCAGCAATCGCTAGGTTGTCCTTATTGATGAACAGCATACCGCCAACAAGTACTGACAGCGCATTGTCGAAAGAGCCGATATCATAGCCTGATCCGACATTTAGAATCAAGTCGCCTGCAACCTCAATGGCCATGTTTCCGATAGCATTCTTCGCCGCCAGCTCTCTTTCGATAGCTAACGCCAGCTCCAGCTCAATCGCCTCCGCTATAACAAACATTTCTGAGAGCATCTGCTTTGCCAGCAAAATCTTGGCATAAATCTCGTCACAATCATCTTGGAGCTCATCATGTTCTTTGGATATCTGATCGGGGATTGTCTTTATATACTCGGAGAAACTATCAATCAGCGCAACCAAGAGCCGATGCTGATACGCCAGCCAGGGGTGTCCTGTCAGTTCGGCTATTTTTTTGGCTATCGCTTCCGCATTGGCTCGCAATTCGGATAGCGTCTGCTCCGCTTTTTCGAGTTCCGCCCTAACCAGTCCGAGTTTCTCCTGTAGCTCGATGTAGTCCTCGCACAGTAATGCGTCAAGCCTTTCAATATATGCGGTTAAAACACTAATCTGCTCAATAATCAGGCGGTACTGGCTTGCCAGCTTTATTCTCTCCAGCGCAGCCTCAACTGCTGCTGCAATGTTATCCGCCCTATTGTCAAGGATACTTCCGGCAGACGACAATTCCACATTACCGCTTGCCCTTATTGTGTCAACGATAATTTTGTCGCTTAATCCGGAGATGAATATATCTTTTGCGAATGCCGAGAGGGTGCCGCCTCCCGCAATGAGTAGCGGATCGTCCTGTGATGCAATATTGCCGCCCGCATGAAGCACTATGTTCGCGGCTCTTATCCTCTCCCCGCCGGCCGCCGGAGGCGTGGTGCCGTTTACGATGTCGCCCTGCGTCCATAACTCTACTGTTTCGGCTGCTTCGATATAGCCGACGCTAAGGTCGCCCGTTAGCTCGCGTATGTATATTGACCCATTTTCTGATAAGGCCGATAGATTGCCCCGCGCATCGAGGTTGGCTGTCATTAGTAGATTATAATCGATCATGAATGTTATTGTCAGCCTACCCGTTCTTCGATTCCGCGACACAACCCATGGCCTTCCTTCGCCGTCCTTGCCATCCATGTTGATCGTTCCCACTACATCAACATACGCTAACGCATGTTCGGTTATCAGGGCATAATCCTTGCTCCCGATATCTTTGTAGGCCCGGAGCGTTATATTCTCACCATACACATTCGCGCTCTTGGCGTACGCTACATCGTAGGTTTCATGTGAGTCGTCGATTGGGTTTTGTCTACCCAGTATGCTCCCTTGCACACTTATTAAAGTAACGTCGCCGAGCAAAGAGGCTATTCTGCCGACTGTCAAGTCACCGTTTCTAACCGTCACTATCACATCGCCGGGATTTTCAACATAAACCGCTCCGCTACTGCTGCCGATGTTGATATTAATGCTCCTAGGCGCAGTTTCGGGTATCTCCGGGAATCTGGCCTTTTTCCATACCTCGGTGAGCAGTTCCTCTAATTCCTCGTCGGTCAGCGAGTTAAGATACCTAATGGTGCGCCTTAAATCACCCCTAAGCTCCAGCAGACGTGACCATACGCTGTCATCTCCGCTTCCGGCATTTCCAATGCCATTTCCGCGTCGTCCGTTCCGAAGAAGCCTGAAGATTATATCCTGGTAGCCCAAGTATTCAAGCAGCCTCCCGTCAATATCGTTGCCGTCCCTGTCTTTGCCGTTTATTACGCCTATAAGTACGGCATGTATAATATGGATATCATGCGCTTTGATGATATTGAGAGCTCTGTTTTCGGCAACGTCTACGCGCAGATACATGCCCGGGCTGCCGATGTCCCGTCCTGCTGATAGGGATGTGTCGTCGCTTGATGTTTCACCGATTGCCAAGAGCGACGTTCTATCCTTCATCAGAATGCTTCCCGCAGCGTCAAGAATCAGCGTTCCATCTACAGTGTGTTTATATATGTATAAGTCGCCGTTTTCAACTGTTAGCCTAATGAATCCGCCTTCCGCAATGTTCGTGTCCAGGAAATTGAGGTGGCCATCAAGCAGGTTGAGGTACGCTGTCCCTCCGTAATCCGCGCCGGACGCATTGCGCATGAACTCCACGCTAAATACATTATCGCTGAACGGTATGGCCTTTAGCGGGTTAGCCGATGTTCCAAACTGCACGCCATTATCTGCAATAATCGTCAGGTTGTTGGCTATGATGTTGACATCTACAGTGCCGTCATCGGTCAGCGTTTTTCTTCCGTCAGTTTGTACCCTCACGGTGAGGTTTATATCTTTCGCGCTTATGTGCTGCAGATGGACTTCGGTATCGCCGTAGAATGGGTCGGTTTCCCTGCCCGATGGTGGAATGGTATATCCTCTTCCTCCATTTGATTTCAGCCATGTGCCATCGCTCAGCAGGAATACGGTAGTGCTGTCACCCATCTCAATAATCCAAATGATGGGGGTTTCCGAGCCTTCCGCATAAATCGCGATATATGGGAAACCGTTGAACTCCTCGCCATCCTCTGTGTCGCTCACATAGATTCCAACATCGCTACGGTAAAGCTGTACCAGGTTGCCGTTGCTGTCATATCCGAAATAGTCATTGTAGAAATACCGGCTCTCTCTTCCGAGCTGCGTATCGAGTGGCAGCATGTACACGCCTGTGATAACCTCGTGAAGCATAACATTTGTGCCTTCTGAGAAAGTGATGTCTATATCGTTTATGTTATCGTAAACAAGTTCTGTGTAAACAGCCTTGTCTGAGCTATAAAAGCTGCCGTCGGTATAGATTCGATATGTGCCGTCCGGGGTATACCATGCGATAATCCGTCCTTGCTTGTCAAGCCACAATATTGTGCCAATCGGGAACTCCTCTTCTTCTTTGCTTATGTTGATCAGCATGGTTTCGCTTATGTATCCATACCCGTCATTGGTGTGCAATGCCACCTGCATTGGCTCGGTATATGTAATATATGCACCGGTGATGTTGCTGTTGCCGTCCTGATCCTTGGCTTCTATGGGACGTAGGATTACTGTGCCAGGGATATACTCGTAAACCGGGTCTAGTATTTTTTCTTTTGATAGCTCTTTGTGTTCATCATCTGAAAGCTCCCATATCTTTATCTCTCCGTCTTCATAGAGATAGTATAGCTTTTTCCCGGTCTCCTTGTTCTCCGCATGCCTATACAAATCATATATAATCTCGCTTGTCGGATCGTATTTGAGACCAAATTTACCATCACCATCGTCGTCACCGAAGCAATTTACAGCGGTTATGTATTCCTCTGCCTCTTCCTCGTCTACTCCATAACTTAACATCAGTTCTTTGACAGCATCCCAATAAGATGCATCGTCGCCTGTCGAGTAGAATGTTTTAATATTTCCATCGGCAAGCTTATACTTAAACTGAATCTTTGAGAACATCGGAGTGCCCCATTCGTCCACCGCCTGCTCCATATTAGGCGAATAGGTAATTATAGCGCCGTCCTCATCGTTTATAATCGAAAGGGTCCTGTATGTGTTGTCAGTCAATACAGCTAATGCAACGTTTTCCAGATAGATGATATTATCCCAGTTATCACGCTTGATGTCACCTGACGATGCATCTGCAAAAACTATAACGCCGTTCTCGCTTTTGTATGACTCTTCGCTTACATTCTCGTATACACGAAGTACAGGGGTTCCGTCTTGGTTTTCTGTAAACACAAACCACTTATCGATTAAATCATTATATGCAACCAATTGATTACCACTGTGATCACCGCGCGCGACTATATAGATATTGCTGCCGGCTCCCATGGGAATCAAGTCGAATGTGATACCCCTGTGCATTATTGTTTTGCCTTCCACTCTGGTATTGAATCCGCTGATTATTTTATTATCCAAGATAAACAAGACGGTTCCCGTACCAGTGCCTGTGGCCTCGCCTATATATCTAAGGCGATACCCCTCAACAAAATCCATTTTCGGTCCCAGTTCTGCTATTATTATGTATTCGCTACTATTGCTTCCCAGTTGCAACAGTGTATTGCCGCCACTTGTTCCGAACACTGTGGTTTTAATTATCTCACCATTAAGGATAAACTCGTGTTTGTAGTAGATCCGCGTTCCATCAGCCAGCAGCCAGCTCTTCATTGCATCCATTGCTTGATAAACCGTTCCGCCGCCTTCGCCGATTATAACAAGCGGGTTACCCGGGTTGCTGTAGTCTATTCCTATATCGTTGTTACCCCCGATGAACACGATGTTTCCGTTTTCATCGAACCTTATCCCGGAAACATCGAAGCTCATTCCGTCGGGGGTTATCACGGTCACTATGCGCCCTGCGCCGTTTGTGATGAGTATGACGTTATTTGGCAAGAGATGGAAATAGTAGCCGCTTTCGAAGTCGGATTCGAAGTTAACTATAAACTCGCTTCCCTTTGCGTAGCTTTCCACAGGAATAGTTATAAGCCCTTTATCGGTCAGATAGTAAGCGGTCGGAGTTCCGTTGTAGTCCAAAATCCGAACGGGTTCTCTGCCTGATTGCGAATCCAGCGGCATTAAGTTGTTGCGGTTGCCCGGAAGCGACACGGAATACACATTCTTGGTTTGCTCATATTTGAGTACCCTCGGGGCGTTTATGATAATATCGACAACCTCTTCCGCGCTGATGTAATCCAGCCTCAGAACCGGTGTCTTGCCGCTCGTATAGCCCGCATCTTCGCCTACCAGCCCGACAATAAGGGTGAAACTGGCATAAATACCATCGTTTGCTTCAAGCCAGACAAATGTAGGTCTGGCGGGGTTGTCTTCGACCGACCCCTCTATACCGGGTATCATGGGGATATCCAGAATGTACGCGCTAAAGCGGTTATCTAAGCTCCCTATGCTCCCTGCGCCCGTTATGATGAGCCTGTTCGCCCAAATAATGATGCTGTCTTCGCTGCTAAAGCCGGTGTTCACATCTCCGCCGGTCATGTTTAACTTGACCAAACCTTCGCCGAAATCGAGAAGAGCTGCAAATGTCACATTTGTCCCGACGTAGTTGTTTATCGTAAGAGCCGGCGAACTGTCGATGAATGTGTAGATGAAACCTATATTAGCAGAAATCCTTGGCATTCCGGCTCCCAGATTTTCTGCCATGATGCGTTTAATCACTAGGTCATAACCAGCTAAATAACTGCTGATCACTATGTTTGGCTGATAGACGCTTCTGGAAATCACCGGACTACCGGAAATTTCGCTTCTAATCCCGATAGCGTTTAGCGTGAGGCTGCCGGCATTCGAGTTAAAGATATTGTCAAAAGTGATGGTTTTGTTTTCGTGGTTTATTGTGTAGATATCCTCAGCTCTGGATAATAAATCTAAACCTGAGACGTATACTTCGCCATTATCCCGAACTTCGATGAATATACCTGCTGCCCCGCCGCCAAGATGGATTCGGCCGTTAAGTGTGATTGTTCCAGTAGACGAGGAACCGTAGTCTCTATCAGTAACCTCTCTTACAACAAAGCCGCGTCGGGTATAGGTCGGTCTGCGTACTATGTTTAGGTTTCGTTTTGCATCGGCTGTAATAGTTATATCCCTGCCTGCAAGATCGGAAAGCGCCGATGCATATACGCTAGCATTGTTTTGGATTCTTGTGTTGGCTGAAGGGAGAACTCTGCCGAATACCGCATTAACCGTTGAGTGCGCGCTGGCCACGATTTCTTGCGTAGCTATACGCGCATCGATACGTAATTTCTCGATTCCGCCTACAAATGCGTTATACACATTAACCTTCACATCATTTTCTGCCTCTACAGTGGCAGTCGCATAAGCCCTGCCCCATCCTGCACTGGTTGAGGTTTGTCCGTAAGCGACGAGTCTTTGATTCAAAACAGCATCTATCACCGTATTTCGAGCATTTATGTATGCTTGAGCCTTTGCGGGGTCTGCTCCGATGATTATCGCAACATTTTCATTATTATTCATATTTTCTACTATACCGGCTTCGCTTCTGCCTACACCCCCCAGAGCACCCAAGTTGCGCCTTGCGTCTGCATAGACATTGCTGTTGCTTTGAGCTATTATTTCAAGGTCGCCAAAGAGCGCTGTTATATTGACATTGCTGCCAATATTAACGCTTGTAGTTGAATTAAGCGTTGCACTTGCACTGGGTCCGTTGCCGGCGCCTATTATCCCTCCGCCGCCCATAGCGGCTAATGCGTTAATTGTTGCGGTTAGGGCATCCGCCTTGATGCTCACATTGCCATAACGCGATACGATGCTTGCGCCTTCTCTTATTTGCACTTCTGTTTTGCGGGTTACTTCCACGTTGGATGTTATCGCTCCGCCTTGATACAGTAATCCTATCGAAGTTGTATCTACCCGGGCTAATGTGTATGAGCTAGTTTCCGCACGGATAATTATATCCTCTACTGCTCTTAGCAGTGCGTTACTTCCAACAGTAACCAAACTCTCCTGTAGGCGAATAATTGAATTTACGATTGATCTGCCTCCGTTTATTAAACCTACTTCCCTATCTGATATGGATGTGGCGAGTATTATATTGTCTCTGGCGTTAATTCTTATTCCGCCTTCGGATACAATTTGTCCGTTTACTGTTGCTGTTGTACTGCTTCTTGTAACGGTAGCATTAATTTCAGACCTGTTTAAATTTGCAGCACTGAATCTGCCGGATGGTCCTATATTCGCAACCAGTGAAATGGTTGAACTCGCATCAACTACTACGTTGCCATTTACCCCTGTGCCCGTCGAGATAACCACGGCACCCGGGCCAATATATGCGCTTACTGTTTTACTGCTTACCTTAGCAGTTGCTCCAATTACATCTACGCCGATTAAATTGATGCTCACATTAGGTGGGTCGAAGTAAGCATTTCCATCGCTATTACCCGATGCTATCACACTCACACTTCTCCCCGTGACTTGAGCAGAACCAGTAATATATGCCTCCACTATATCATTAATGAATTCGACTATCACATCTACTACGGAAAGATCTATTAAGCTGACGACAACATCGTTAGCTGTGCTTTCCGCTTTAAGCCAGATCCTAGAGGATGCTGCATTTATACTTATCGCTCCTGTGGCGTTTATTATACTCTGTCCACCGATATATGCCCTGACAGCAGTATCTGATGTGGCCCGAGCACGGTTCATATTACCGTTCACAAAGGAAACATTTACAGAACTGTTAGAACCGGCTGCTGCATAGCCGTCAGCTACAAATGTCGAATTAACGTTTACGGATGAAGCGTTGATCTTAGCGTCGATGATATAAGCGTTTTGCTTAGCGCTAATGTCTGCTCGGACTTGGTTTAACGCGACATACGCAAATGCGATGCTTACATCTGTACCTTTAATAACTGCCGTTGCCTCTCCTCTCCCGATAGCTTCTACCCTCACCGCGCCTGTAGCATGAACTGCCCCGCGCCCACTGATATATGCGTCGGCTCTCGTAGATACTTCAGCAGTGGCTTTGTTTACATCACCATTGAGGATTCTCAATCCCAGCTTTGGTTGTGTGGCGTTTGCCGTTGCTACTGCCTCGTAGTTGCTCTCAACGGTTAGATTGGTAACATATAATGTTTTGCCTTCTGTGTCTACCCAAGCGTTGAATATGCCGGCTGCATCTGCGTTTACTACGAGAACGCCTAAGCTAACCAATCCCGCGCTTACATCGGCAGCCCGCACTCCGGCGTTTGCCACCACGTTGCCTTGCGACCTAACTGTCAGTCCGGAGTACCGGTCCGCGTGTCCGATATTCGCGCCACTCACATAGGCGTTGCTTGTCCCCGTAGCCGTGGCCTCGACTGCGTTCACCTGCGCACCTACTAATGTTATATTAGCAGTTGTGCCGTCTGCGATACTTCCGGACATGGCTTCCGCTTTGCTGTTAAGGATGGATAAGACATCGATATTGCGCGCCACTAGGTTTAAGTCTCGAATGTATGCGTTTTGCTCAGCTTTAGCTGTCGCATTGAGTATTGTTACTACTATACTAATTCCGTTAAGAGCAACTTTCGGTGTGAATACCCCGGCGAATGCTTCGGTGTTGCCTAATGCCGCGACCTTGACGTCGCCATCTACATCAATCGTTCCATTTCCACGGAGATATGCGTTGGCTGCAGTCTCAACCAAGGCATTGGCATAATTAACTTCGCCTTCAATAAACGAAATACCAAAGGTTCCCTGCGTTGTCCTGGCATCGGCTTTAGCGTGGTAGATTGTCTCGACTGTCAGATTGGTAAGATAATACACGCTTCCTGTTGTGTCTGCTCCTGCGTTGAACACACCTGCCGCGTTAGCGGTTACTACAAAAACACCCAAGCTAGCAAAATTCAAGTCTACGTCGGCAGCCCGCACTCCGGCGTTTGCCACTACGTTGCCTTGCGACCTAACTGTCAGTCCGGAGTACCGGTCCGTGTGTCCAATATTCGCGCCACTCACATAGGCGTTGCTTATCCCCGCAGCCAAGGCAAAGACTACGTTCAATTGCGCATCTACTAATTCTATACTAGCAGTTCTGCCGTCTGTGATACTGCCGGACATAGCTTCCGCTTTGCTGTTAAGGGTGGATAAAACGTCGATGTCGCGCGCCACTAGGTTTACTCCCTGAATGTATGCGTTCTGCACAGCAGCGGCTGTCGCAGTGAGCACAGTTGCTGCTATGTTTATAACGTTAATATTTACTTTTGGTGTGAATACCCCGGCGAATGCCTCGGTGTTGCCTAATACCGCGACCCTGACGTCGCCTTCGACATCGATTGATCCATTTCCGCTAACATGTGCGTTTGCTTTCGTAGTCACTATAGCATCGGCAACATTGACTTTGCTTGTAATGGCCTTGACACCCAAGATGCCCTGCGTTGTCCTGGCATCGGCTTTAGCAGAGTAGATCGTCTCGACTGTCAGGGATAACAGGTTCATGGTTTTGCCATAAACGGTTTCAACATAGGCGCTGAACTCACCCTTGGCTTCAGCATATAGAGTATTGACGTCAATCGACACGAGCCCAATATCTACCAAAGCACCATCAATGACTGCTTCTGCGTTGCTTGTGCCTTTGGACTGCACCGTTAGCGCCCCGCTTAGGAACTCCGCGTTGCTGACATAGGCTTCGCTTCTGGCATTTGCAGTCGCGGTCGCAGCATTTGCTTTTATCGATGCTAAATTAATGCTTACATCTTTTGCTGCGTTGCTCCCCATAGTTGCTGAAGCGCCTATAATATTCGGCTTGTTGTTCAGTTCAGACAGCACTTCCGTACCCCGGGCTGAAATCGTCGCTCCTGTAATCCTCGCTGTTTGTGTGGCTTCCAACTTAGCAATTATTATGTTAGCAGCTACAGTGATACCTCCAAAGCCAAATATGGGCGTTATAATCGCTGCGGTCGCGGTTGCTTCGCCGATTGCCTTGACTTTGACATCTTCTGATGCTATGATGCGGCCTGAGCCTATTAACGCAGCCTCGGTCTTTGACTTGTTCTCTGCTATGGCTAGGTTGACATCAATGGCTATTAAGTTAATACTGACTGCACCCGGCGTAACCTTCGATGTCGCGCTGCTTATATAGTCTGTCTCTACTATGACATTCCTTGCGGTTAATGTGCTTCCGTCCGGTAATTGCAAAATAGCCGCAAACTCGCTTTGAGCATACGCGAGACCTACCATTACCGAAACGGTTATACCATTGATACCGACTATTTCCTTAATTTCCGTGAGTGTCCCCGCTTTGCCATAGCTGCCGATGACCACATCGCCCGCACCACCCGAGATGGTTAGGGATGCCGGGGCTACGATTGCGAGGTTCTTCGATCTTCCGTATGCCTTGGCAACGCTGACATCAACGCTGATCGCTCCTCCGCCGCCTGTCATTATTCTTGCTATTGCTGAGTTTTCTATTATTGGGTTGAGATGCGCAACGGTGTTTAGGGATGAAGCCGTGATGTGTCCCCCCTGAATACCCGCGTATTGCTCACTGCGAAGCAATGAGACCACGACGATAGCAGCAACGTTAATAGCTCCGGCGCTAATATCCCAGATAGTAGCCTCCACGGTCGCGTTTCCGTGTGCGCCTATGTTCAGGCTGCCCAATGCTATGAGCGTTCCGTCACCTTTTATCACGGCTATGTTGCGCGTTTCGTTGTCGGCGATGGCCGTGTTCACGTTGACGCTGATCGCACCTGCGCTAACCGCCGCCGCCCAAGCCATCGCTTCTGCATTGTTTACCTTGTTCCCCCTGCCGGCGAAAACATTGACCTCGCCACTAGCTATAAGCGTTACGCCCGTCAGGTCGATAAACGCTTCGTTATGCGAGTTCAGATTCACATAGCTGACCGTTACGCCAGCAGCTATCGCTCCTGCTGTCACAGCAACCGAGGTCGATTCACCGGATGAACTCATGTACGCATCAACATCAATACTGTCTGCGATGATGTTCATCTTGTTTATACCGGAATATGCTACCGTATCGTTGTAGACCAGAAGAACATTTATATTAGCTGCAATAGCTCCTCCAGATATTCCGAGCAACGCGCTCTTCGCGGTCGTTGTAATGTCGCTTTCGACTTTGAGCAGGCCTGTTGTGTTTATTATTCCGATTGTTGTATCCGATGCACCGCTTGTCGGCGTACCCCGGTATGGGGTAGTGCCGATGTATGTTAGTACCGTCGGGCTGAGATTCGCAATGGCGACGGGCACGCTCACTGCAATGGCTCCAAACGCACCGGCCGCAAGGTAGGCATTCGCGCTGACGTCTACTTTTGCCTTCACTTCGACGCCTCCGGAGTTAATGGTCACGCCTTGTCCGATGAAGGTTTCGATATTTGCTCGGTTTATAGCGAGTGAGAGCGCTACTGTTACGCCTACGAACCCGCCTGAGACTCCAATCAAAGCCGACGTCGCGTGCATGATGCTGTCGGACGATACCGTTACAGTTCCGGTTGCATTTATGTTTGAGCGGCCTACTATTGCGGAGAAGACGTTTCCGTTGTTATTGACCAAGGCAACCGATGCGGTCACGCCCACATATCCGCCAGCCAATCCTATCGTCGCTGCCAGCGTTTGCGGGTAATCCGATTCGGCGTGTACTGTAACATTTGCCGCGTTTTTGACATCGCCTTCCAGCCATGCCTTGACATTTGATGAAATGATGAGAATCGCAACAGCAGCAGAAACGCCAACAAGCCCTACGCCACCGGTTACGGATATGACGCGTATACCGTACGTCTTTGTATTGACCTTCCCGTCCAGATGATCGTCCAATAACTCTGAGGCGCCTTCACTTGAGCCGGCTTGCTCAGAGGCTCCCCGGGCAACAATCAGGATGTCCCCGCCCGCAGACAGCTCCGTGCCATGGTCTGCGTATGCCAGTGTATTGCTGTACAGTAACGCTACCGCCACACCAACGCCAACCCCTGCCTTCGCAGCAGCAGCTAAAGTCGCCGTGATGAGGTCGGCAGTTAAAATGTCATTGGCGGCTACTGTGATGTCTCTTGCGCTTGTTATAACGCTGCCTGTCCCGATAAAGGCCATCGTTGTGTCTTTTGGATCGTATTTAGGCTGTGTCGCGCCGATTTTGGATGCGTTTTCGATATCATCGCTTTTATTCTCCCCGGCATCATAATCCGCGCCGGGGGTATCGCCATCTTCGTACTCATCATAGATGCTCTCGTCGACATATCCTCCAGAGCCGTCAAATACGCCCCCTTCTTCCCCGGATCCGACTTCGAGCTCAGTCACCGATTCGCCTTCGCCCTCCAGCAAAACGACAAGCGAGAGAGAGGTGCCGCTCTTGTCGTAGTCTTTCGCGACTGACGGGGCGTTTTCGTTCATTTCACTTTCAAACTGACCGGCATTGAATTCTTTTTTGATGCTGTCGGCGCTATCCCTGTCAAGCTCTCCCCCTATCACAGCCACTAAGACAGTTGCCGCAACGCTAACAACACCGGCACCGGTAAAAGAACCGATATACATTTGAATATTGCGCCCCGACTGGGCAATAAGCGTTACATCCCCGCTTGCTGTTGTTATCTTGTTGCTTTCCCCGATGTGCGCCGTGATGGTATTATGCACGACTGTCACGACCGCTGTAACACCTACCGCTACGGTGCCGGCTCCGGCCAGAGATACGCCTATTCCTAATAAATCATACTTATCTATCGCCTTTATCGTAAGGTCGCCCGCTTTGATTACTACATTTTTGCCTGTGTATGCCTTTGTTTCGAGGCTGGTGACTACCACAATGACCGCCCCCGAGACCGAAGTCGTCCCGCTGCCTGCAATCCCTAAGGCATTTGTGCTGACGAACTCTTTTGACAAGGCCTCAATGACTACGCTGCCGCCAGATTCGACAACTGCGTTATCCAGAACCCTTGCCACTGTCGTGCCTGTGAAGTATGTCACGGCTGCAGCCCCGCTCACGGCTACACTTCCCGCACCTGCGCCGGCAAAAGCAACGCTGACTAGCCATGTGTCGCTCCCGGCTCTGACCGTTACCCCGCCTTCCGCAAGAATGGTTCCGCCAAGCTGCGCTAGCACGTCGTTTTCAAAGTACATTATGTTCCCGCCCGCGCTGACAGCAACTCCGGTCGCCGCGCCAAAGGTCGCGCCTATGAAAGTAATGCTTTCTTTAGCCAGCGCCGAAACAAGCAGATTTCCTGTAGCATTGACAACTACGTCCGCTGCATTGGCAGTCACCTGCTTATCGAGCACCAGAATCGCAACCGTCGCGCCTACGCCTACAGGAGCCGTACCCACACTTACGGCTATCGATCCCGCAAAATCTATAATTCGACTGTGGTCCTCGGCTTCAACTGTGACGTCGCCTTCAGACGATGCCTCAGTCTCGCCGAATACATTGTCGGTTTCCCTCGCTCCTGAATTGAGGCTGGTGTTTTTGCCCACAAGCGATGATACGCTGTTTTGTATCACGAGTGTGCTCACCGTGCCCTGCACCGAAACGCCGACCGAGCCGGTGATGGCAGCTACGCCCATCAGGATGAACTCATCGGAATATGAGCTGACCACGATCCCCTTGCGCCGCTGGTTGCGATCCGCTGCGGTCTCTATGCCGGCATTGCTGCCGTTTAATAGAGCGTAGGCGGTCATGTTCACTTCATCTCCAATGATGGCTGCGATTTGATTCTTTAGAACCGTTGTTATAAGCCCGGCGCCTACTGAAACACTGCCGACCGATAGCGCAAATTCCGTGAGAATCAAGACCATTGAACTGTCCGCCTCCGCTATCACTCCGATTGAGTCATAGGCTCTGATGGTCGAACCATCGCCGACGTATGCCAGAATACTATTATTTATATAGTTAACTTGGACATTGGGCGAAACCGCGACGCCGGATGCGGCTGTGCCTGAAGATGTAAGGATGAAAGAAAGCTCTGCGGCATTTGCCTTAATCAACACGCTTCCGCGCTCACTGATAAGCAGAACGTTCTTGCCTGTAGCAGCCTTGATATCGCGGTTTTGGACATTCACGCTGACAACCGCGCCGACCGCTGCATTACTTATGGAACCGGCTCCCGCTACTTGAACGGTTACAAGCGCCGCATCCGATTCCGCAATGATGCTGATGCCATGCCTTCCAACAAGCTCGGAGAATTCGCCGACAATGGCATGAGTCCGCGAGTTCGTGATAAGCACGTTGATTATGCCGCTCACCGCTACGCCGTCCGCAACAGCGAGAGCCGTAACAGCATTTACCAGAGCCTCATTATTTACCGCTTTGACCGTTATACTTCCGTCATCGCTTGTTATTTTCACGTTTCTGCTGATTTCCGCAAGCGCTTCGCTGTCTGTGATGATAACGGAAACGACCGCGCCGACAGCTACCCCGCCCGAAGAACCTGCTCCGCTAAGCGGAAGCACCACGAGATCAGCTTTGTTTTCCGCGATTAGGCTTAGTCCTTTTACCGCGTTAATATTTGTCCATTCCCCGATCCGCGCCTTTGTTTCATTGCCTGTTTTGATAAACGTGAACACGCCTCCTACGGTAGCTGTGTTATTTCTGCCGGTCGCAGCCGCCGCAGCGACGGCGATTGCCCATAGGTTTGAGCTGCTTCGCGCTATAATGCTGACCTCTCCGTCAACAACCGCTACAACATTTTTGCCAATTTCCGCAGAAACCAGTCTGTTATTAAAGATCAGTGACATGTTTGCGCCGATGCCTACATCAGCATTAGATACCGTAACCGCGCTGCTGATAAGGCGGGCGTTGGTTTCATCCTCTGCTGTTATAATTAAGTCGCCGCCTGTGAGCTTAATTATCGCGCCGTCCCCGACATACGCCTGTGTGCTGCCGTTCATGTACAACAGCGTGACCGCGCCGGCGAGAGCCAGCTTGCTGTCATTATTTGCGCCGGCCATGATTGAGCCGGATATCGCAGATGCGTAGTAGTTGACGCCTGCCGCCCAGAGAGATGTGAGATGCGCGAACTTTATGAAGTCCTCTGCACTGATTTTATGGTTTATTTTGTAATCCTCATTGTCGTAATCAGTATTTACATTAACGATGCCCTCATTGTCATCCCCGTTCTCGGTGAGGATATCGTTTAGGCCAAATGGGAGAACCCAGTTTCTAAAACTGACGGGCTTTATGATAGCATTCAAGGCGAGGGACTTTCCGGTTATTTCCGCATTACTTTCAATAATCGCCGACACTGTGTTTTCTGCGTACAATACGGCAAACGAAGCACCCACGCCGACCTTTGCCCCGGAAACTGCCGCTGCCATCGCCGAAGATGAGAGTTTGGTTTGGTCATATGCTTCAAGGATAATATCCCCGCCGGACTGTATCACAGCATTTCCCGTTACAGCAACGCCGGTTTTTGCCCGGGAAATGACCAGCGCCAAGGCTCCTGCGACTGTCGCCGTGCCTCCGCTGCCCGAAACGCCCCCCGATATCGCCATCGCTGTATACCTGCCTCTGTATACTCCGTCCATGTTCTGTGTTATGCCCGCAGTTGCGGTAAGATTGCCTTCGGTTACAATCCTTCCGTCAAGCACGGTTTGCGCTGTATTTTCATTTACGGAAATGGCGACCGCCGCACTGATCGCATTGCTATTGTCCTTTACGCTGAATGCGGCGCCGGTAGCCACTGTGGAGGAGTTCCCGTTAATCAATGCTTCTGTTTCAAGGGATCTCGAATTCAGCTCGCCGCCAATCCCCGCCTTAACTTCATACTTTGCGATGTTCAGGGCTACTGCCGCGGCGATTTGAATACTGCTTGACGTATTATCAATCCCGATGCCACCAACAGCATCCTCGACAATTGAACCCGTCCCGGGGATACTCGCATCGTCGATGTCATCGCGCGGTATGCTTCCTGTATCTGTCGATGTCGACGGGGTTGATGCGTTTTGTGAACTGAGTAAGTTTGTTGAAAGAGGGTACTCGTTACTTACGGTAGATCCTTCGCTCGAATTTTTATCTACATTTTCATTTATATTCCGGGATGTTGCGTTTCCATTGCTATCTGCGCTACCTGCACCGTCCCGTGAGAGGAGCCTTTGGGCGAACCGGAAACGGGCGAGGTACCGATCGACGTCAGCGCCCATCGCCATAGCTATCGCGGTAGCATCGTCGAAGAATCGAGCGTGTGCGGCTACTCTCGCCGCTCCCGAAATATAACCGGTTCCGTCAAATTGCGCGGTTACGTCGGAGACAGCTATGTTCAAAGCAACCGCCGCGCCAACCGCTGTTTCCTCTCCCATAGCGTAACCGCTTGCGTTTGTCACGGTTTTACCCGTTAGTAGTGCATAGATGAATAGATTGACTTTTTCCGCTGTACCCCTGCCTTCACCCGGGACTTCAATCGAGTCCATGCCGTTTGTAATAATAACTGTGCCTGATTTCACATATGCGTGCACATCGTTTATCGGCACGATGGTTATCGCAACAGATGCATCCACGGCAATGTCATTGGCATCGCCTGGATCTGCATCTTTCGGCAGCGGGTCTATGCCGGCGATGGATGCGGTTTCTATTTCGTTTCTAGTGGTAGCGCGGATATCCAGTGACCCGGCTTCAACCCTGCGGTTATTGCCTATCCCCGCTTCGGTCTTATTGTTTAATATTGCCAGCGCAAAGGATGCTCCGATACCAACTGATTTCCCCTCATCGGCGCTTTCGTTTATGGCTTGATTTTCACCGCCACTGTCTGTTGCTGATTTGTTCTTATCGGCTTTACCCTCTGCGTTTGCTAATGCACCGGCTGTTGTGTATATGAACTGCATGTTATCAGCGGCGATAATAATATCACCTATAACATAGATATCGTCTGCATCGTTAGGCAGCGCCGAGTTCAGTGATTCAATCATTGCGGCAGTCGTGCCGTTTACTATTGAGATAGCGACAGATCCCGCCACACCAACCTTTGATGCGCCCGCGCCTGAAATAGCTTGGGTGGAGATTCTATGCCCGAGACCGTCCGGTTCTTCCTCTTCCCCAAAACGCAGGGACAACAACTGACCCATCGTTGCAAGAAGCTTCGTGCGTTCATACGGGTCTTTGATAACGAAAACCCAGCGGTCCAAAAGCGTGCTCATGTCTTCAAAGCACCCTACTAACAGCTCAATCAGAGCTTCGATTCCTTTTTTATTTAGCAGATCTTTTATATCCTTAGTGAAGGCGGCCACGGCTTCGTCCACTACATCCTTATGCTCGGTGTACAGTTCCAGTTCTTCATCGGACATTAATACAGCGGGGTTTCCGGAAAACAGTCCGATTATGGCTCTAACCGCAAGCTCTTCAAGCTCTTTCAACAGCTTTATCGTTTCCGGCGACGTAATGTCAGCGCCTTTATTATGTTTAAGGTAAGCTTCTTCCAAGTGACCGTAGAGCCCTTGTCTGTCTATAATTATTTTATCGATAAAATCTTTGAGCTCAGCGATTTTACCGAGACCCAGCTGTTCAAGGAGGCTCTCATAGATGACCGTCAGCATTTCTTCGGCATCTCTGTAAATCCTCAGGTCAAGGATTCCCGCTGAAACTATTAAATTACCTTCTACATACAGGCGGGCGTTGCCTACAAGAGCGGAATTATCGTACGTTACAGTGTTGATGGCAACGGCGACCCCAACCCCGACCTCTGCGTTGGTTGAGGATGCATCGGCTATGATCTCTGCATCGGTGTCGTTCGCGCTTGTTACGGAGATATCCCCGCCGATTGTTGTGAGGCTTATACCGTCGCCTATCCGTGCAATTGAAATGTTGCTTAGGGCGTTGAATACCAGCGCAGCAGCAACCTGTACATTGCCTTCGGATGTCTCGGCCTTCTGACGCTCGTTTGTTATATCCTCAACGCTCTTTTCGTTGATATTCGCGGTATTCACTAGTCCTGCCATTTTTTTCCCGGTGTTTATATTCGCATCGGTTACGGCATCGGCCTCGCCCGACGCGAATCGCCCGGATGAATCTTCATCATCTCCTCCCGATGGGGGAGGTTCTCCATCGCCACCGCCGCCGTCATCTTCGGAAGGCTCAGCCCCGTTCGCCCCGGCCCTTGCTGTAACCTTCGCCCTGCTGACTGAAGATGCATGGACATTAATGCTCCTGCCTTTCATGCTGCGGTTCAAAGTCGCGGACGCGCTGTCATTCAGTATCGATACAGCGACAGTAGCGCCGACACCAACATTGCCGCCTACTGCATAAGCATCGGCTATGATATTGCGGCTTATATTACTCTCCGCCCTGATATTTACGTCTCCGCCGATACCAATCAGGCTGCGCGAATCGATTATGCTGTTTTCTATATCAGACACGACAGATACCCCGGAAACGACCAGTGCCAGCGAGGGAGCAACAGAAACGCCGCCCGAAACCCCCGCTATGGCAATAGTATTCTCGGCACCGCTGAATCTTGCATCTATAATTATGTTTATATTGTCGGTTTCTACGACAGGAGCGGGTGTGATCATAGCTCTCTCTGTAAGACGCGCTCTTACGTCTATTCCGCTTACCGTAACGGCAATACCAGCGCCAACGCCGTTGCCGTCACCCGATCCGGGTTTGCTGCCTGTTCCGGGAGCGTTGCTGTTATCTTTGATTTTGCTATCCCCCAAGGCATCCGCAGCGACTACAATCTCGCTATGCACGACGTTTGATAGGATTTCCACATATCCGTCAACATTGTTAATGGTAACCTCGGAATTCAAGTCGGCTGTATTGGCAGCTCCAAAAACCCCCACTGCTATAGCCCCGGCTAATCCGAATTTCCCACCGGAATAGCCGGCTTTTGCCGTCGTTAATGAATATATGCCTGAGGTCAGCGCTTGGGCTTTCAGGCTTCCGGCAGCAACAGGGCTGCTGATGTCAACTTTATTTTCAAAATCAATAACCGAGACAGCGACTCCAACGCCCAATGCGGTGCCTTCCCCTTCCTTGGCCCCCACCAGCGAACCGTCGGCAGTCGTTATATGGTTAAGCGTTGCCACAGATGAAGCTAGTAGCTGCCCGATAGCCTCGACTCTGCCGTTTGTGTTTATACGCACTGCATTGCTGTGGCCCGCATATGTAAATGCTATGGCGCCTGCGAGCTGTGTCCGGCTTGTTTTTTCTTCATCGTCTCCGTCCGGCACACCTTCAGATGCGCTGTTGACGACATCCAAAAACCCCTTGCCGTTGCGTTTTTCGGGCTCCTCTTCTGTATCCTCGTCATCGCCGGGGTCATCATCGTTCGATGTGCTCCCGAAAAACTTATCCAGTAGAATTATCAGCCCCGGAGCCCCATTATCAGAAAACAGCGGCTCTCCGTTAACCGTCACATTATCTGCGCCTTGGATAATAGCCTTAAACCAATCCGCAAACTCATCGAGCGAAAATGAATTGCCGTCGCTTCCGGGGTTTGACGCGGCTGTGTTTTTAATCCGCTGTGCGGCAAAAAGCGCGAACATAATGTCCCTGCCCGAAAGAACCGACGCATTCTCAGCTACCGAGACGAGGACATCCTGAATTGTCACGTTTACCGCAAAGAAACCATTCGATGCTTCCGGTGAGTCCTCCCTATTTGAACCGGCGGCATCATTTTGAATGCTTGTCCTGCCTGATGCGTTAAGACTTGTGTCTGTCTCCGAGTTAATAATAGCTCTCCCGCCCACTTCCACATAGGCATTGTTGATGACCACTGATATGGCTGCCGTGACAGGAGCGTCGACTCCTGAGTTCGCGGCTGCGTTTAGGTATACCTCGCTGGCAGCGCGTAGATGCACACCCCCCAGAGTGCTCGTCAGCCTCGCTTCTCCGCCTACGGTTACCACCGCTTCGGCAATAATGACCACAATCGCCAGAGGTTTATCGTATTCATCGAGCTCTTCTTCGGCTGTTTCGGCTTTCACGCGGTTATCGGCAACAACGCGAATCGCGGCGGCTTCTACGCTGCCCAATATCTCAACCAAGACCTTGCTTATTTTGATAGCGATAAAGTTGATATCCCGCGGATCCTCGAATTTATCTTCAAGCGCTTTAGTTAGTTCCTCAAGAGAAGGGATGAGAGGAGCGGTCTGTAAGCTAATCGCGGAAAGGCTGACTGCTTGTTCGGCGGTCAGTCTGGCATCCTTAGTTATTATAATGTATACATTAGAAACTATGTCAAAGAGGTCGACCCTATATAGCTCTTCTCCATCCTCGTCTACTAAGGCAATCTCGAGGATGTCTATTCTCTGCGCGTTGTCGTCCTTTGCTATGACGATTATGTTCTTCCCCCTGACATCGCCTGTTACCGTGATGCCTGTATCCTTACCTGAACCGCCGTTGTCGGCAAGCACTAATATATTGATATTCGGTACATATATGTTCCCCAGCGTGATCTGAGTGCCTTTTATAACCAGGTTTGTTAGAAATGACCCCGCGCCGGTTATATTTGTATAGTTCAGTGCTTCACTGTCAACCGGGTCGAGGACGTAATTAATAAAAGACATAAATGCTACCGCACCGGGATTGCTTACGTCTATTTCTATAGTTTTTTTGTTCTCAAGCGTATCCGTGAAAGAATTCACGCCTTCCGTCTTGACTGTTAAGGATTTCACATTCCCCTCGTCGTTTTGCGCTTGAATCATGAGCTCGCCGCTATCCCCGTTGATTGGTTCATCCGCGTTTTCATCCAAGACACCCGTAAGATGGACTCTGGAAAAACCCTCCATGTTCACTACTTCGACAGTCACGCCGCGTAAGTTGGAGAATGCTACGCTCGTATCGACATTGACGAGAGTATCTCCACCGCCGGATGTTATTATGATTTTAGTTTCGGCATCATCCTGTGGATTGCTATTTTTCTCCTTTTCCAGCTCCTTGATTATTCTGTCAAGCGATTCCTTGTCAATATTTGACATAGTCCCTGAGATATTGACCTCGTTTGAACCTGAGCCAAGTAAGATGGATAGGAGCATTGCAAAGGCATCAATACTTCCTTTAGCGACAACTGCTGGTTCCTTGTCTTCGTCCTCGTCTTCGTCTTCGCTCTCTATTTCCTCGAGTTCTATTTGCGTCGAGTTGTGCAAATTGACATTCAGGAAGTTATTTCCGTCGCCCAATATAATCGAACCCGTTCCCTTATCCGCCTCATCTGCCTCTTTAGCAGCATTGCCCGCCGCTCCGGGCAGCGCTCCGGGATCAACCCCATCCTCGTCAAGCGGAGTCGACCCTTGCGTAATATTTACTGTATATTCGTTATTCCCGTCTCCGCCGTTAATTTCGAAACTTTTTACATTTGTGAGGTCAAATGTAACCCTCTCATCAATCGATGTACCGTAATATGTGAATAAATCGGCGTTCCTTATTTCAATCAGTTCCTGCAGCGACATATGTATTCCCGCAATCGTTACTGATAAGCCGTCGGTTATTATCGCGCCCTCGACATGGACACCGCCCGCCGATTCGCCGTATAAAATCATTTCTCCAGAGGCGTCAAAATGATAAGCATCGGCGGCGATGATTTTGAGATGAATCTGGTTATCGTTTTTTGCGATGATATCTCCGAGATATACCCCGTTGCTTATGATAATCGTTAGTTCGCTAATATCGTCTTGTGCCAGTTTAATGGCTGCCTCTATCGCCTGGGATATTGCGTTTAATTCTGAATTGTTGTAATAAATCGTGTCATAGCCATATATGTATGCAGATCCTTCCGGGACGTCGTATTCAGCTATATCGTCGAGCGGATCGTCGGAATCCTCCTCTCCGGCCGCACCGGCTCCGCCGTCTTCGTTCGGCGTAACACCTTGGGCAGACAGTCCCGTTTCGCTTTCTGAGCCTTCGTCGGGATTTCCCCCCGCTTCCATCTTCACTGCTCCCGCCTCAGGGTTTTCCGGCGGCTCCGGTACATCAGGCATTGCCGTTGTATTCGTCGTTATAAGCTCTTCCAACCATTCCGAAAGGATATCGGCCTGCTCCCCTCCCGGTTCGTCAGGCTCTTCCATTATTAATAAACTTACCCCGGCTTCCTGCTCGTCCTGCTCAATTGCGTCAATAGCAAAGGCGGCAGGTGGCAGGCCGGCCAGAATAGCAACCATGAATAGCAGGATCAGGAATCCTCCAATCCCCTTGCAAATCCTCATTTTCATCTTTGCGCTTTTTTCTGTTATGATATGCGTTGCGTTTGTCATAATGGCTACCTCACATTCTTTAGAATGGTTTATTGTTCTATTTCGGCAAGCAGCTCAATTGCCTGCTCTTTGATAGTTTGGTCTTCATCCATATCCGCGGCGATTCTGATGTCTGTGATTCCCCGGTCATATTCTTCCAGCATAAGCAGGCATGTCCCCCGGCTGAAAAAACTGCTATGGACTACTTCGCCCCGTTGGATTGAGCTTGTAAAGTCGCTTGTGGCTTCTGCGTATTTGTCTTGCGCAAGCCGGGACACGCCTCGGTAGTAATACACTGCGGGCTGTGTGTCTGAAATCGCGATAGACCTCGTAAACGCCCCCTCCGCAGCTTGGAAGGATGATAACTGAAGCGCGGCAAGGCCAAGATAGTATTCAAGTTCTGCATCCTCTTCATAATTAAGTAAAATGGAATATTGCTCCATTGCCTTCTCGTGCTCGCCGATAGAAAACCTTGCGTTGGCAAGAATTGTGCGGATCGCAATGTCATCCGGAACTTCGGCCAGATAGGATTCCAGATGCAGGCACATTGTGCCAAAATCACCCGATTCTGCGTTTATCTGCGCCTGAATAAGATAGTTAAGTATCGCAGCTTCGCTTCCGCTCGTCTGTGTCCCTCCGATGAATGAGCCCTCGGCGGATCTAAGGCCTTCCTCCAGCATTGCATACATATCCATAATAAGCTCGTGCTCTGAGGGAGATTTCGACATGTTTCCTGTTGTCTCGTGCGTACCCATAGCCTCACCGGCTCGGAGTCTGCTCAAGTCTTCCCTCGTTTGGGCAAGCAGCTCGATCATATCCGTATCGTCCGGAGCAAGCCTGAGATATTGCTCAATGCTGCCGTGCATTTCTTCGTATCGTTCAAGCTCCGCAAATACCTGAGCTTGCATAAGATATGCTCTTTCCATTTCACTATTATGCCGGATTGCATTGTTTATCGCACCCAAGGCTTCTTCGTAACTGCCGTGATGAAGATGCAGACTTCCTTGTGTCAGCCAAAGCTCCGCAAGGTATGTTTTATCTTCTGTTTGGTTTTGCATCAGTTCGATGTAGCTGCCAAGGTTTGCGCTTAGTTCCCGATACATCCCGAGTTCTTGATACACTTGCGCTTTCACAAGAAATGCATCGGCAATTTCGTAATTTATGCCTAAAGCACTGTCCAGTGCTACAAGCGCTTCATCATACGCGCCAAGTATCACATGCAGACAGCCCTTTTTCAGCCAGAGGTCAGCTAACAATTCTTCGTTTTCTTCTCCGGTATTAATATATATATCTATGCAGCGTCGGATAGTTTCTAAAGCCTCGGCAAACTCTTCCCGCGCTATTTGAATGTCGGCTCGATTATACAGTCCGCTCAGTGACGTTTGCGGTCCGACTGTATCCATCAGACCCCCTAAGCGCCCAATTGTATTTTTTTCTATGTAGTCGTTATTGTTTGCTAATACGCTACTTGCAGCACTATCAATGCCAGGGCTTTCATTTTGCTCGCTTTTTATCGGAATGCGGCTGGTGTAGATCAGCGATACAGTTGAGAGTAGCAAAGCAAAAACAAGCGCACCAGCTATGATCCGCTTTTTCTTACTGCTAAATCGGAATGGGAACACCTGTTTCCCTCCAACCCCCATAACACAGCACCAACCTTAAAAGACTGTACATAAATTGTACACAGTTTGGTAACACTTGTCAATAGGTTTTTTTGAAATTTTTCAAACGTGTATTATAATGTAGATTGTAAACCAAACTCCCAAAATCGCTATATAGCACCTGGTCTTAACCTACACTATTGTCCCGCCGCCTATGACTATGTCGCCGTCGTACAGCACTGCTGCCTGTCCTTTGGCTATTGCGCGCTGCGGTTCTTCAAACTCTATTCGCACAGTATTGTCTGATGTCTGCATCGCTGCCGCCCAAGCCGGGGGATGCGCGTACCTGATTTTTACCCTGACGCGCATAGGCTCGCTTATGCCCTCTCTGGCAATCCAGTTGAAATCCTCCGTATCGAGAACCCTTGTGAACAGCTCGTGCTCCTCACAAAGCGTAACGGTGTTGTCATGTGCGTTTATCGACAGCACATACATAGGGTTCTTAAACGAAAGCCCGAGCCCTTTGCGCTGCCCTATTGTGTACCTGATCAGGCCTTTATGCTTGCCCAGCGCCCTCCCATTCGTATCTATAAAATCGCCGGTTTCGCAGCCTTTTCCCGTGTACTGCTCGATGAAGGATGCGTAATCGCCGTCCGGCACGAAGCAGATATCCTGGCTGTCTTGCTTTTTCGCATTTAAAAGGCCCTGTTCCTCCGCAATCGTGCGCACCTCTTGTTTGCTGAGCCGGCCGAGCGGAAGCGCTGTTCGCGCCAACTGCTCTTGTGTCATTGAGTATAGCACATAGCTCTGGTCTTTCGTTTCGTCCACGGCTTTTTTCAGGATATGCCGCCCTGTCACGCCGTCCGTCTCTATCCGCGCGTAATGCCCTGTGGCAAAGCAGTCCATGCCAAGCTGTTTTGCGCGGATGTACAGTTGCTCGAATTTAATATACCGGTTGCAGTCTATGCAGGGGTTCGGCGTTGAGCCGTTTTGATACGCGCTGACGAATCTGTCAATGACCTGCTCTTTGAAGTCTGTTCCGAGATTGAATACATAAAACGGCACGCCCATGGCATATGCCGCATTGCGCGCATCTTCCGCATCTTTGAGCGAACAGCATGTCCTCTCCCTGCCGTGGCCTATGTCGTCATTCTCATAGAGTTTCATCATGACTCCCGTGCAGTCAAACCCCCGCTGCTTCATCAAGTATGCCGCAACGGTACTGTCAACCCCGCCGCTCATCGCAACCAACGCTTTCTTGCTCATGCAAACCCCCCTCGGACAATCCATAATATGAATGTCTTATATATGATAGCTCAATGCTTCAATATACGCAACATAAAAACGCAGTTTTATCCCATAACTCGTTACAGTAAATTTACTTGTAAGATTCAAATAATCTGATATACTACACATAAATATTCGTAATCATCATTATTTTACACGTTTTAGCCGTCGGGGGAGCGTAGGGCATGGATACTAAGAAGCATAGTATATTAATAGTAGACGATCAGGTAGAGAATATCGCTTTGCTTACTAAGATATTATCACATGATTATAATATCCTAGCCGCCAAATGCGGCCAGGATGCTGTTGATACTGCGGTGAAGTTTGTACCGGAAATCATTCTTCTGGATGTTGTTATGCCGGAAATGGATGGCTACGCTGTTATTGCTGAGCTGAAGAGGCGTAAAAAAACACAGGATATCCCTGTGATTTTCATTACAGGGCTTAGTAATGCCGATGAGGAGGAAAAAGGCCTTGCGATGGGCGCTGCCGATTACATCACCAAGCCCTTCACCCCGGCGATTGTCAAGCTCCGTATCGACAGCCAGATTAAGATGCTCGAGCAGTTTAGGATAATCAAGCACCTGAGTATGATCGATCAGCTTACGAAGCTGCCTAACAGGCGCTCTTTTGAAGACCGTATGGAAGCCGACTGGCGCAAAGCGGAGCGTGGGAAGACTCCGATAAGTATTCTGATAGCGGATGTTGATATGTTCAATCAATATAACGAAAAGCATGGGCGCAGCCAGGGCGATAAGGCCTTATGTTCAATCGCCAGAGTCTTTGAAGATGCCCTCACGCAGTCTAATGCCTTTGCCGCAAGATGGAGCGGGGAAGAGTTTATCATTCTCCTCCCCAACACAGATGCGGATGGGGCACTTGAAATAGCCGAAAAACTACGCAGCTGCGCCAACAAGCTGGTGATTCCCGATTCGTCCGGGGCTTCTACAAAAATAACTGTAAGCATATGCGTAAATACAAAAACCCACGGCCGGAGCATCTCAATGGATGATTTCATTGCTGAAGCGGATTCGACGCTTAATGACTCCAAAGACAAAGCCCGGAACAGAATTTACTTTGATGTGAAAAAGTACCAATAAATCCTGCTCCGTGCTTTGGTGGTCTTCAAGCATAGCTAAAAACTTAGGTTTTTATAGACGATAAACCCTGCATCCATGTTGAGTTTACGGGCGAAGAATTTCCATACTTTGCTTATGGGCGAGCATACATCCGTGTTGCTGACGAGGACAGGGTATTGTCGCCTTCCGAACTAGAAAATTTTATTAATAAAAAGAATGAATGGCGCGGCGTTTGGGATGGCGGTTTATCCGATAAAACCATTACCGATGTGGACGATGATGTGCTGAAAGATTATTTAAACCGGGCTAACCGCGCCGGTCGCATTGACTTCACTTATTCTACGAAGAAAGAAGTGTTGCAAAAACTCAGTTTGACTGATGGTGAAAGGTTAAAAAATGCCGCCTATGTTCTCTTTGTCGGGCCGCGTATACTTGAAGTTCAAATGGCAGTTTTTGCAGGGACGGAACGGCTTACCTTCAACGACATAAAAAGGGAAAGCGGTAGTGTTACTACTTTGGTCGAAACCGCAGAAAAATATATTCGTAATAACATTCGTTGGCGAGTGGTGCTTGATGGTTCCTTACAGCGTAAGGAGATACCAGAAATTCCAATGGACGCAGTACGCGAAGCATTATTCAATTCTTTTTGTCATCGCCTGTATACATCATCGCAGAATAATGAGATAACTATTTACAGCAACCGCATTGAAATATATAACCCTGGCACGTTTCCCGAAGGTCATACGCCGCAGGATTTCATTGACGGAGAGGAACGCTCTATCAAACGAAATCCTATTTTAGCACAGCTTATGTATTATACAAAAGACATTGAGAGCTTTGGCACAGGCTTGAAGCGTATAGCTCTTGCTTGTGAGGATGCAAAAATTAAATTGGAATTTCGTTTGTTGAAAAATGGTTTTGCCGTTGTGTTCTACCGTCCTGATGAGCAATTTATCACGACAGCAAAAGGGTTCGATGTCGTATTAAATGTCGCATCAAATGTCGTATTAAATAAATCAGAACAAACAGCACTTTCAATCATTACGGAGAACCCAATGACGACGGCGGAGCAGCTTGCAGCACACTTAAAAAAATCCGGTAGAACGGCACAAAGATATCTCAACAGTTTGCAAAAAAAGAATATTATCCGTCGAGTTGGTGCAAAGAAGGATGGGTATTGGGAAGTCGTGCGCGACCATGATAATTAAGCAATTTATAACGCAGCCCATCAAAACGCCTTATACCCGTTTCCGTATTTATTTGCATTAATGCATGTTCTAAGAGCCGTACAGAAGCACTGGTTGCAAATCACGGTGGTGTTGCGGTCTGCTCCGTGCCTTGTTATCAGACATACCTTATGTCGATGCCGCTGAATTTTGCGTTGCCTCTTAGGATAAGTTTCGGGGCTTCCTCTTGCGATTCCTGTTCCTGTTCCGTGCGGCGTTTTTCGTATTCCACCCCGCTGAATGCCCGGTCAAGTTCGTCAATAATCTGCCATTCTTTTGGCACATATAGTGTAATTGAACCAAAACTACAGTCACAGAACGCCTCCGCGCCGTTCGGGCTGAGTTTCACTTGGTCGAAGTATACCTCCAGTGAGCCAAACTTGCAGTCAATCTGCACGGTTTCCAGACATTCCGAATGAAGGTATCTGCTTATGCCGCCGAATTGAATGCTTATGTGCGGATTGTTGTCGTCGCCGCCGACTTCCGTACGCGGTTTGGCCTGTCTGTTCATTACTATCTTAGCGTGATGGCGCTTTTTTTTTCTCTTTGGTAGCAGGGTGTGCAGACCTAAGGTTGCGAGCACTGCTGCCAGCAGCAGCATCCACATGTTTATGTGCGGTATGGCAATATGAGGCTCCAGCATCGGTTGAAATGTTATGTATAATATGGCCAGCGGGATCGGGAGCGAAGCAAAATACAGCCTGAACATGCATTGCACTATGTATGCCAGCGCAAGCGCTGCTACGAGGATGCTCCAGAAGCTGAGTTCCACAAACCCGCCTACTTGATTTGAGATTATGAACGCGGCTGCAAGAAGCAGGAATGTGCCCCAAATCAGTTTTGAAAAACCTTTTACTTCGACTATCATAATGTGTTCCGCCTTTCGGTTAATTTATTTTGCTTTAAGTTGCTGTAAAACCCTGTTTTGCCGTTTTGAGCGATGCGAAGAATCTTTTATACCGCGTTTCCTTTGCTTCGCCTGCTGCTGTAGACTGCCTACTGCCTAAACGCTCCGCTCGTTTATTCTCTCTTTCAGTGAGCTGTAGTAATGCCTTGATGCGTAAATCTGCTTGTGGGTGCCGGCGAACCTGATCTGGCTGGATGATGTCAGGTTCCTGCTGATGGCGTAAATACGGGAGGTATTGACGATTGTTCCTTTCGAGGCTCTTGCGAACGAACGGGGCAGCATCGTTTCCAGTTCGTACAGCCTGTGCTTTACTCTGTAAGCATCGCTTGCCGTATGGGCATGTACCTGTTCGCCCTCGGTCTCGAAAAACAGGATTTCCTCAAGCGGCAGATAGAACTCCTGCTGTCCTTTGTAGAATATGAGTTTCGGGGAGCTAAGGTTTAGTATGAAGCTTTGAATTTTCTGTACGTTATCATCCACCCGCGCGCAGCGGATGACAACTTCATCTTCGATAAGTCCTTCGGCAACTTCTATTCGCAGCTTCAAGAACGCTCCCCCTCCCCGTGTTGGTTACATAATAACAGGATAAGCAAGAAAAAATCAAGGGCTTTTCGGCAAGTGGCAACCGAAAAGCCCTAAGTGGTAATTATTTAGCGGTGAGATGCTGATCTAAGGCTGCTCAGATGGGCAGCTTATCCGGCAACCAGCCCAAAAGAGAAGCCCGGGGTCACAACCCCCGGGCTTCTCGTTGGTGTGAAGATTACGCTGCTCCATAGCTTCTTCGCACTCAGGATAGCACATTGGGGGTGGTTTGTCAACAAGAAAAGCCTTTCGGTTTCGTCAGTTTCGTCATAAGAAAAGCCTTTCGGTTTCGTCATATTTATGTGTGATTTACCCATAAAAGTGAAAAGTCCCAAAATGAGCTTTTTCACTTTTGCGCGGCTTCAAGCAGAGTTGAAGAGCAATACATTATTACCCATCCACCCTCATTTCTATATCTCCTCATGACAGTGTACCTCGTCTCACACCGTAAGATGGTGGCTTTAATGAAAACACTAAACCACATAGCTGTCGGTTAAGTAATAATAATGCAAAACCAAGCAGGGTGACGGTTCTTCTGCTTGGTTTTGCTTGTGGTTACCCCTACGGGCTGGCAAACATGAAGTTCCAGTCAAGTATTGTTTGGTACTTCTCTGCTTGGACATCGGCGCCGTTTCTGACGGTCAAGCCGCCGCCTTCCAGGTCGCCCCACAAAACATCAATCTGAGCACTCGGCGGATGTGTGTCCGGATTATATACGAATATGGGTGCTGAGGAACCGCCAATAGGCGTTGAGCCATTGCCGATATACATCCTCGAAGCCAAGAACCTGCAGCAGCAATTTTCATCATCGGGGTTCTTGGCGGTAGCCATCACATAGATTGCCCAGCCGCTCTCATGCGGGTTATGTACCGTAAGCACTATGCTGTCATTGTTGTGGCTATAGCCGTCCCCGTCACCCATTTTCACAAAACCGTTTCTTTGTATCAGGTTCGTGCCGAAATCAATGTCTTTCTTAATGCTCATCGTCATAGGCAGCCGCTTCCACTGGGCGTATACCGTGATGTTGCGCGACACCGAGGTATCCGCCGTAAATTCATAATCCAGACTTTCATCGTCTTCCACAGCGCTCCAGCCTATGAATTCGTGGCTTACGCGGGTAACTACCGGGATGTAATACGGTGTGTTCGGGTTCGCGTGCAGGTTCGCCAGATCGGCCGCCGGACGGTTCGGGTCAACACCCGATATACGTCCACCGTGACCAATGCTCCCGCCGTCGGAATCAGTGATTGTTTCTAGAACAACCGGGTTTGTGAAGCCACTCGGCAGAGTTCCGCCTTTTGTGTCGAATGTGACTGTGAAGCTGCGGTCGTAGTTTATGTCGAAGTTGTTGAGCAGATGCGTACCGGGGATGCTATTGCCCCAACTGCTCAGACCATTCCCGGTTAGACTCCATTTGATGTCCTTCGGATTGCCGCCGGGGAAGTCCGGAATGTTTGCGCCCCAGTTGAATACGCCGAAGTCGAAAGCGCCGCTGCCTGCTGTGTTGCCGCTGAATACAGCGCCGTATGCGCCGCCTCGAATATCAAGACCTGAGTAGTCCGCCGCATAGATACCCCCGCCGCTATTGGCATGGTTATCTGTGATGCTCCCGGAGTGCATTACAAACGCTGCATTTTCTGCGACATACACGCCGCCGCCCCGAGTTGCGGCTTTGTTGCCGCTTACCGCGCCGCCATGCATATTGAACGCGCTTCCTGCTGCTGCATGAACCCCGCCACCGTTGCCGTCATAACCGGCTGCTCTGGTGAAGGTTGTATTCATATTCGCCGAGTAGTTCAGCGTGCCGCCGCTGTTAATCAGGAAGTGCCTGTAATCGCCGTTTACGGTTACTGTCTTAGCCTCGCTGCCCAGATTGTAGTATGTGACGGTTCTGTTTACTGTCATTGTCGATTCCAGATCGAAGCTTTTGCCAATGAGTATATTCGCGAAAGTGCCTGGGCTGAGCGTGCGGTGCGCCGAGGTGTTGTCAAAAGCTACGTTGTCGAGGGCATAGAGGGTGATTACCCCAAGCTCCCCGGCAGGCAGAGGTGTGCTGAAATCAAACGGCACGCCGCTTAATTCTTCGCTTGTATACCATGTTTGAGTTGAGTAGTTCATTGGGAAGCCGTTGGCTGTCGTGATTCGGCTTGCCGGGTTCACGACATTCGACAGCGGCTGAATCCTGTCAGCCGGCAGATTCCGCAGCCCAGATGTGTCAAAGCCACTGCCCTCCAGCCCGGTGAACACATAGACGACCTTACGCCCGTTAGGTCCGCCCCAGTTATGCGGAACCATCTCCCAGTCGGAGAAAGCCGGGTTGGGTTGTGTACCATCGGTGTAATTTACATCGTTAGCTCCCGGTGTACCTGAAAATGTGCTTCTTTGTGTTGCAGGAATATTATTGCCGTTGATGATGCTCTCCGCCGTTCGAGTTTGCTCCGGATAGCTCCTAATACTGCGGAAAGTGTTTGCAAAACAAGCGGTTTTGTTAAGCTCGGATTCCGATAATTGCGGGAACTTAAATACATTGTTGATTTCGAATCCGGTTCCGTTACAGCCGGCAAACATACTATTGGCAAAATCAGTCCCTATCGTGGTGATGCCTTGGGGTAGGTTAAACTCATCATTCATTGTGAAAGCTGCGCCGTAGCAGTTTAGAAACATTCTGGATGCAAATCTGTTTTCTACAGCAGTGAGTTTTTGGGGAAGGTTGAAAACGTCATTCATGGTAAATGCTTCGCCAAAGCATGCCCAGAACATCATTTCTGCAAATGAGCCGCTTACAGTAGTGATTTCTTGGGGAAGGTTAAAAACATCATTCATGGTGAAAGATTTGCCAAAGCACCCACCGAACATTATTATTGCAAATGAATTACCTACAGTAGTGATGCGTGGCGGCAGATTAAAAACCTCGTTCATAGTAAATGCATCTCCGCTACAGGCCTGAAACATGCCTGATGCAAATAAAGTTCCCACATTAGTGATATCTTGCGGTAGGTTAAAAACACTGTTCATGGTAAAATCATTAGTAATTTCATTGAACATCATATATGCGAATGAATCGCCGACATACTCTATCCCCGCCCATGAGGTTGGGCAGAAATTAAAGTCCGTACCCATAGTCAGGTTTTTGCAACCACGAAAAGTTAAAGCCCATTCGCTCTGTTCAGGGGCGTGATTCAGGTTGCTTTTATTACGTGTCATCAAAGGAGTTATCGGGCTTATGATTTTTGTGACCATGTTTTTATTACTTTGACTAGCTGCCCCTGATGTGCCGCTGCCAAACCCAAATGCAGCAAACCATTTGTCTTCTGTGCCATTAGGTCTGATAGTTATGGTGTGGGTTCCCACAGTAGTAAAATCGATACGTATTCCCTCGGAGTTAGTTCCGGTTTCACCGATGTATGGGGATGGTATGCTATTGCTGGGTGTGAACGACCGGGTTATGGTGTGAACAGCCGCTCCGTCTGTGTATTCAATAATCCAGTCATATGGAGTCCACCATTTACTGACACCACCTGGCGAAAAATATCCTCGATTGCTCGTTCCATCCAAGGGTATATAAAACGTCTGCCCTGGGGCTGTTGTCGTCACTTCGAAGGTGAAGTACTCGGCACGTTCCCAGACTGCGTACAACATCTGGCTCAATGTAACAACATGGTCATCGGTCAACAGGTCCGCTAAGTCCTCCGGGTCGTGGTTTTGATTTGTGCTCCAGCCGAGGAAATTATAGCCGGTACGCGTGGGAGCGCCTCCGTTTTCGGTTGAGGGCAGAGCTTTGGACGGGCGATCAAATGGTAGGTCGTCAGGCAAAACGAATGGATGCTCATATGGCAGATCGAAAGCCTGATCAATTGTCTTCCCCTCGAGAACTCTCCTCTCGCTTTCACCGCTACCGGTTACGCCGCCATTAGGATCGAAAACAATCCGGCTTACATTCCACCACTTGGCGCCAAGCGTCACATTATCGGTCAAGTAAAACACATGTCCGGGGTATGCGATGCCACCGATGATAAGCGGTGAAGAGCTTTGCCATCCCTTAAAAACAGCTTCATACGCTTTCATGGCACCTTTGTCAAGCACCGTCACCGGAAAACCGGTCGGAAATGAAATATCGCGTCCGTCGTTTGGTACAAGAGAACCACCATTGCCGCTATATCTCACAGTTCTAGTCTCAAAACCAATGTCATGCTGATTATAACCATACCTGAAGTTCCCATCAAGTACTTGCCCCGTGAAATCGTGCGGCGCTTCAGACCACTGTCCATCAAGTATGGCGATTTTGCTTGCATAGAAATCATATACTGTAGATTCGTTAGTCAGGTTATATGTCCTATCAATCGTTGTAATTGAGTTGCTGTTACCGGAAAATACCGAACTCTCATCAATGCTTACTATGTTAGTACCCACATGGGCTAGGTAAATACCGCCGCCCCTGCTTATTGATTCATTTCCTTTTACCTCGCTGTTTTGCATTTCTATTGCGCTGTTGCTATCAATATGTATACCGCCGCCGGTACCGCCGCTGTAGTTGGCTGTGTTGTTGTTTATTTGGCTGTTAGTCAAAACCAGCTTTGTATTGTTTAAATAAACGCCGCCGCCTGAACGCGCGCTATTCCCTGAAACAGTACTGTTGGTTATAGTCATGGTTCTTGTAGTGCCGTCATCGTTTACGCTGTATATGCCGCCTCCAAAGCCGCGTGATACTGACAGCGTACCCGTGTAAACAAACTCGTTATTGCTTATCTCCCCATTGCTCATGGTAAAGTTTCCGTTGAGGAGATAAACACCGTTACCGCTTCCTCCCCTATGGCTTCTTAGTTCGTTATTGTTAATTTTTCCGCCTGTCATGTTAAAATCGCCGTTAATTACACGTACCCCGCCGCCGCCGCCATTTATACGGTCATTTGTTGCCTCGCCGGGTAGCCAGTTGCCGGTTATTTCGCCATCGGTCATATGAAAATCACCGTTAAGAACATAAACCCCGCCGCCGCTTAACAACGCATTGTTACCGGAAACTTCGCCGCCGTCCATATTGAAATCGCCATCACGCACGAAAACGCCGCCACCGCCTCTGGTAATATCGCCCCTCAGAGAGGTGTTATCGCTTATCGTACAACCTTCCTGCATGGTAAAATTGCCATTTCCAACATATACTCCGCCGCCATCTCCTTGACGTACCGTGTTTCCGCTTATCTCGCCTTTGAGCATAACGAAGTTGCCATCTCTGACCCTGATGCCACCACCGCCCTCAGAGCCAGTTCCGGTAGCGCTTCCTGTTATATTATTTATTATTTTTCCATCATGCATTGTGAAGTTGCCAATGACATCAACGCCTCCGCCGTTAGAGCCGCCCGCTGACGAGTTATTGCCGCTAATCTGGCCGCCAAGCATGATAAAGCTGTCATCACCTTCAGCGAAAACGCCCCCGCCATTCCCTGCACTGTTATTGCTTATGGTACCATTTACCATTATAAAGGTGCCGTCGGGTCGAACCCGTACTCCGCCGCCACCACCGGTGGTGTGAACGAAGCGGTTACTGTCGATTATACCGCCATACATTATAAACGAGGCGTTAGCGTTGACAGTGACACCTCCCCCAAAGTTAGCTTCGGAGGCGGTATCCGCCAAATTGTTATATATCACACCGCTGTGCATGATAAACTTGCCATAGGCATTTACAATCACACCGCCGCCTCTTCTGGTGTTAGTACCGGCACCTTGATTTTGAAGCCTTACTGATCTGGTTAGTTTGATGGCGGCCTCAGGCGCTATGGTGAGCTTGCCGGGGTTGCCGTCAGCACCGTTTATTATGAAGTGGCGCTGGGGCAGAGCATCGACTTCCAATACTGCTTCAGTTACACCGTCGTGGGTCATCAATGTGATATCCTGACCGGCTAAGATCTCGACTAGGTTAATTATCGTAAAGCTCTCGTCTATGCAAATTACGCTAGGGGTTGTTCCTGCTGCGGTTATCGCATCGAGGAGTTCTTGTTCGTTGAATACGCAAAAAGTTTGCATTGGTGTCGTTACGGTAGGTGCTCCGCATTCGCCGCCTGTGTTAATACAGGTGGGACTGCAATTGCAGTTAGAGCCGCAAGTGCAGTTAGGACCGCAGGCGCTGCAAATCATGGCGCATGGGCAGTTATTGCGATCGTACCAATTACACTCCTCGCAGTAATCCGGAGTAATACACCAGCATTCTCCATAGTAGTGATACCAATAGCAGTACATTGGCTCGATTTCGCCACCGTCGCCTTCGCAGTAGCAAGTGCCTAAATCGCCGATGCAGCCGCAACCGCCGGGCATACATGAACACTCAGCTCCGCTGTCCCCGCAGCAGTTGTCCCCTTCGTCGCAAGAGCTTTCGCAGTCCCCGCAGTTGCCGTCGCATTCGCCGCCGCAGTTTCCGCAATCACCGCACTCGTTGCCGGGGCAGGCATCATCGGTTCCGCACATACAGTCCGCTCCGGACAGGCAGTCTGTGCAGATGCAATCGGGTTCGCTCTCTGTGCAAACCGCAAAGCAGTTATCACAATGACAAGAACCAACAGGGCATGAGCAGAGCGGATTTGCACAGTCATCCCTTTCCTCTCCCTGACCTAACGCATACACACCCACAGCCATGACCAAAACAGAAAGCGAAACAAGCGCGATGAGCTTCCTACCGAAGTAGTCGCCGCGCAGTTTGTAGCCTGAGAAGATTCCTTTGTTCTTCCTTTTTCTGTTTCTGTTCTTACTCGGGTTCATTAGCTATGTACCTCCGGGTGGTTTTAGTTGAGAGTTGAGAGAGGAGAGAGGAGAGTTTTCTACGTTTTGTTGGTGTTTTTATGACTTAAACGTGGATTTACTTGTAGAGTTCTTGTGTGTTATGATTGTGGGTGCCGGAGGTCCTTCCAAGGAAGGGGGGTGTGAGTTTGATTTCACTTCTCGTAACCTTTTTGACTGCGGTGTTGGCAGGTGTGTTGATTCATATCATCTGCAAGGAGGGGCGGACAGAAGTAGCGTCATTAGATTTGCGCCGAATGTTTTCGTCCGTTTTGCGGGTTTTGAAGGCGAATACCCGTCGTTATTTAACTAAAAAACGCGTGAAACGGGCGGAAACAGGCGGTGCAAAGATGATGGCGGGACTTCTGTTCGACCCTCCTAGTGGTTGGACCGCAAATTTTTCGGCGACCAGCCCAAATGAGAAGCCCGGGGACTCAACCCCCGGGCTTCTCTTTGGTGTGAAGACTGCACTTCTCTTTGCTACTTCACACTTAGGATAGCACGTCGGGGTGGGTTTGTCAAGTGGGATTTGCGTTTGGAAAACAAGAAAAGCCTTTCGTCCGCTTGGGATTGAAAGACTGTGATACGGCATTTCTGCCGGCAACTGGCTGCCAAATCTCATCGACTAGGCCCTATAGTTTTGCGTCACTGTCTTTCAACAGTTTTGCCCAATATTCGGTTAGGTGATAATTGTTACGGAATGTTTAATTCCGTGTCCATACACTAATACAATATCACATTTTGACATACTTGTCAATAGGAAATCGAAAATTTTTCACGATATTTTCACAGCGCTTTCACAGTACTAACTTACAGTAACGATAAATTTTCATAATTTGCTCCAAAAAAGTGAAAAGGAACAAAATGTTCCTTTTCACTTTTTTGCGTTTTAACATGACCCTATCTTAGTCAATCAAGCAGAAGAACCGTCCCCCTGCTTGGGCTTTACGGGGCGAAGACAATGTTCCAGTCGAGTATTGTTTGGTATTGCTGCACCTGGAAATCAGCGCCATTTTTGACCATAAGGCCGCCGTCTTTCAGGTCTTGCCATTTTATATCTAGCTGTGAACCCGGAGCGTAGGAAGTATTATTGTTTTCAAATATTGGTGCTGCCGCTCCGAAAATAGATGTCGTCTCCCCGACATACATCCTGCTTGCCAGCAACCAGCAGCAGCAGTTCGGGTCTGCCATACCGCCATCAATAACATCCTTGGTTTTGGCTTGCACAACGATAGACCAGTTTGAATTTGCCGGGTTTTGAATCTGTATTACTGTATCGCTTGGATTATGGCTGAAGCCTACGCCCTTGCCCATTGCCACAAAGCCGTTTCTTTGTATTAAGTTCGTTCCGAAGTCTATTGTTTCTGGCCAACTGGGAACCATCGGTTTTGGTTTCCACTGGGCGTAGACGGTTAGGTTGCTTGACACCCTTGTGTGCTCCGTGAACTCATGCTGCAAATCATCGCCGTTTGTTTCAAAGTCGCTCGCTAACATGCTCCAGCCGATGAAGTCATAGCCCGCTCTCACCGGCGCCGCCGGAATGGCAAAGCCCGGGTTGGGGTCTGCCGGGTAATCGCCCGGTTCCTGTCTGTTATCAGGCATTACCGGATTAATACCCGCGATGCGCCCGCCGTGACCTTTGAGACCGCCTTGCCCGTCGTCGATAGCGTTGAGAACCCTGTTTGTTGTGTTGCTCCATGTGGTGCCTGTGTTGTTTTGCACCCCGGTAGCATTTCCATTAAATGTGATTGTAAGAGTGCGGTTATAGTTCACATCGTAGTTGTTAAGCAGATGCGTCCCGGGGATGCTTGTGCCCCAGTTCGACAGTCCGTTCCCGGTCAGGCTCCATTTGATGTTCTCAGGGTTGCCGCTGACACTTCTAGCAGGAGTACTGCTGCCGCTGTTGCTATTAACGCTGGTTAGCTCTATGCTTTCACCCCAGTTGTAGATACCGAAATCGTACGGACTGCCGGCGGTGTTGCCGCTGAACACCGCGCCTTTCTCGCCGCTTCTTATATCAAGGCTTGAGTAGTTCACTGTGAAAATCCCGCCGCCATTCACGGCCGCTGTATTTCCGGTAATGCTGCCGCTGAATATCGTCAAGCTCCCTTCCATGACACTAATCCCACCGCCGTCGTTTCCTGTGTTGTTGCTGATTGACCCTCCATATATTTTCGCTTCACCCCCCCATAAGCTAATGCCGCCGCCTGTTGCAGATATATTATCGGCTATTACGCCTTCTTTTTTCATTATAAAACTGCCCGCGGAGACATTTACACCGCCTCCATGAGTAGAGCTTATGTTGCCGGTAATAAACCCGTTATACATTGTAAAAGTTCCGCCGGTGACGCTTACACCGCCGCCGTGCTCACGGTCAGCTCTGTTTCCGCTTATTGTGCCGCCGCGCATATTAAACTCTGAGTTTGCTCCGTTCAGCATTACGCCTCCGCCGTGATTCCGGCCTACGTTACCGTTGATTTCCCCATCAAGCATTTCAACCTCAGCTTTTCCGGCACCGGTGGAAGTAACAACAACTCCTCCGCCATGGGTGGTTGCAGTCCCTGTTGATACATTACCGTTTATCTTCCCGCCATGCATATTGAATGTAACTCTGCTTTCAGTATAGTTACGGGCCCATATATTAACGCCGCCACCGCCATCAGTGGTGCTGTTTGTGTTTGCTTCATTATTAATAATCTCAGCACCTTCATACATATTGAAAACCGTATGTCCTCTTGCTGAATTTCCGCTGGTGCTAGTACCGGCAGATGCCTGTACGCCTCCGCCCAATCTGGCTTTATTACCGCTAATCTCGCCGCCATGCATGTTAAACTCAGCAGGTGTGCTATTGAGGTTGTAATTTGACTCTATGCAAACCCCGCCTCCTCTGCCGGCCTGAATTACACCGGTATCAATATCATACCCCGCGTAGTTGTTTATTATACGCGCTCCGGCATACATGTCCATACTGCCATTTATAATGTAAACACCGCCGCCTATAGGGGAGTGCCTGCTTGCCCGATTATTGCTAATCGTACCGCCGTTCATGTTAAAGACAACACGGTTTCCGGAGCCATACACCCCGCCGCCGCCGCCTTGCGAATCGCCTGATACCCAGTTTGAGTCGATTATGGCTCCTGAGTTCATCGTAAATGTTGTCAATCCGGCATCAGTATCTAAAGTCGAACGTATATACACCCCGCCGCCTCTTCTTGCTAAATTATTGCTGATCAGAGCGCCGGAGTTCATGTTAAAGGCCGCTCCTGTGTCAACAGCCACCCCTCCGCCGCCGCCGGTCTGGGAGTTAGCCTCGACGAGAGCATTATCTATTATGCTTCCGCCGTTCATATTAAACTCCGTACCCGATCCATTGAGATAAACGCCGGCTCCGATTTCAATTGCGCTGTTTTCGCTGATTTCGCCGTTGTTCATAGTAAAGGATGCGCCGCCCTGTATTGCCACGCCGCCGCCTGCGTTGCTTGCGGAGTTTTTACTGATTGCGCCGCCGTGCATCACAAAGCTGCTGCCGCTGCCGCTTACGAGTACGCCGCCGCCATACAGATTAGTCCCTGCTATTCTTTCGGCAGTCCTCGTGAGGGTGATGTTGCAGTTTTCCGCGAAGGTGAGCGAGCCGTTTACTGTAAAGTGACGGAAGTTATTGCTTGCTCTGATGACGGACGGCTGCGCTGTTTGCCCTTGCAGTTTTATACCGTCGTATGTGACGGTTCTGCCGTTGGGGACGGTCAGCGTTGAGTCAAGGTAGAACTCCCCGGCTACGAGGATATGACCGAAGCTGCTTGTTGCCAGCGTACGGTGCGCCGAGTCGTGGTCGTATGCTACGTTGTCTAGGGCGTAGAGGGTCATATCCTGTATTACCCTGTCTGTGCTGATATCGAACAGCTCAGTGAATGCCTCATCAGTGTACCATGCATGGATTGCGTAGTTTGACGGACACAGGGCAGTCAGCGCGGGGATTGATAATGGGTCGGTTGCGGATTTCACTGCAGTCGAAGGAAGCAACGCATACAGCGGTGCTGTGTTATACTCGATGCTTTCGAGGCCTGTGAACACATATGTAACTACACCCTCCTGAGGTTTCGGCCCGCCCCAGGTATGAGCAACGTCATCCCAGTCGGAGAAAACGCCGTTATTTATGGTTTCGTTGGTAACACCAAACCCACCATTTCCCGAGAATGTGTTTCTTTGTGTGGACGGCGCAAGGTTAATCTCATTGAGAATGCTCTCAACTGTGCGCGGTTGACCTTGTCTTATGTTCCTGAAAGTATTGCGAAATACATCGTTATTAAGCTGTGCTTGAGTATGAGCGGTGCTAGTTTGACCACTACTGCCGCTTTTTGGGGTTGGAATAACAAACACATCGTTTATTTCAAATGCTATACCATTGCATCCTAGAAACATATTATTGGCAGTCCCTGCAGTAAATGTTCTTGTATTTTGCGGAAGATTGAATGAGGCATTCATAGTAAACAACTCACCTGATGCATTTCTAAACATATCCGCTGCAAAGTTAGCAGTCAGATACTCAAGACTCTGCGGCAGATTAAAAACGATATTCATGTTGAAATTATCTCCACTGCAATCACTAAACATTTCCTGAGCAAATTGGGTTCCGGAGGATGTAATTCGCTGAGGTAAATTAAAGACCTCGTTCATAGTGAAATTCGCTCCGGAACAACCTCTAAACATACCATAAGCAAATTGATTTCCGGGTGTAATAGTAGTATCAGGAAAAGTAATTTTACTGTTCATATTGAACGCATCTCCGGAACATAAAGCAAACATTTGCGATGCATAGTTAGTGCTACCGATTCGTCCTCCCCTTAGAACGAAAATATCATTCATTGTAAACAAGGGACCGGAACATCCATAAAACATTCTACTTGCATAATAATTTGCGTGTTCTTGATTATCAGGAGTGGCATTTGGCAGGATAAAGTTTGAATTCATGTTAAAGCTAGCGCCGGAGCATCCTTCAAACATTCTGTACGCAAAGTAATTGCCGGCAGTAGTAAGTCTTTCTGGCAGATTAAAGTTGCTGTTCATCGTAAATGCATCACCGGAGCAATTCATAAACATCTCCGCTGCAAAAAAATCATGAGCGACTGTAAAGTTCGCAGAATGAGGAAAATTGAAATCGGTGTTCATATTAAAGGAAGCACCGCTGCACCCCATAAAAGTGCCCCTCATAAAGTCATTACCAATTCGACCGGCATAATAAACGTTGCTCCTTAGGTTTTGAGGAATGTTAAATTTGCTATTCATCGTGAATTTATCGCCACTGCATCCCCTAAACATATAAGCTGCAAAGCCACTGGCAAGAGATGAACTGAAAGGTCCCGTTTCGACTACATGCTCCGGGAGATTAAAATTATTATTCATATTAAAATTTGCGCCTGAGCAATTTTCGAACATTCTCATGGCGAAGCTAGGCTCGAGACGTCCAAAACTCTGCGGTAGGTTGAAAACTGTATTCATTGTAAACGCGTCACCTTTACACCCGGAAAACATACCATAAGCAAAACCGGTACCTATTGAAGTAATATTTTGAGGAATGTTGAAGCTTTGCCCCATAGTAAATGACGGACCGGTAATCCCTGCGAACATATGGGCTGCAAAATAATGCCCTACTCTAGTTGCGGTTGAATAGGCAAGTGTGAACGCCGGTGCCATAGTGAGATTTACACAACCGTTGAACGCATATCCCCATTCAAACGAGAAGTTATCATTGCGTTGCCCTCTATCTGTACGCATCATCAACAAAGTCAGAGGGCTTATAACCCTTGTTAGCATTCCTTTATTTTCCATTTTGTTGGTTTGGCTGATGTCTGAATCTGATAATGGACTAATACCAAACCCAAAAGCTGCAAACCATCTGCCTAAATCTCCGTTAGGGGTGATAGTAATTGTGTGCGTGCCTGCTTTTGCAAAATCAATGGGTATGCCTTCGCGGTTTTGACCGGGCTCCGGACCATCACCTTCTTGGGTACTTACATTGTAGTCCATATCTATATTACGGACTTCCACTCCGTTTGTCCACTCAATATTCCAGTTGTATGAGTGTATGTGGTTATCACTATTTATCTGATTTATGGCTGTTAATGCTTCGCTTGCGTTAGTAATGTTTACATATGCAGAAGTCGATCGTGAGCCGCTAAAACCGCTCAGCGGAATATAGAACGTCTGCCCGGGAACTGTCGTCGTTACTTCGAAGCGGAAATACTCGCCTGTCGGTGCCGGGGGTACCAGGGGTGCAGGTACCGCGCATATGCATTCTTCATACCTGTTGCACCAGTAGCAGTTGTAGTAGTCATCGCCGCATCCGCAAGAACCGTATAGAAGATAAGTTTCGCATGGTCTTCTTGGATCATCGCCCTCTTCTCCACCGCCGCTGCAGGAGCACTGATCACCATGATTATCGCAATCGCAAGAACCTCCGCATGTGCAGTTGCTGCCGCCGGTTCCATCGTCAATGCAGTTGCAATTATCGCCTAACCCGCAGCTGCAGTTTACACCGCAGCCACAGACAGTCTCGTCTCCCGCGCAGCAGCTCTCACCGGTATCGCACTCGCCGCCGCAGCTCGCGCATTCGCCGCCGCAGCTTTCGCACGCACCGACGGAGCAGTCGCCGTCGTTTTCGCACGAGCAGTCAGTGCAACCGGTGCATTCATTACCGCAGCAGTCATCGCCGCTATCGCCTTCGCAATAGCAAGAGTCGCTATATAGAAGGCACTCACAGCCGGTTAAACCGCAACTTACGCATTTTTCGTCATCCTCACCAAACTCCGCAAACGCAAACACACCCGCTGCCATGACTAAAACAGAAAGCGAAACAAGCGCGATCAGCTTCCTACCGAAGTAGTCGCCGCGCAGTTTGTAGCCTGAGAAGATTCCTTTGTTTTTCTTTTTTCTTCTTATGCTCTTTCTTGTGTTCATTAGTCATGTTCCTCCGGGTTTTTTTGAGTTGAGAGTTGAGAGAGGAGAGTTGAGAGTTTTTCTACGTTTTCGGGGTGTTTTTATGTATTAAACGTGGATTTACTTGTAGAGTTCTGGTGTGTTATGATTGTGGGTGCCGGGAGTCTTCCCAAGATGGGAGGTGTGTGCTTGTTCAAACATCTCACAACCATTGCAGGTGCGGTTACGGCTGGTGTGATTACTCATCTCATTAGCAAGTGGTTGGATCGTATCTTATCCGGCAAACAGCCCAAACGTTTCAAGCTTTTTGGCAATCGGCCAAAGAGAAAGTCCGGGAAATGACCTCCCGGACTTCTCTCTTTGTGTGAAGCTCAAACATCTCATTGCTACTTCACACTTAGGATAGCACGCCGGGGTAGGTTTGTCAAGCGGGATTTGCACATTGAGAGTGGTTTGTCAATAAGAAAAGCCTTTCACCGCTTGGGTTGAAAGACTGTGAATACGGCGTTTCTGCCGGCAACTGGCTGCCAAATCTCATCGACTAGGCCCTATAGTTTTGCGTCACTGTCTTTCAACAGTTTTGCCCTGTATTTTGTTGATTTTCCGTTATATGTTACGCATTTTCGATGTCATTTCCGCAACATCGCTATATTAACACATTTTTGCGCCCTTGTCAATATGTTTTCGATATTTTTTCATATTTCATTCAGTTTTCGTTCATAAATGTATACTAAATAACTCCGGATTGATAAATTTTGTCACAATCGCGCCCTTTTCTTGCGCAATTGGCAAATTTATGTCACTCTAAAGCCGTCACTCCCAGTCTTTCCAGACATCCGGGCAATAGCCTACAGTTGCTTTCTTGCCATTTCTGACAATCGGCGTTTTCAGAAAGGCGGGGTTTTCAAGCAGCTTATCTTCTTTGTCCGCATCAAACGCAAGATACCTCAGAATCTCCGCCCCCTGAGCCGCATCATCAATCAGCGCCTCCAGCCCGACAGCCGATTTTACGCTGCGCAGTTCCCCTCGGCTAAGCCCGATGTCAAGAATGTCGATGCGCTGAAATTTAATCCTGCGTTCCTTGAAGTATCGTTCCGCCTTTTTCGTATCAAAGCACTTCGTTTTTCCAAAAATCTGAACGTTCATAATCCCGGCCTAACCGCCCCTGCTTATAGATTATATCTCATTGACAACCGGTAATATCATCGGGTTGCGTTTCGTGGTTTCGTAGAGATATGACGACAAATCAGACTTAATCGCTCTCCTAAGCGCTGCCCAGTCGCTCATACCGCCATATAGATTGTCGTCCAGTGTCTGCATAACGACTTCTTTAAGCTCGCGCATAAGCTCCTCAGACTCCCTGACGTATATAAAGCCCCTTGTTATAATATCCGGCCCTGTTACAAGGCTGCCGTCTTCTCTTGAAAGAGTCACAATAACCACTATCATACCGTCTTGCGCCAGGTGCTTCCTGTCGCGCAGCACTACGGTACCGACCTCGCCTACCCCTGTGCCGTCAACGAGCATCCTGCCGGAAGGGACTGTGCCATTTCTGGCGATGCCCTTTGAAGATACCTCAATTACATGGCCAATTTCCGTAATAATTATATTATTAGGCGGAATCCCCATCTGTGCCGCGATTTTCCCATGCATCCGCAAATGCCTGTGTTCTCCGTGTTTCGGGATAAAATACTTAGGTCTTGTTAGGGCAATCATCATTTTCAGTTCTTCTTGATAAGCATGGCCTGAAACATGCAGATCGGATACTTTATCATAGATAACCTCCGCCCCGCGCCTAAACAGCTCGTCTATTACGCGGCTGACCATCCTCTCGTTGCCCGGCACGGCTGATGCCGATATAATAACCCTGTCGCCGGACTTGATCTCAATCTGCCGGTGGCCTGAAAACGCCATGCGGTATAATGCGCTCATCGGCTCCCCTTGGCTTCCTGTTGTTATAATCACTACTTTTTCCGGAGGAAGGTTCTTGATTTGGCTGATATCCATCAGCAATCCTTCCGGGATATCAATGCATTCCAGTTCTGCGGAAACCCGCATGGCGTTCTCCATGCTGCGCCCGGTCACAGCCACCTTTCGTCCGTATTTCTCAGCGCAGTCAATGACTTGCTGCACGCGGTAGATGTTCGATGCGAATGTCGTTACGATTATACGTTCCGTGCAGCCCTGAAACAGTTCATCAAAACGCTCTCCGACTTTACTCTCGGATGTCGAATAACCTTGCTTCTCAACATTCGTGGAGTCTGAGAGCAATGCTATTACACCCCTGTTGCCAAACTCGCCCAGACGCGCAAGGTCGATCATTCCTCCGTTGACAGGGGTTGTGTCGATTTTGAAGTCCCCTGTGTGTATTATAATGCCGACAGGCGTTTTTATTGAAAGCGACACTGTATCGGGTATGCTGTGGTTTACATGGATGAACTCGACCTTGAAACAACCGAGCTTAAAACTCTCGCCCGGTTTGATAATATTGAGCTCAGTATTATGCAACACACCGTGCTCATGAAGCTTTGACTCAGTCAATCCGACTGTCAGAGGCGTCGCGTATATGGGCGCGTATAGCTCGCGCATCAGGTAGGGCAGCGCGCCGATATGGTCTTCATGCCCGTGAGTAAGCACAATCCCCCGGATCCTCGACTGGTTCTTGATAAGATATGTTACATCGGGTATGACTATATCTACCCCGTACATTTCATCATCGGGAAACCCCAGACCGCAGTCCACAACAAGAATGTCGTTACCGTACTCATACACAGTGAGGTTTTTCCCAATCTCATTAAGCCCCCCCAGCGCAATAATTTTTAACTTCTCAGCCATAAAGAATGAAACTCCTTTGGTTATATTATTATGATTTAAGTCAGAATTTAAGCATTGCCACTCATTACATCAAAGCCCCGGCAACCGATAACCCCAACTCCCAACTCTCAACTCTCAACTCTCAACTACATTTCAAGCCTTCCTTCAAGCGCTCTCATCAGCGTTGCATCGTCAGCAAACTCCAAGCTGCTGCCTACAGGTATCCCGTAAGCGAGGCGCGTAACCTTTATGCTGAATGGTTGAAGAAGCTGCGAAATATACCGCGCTGTCGTCTCCCCCTCAACATCCGGGTTAGTCGCCATTATGACTTCGTTCACATCCCCGTCCGTGACCCTCGCGACAAGTTCTTTTACCCTTATATCGTCAGGTCCCACGCCGTTCATTGGTGATATGACCCCGTGTAAAACATGGTATCTGCCTTTGTATTCATGCGAACGCTCTATCGCAAGTATGCCCTTAGGGTCGGATACGACACATATGATCCCGGCATCCCTGCGGTCGCTGCTGCATATGGCGCAGAGTTCTTTATCTGTGAGGTTTAGGCAAATCGCGCAGCAGCGGACATTCTTCTTCGCTTCAATGATCGCATCGGCAAATGACATTGCCGCGCCATCAGGCAGCGCAAGCACATAAAAAGCCAGCCTCTGCGCCGTTTTACGCCCAATCCCCGGCAGCGAAGCGAACTTGTCTATTAGGTTTTCCAAAGCAGACGGAAAATAATCCATAACTCCCCTATCTCAACTCTTTCCTCTTAACTCAGCTATCCTTACAGCCCTGTCGGGTGCATAAAAAATATCATTGCCGGCAACCAGGACATTGGCGCCTGCGTTGATGCATAACCGCGCTGTCTCAATGTTTATCCCGCCGTCAACCTCAATTTCGCAGCCCAGCCCCCTTGAATCTATCTCGCGGCGAAGCATTGAAATTTTCGGCAGCATATCAGGCATAAACTTCTGGCCCCCGAAACCCGGTTCCACCGTCATTACAAGAACTAAATCCAGAACATCTATATATTGCATAAGCGCCTGTGCAGGGGTTCCGGGCTTGACGGATAATCCGGCTTTCTTCCCGAGTTTATGTATATCGTCAATAGCGGCGGTAATATTCTCCGGTGTCTCCGCTTCGACGTGGAATGTTACAATGTCAGCGCCGCCGTCAGCAAACCTCGCGGCATACCGCAACGGCGATTCTATCATTAAGTGGATGTCCAGCACCATATCCGTAAAGTTTCGCACTGATTTCAGCACAGGCAGCCCCACAGTTATATTAGGCACAAACATCCCGTCCATGACATCAAAATGCAGATAATCCGCGCTTCTGACACTGTTTATCTCATCCCCGAGCCTCGCAAAATCCGCCGAGAGTATCGATGGAGCGATTTTAGTAAATGCAGGGCAGCCGCTATCTTGTTTCATTCGAGCTTATCTCCTAACGCGGGCAAGCCGCAGTTCATAATTTACAGTTGTCAGCAGACAGGGGAAACGAACTTCTTCCGTTTTGCATTGATTATTAGCAGCAGGGGCCTGACCCCATAATCCATAACTTTCAGTATTTTACTAGATATAGGAGAAAAACGCAATATAATTTCCTATTTTGTTGACATAAAGGGCGTAAAGCTGTAAAATGCTGTTACTCAACCTCGCAACCTCATTGTGAATTGTGAATTGTGAATTATTACAAGGAGTTGAAATTATGCAAGAAATGAGCGCAACTATGGAATATGTCCCCACCCTCACGCTAGACCCCTCAGGCGGCAGCGCCGCGCTTACCCTGCCCTCTGAGGATGGAACCGCTGCGGATAAGAAAGAAGATTCCGCGATAAAAAACGAAATCAGCCAGTTGAGTGAGGCAGAGCAGAAGCTCGTCAGCGAGTTCGCAGAAAAAATCGACATAACCGACACAAATACTGTACTTAATTACGGCGCATCCTCCCAGCGCAATGTAGCGGGTTTTTCCGAAAGCACGCTTAAAAACGTCCGCACAAAGGACATGGGAGAGGTCGGCGGAATGCTCTCCGGCTTAGTTGTCGAGCTAAAAGGCTTCGGTGCGGACAATGCCGGCGAAAAGAAAGGATTTCTCGGTATAAAGCGAAAAATCCAAAAGCAGATCGCGGCACTTAAAGCCGATTATACCAAGGTTTCCGCGAATGTCGATCTGATTGCTGCCGAACTGGAGAAACATCAGATTGTGCTTTTGAAGGATGCCGCCATGCTTGATAAGATGTATGAAATCAATCAGGCGCACTTCAAAGAACTGACCATGTACATACTTGCAGGGAAAAAGAAACTGGAGGAATGTAGCACCGTTGTCTTGCCGGAGCTTCAGAAAAAGGCGGCTGAGTCAGGTCTGCCCGAGGATGCGCAGGCCGCTAATGATTATGCAAACTTCATAAACAGATTTGAAAAGAAAATCCACGACCTGGAACTTACAAGGATGATTTCAATCCAGATGGCCCCGCAAATACGCCTTATCCAGAATAACGATACCCTAATGGTCGAAAAGATACAAACATCATTAGTCAGCACCATACCGCTTTGGAAAAGCCAGATGGTGCTTGCGCTGGGGATGCACCACGCTCAGCAGGCAATGGAGGCTCAGCGCGAGGTGACTAACCTGACTAACGAGCTCCTCACAAAGAACGCCGAAAAGCTGAAAACCAGCACACTGGAAATCGCCAAGGAGTCTGAGCGCGGCGTAGTCGATATCGAGACGCTTATAAACACGAACCAGCGCCTGATCGAAACCTTAGACGAAGTGCGTACTATCCAAACCGAAGGCTCACAGCGCCGCCGAGCCGCCGAAACTGAACTCGGCCGCATAGAAACAGAGCTGAAGCAAAAGCTGCTTGAGGTCAGAGGCAGTTAGTTAACTTAGTGATTGATGTTCGCAGAGGGCGGCGTATATGCCGCCTTTTGCTATTAGGTCATCATGCGAGCCGCACTCGGCGATAATTCCATCTTGCATTGCGATAATCAAATCAGCTTTCTTAATTGTGGACAGCCTGTGGGCGATGACTATGAGGGTTCTTTTGCCTATAATCTTGCTTATCGCGTTTTGAATCTCCCGCTCCGTCTCGGTATCAACGGCAGAGGTCGCCTCGTCGAGCAGCAAAATAGGGCTGTTGCGAAGTACAGAGCGGGCAATCGACAGCCGCTGCTTTTGCCCCCCGCTCAGCCTGACACCCCTCTCTCCGATAAATGTATCATACCCTTCAGGCAGCGATTCGATGAACTCATCCACACATGCTATCTGCGCCGCTTCCTTGATGCCTTCCGGCGTTGCGTTATCGCAGCCATATGCAATATTCTCGCCAATAGTCCCGTTGAACAGGAAAACGTCCTGCAAAACGAGGCTCAACTGGTTGCGAAGCGTTTCCAGCGTCATGTCTTTAATGTCAATCCCATCCATCATTATGGAGCCTGAGGTCGTATCGTAAAACCGCGCTATCAGTCCCGATATAGTGCTTTTTCCTACTCCTGTCGGGCCGACTATCGCAATCATCTGGCCGGCTTTCGCTTCAAAGCTGATGTTGTCGAGCACAGTAATCTCCTCTTGATATGAGAATGAAACATCCTTAAACTCTATCTGCCCGCTGAGCCTGCCAACCTTGACTGCGTTCGGGCTGTCTTTTATATCGGGCTCGATGTCAAGTATCTCGAACACGCGCTCCGTGCCCGCCAGACCCTGCTGCACATCCTCCACAATCCGTGTCAGCATGGCAATGGGGGCATAAAACAGATTCAGATACAGCAGAAAAGCTATAACATCCGAAATAGCCAAGCTTGTGTTTATCGCGATTATCGGCCCGGCAATCAGCACTATTACTGTGCCGAGTGTAGTTATGAAACCGACAGACGGATGGAGTATACCTGAGTAAAACAGCGCTTTAATCAGCACCGTTGCGTGTTGATCTGTTTTTTCACGGACTTTTTCCGATTCATACTCCTGCTTGTTAAACACCTGTATTTCTTTAATCCCGGAAAAATTATCTTGAAGAACAGCATTGAGCTCTGCGATCCTCGCCTGCCCCTGCCGGAAGAACTTACGCATGAGTTTTGGGATTACCGACAATCCTGCGATAAATGGTATCGGTATGCAAACCAGCAGCGCAAGAACAGGGTTTATAATAAATAGAATAACCAGCACGCCGATTATTGTAACCACATTCGTCGTTATCTCCGGGAACGCATGTGCAATCAGACTCTCAAATGTAGCCGTATCGTTAATGACGCGCGACATGAGCTGACCCGTCTGCTTGTCGTGGTAATAGCTCATAGATAGTTTCTGAAGATGGTCGTAAACTATGCACCTGACGCGGCTGACCATCCTCCATGACGCGAGATGCGACAGATAGTTGTTTAGAAACTGGCACACAGCGCGAACGGCGAACAATCCAAGCAATATCAGAGCTAACGTGACAATGGTGTTTACGGAGCTTTCCAAATCCCCGCTCTCCATGATGGCAATGATCCGCCTGGTTATCTCCGGCGCCGTGAGATTAACCCCGGTGGTTATGAACAGCGCGATTGTAGCTATAACAAGATACTTGGCCCAAGGCCCGACATACCTAAAAAGTCTGATAATTTTCTTCAAAACCATACCCCCTAACGCGGACAAACCGCAATTGTGAATTGAGAATGGAGAATGGAGAATTATTTGCCTGCTACGCATACGATTTGAATCTTTTTGCCATTTTGCTAAGATTTCCGGCATTAAGCGCTTAACCATTTACAATGCGCAATTCAAACCTCAACCTCAGCTTCCTACTCTCAACTCACTTAGCTCTCTTGTAATCTTTCTTAATTCCTCCAGTGTCGAAGCTCTTGCTATCATCTCCTTGAAGCGCCCCGAGTGCGGAACCCCCCGCAGATACCAAGCGTAATGCTTCCTCGCTTCAAGACAGGCGATGTATTCGCCTTTATACTGCGCCGCAAGCTCGAACTGCCGCATAGCGGTCTCCGCCCTCTCCCTAAGCGGCGGGCGCGGCGGGATATCTTTACCCTCGAGCAACGCCCGCGCCTGCTCAAAGAGCCACGGATTGCCGAACGAACCCCTGCCGACCATCGCCATATCAGCGCTCGTGTATTTAAGTATCTTATCCGCATCCTGCGCTTCCCAGACATCGCCGTTTGCAAGCACTGGGACTTTGACAGCGTTCTTCACCTCGCGTATGATGTCCCAGTCGGCTTTCCCGGAATACATCTGTGTCCGTGTCCGCGCGTGAACCGCAACTGCGGATGCCCCGGCAGCTTCAGCCATTACCGCAAACTCAACAGCATTGATATTTCCCTTGTCCCATCCTTTACGGATTTTTACGGTGACAGGCTTCCCGATTGCACGCTTTACAGCCTCGATTATCCTCATAGCCTTATCCGGGTCACGCATAAGGGCGCTGCCATCCCCGTTTTTAACAACCTTCCCGACCGGGCAGCCCATGTTGATGTCTATAAAATCCGCGCCCGAAATCTCCAGCGCAAGCGCAGCCGCTTCAGCCATGCACACCGCATCGCTGCCGAAAATCTGCGCTCCGGCAGGATGCTCTCCATCCCCCAGCCGCAGAAGCCCCCGCGTTTTGCTGTCCTGATAGACCAGAGCTTTTGCGCTGACCATCTCGGTGTAGGTCAGCCCCGCCCCAAGTTCACGGCAGATGCTCCTAAACGCAATGTCGCTTACCCCCGCCATAGGCGCAAGAGCCAGTTTTGATTTGATCTCAACATTCCCAATAAACATAATCGCCCACCATTTTAACCTATAACCTAAGATAAAGCAAGCCGCTTTCGGAATTTATAGCTTGATAAACCCGGCATAAAAAGATATACTACACCCAGCACACTTAATAATACTTCGAAAAACTCGGCGTTTATCTGACGGCATAGGTTTTTCGAGATACCCTTGAACAAGAAGGATGTAATGTAAATGAAAGCAATTGATTTATTAAAAGCCCCGCAAACCATACTCGCCATTATCCTGCTGGGTTTCGGAGTTCCCTATATAATACTCAAAATGTCCGGTTATATGCTGGTTCCGGTCAATAGGGTAGCTCCCGCTGTCATGTCTTCGCTGATCACAGCCCTGATTGTTTTCCTGTCATTCAAAAGCATAAAACCGAAACGAAAAGCAGGGCTAACCCGCGCAACCGTCCTTATTTCCACACTAATGCCCCTTTTCGCAATCATCTTTGTTGTCGGCAAAGCCATCGGGTATGACACAAATGATATAGAGCTTATCTTATTGCCCATATACGCCTGTATCGTCCTGCTATGCGGCATAACAATTTTCTTCGCAAGAATCAGCATAAAAAAACTCCGCACCTCACTGGGCACGGCATACTGTATTATTATCATCCCTATGATGGTCTTCATTTCATATTGGGACTTCAGCCCAAACCCTGTCGTAAAAGCTGAACTATCACCAAACGGCACATACCTCGCGGAGATTGCGTACTCCGACCAAGGCATCTTCGGCAGCAGCACGACAGTCCGGGTCACCCGTCAAGGCAAAGATACCCAAATGGCGCTGGGTGTAATACGAAAAGACCCGAAAACCATCTACAAAGGCGACTACACCGAACAAGAAACCATGACCATAACCTGGGTAACAGAAGAAACGCTCAATATAAATGGCAAAGAATATCCTGTACGATAATAATTACTCCTGTGAACCTAAGCAGACTTTTTCGTGTTTTATGAAAAACCTCTTGACAAATCCACAGCAATAATATATAATAACAATTGAACAACTATTCAACTATTATCGAGGGCACAATCATGACACAGAAAGAACAGACAATATGCGGCAGTCATATTATTCACGAGGATGTAGTAACCCGTGTCCGAGGCTCAATGCCGGACGGCAAGGACTTCTACGACCTTGCAAATTTATACAAGATGTTCTCCGACAATACCCGCGTGCGCATATTATGGGCATTATCGCAAGAGAGCATGTGCGTATGCGACCTTGCCATACTTCTCGGAATGACCAAATCCGCAATCTCCCACCAATTGAAATCGCTAAGGCTTGCTAACATCGTAAAGTATGACAAGCAAGGCAAAGTAGTGTACTACTCGCTGGTTGATGACCATGTGCATGGCATATTCGAAAAAGGCTTCGAACATATTCGGGAATAGTACCGGAAAACTTATTTTTTACCCAATCAGTTGAACGATTGAGCAACTAATAATCAGGAGATGATGATATGCGCAAAGTTAAGCAATGCAAAAAATCAGGCCGTGAAACCGACGGCGGCTGTAACTGCAGCATTCCAACGCACAGCCTCGGCCATGAAGACGGCTTTGATCATGACAATGACCACAACCATGACCATGATCACGGCCACGGAGCAAGCAGCAGAGCAGAGATAATCAAACTGGCGGCAGGCGGCATCGCTTTCAGCATCGGGCTGCTGCTAACATATGTCTTTGAGGTAAACCAATCCATTGCGCTGGGAATACTGATTGCCGGATACATCACCCTCGGCGGCGAAATTCTGCTGCGGGCAGCGAAAAATATTTTACGCGGGCGTGTGTTTGACGAAAATTTTCTTATGAGCATAGCCACTCTCGGCGCGTTTGCTATCGGAGAGTACCCCGAAGCGGTAGCCGTTATGTTGTTCTATCAAGTCGGCGAATATTTCCAAGGGCTGGCAGTACACAGATCGAAAAAGTCCATAACCGACCTTATGGACATACGCCCGGACTATGCGAACTTGCTCAGAGACGGAGAAATTACTGCAGTAAGCCCCGAAACTGTGAGCATAGGCGATATCATTATCGTCAAGCCGGGAGAAAAAATCCCCCTGGACGGCATAGTAACCGAAGGCGAGTCTATGCTCGACACAAGCGCGCTGACCGGGGAATCCATCCCTCGAAAAGCAAAGATTTCCGACACAGTGCTGTCCGGCTGCATTAACCAAAGCGGTGTCTTGAAAATAGAGGTAAGCAAGGCCTTCGGCGAGTCCACGGTTGCTAAAATCATTAACCTCGTCGAAAACGCAAGCTCAAAAAAAGCTCCTGCGGAGAAGTTCATAACAAAATTCGCCCGGTACTACACCCCCGCAGTCGTTTTCCTTGCGATGCTGATTGCCGTACTCCCGCCGCTGCTAATGAGCGGAGCATCGTGGTCCGACTGGATTAACAGAGGGCTTGTGTTCCTAGTGATATCCTGCCCGTGCGCGCTCGTCATATCCATTCCGCTGAGCTTTTTCGGAGGTATTGGCGGCGCGTCGAAAAAAGGTGTGCTTGTCAAGGGCGGCAACTACCTCGAAGCCTTAAACGACCTCGATATTGTAGTTTTTGATAAAACCGGAACACTGACAAAAGGCGTTTTCGAGGTTACAGGCATCCATCCGGCAGAAGGTCAGACAGAAAACAGCCTGCTGGAACTCGCCGCAACCGCCGAAGTCTATTCTAATCACCCCATAGCCCGGTCGATACTGGCTGCGTTTGGTAACGAAGTAGATAAAAACCTGCTATCAGAATATTCAGAGATAGCAGGCTGCGGTGTCAGCGTAAAATCAGGCGGCAAGGTTATACTGGCAGGTAATAATAAACTGATGGAGACGATGGACATCCCCTGCGAAGAGCGCGAAGGCATCGGCACAAAGGTCTACATTGCTACAGACGGCTCTTACGCGGGTTATATAACTATCTCCGATGAAATCAAGCCGGACAGCTATGATGCAATCGCTGCGCTGAAAGCAAAAGGCATAAGCAAAACTGTCATGCTAACCGGTGACGGCCCGCAAATCGCCGAAGCCATTGCAGACGAGCTTGGCATAGACGAGGTTCATGCCGGCTTGCTTCCGGATCAAAAAGTGGAAATGCTCGAAATACTCGATACGCAAAAACGCCCAAAGGGCAAACTGGCTTTCATCGGCGACGGAATCAACGATGCTCCCGTGCTTGCCAGAGCCGATGTCGGCATAGCAATGGGCGCTCTGGGTTCAGATGCCGCCATAGAAGCCGCCGATGTGGTGCTGATGACAGACGAGCCTTCCCGGCTGATTGATGCAATCGACACCGCCCGTTTTACAAAGCGCATCGTCATGCAGAACATTATTTTTGCGCTGGGAGTAAAGGTCATTTTTCTGGTACTCGGAGCATTAGGCATCGCCTCAATGTGGGAAGCCGTATTCGCCGACGTAGGCGTAGCCCTGCTGGCAGTACTAAACGCCTCAAGGAGAATCGGAAAGTAAGCAGGGGATGCAGAGGGACGGTTCGAGACCGATGAAAAAGTCGGCAAGAACAGGTGAACTTTGCTACATTCTGTTCATCGCGGATTCAGTTTCTTTCGAGTTTTTTTGCCCAAAATTCTACATTAGTTTTAGGAAGAACAAAATATTTACGGACTATTTCTTCCGGCTTCGTATTTTTACCCCTGATTTGTGACATATTATAGCTTCTCTGCTCGTTGGTAAGCTTATCCATAATAATTCCTATACCGAAAAGTCAGCTTCATAATATCCTGGATGAATATATGTAAACTGTATGTAGTCCCTTCCGTATTTCTGGAGGTGACTATATTTAACCTGTTCGTGTCTTCCTATAGCAACACCATTTGAAATTAACCTTTCTCTTAAATACTTACCAAGTTCTGCACCTCCGCCGTCAGCAGATGTGAGTTGCTTTGGGAAAGCTCTAAATACGCCACCAGCAGGTCTTGTACCCTTTGTTGGTCGTTGAACACCATCTCCGCTAAAAATCATTTCCATTAAAACACCGTCATCCCAAATTACTTCAAAAGAATCGTTTCGACGCGTACTCTTGCCGGAGGAAGAACCATGAATAGTCTGATTGGGTGGAAAAACAACAGGAAAACTGTCAATATGTCTCGCTAAGACCGGGATATAAGCTTCCGCATATGTTCCTGCTCCAACCTTTTTACTGTGTCCAGATTGACAGCCCCAATTTATCCCGGCTTTTGGCTGAACTTTCTTTGGAGAAGAACCTTCTTCATATAAAGGCATATCTGCACTATAAGAGCTTACGGGAACAGATGGTGTCGGTCTGCGTGAACCTTTGACTTTTCTATAGCTTTTTGACGGAATTATTCTTTGGTCTGAACAAATAATGGAATCTTGTATAATTTGATTTGCATATTCTACTAATTCCGAGATATATTGACTGTCTTTCAACTCAACTAGAATTTCAGAATATTCATTTCCTTTTAATCCCGGATCTGATGCGTTTGCTGAACCGACATAAATGTGCTTTGACCCTTTATTGCTGAAAATATAACATTTGGTATGTACATGATATTTATTTGCAATCCTAATAGTTATTTTGGGATATTTAGAATTAAGGTCACAGAGTTTTTTATGAAACAGGCTTGTGATTCCATCCCTCGGATACATTCCATAAATAACAGTTGTTTGCTTCCCCGCCTTTGCCACGTCTTCGATGATACGTGCAGAAGCATATCCGCTAATAATTATGATTTCATCGCTTGTATCTGCAGAGTTTCGTATTTTCTTATAAAGGTCAGACCAATACACGGGATTAGCCATCATTATCACCTCGTTAATAATATCTATATGATTGCTTCAAGAGATTTTGCCAATATGCCAGAAAACATAGGAGGCACGGCATTTCCTATCATTTTATAATCTATCGCCGTACCGGAAATAAACTCAAAATCATCAGGGAATGTCTGCAAGCGTGCTGCTTCGCGGACAGTTATTGTTCTTGCCTGCTCAGGGTCTGGGTGTATATGACGTAACCCATCTTTATACAGATGAGCAGGTATTGTGTTACTCGGCTCATTCCAACGAAGAACATAGTATTTATGAATGTTCGACTGTCGCCCGGTTAGTGATGTATATAGTTTCTTCAAAGCTTCAATAGAGATATATTCATATCTTTCACTTTTAATATCTTCTGTAAGAAGTTTGAAAACGCCTATCTCACGAGCATTATTATAACGTGCCGTGTGATTTTTCACATTCATTTCAGGAGGGAGCGAATGCGAATACTGTTTACCATTCATACGAATCGGTTCCGCAAGCGGCAATAATTTCGGAAGGTCTGATATAGCATCTGATACAGTATTAACTTCTGTAACTTTATGGCTTGGCAGAATACTTGTATAAAATTGTTTGAGAAGTTTTTCGGCTCGTGAACCGAATTTATCTTTTCGCAACCCTAAAATAATTACGCGCCTACGATTTTGAGGAACTCCATATTCAGTGAAGTCAATAATGGCTTCATCAAGATTTTCAAGTAAAACATACCCTGCTTCTGCAAACTGTTGACGGATGCGGTTTGCTATCCGTTCGTTACCGTTACCCGGTGTTGCACTAAGCATACCCGGTACATTCTCAAAAACAAATGCTTTTGGGGTATAGTGTCTTAAAATATCAACGTAATGCTCAAACAGATAATTGCGGTAATCATCACGCATACCGTTTTCGTCACGTACACGTCCTGCAACCGAATACGCCTGACATGGAGGACCACCGATAACTAAATCTACATTTCCGCCGTGCTTTGTTACAAGAGCATCAAGCCCTACAGAACTTCCATATTCATTATCATCCCATCCATGTATAAGTTCGTTTGTTCTTTGAATATCAAAACGAAGTACGCGTTCATCGGCATCTGTATAGTGCCATTTGGTTTTGAAACGGTGTAGGAGCGCATTATATGGCAATTTATCCCACTCAACGCACGCAATTGTATTGTAATTGCCATTTCGCTTAAACCCTTCTGTAAGACCGCCACATCCGGCAAAAAGATCAATTGTGTTAATCATTGCGTAGCCCTCCCCCCTCTCTTAAAATCGAATTAAGCGTAATACCTAAATGATATCCAAGCAATGGAGGTACAGCATTGCCCACCTGACGGTTTTGCTGAGTACGGGTTCCGAGAAAAACGAAATCATCAGGAAATGATTGCAATCTTGCATTTTCGCGTATTGTTGGAACACGGTTATATTTGTAATGAAAATGGTTTCGATGACCAGTATCAATGGTTTTTGACGGCTTATCACCATGATATCGTGTCCATGCTTCGTTGAAACGCCTGCTTTCACCTACACCTTTTGGCAGAGCTTTATAATTACACCCTTCCGGCACTTGCGATATGGTGTCTATAACAAACTGTTTATGCTGTGTAGCAACATGGTTAAATAAAGTATTACAGTTTCTACGCATTTGTCCTTGATATTTGGTTTGGGGTTCACGAATATATGAATCTTCCTCTTTGCCAAAACCGTTCCAATCAGCTTCGTTCGGGTCTCGTGACGGTAAATCGCTAATGGCTTCTTTGCAGGTCACATATTTATCAGGTAAAACAGTTTGTTCTGGAGATATGGGTTTTCCCATTTCCGCCTTAACTCCCATAAAGATTAAGCGTTTACGCATTTGAGGCACTCCGTAATCTGCGGCACAAAGAACATAAGGTTCAACATTGTATCCCAATGCCCTAAACCGACGCAAAACTTCCTCTTTAATATCACCGTTATATAGTGTCGCCATTCCGGGTACATTCTCTATTATAAATGCTTTTGGAGTATATCTTCTGACCGTTTCAATCACTGCAAGATATAACCTGTTGCGTTCATCGTCAAAGTTTCTCGGTCCTGTAAGAGAAAATCCCTGACATGGCGGACCAGCAATAATAACATCAATATCGCGCCCGTTTACAATCTCGTCAATCTTGTCAAATGTACTTGATTGAGAAAGGTCAGCGTTTAACGCAACCGCGTTGCCGTGATTACGGCAAAATGTAGCTAACGCTGCTTCGTCATTGTCAATCCCGGCAAGAATGTCATAACCTGCGTCCATAAAACCTTTTGATAATCCTCCACAACCTGCAAACAGGTCAATAGCAGTTAATCGTTTCTCAATCATCATAACCTCCCGGTGGTGTTGAACAGACCGAAAATGTTTTCACGATGATAGCGAATATTATCAACAGCCGGACGGAAAAAAGGCTCACTTGGAATCCTTATTTGTTTGTCATTAAACGACAATAGCCATTCGCTGGTTGTCTCTGGGTGGACTTTAATTGAGTAGCTGTCTGTTATGGTAAAAAAGCCTTTATCAAATGCCCAATGCATATCACGGCACATGGCAATCCCGTTGCTTGGCAGATACAACCCCCCTCTGCTCTTGGGTCGTATATGTGCCGCTTCAAGATTCATGTAGCTTTCATAACGAATAACCGTTCCGGTAATAGCACAAAGATTCTCGTAACCAACCATAACAAAATCACGAAATGACACGGCGTTGAAAAGATTTGCCAATGTGTCGGCACCGGTTTTGTTTATTGTATCTGTTACGCTCTTGTCCACAGCAACTTTTATTTCCGGTTCCTCACGAAGTTTATCGACTTTTGATTCAAATTCAGCTATTTCACCGTCATACAATCCATGACCACCAGAAAGAGAATGATTTGAGATTTCATTATCGAGCCACTCATAATATTTTGTTCCGCGTTCCTTGACAAGGTCAAGGAGATAAAGGGTTTGTTTCGTGTTAGTATCCGTATCTTCAATATTACTTGTTTGTTCCTGTCTGACAACTATAATGTCACCTTTGCTAAACAGCATCTGATAATTTTCCAAAGCTTTGTTCAGGTACAGGCGATATTCATTACGTTTGTGTTTCGCTGTCGAATAATAGTACTTATCGTTGTGGTACACAAAATTACAATATACTTTTTGAGCAGAATATAATGGCACAACCGCCACAATAGCGCTGTCATTAAGGTGTGCTGTAGATAGAGGGGGGAAAAAAGCAAGGACTTCATCATTGATTGATATATATAGGTACCGTCCGCGCTGTGCTTTACCGTCTTCGATACTCCCAAGTTCCTGCCCTGTACATTTTTTTAGGTAATATTTCATTTGTCCTCCCCATTAATGTCAGTTATTAACGGTTGCAGCTCCATTATATCTGAAAGCTCACAATCCAAAGCTCTGCATATGCGCACAAGAATATCTGTATTCACATTTTCGCCTTTTCCGAGTTTGGCTATTGAAGTCGTGCTAACCTCTGCTATTTCGCAAAGGTCTCGTTTTTTCATATCACGGTCAATAAGGATCTTCCAAAGCTTTTATAACAGTCTCCCATATAATGACCCTCGCATTTTATTTGTTTATACAAGTATAGCACGCTAATATAATGATTTCAATAAAAATACAGCGTTCGCGAAAATTTTCTGCCCATAATTATACTCAATACTTATAAATGTGTTTACAGAGAAGACATAGAAAAAGAACTTAACCAAGCCCTTTTTCTACGCTATACCACCCTAACAATCTATCTTTCTATTAACGCATTCCTATGTTAGCTTTGCGATTTCTTCAAAATCGCCGGTTAGCAGATACGCTGACATTTCTCTTAGAAGCTCTGCGGTTTGCGTGTCCCACTTATGCTCCTGCAGTTCGGCAATTGTATCTTTTATAGTCTTTCTATCGTAATCCTCACATGCTGCCTTAATAACACGCAGACTGTCTCGTAATGCCGATAGGTCGCCTGCCGCTTTATCCGTGTCATCATCCTCGGCGGTAAATGTTTGGAATCTCTCAGTCACTTCGCACAGTTTACTCAGAAACGCCGGTGTTTCATTCCTAATCACAGCAACATCGCGGCTCCTCCCCGCTTGCTCCAGCTTAAACGCAAAAGCGGAAAGGATATGCTCGCCGACATTCGCAAGCGCGCTCTTCATGGCATGGACGCTTGTAGTATAAGCGCCAATCTCTGCATCCTCGTAATCCCCGGCTTTAGCCTGCAACGTTTCCAGAACCGTAACAGCGCTTCGCGCATCACGCATAAAAACCTCTGCAAGCTGCGGCATAACCTCAGGCTTATTTGAATCGGTGCCATACTCCAAAGCATTCCCGTCTAAGCCGTCTGCATCCCCAGTCTCCTTGTCTGCGCGGGTACGGCTGCGTATTTCATCAATAACATCCTGCGGCTGTATGTCGCGCACAAACTTTTTCAGCACCGCGTTGAGCCTGCGGACATCAATAGGCTTAGAAACAAAATCGTCAAAACCGTTCTCCAGAAACATTTCGCGCTGGCCTTTCAGAGCATTAGCCGTCAGAGCAACGATAGGATGCGCATACCCAAGCTCGCGTATGATCTTCGCAGCCTCGACGCCGTCCATTTTGGGCATCATATGGTCCATAAATACAATATCATAAACCTCGCCTTTCTTTATCCTGTTAATCGCGGCAAAACCGCTCGTAACACTGTCCGTCTGCAGCTCATACGGCAGCATAAGACCTTTTGCCACATAAAGATTCGACTCAACATCGTCTACGATCAGAACCTTGCCGTATGGCATTGGTTCGTATACGATGTTAGCCTTTTTCATCTGTCTGATGCCGCCGGTTCGGAAGCTTTCCAGGTTTTCCGTCAACTCTTTACCCAGAACGCCGCTGTCAGCGCACACTTGAGGAATCCTGACTGTAAAGACCGACCCCACCCCCGGTTCGCTCACAATAGAAATATCGCCGCTAAAGAGCTTAACCAGATTATTCGTAATATTCATCCCCAGGCCGGTGCCTTCGATTGTACGGTTTGCATTAAAATTGTATCGCATATACTTTTCAAACAGCCCGCTAACCTGCTCTGCCGTCATCCCCTGCCCCGTATCGCTTACGCTGATAACAAGCGTAATTTCCGCATCCTTTTCGATTTTATCCGCAATAGCGGAAAAGGACAGCTTAACCTCGCCGTTTGCTGTATATTTAAAAGCGTTCGACAGCAGATTGTTCAGTATTTGCTTGATTCGTATATCATCACCGTAGAGCAGATGCGGCAAATTCTCGTCTACCGACAGCTTGAAATCAAGTTCTTTACTACCCACCCGCATCATATTGAGCGTGATAGTGTCGTTAATCAAGCTGGCCGTTTCATATTCCGTCGGAATCAGTTCAAGCTTCCCCGCTTCTATTTTTGACAAATCGAGAATATCGTTAATAATGCCCAGAAGCAAGCTGCCCGAATTATGTATTGTATCCAATCCCTCGCTAACGCCGGGTGAAACCGCCTCATCCCTGACAAGGATTTCCGCAACGCCCAGTATTGTGTTCATTGGCGTCCTAATCTCATGGCTCATATTGGCAAGGAAATCGCTTTTGAATCTGGAGTTTGCCTCTGCTTCTTCCTTCAGCGCGGCGATTGCCTCAAAAGGCTTCTTAATAAACCCGGAAGCTATGACCGCAGCTATCAAGCCAAGCAGCAAACTGACAATGCCGACCGTGACAAGCCCGTAATCAATGTGCCTGAATGGGCTCTCCATAAGCGGCGCGACAGCGCCCATCAGCCAACCCTCTTCCGACCCCCGGACAGGTCTGTATATACACAGTCTCGGCCGTTCGGATATCGAGTAGCGGAGCACTGCCGCATCACTGCTCAGGCCTTGTCTGACTGACTTCAACGCTTCTTCATACCTCGGTTCAATAACCGATAAATCGACAAAATCTATCCTTTCCTCGACCCATTCCCTAATCGGGTCGGCAATTAGCCTCCCCTGCGCGTCATCCATGAAAACATGCCCTGTGTCCCATATCACAAATGTTGATAATAACTCTGAAAAATATGTCCCGGGAAGCGTAAGCACCAATATCGAATCAGCCGCCCCGCTTATTGGAGCGGTTATAAAGAACAGGAAGCCGTCACGCGCCGAAACAGCCGTTAATATAGATTCTGCTCCGCCATAAGCGCGTGAGATACCCGCATCATCCATAACATCAAAAAAAATCGGCGAATTTCCTGCCGAAGCGCGTAGTTTCCTTTCCGCATCCCATACCGTAATTCCACTAAACTCAGGATAGCGGTCATTAATCTCAGATAATTCAGATACCCAATATATCTCATCAGATAAAGAAAGCAGCTGCGCCGCACCGGCAGCCTTTAATTTCAAAGACTTAATTTCACTGCTGATAAAATAATCGGCAATTTCGGATATCAGCATCAGGTCGCTTTCCTGCGATGTTTCAATGCCGCTTCTGGCAGTGAACACACCGACAAACACGCTAAACGAAACAATGAACAGCGTGGTCAGAAAAATAACAAGAATCGTTCTTATCCTAATAGCCAACCGCCGCGCCCTCTACCTTCCTTATGTGGTCGCCAATCTTCCTGTCCTCCCGCTGGATGTGGTTGACTAGCCATCGGACAACGATTTTGTTTATATCATTGTTAAGCTCGGTTGGTGAAGCGCTGTTCTGGAACCGTTCAACAAGCCCGGTTACCGTAACCTTAAAGTCCTCGTGCATCTTTTTGTGAGATTCATAATATGGAAAATTATACTCCAGCTGCAATGCTTCTTCGTCAGCGAAATGCCGGACTGCATAGTTAACCAAAAAGTCCAGCGTTGCGCTTAGCTTGCCGGTGCTGCTGCCGTCAATGCAGGCTCCGACTAGTTCGCTCACAAATTCAAACAGCTGCTTATGCTGCGTATCGAGTCGTTCATTGTCTAAACTATAGTTGTCGTTCCAGGCAATACCGTGAGATTTTGCGTTTTCGTTTTTGCTATCTTCTTCTTTGAAATACATTATCGGTGTATTCATGGTATATATGACCTCGCTTTCACTTTTTTCTGAGATAACGCTGTAGTTTAACCAATAACTCATCAGTGTCAAGCGGTTTCCCTATATGGTCGCTCATGCCCGACTCCAGGCATTTTTCGATATCCTCGCGGAACACGTTGGCTGTCATTGCCATAATCGGTATTTTCTTAGCCTCGGCAAAATCCAGTTTGCGGATTTGCCGTGTCGCCTCATGGCCATCCATGACCGGCATTTGCACGTCCATCAAGATAAGGTCAAACCGGCCGGGTTCATCGATAAACTTCTGCACCGCCTGAGCCCCGTCTTCGGCGCAAACAACCTCCAGCTGCGTTGGCTCTAAAATAGCCATTACAATCTCACGGTTAATTTCCAAATCCTCTACCAATAACATACAGCGGTCTTTAAATGAAACCATATCGTCCTCTGATGCCTCGTCATCCGGGCTGACTGACGATGCATAGCACTTGTTTATACATTCTGCTACTGTGGACATAAAAAACGGTTTCGGCAGGAATCTGGTCACGCCTACCGCAATTGCATCATGTTCAATATCGTTCCATTCCGTAGCCGAAAACAGCACAATCATGGGTTGGCTCGCATTCTCGGTTTTTATACGGCGCGAGAGTTCGATACCGTCGAAATCAGGCAAAGCCCAGTCTATGAAGCAAATATCATACTTCGTGCAGCTGATTTTCCGCAGAGCTTCATATCCGTTCATTGCCGTGTCGCATGATATGCCGAACTGTTGCGTTATATTGATAAAGCTCTCCAGCGTTTCATGCTCGTCGTCTACTACCAGCATACGGATTACAGACATATCTATATCATTATGCAGCAGCCTGCGCCGTTTCTCCGCACCCCGCCTTGCCTTGAATGTGAAGGAAAACGCAGACCCCGCGCCCAGCTCCGATTCAACCCATATCTTCCCGCCCATTTCCTCAACAATATGCTTAGATATAGCCAGCCCCAGCCCCGTGCCGCCGTATTTTTTCGATGTGTTCCTATCAGCCTGCTGAAATGTGCGGAACAGCGTGGCTTGCTGTTCTTCGCTTATCCCTATCCCCTCGTCAATTACAGATATCTTTATAGAATAAACCTCATTCTTTTCCTCTATATAATGAGCTTCCAGGCGTATCGCCTTGCCCTCTTCCGTGAATTTTATGGCATTTGTAGTCAGATTGGTAATTACCTGCGAAAGCCGCTGGTCATCGCCGACTATGTTATGAGGAATCCTTCTATCAATAAATACGGTCAGCCTGTGATGTTTCTCATCTGCTCTAAAGCTGATTATGCCAATTACCTTCTGTATCATCTCCTCGAACCTGAACTCATCGTATGATAGCTGAAACTTCCCCGCTTCAATTTTCGATATATCGAGTATATCGTTTATTATACCCAGAAGATGCTTTGAGGCATCATCAATTCTCGACAGGCAGTACTCCTTTCGTTCTATATCCGTCGATGCCCTCCCAATGCCGACCATGCCGATAATTGCGTTCATAGGCGTGCGTATTTCATGGCTCATGCTGGAGAGGAAATCGCTCTTAGCCCTGCTCGCCGCAATCGCATCTTCGAGCATCTCGGTGCGCTCGCGTATTATTTCTTCAATATGTAAATGATGTTTTATCCGATGCAGCAGCACAGTCTCAGAAAACGGCTTTGTGATAAAATCTACCGCTCCAAGCTCAATGCCATACGCTTCATTATGTGAATCCGTCAGCGCGGTCAGAAATATGACCGGGATATCCGCATACGCATTATTCTCTTTCAGCTTCTTAATTGCATCAAACCCGCTGATACCCGGCATCGCGACATCGAGCAATATTAAATCGGGGATTATTTTTTCGATGAACGTAAACATTTTCTCTGCCGAGGACATAGTGTATACGCGATAATGCTTTTCCAGAACCTCCTCCGCAACAGTCAGGTTCGTAGCGCTGTCATCTACAATAAAAATAATTTTCTCCATACACACTCTCTCACATTCCTAATGTAAGACTATTGTATCATAAGCGGCCGGAAAAATGAAATTAATAATTTATTAATCATCCGGGCCTTTTTTCGCCAGTTGCTGGTCCCGGGATAGGAACATCATCAATGCCGGTGAGGACGGCTATTTTTGTGCCCCGCAGAGCGCAACCATGGACGGTGGAGCGGTCGCGAATTGAAACAGGATGTTTCATTGAGCGGCAAGGGGCACAGAAATAGCCGTCCGAGCGCAAGGCACGGTACGAACTATAATTTACCCGTGACCTGTAATGTTAAACTTTTCCACCCATATGTTATATCCGATGATTGCGCCGATTATTACCGCTCCGCCCAAAATGGCGAAACGGCCGGGTCTTTCGGGGGTAGCCAGCGCTACCCAAACAGGGTTGAGCACCGGTTCAAGCGCCGTTGTCAGACAAGCCAGAAGCGGCGTGGTACGCTTGATGCCGATTGAAAAGAAAACATAAGCCAGACCTACCTGCACAACGCCCATCACCAGCAGTACGCCCCAGGCAACGGGGTCTGCGGTAATGGCAGGGTCAAAAAACGCGAATGGCGTCCAAATGACAGCGTTGATAACAAATCCCAGCATAAGGGAATGCTCCGGATCTGTGTCAGGGCGCTTGTTGAAAACGAAAACACCGGCAAAGGAAAGACCCGAAGCAATAGCCATCAGATTGCCGAAGACGTTATCAATACTCAGTTCATCCGCAAAAAACAGCGCCATGCCAAGCAGCGTGACTGCGACAGCGGTAATTTCGCTTGGTTTCGGCCTCTTTTTATATAAGAAGAAATGGAAGATGAGAATGAAAATAGGAGATGTAAACTGCAGCAGTATCGCGGCGGCGGCAGTCGTATTCCTGTTTGCAAACACAAAAAGTATCGTCGTAGCCGACAGGCATATCCCGGCTAAAACATTGCCTTTAGTAAGTTTAATACTGATGCTTCTGCGGAAAACAGCGAACACAAGAGCCGCCAAAATAGCGCGGAGCCCTATGATGCTCATAGCGCTCCACGGAATAAATCTAATGCACAGCCCGCCCAAGCTCCAGCATAATGAAGCGGCTACCATGAACAGCGGTCCTTTACGGTCGGTTGTCTGCATAATCGCGCCCCGGCCGCCTATCTGCCCACTGCTATATCAGCATATACCTGATCCATGTATTCACCCCACTGACCGGCGGTCATCCTGCCTGTCATAACCTCGGACATCCCATACTGCCAGGCATCATTGACATTTATTGCCGAACCCGCCGGAGGCGATTTCAAGCTGATAGCGATTGGCACTACGCCCGGTTGGTAAAATGCATCGAACATTTCATATGTATCTTCTAAAATAAAGGACTGCGCAACATCAAGCGCGTTGACAGCAGGCATTATCGCAGTGCCTGAAATGAGCTGCGCGTAGAGCATTATGACCCTGTCGGTGTAGAGAAAGCGCAAAAACTGCTTCGCGTTTTCGGCGTTTTGCGCGGCAGACGGGATAGCCATCTGCTCAACCGAAGCTGCGATAAAGCGTGTGTCGCCCGAATCCATCTGCGGAGGCGGTATCAATCCATATCGGAACCCGGCGGTACGCTCGGCCGCCGCCATCTCAGCGACAACCTTCACACCGCCCGGAATGAAGGCCGCCTGGTCCATCAGATGGGCAGCCTGCGAATCGGCGCTGCTCATGCCGGATGTTCCCCTCAAAAGGAATCCCCCTGCGTAGATTCTCTCGAACTGCTCAAGAACAGCAATCGTCCTCGGGTCGGTCCATATTCCTGAGGTAAGGTTCTCGATTTTCGCGTAATCGTCACCAAGCGCGGAAGCAAGCGCGGGGAAGAGAATGTTCGATAGGTATACAGGGTAAATGCCCTGATAGGTTTGCAGCGCGATGCCTTCTGCATTAGCCCGCTCTCCAAGAGCGAAATAATCATCCCATGTTACCGGCACATTCCAGCTTAATCTTGCAAACAGCGTCATGTTGTAAATCAGACCTGACGGGCTGCTGCTGCCGGGAGCAAGGTATATGCCGCTGTCTCCGTAGTAAGGCGCGCTGCTGCTGCTCGCCAGAAATCCGGGGATCAGTTTGCTTCTCAATGACTGGCTTGAATCATACTGCGGCCCGTCGAAAACGCTTGTAAGGTTTAGCAGGCCCCTGTCTTCAACCAGCGAAGAAATAAGACCGGAGCTGTCGCTGTTATTTGAGCTTATGAAGTCCGGCACGTTGCCTATATCGATCTGCGAGCGTACAATGCTTCCGACATCCGGCCCGATTTGCAAGGTTACAGCAATGCCTGTCTCCTCTTCAAAGAGGGCTGCAACAGCCTCCCAGAAACTGCGAGCGAGCCCATCTTCAACAATGGCAATGCTAAGCGTTCCCGGATCCTCGTTTACGATGCCTGTATCTACCGGTTCGTCCTCGACATTATCTTCATCGGTACAAGCCGCGACAAGAACTGAAATCATCACAACAGCCAATATTATGCAAAAGAATTTTTTCATCACTAAACTTCCTTCCGCTTATTATGGTTCGGTATAACTGCTCAGAAACGGTGAAGTTCTGATTATTTGCAGTTCAATAAGCTATAAAATAATAACATAAGACTACGCTGATATCAAGACTTTGTTTTGTAGTTGGTCAGCATCATACCCGCAATGATTACCATGCCGCCCGCCAAAGCCCAGACAGTGAGCGTCTCGCGCAGCCAGAAGAACCCTATCAAAGTGGAAACGAAGGGTATTAAATACGAAAACACCGTCACATGAGCCGTCTTTTCCGCTTTCGATAACGCATACCCCCATGCAAGGTATGCAATGCCGGCAGGAAACACCCCTAAAAACACGACGATTAGGTTAACAGTCAGGTTCGATTGCGGAACCTCCCTGATTACATCCGGCAGAAACGCAACCATACCGATTGTACCGCAGATCATCGTGTATGTTGTAACCTCGAGCGCTGTATACGTCTTAGTCAGAACACGAACGATGAAGCTGTAAGCCCCGGAGAACACCGAAGCCAGTACCATCAGCAGCAAACCGGCGTTAAACGAAAACTCCGCTGTCTGAGTAAGCGTGACAAATGCCAAGCCAATAATGCTGATACCCATACCGACCCAGCATACAGGCTTCATAACTTCCTTTAGTAATATTCGCGATAAAGCGAGCGTAAAGACAGGCGACGCGGCGATAATAAAACTGCTGACCCCGGCTTCAACGGTGACAGACCCTGTGTTGAAAAAATAAGAATACAGAAAGACCCCGGAAAGCCCGCTGGCTGCAAACAACGGCAAATCCTTCAATTTCGGTAATTTGATTCTTCTCACCAAGCCGATAACAACCATAGTAAATGTCGCCGCAGAAAAACGCATGAGCATAATAGACACCGGGCTGTAATACTGCAGCACATACCTAGTCCCCGGAAACGAAGAAGCCCACAAAACCACCGCCAAAAAAGCCGCCGCATAAACAACCCACCGTTTACTGCTGTTTGCCCTAAGAGATTCCATACTTACTCACCTTTTTTATATATAACACAATGCACCCCGCCACAACCCCCAACTCCCAACTCCCAACTCTCAACTCTCCTCTCTCCTCTCTCCTCTCTCCTCTCTCCTCTCTCCTCTCCCAACTCTCAACTCCCAACTCCCAACTCTCAACT
>Ga0099364_10000069_pt1 | contig 160876 bp, 142 predicted proteins | sample TergutTh196P3_FD_73070 | JGI IMG/M metagenome (GOLD analysis project Ga0099364, IMG submission 73070) | Microcerotermes parvus P3 segment gut microbial communities from Pointe-Noire, Republic of the Congo - Th196 P3 | ecosystem: Host-associated > Arthropoda: Insects > Digestive system > Gut ... | reverse complement strand
CGCGTTTTTTTTTTGTTATAACCACCCGGGGGGGGGTTTTGTTTTTTTTTTGTGAGAAAAATTCCCAAAAGCAAAACCCCGTCCTTTTTTGCCGCCAGTTTGGGAACCCCCCCCCCCCCCCCCCCCAATGTAACTCCTTATCCTGTAACGACTTACGCGCTCCGGCGTACAAAACTACTAAAAATCCTTTTTCCTCATTTTTTTTACATAGAAGGGCAGGAGTCTTTTTTCTCGGTAATTTACGGGCGTTTGCCTGTAAAAATATAGTTTTATTGGAGGATGACTTATGAAAAAGTCACAAAGTGGACGAGTATTTTTAGTACTGCTTTTACTGGCCGCACTGATTTTTGCCACCTGTGAAGGTCCAGCAGGTCCGGCAGGAAAACAAGGGCTGCCAGGGGAACAAGGGCTGCCAGGGGAGAAAGGGGAGCAAGGAGAAATCGGTCAGTCCGGCAACACGCCTTACATCCAAAACGGCACCTGGTGGATAGGCACTGTTGATACCGGCATACAGGCTCAGGGACAGGGGCTTCCTGGGCAGGATGGCGACACGCCTTACATTGGAGCAAATGGTAACTGGTGGATAGGCACTGAAGATACCGGCGTAAGGGCTCACGGCACGAATATATGGATTGGTTCATATGACTGGCCATACCAGTTTGAACATTTAGGGGCCCCTGAAGCTGGTTGGATGTACTTCAACACCATAGAACAGGCGACATACTTGTATAACGGAACCAAATGGAATGTAATAGCAGAGGCTCCATATAAAATGAGGACAATAGCTGCCTATGCACAAAACACCACAGCCTTTGCTCAATCAGGCGGTGTCCCTACTTGGGCAGGTCTGGAGTACCTTAACGAGATATTACTTCCCTTTATGCAAGTCAGTACTAATTTACAGGGTATTCAGGGAGGACCTTCTGCCGCTACCTGGGGTTCATGGGCTGGTGTTCGTGCTATACAGGAGCATTATCCCCACATCAAGATTCTTAGCTGTATAGGCGGTTGGGGTGCAGCCCGTTTTTCCGAGATGGCCAGGAATCCGGAATTTCGAGCCGCTCATGTTAAGGCCATTGTGGATCATATTGAATTGAACAATCTTGATGGCACTGACATAGACTGGGAATACCCTGTTGGGGAAGATCACTGGTATCCGGCCGGCGCAACTGAGGCAAACTCGAATGCTATTAAGGCCGAGATGCCGCCCATAACGATAGCCCATATAGACAAAGAGAATTACATGGCTTATATGCGGGAATTACGGATCGAGTTGGATAAACTGGGCGAAAAAACCGGTAAAAAATACTATCTTTCTACCGCTGTACCTGCCGGCGCCTGGTTTGTCCAGAAACACGACATCAAGGAACTGGCGAATTACTGCAATACAATCAACTTGATGACCTATGACTTTTACAACGGCTGGTGCCGGTCTGTTGGATACAATGCGAATGTCTTCCCCTGGACAAGCGAACATCCGGGCGATGGCAACCTCCGTGAACCCGCTGGCGGGCTTTACGGCTATACCCGCACAGACGGCCGCTGGAGCATGTCCCGTACTGTAGAAGACTATCTTTCAAGCGGCGCGCATCCCTCCAAATTCCTGCTTGGAATGCCAACTTATTCAAACCGCTGGAGGGGTAGACCTATAGCTGAGCTTGACTCAAATGGCGTTCCAACCGGAAACACAATTTCCAGCCTTGAAGAGCCTACCGGTAATGGCAACCCAAGGTACAATCCTGCCTTGCCCGGCCTTGGTTCCCTTGATAACGGTACAAGGACATCTGTAAGTTGGGTTGGCACCATTAAGGCCGCCCATGACGGTGCCCCCGGTAACGGTTACACATACTATCAAGATGAAGAAGCAGGCGCCGCTTTCATATATAACCCAACTGTAAGCGGAGGCTCAGGTGCCAATGCATGGCTGGGTGAATGGATCAATGTCCATAATCCCTGGGCGATAACACAAATTACCAAATTTGCCAAAGAACAAAGACTTGGCGGGGTAATGTACTGGTCAATTCAACATGATACAGCAAGCGAACTCCTGCAGGCTATGTATGGCGAAGCAAGTATTGGACCGTTCATAGAATGAAAATAGAGAAAGAGCAGGTTTGCAATGAACGGCCTTGACATGTCAATAGTCATAAACGACAATGAATGTCATAAATAACTTTAATTTAGGAGGAAAAATGAAAAAGACAGCTTTATTGGCAGTTCTTTTAGTGATTGCTGCAGCGCTAATATTCACATTTGGCGGCTGCAAAAGGGGAGAAACAGGGCAGGGCAAAGTGGTTCTGACCATGGGTTCGTGGCGGGCTGATGACGTAGCTCAGATGAACAATTTGCTGGCTGAATACGGGAAAATAAAGCCGAACGTGGAAATTCAGTTCCGGCCGACAAACCCGCCGGACTACAATGCGACTTTAAGGCTTCAGCTTGAGGGCGGAACAGGGCCGGATTTAATGTATGCCCGCTCTTATGCCACCGGGCAGGAGCTTTTCAACGCCGGCTACTTCGGCGATTGTACCGACATTCTCGGAGTAAGGCAGAATTTTACCGCTTCCAACGCGGCGCCCTGGCAGATGCCCGATGGCAGACTTTTTGCAGTACCATTCGCTGCGGTCTCTCATGCGGTGTATTACAACAAGACCATTTTCCAAAGGGAAGGGCTTTCTGTTCCTCAGACATGGGAGGATTTTCTTGCTCTTTGTCAGACTCTTGCATCCAGGGGTCTTACCCCGCTGGCGAACGGCGTAGCTGATGAATGGGACATCCTCGAAACCTTCTTTTTGGGAATTCTGCCCAACTACATTGGAGGCGCCGCCGAGAGGGTAAAATATGAAACAGGTGAAAAAAGGCTGAATGATGCCGATTTTACCGCCGCCTTCCAGGGCATGGCGGATATTGCCGGATACCTGCCCAGGGGCTACGAATCGGTAACTTATAATGATTCGCAGGCGCTTTTTAATACCCAGCAGGCGGTAATGTTTATGGATGGTTCATGGACTATTGGCGTATATTCTGATGCTCCTTTTGAGTGGGGCTTGTTTGCAGCTCCTGCACCCAGGGGAAAGAATACGGCCGTTTGCTTCCATCCCGATATGGCAATTACCTGGAATGCCGGAACAAGGTACCCTGATGAATGCAAGGACTTCCTTGCCTGGCTTGCAACCCGTGAAGGAGCTGCCACCGCATCGGCGGCGCTGCCTCTGGGTTTCTTCCCCATGATCAACGCACAAATTCAGCTTACGAATGCACAGGCTAATGAATGCCTGTCACTGAACAGCGGCAAGGAAACCGACGCCCGCTTTGTGTGGCCGAAATTCATGGACCTTTATGCGCCGATGAATCAGGCGGTTATTCAGGTTATCAGGGGTCAGATGACGCCGCGTCAGGCCGCCGACGCCATGGAAGTTGCCGCGGCAAGGCTGCGCTGACGAACGGCTTAAAAGCCAGGGTATGTTTGAAATTAAAAAAATAAAGTATTCGGGCATGGGCTGGATCCTCTACCTGGTTCCGGCCCTGCTCTTCTATGTATTCTTCATGGCATGGCCATTATTGGACTCTCTGCGCTTGAGCCTTTACACAGGCTCTGCCGGTCTTGGCCGCAGTTTTATCGGGTTTGATAATTTCAGAAAACTTTTCACTGTGGAACAGTATGCGCTGCGCTATCGCGGCGCTTTCGGCCATACAATTATTTTTTTCATCATACACATGCTGGTGCAAAACTGCCTTGGGATTCTTTTTGCTGTTCTTCTGACAAACAGGGCAATGAAGGGCAGGCAGTTTTATCAGACAATAATCTTCCTGCCGGTAACGCTGGCTGTTCTGGTTACGGGCTATCTCTGGAAGCTGCTGCTTAACCCGGTGTGGAGCGGTCCGTTTCTTAACGCCCTGGGGCTGGATTTCATGGTTCGTCCGTGGCTGGGGGATGGAAAAACAGCATTGCTCTGCGTATCGCTTGTGTCCTGCTGGCAGTGGATTGGTATTCCGACAATGATGTTTGTCGCCGCCCTTCGCGGTATCAGCGAAGACTATACGGAAGCCGCAATCATCGAGGGAGCAAACAATGCCCAGGTTTTTTGGAAAATAAAACTGCCTCTTATAAAACCCGTTGCGGGAATGATCGCCATTCTTACTTTTGTAAATAACTTTAACGCCTTCGACGTTGTCTTTTCCATGACCAATGTAAACGGCGCCCCGAATTATGCCACAGACCTTATCGGCACCCTGTTTTATAGGGTAGGCATTGCCGGCCAGCACCCTGTAGGAATCCCCGATCCGGGAATGGGCGCGGCGATTGCCGCCATCACCTTCTTTGTGCTGTGTCTTGGGGTAATTCCCACATTGCGCCTAACACAGAAGAGGGATTAAATGGCATCAATAAAAAAACAAAACCGGCATATTGCATCACATATCGTTCTTGTCTTGTGGTCATTGATCGTACTCTTCCCGCTTTGGGTGATGGTAATTAATTCTTTCAAAGATCGGCTTTCGATTTATCAAAACCCGTTCGGGCTTCCCGAAAAATGGAATTTTATCAACTATAGCACAGTGCTTGGCGACGGCGATTTCCTTGTCTATTTTAAGAACAGTTTTATCGCGGTTGTTCTTTCACTAACCCTGCTATTGATTGCGGGAAGTTTGGCGGCGTATGCCCTTGCAAATATGCGGGGAAAAACTTCCAGGGTTATATATTTTTTCTTTATTGCCGGAATGATGCTTCCGATTAAAATTGCATCAATAAGAATACTGGAACTAATCCGGTTTCTTGGGCTTATCAATACAGTCTGGTCGCTTATCCCTGTATATACAGCAATGGGCATTCCGATTGCGGTGTTCATTCTGACGGCTTTTATCCGCGAAATCCCCTTCGAACTAACTGAAGCCGGAATAATCGACGGCGCCGGCCGTTTTGGCGTTTTTGTACGGATCATCACACCGCTCCTGAAGCCTGCCCTGGCAACAACGGCGATCTATAACCTTGTACCATTCTGGAACGATCTGTGGTTCCCGTTGATTTTTATCACGGACGACCGGGCAAAAACCCTGCTGCTGGGAGTTACCCGGCTTTTCGGACAGTATCAGACCGACTGGTCAAAGGTTTTGGCCGTACTTACTCTTTCGGCGATACCAGTTATCTTAATGTATTTGTTGATGAGCAAGCAATTTATAAAAGGATTAACCGCCGGAGCCGTAAAGGGTTGATAAAACCATTGGACTTGTTCGGGCTAAGGCCCTACAAAAGTGCAGTTTTAATAAGGGTGTTGTTCTGAAACTGAAGTTTCCGAACAACTCTATTGCCTATAGAGCCTTTTTTTACTATTATTAAGTTAACGTATAATTTCCAAACAATAGAGGAATATAATGACCGTAGCGCAGGCAGTTGCATTGCTGGAAGGACAATTTTTTACTGGTGAAGATACCGCGGATATTGAAGTAGCTTCCGCCTGCGGGGCGGATCTTATGAGTGATGTGATGGCCTTTGTAAAAGAAAGGGTACTGTTGTTAACCGGACTTGTTAATCCCCAGGTAATACGCACTTGTGAACTGCTGGATATCCACGCCGTAATTTTTGTGCGGGGCAAGATGCCGGGCCGTGATATGATCGAAATGGCCGAGAATGCGGGCATTATTCTTGCGGGAACCAAACTTTCCATGTTTCTTGCATGCGGGAAACTTTATGAAGGCGGCCTCAGGTCGGGCGGAAACAGGGAAATTTAAGCCGGTCTATCTTTTTCAAACAGACGGCGTATTTCTTCCTTGCCCTGATCGATAGCGGTCTGGTAGTTGTTTTTTAGAACACCCATGTTTTGATTATAAAATGCGACAAACTCCGGATCCTGGAAGGGGTCTATGCGAACTTCCCGCCCGATGCGCCTCGAAAGCTCCTCTTCTTTTTGACGGAGTTTTGGAGCATATTGCCTGCGGATTGCCTCTTCGTATTGAACGGCTTCCTTTAGGTACTGGGAAAGCGCAGCGCTTAACTGTTTATACAATGAAGAAAACTCGCTGCCGCTTATTACCAGTTGCATGCCCTTGCCGATAACTCCGATTCGTTTTTCATCTTCTTCCGTAACAGGCAGACTGATCATGGAAATCAGTACATCAAAAATACCCTGTTTAAGGCTTCCCTGTTGTTCCGGTGGCATGGCTTTTATTTCATCAGCAAGATTGATATCTCCGGCTAAAAACGAACTGGCAAGTTTTTTTCCCTTTTGTTTTGCATCAAATTGATCAATGCTCCCCTTATCGCCCTTAATGGAATCGCTTCGCTCCATGGCGATTTCCAGTGCACTTTTTATTCTTCCCATGGTGACAGTATTCATGAAGAAATCGTTTATTTCAAGGCGGGCATTTGCATTGATTTGCATAAAATTGATATACTGCCTTATTATGGCAACACAAACACCCGGACAACGAATTGCTGAATTACGCAGCACTTACTCAATTAGCAGGGAAACACTGGCCGAAAGAAGCGGCATTCCTGTTAACCTAATCGAAAAAATTGAAGACGAGGGACACATTCCCGGTCTTGCACCGCTTATCAAAATAGCGCGGGCCCTGGGGGTACGGCTTGGTACCCTGCTGGATGATCAGGAAAAGCTTGGGCCGGTTATCACGAGGGCAGGGGAGGCCGCCGCTTCGGAGCGCTTCAAAACAGGGCTGCCGGAAAAACAAGCCGGCGCCGCAAAGAAGGATCAGCAGGGATTGAGTTTCAAGGCGCTGGCCGCTGATAAAAACGGACGGCACATGGAGCCGTTTATTGTCGATATAGAAACGGACGCGGTTCAGGAAAAGTCCGCCCATGAGGGCGAGGAATTTATCCATGTTCTTTCGGGGAATCTTTCGCTGGAGTACGGAACGGAATCGCATACGCTGAAAGCCGGAGATTCGGTTTATTATGATTCAATTGTGCCTCACCGCCTGTTATGCGCCGACTCACAGCCGGTGAAAATACTCGCCGTTATTTATACGCCGGTTTAGGTGCCGGGGACCAGGGAATAGGGAAAATATGAAATACATTGAAAAGACTCTTGGCGGCCTTTTATGCGAAAAAGCAGAAGCCCAGCCGGATCATGATTTTATAGTATATGCGGATCGCAACCTGCGTTTTACTTATGCCGAATTCAATAAGCGTGTAACAGAACTCGCTCTCGGCTTTCTTTCGATTGGCTTAAAAAAGGGCGACCATGTCGGGATATGGGCGACCAATGTACCGGACTGGAATACGGTGTTTTTTGCCTGCGCCAGGCTGGGGCTGGTTATTATTACCGTGAATACGGGTTACAAGACGCATGAACTTGAATATGTACTGAAGCAGTCGGATATGGTCTGCCTGTGCTTAATCGACGGTTGGCGGGATTCTGATTATATCGCCATGGTAAATGAACTGATACCGGAACTTAAAACCTCGCAGCGCGGGCATCTGGAATCCGAAAAATTTCCATACTTAAAAAACATTGTCTATATCGGACAGCAGAAGCACCGGGGGATGTACAGTTTTAACGAACTACTGCTTGTGGGGCAGCACAGCGATGATGCGAAACTGCGGGAAATCGAAGCCACGCTTAATTGCGATGATGTGGTCAATATGCAGTACACCAGCGGGACTACTGGTTTTCCAAAAGGTGTCATGCTTACGCACAGGAACATTTTGAATAACGGCCTTGGTATCGGCGACAACCAGCGCCTTACCGAAAAAGACATTGTATGTCTGCCTGTTCCCCTGTTTCACTGCTTTGGTCTTGTATTGGGAATGATGGCGATCCTTACCCACGGTAGTACGGCGGCCATTGTCGAATGGTTCGATCCGCTCCATGTACTGGCGGCTGTTCAAAAAGAAAAATGCACGGCGCTGTACGGAGTGCCGACAATGTTCATTGCCGAGCTTAATCACCCCATGTTTAAGATGTTCGATCTTTCAAGCCTGCGAACCGGAATAATGGCGGGCTCTCCCTGCCCGATCGAAACAATGCGCCAGGTTATTGAACTGATGCACATGAAGGAAGTTACGATCTGTTACGGCCTGACAGAATCATCGCCTGTTATGACCCAGACCCGCTACTATGACAACCTTGAAACAAAAGTGGAAACAGTCGGCCGCGCCCTGCCCGGCGTTGATGTTACAATCCGCGATGCACAAACCGGCGAAGAGTGTCCCGACGGCGTGCACGGAGAATTCTGCTGCCGCGGCTACAATACAATGAAGTGCTATTACAAGATGCCCGAAGCCACTGCCCAGTGCATTGACGAAAAAGGCTGGCTCCACTCAGGCGACCTGGGGGTAAAAGACAATAACGGAAACTTTAAGGTTACCGGACGCATAAAAGACATGATCATCCGCGGCGGAGAGAATGTTTACCCCAAGGAAGTTGAGGACTTTTTATACACCATGCCCGGAGTTAAGGATGCCCAGATAGTGGGCATTTCCAGTGAAAAATACGGAGAGGAAGTAGCGGCGTTTATCGTACTTCACCCTGATGCTGCCGTAAAAGAAGAAGATGTCCGCGACTTCTGCCATGGAAAAATCAGCCGTTATAAAATTCCGAAATATGTATTTTTTGTTGACAGTTTCCCCCTTACCCAAAGTGGCAAAGTTCAGAAATATTTATTGAGAGAGATGGGCGCTAAAATGGCGGCGGATGCGGGGGTGGAGTGACAAGACTGTGTAGTGCAGCCGCAGCCACGTATTGACTAAAACCGGGAGATTTGATAGTTTTAGATAGATTATCCCCTGTAGCTCAGCTGGCAGAGCAAGTGGCTGTTAACCACTGGGTCCGTGGTTCGAATCCGCGCGGGGGAGTGAAGGCCGTCCGGAAGGGCGGCTTTTTTTTTAATAGAAACCTACCTGCATGGTTCCAGCAGGAAGATACTTGCCATCATATTGTGTTCTATGAGTATATAAAGTTATAAAGTAATAATCACTGTCCGCATAAAGTTTGCCCTCATCAGAACCTCTGTATTTTTCACCGAAAAGTGCCTTTAAAGCATCTGCTACACTATCAAAATTTGATTCACTCCTGTCTGTCCAATACATTTCCAATTCTCCATCTTCGTTTAAATGCCAGCCTCGAAAGCTCCCACTGGCGGCATCTCTAATTTCGTTAAATTGAACTTGATTTAATCCGCCGGCAGATAATGCGGCGGCATCAGGATTTCCGGTACTGAGATTAAGTGTAGCAAGATAGTTAATTTCACTATTCGATCCACTATCACACCCTATAACCATCATTACGAAAACCAGCGCCACTACCGGTATTCCCAACCAGAACCTTTTGCTATTTGCCATTTTTTTCTCCTTAACTTTAGCTTTATCTACAGATGAAGCAATCTCCGGTGAAACCTATCCAAGAACCAGCACCCCTGCAAAAATTGCCGCTGCTCTCGGTAACCGTCTTTCACTGGTCAGGCAAATTTGAAAAATATACAATATTGATAGTACCCTGAAACCTTACACTTGTAAGCCCTGTGCAGCCGTAAAAAGCTATTTGACCAATGTTGGTAACGCCGTTTCCTTGTGTAAAAAAATCGATTGAAGGATGTTTAATTCCTTTACGCCAGCGTTCCACTGCTGCGGCAATTGCAAAAATATATGCCCAAAAAATTCAATGTAAGCGGTACGCAAAGCCCTATCGGAGGCATGCCTCCTTTCGGTCGGCGATCGTAAGGAAATTTATTAAATCGCCGCTAATGCAGCGTGCGATTACGGCGTGGTTTATTACTCGCAAGCGTTTCACTACTTTGGCAATTACAGAAATATATGCCCAAAAAATTCAATGTAAGCGGTACGCAAAGCCCTATCGGAGGCATGCCTCCTTTCGGTCGGCGATCGTAAGGAAATTTATTAAATCGCCGCTAATGCGGCGTGCGATTACGGCGTGGGTTCCCTTACGTCAGCGTTTCACTACTTTGATAATTGCAGAAAGATGCCCAAAAAATCCAGCGGAAGCAGTGTGTGGCGGCGCAAAGCCCTTTCTCGGGCATCGGCGTGGTTATAAAAAAGTGAACCATACAATAAAGAATCTTGATAATTGTTTATCTAGTTTTACAGAAAAAAAAGATGTCTATCAGACCGTCAGCCCGAGAAAGGGCTTTGCGCCGCCGCGCACCGCTTTATGTTGTGTTTTAGGCATCTTTCTGCTGCTGCCATAGCCGTGGAAAAGCCTCCTTGACACTCCCACCCCTTTCATGCTAATTTCCCATTATCAAGACATAGGAGAAAGAATAATGGCTCAGTCTAGTAAAAACAGCCGTACTTCAAGCGCGACTCAGAAATTCATGTGTTCTTGCGGGGGCGAGATTAAAATGAAAACCCTCTTCGAGAAGGGCAAGGTAAAAAATATCGCTGAGTGTGATAAGTGCAAGCGGCTTGAACGTCGTCCATCAGACTTTAAATAGCTTATAAACGCCATTAAAACGGCGCATGCAGTACTAACAATTAAATTTTTGGGGGTAACCTTTGGCAAAAAAGAAGAGTTCGGCCGAGAAACGGCACCGGCAGAGTGAAGAGCGGCGTCTGCGCAACAAATCTGCAAAAAGCGCGGTAAGAACCAGTGTGAAAAAGTTCCAGGTTTTGGCGCAGAAAAAAGATTTTCCCGGCGCAGACGAGGCGTTAAAAGAAATGGTCAAAAAAATTGATACGGCGGCTGGAAAAGGCATTATATCGAAAAACGCCGCGGCCAGAAAGAAATCCAGAATGCAGCTGTTTTATAATAAATTAAGAACGGTGTAATAGATCAATTTAAATTAATATTTTCCGTGGGACTATATGGCAGCGAGGAAATTTACAAAGGCCGACATTATTGACGCTCTGTACGAAAAAACCGGGTTGAGCCGCGGTGAGATTCGCAGCGCCGTCGATCTGTGCCTTTATGAAATAAAAGACGCCCTGATGCGGCGGCAGGTGATAGAACTGCGCGGCTTTGGAACATTCGAAGTTAAAGTACGCAAGGCTCGTCCCAGGGCGCGCAATCCCAGAACCGGTGAGCCAATTACGATCCGCTCTCATGGCGTTGTCGCTTTTCGTTCCGGCCGTGAGCTGAAACAAGCAGCATGGAATATCGCAGATAATTCCCAGTAATAAAATAAATCAATGGATAAAAAAAACAGATGGATAAAGCCGATTCTGGTCAACTTTGGCCTTGTTGCGCTGTCGTCTGTTCTTTTTGCCTTGTCTTTTCCCAATCTTCTTGTCGAAAACGGAATACCCCTTCTTGCATGGTTTGCCTACATTCCGGTCTTTATTCTTATAAAAAAAACAAATCCGGCGGCCTGTATCGCATGGGGCGCTGTCTATGGTTATGCCGCATACGGCCTTTTCAATTACTGGCTCAGTGTCTTTCACCCCCTGGCGGGAATTATTGTCGGCAGTATTTATCTTGTTTACATGGCAGCACTGTTTTTTTTATTGAAACTGTCGGATGTTTTATTCCCCCGCCGTTCATACATAGTACAGTGGCTGATATGGCTGGCCTATGAGTATTTGCGCACCACAGGCTTTCTGGGTTATTCATACGGAGTTACCGGCTATTCCCAATGGCGTGTAATACCTTTAATCCAAATTGCGAGTATTGCCGGTGTGTGGGCTGTTTCCGCCCTTGTTATTTTTCCGTCGGCCTGGCTGGCGGCGGCCTTAAAGGACTGGAAATTTTCCGCGGGCATTAAAGGGGCGCTGGGGGAAGTCTTTTCATTTTTGCAAAGGGAAAAAATTTCAGCGATTGTATGGGCGGCTGCCGTTGCCGGCTCGCTTGTTTTTGGCATTGCGGCTAACACGGATTATTCTTCGTATTCTGTGGCGAGAATCGCCCTTGTTCAGCACAACACCGATCCATGGCTGCCTTCCAAGGCCCCGACTGCACGGCAGGCAATGGAAGAATACCGGAACGACCTTGTAATTCTAAAAAGGCTTTCCGATGAAGCCCTGGCGGCCGAGCCAAAGCCGGATATGGTTGTATGGCCGGAAACCGCCTTTGTACCGAGAATCTACTGGCACGAAACCTACAGGGACAGCCCCGCATACTGGACGCTCGTAAAGGAGCTTCTCGATTATCTTGAAGAAAAGGACGTGCCCTTTGTAATTGGCAACGATGACGCCCGCAGGGATCAATCAAAAAACCCAAATGAATACGAAGATTACCGTATCGATTATAACGCCGCCCTGTTGTTTGAGTGCGGGAAAATCACCAATATATACCGTAAACTTCATCTTGTTCCCTTTACCGAGCATTTTCCCTACGAAAAACAGTTTCCTTTTATTTACAATGCCCTAAAGGAAGCGGATACCCATTTTTGGGAGAAAGGCTCGGAGGCTACCGTGTTTTCCGGGCCCGGTTATACCTTTTCAACGCCGATTTGTTTCGAGGACACTTTTGGCTACCTTTCCCGTGATTTTGTGCGTAATGGGGCCGAAGTTTTGGTGAACCTTTCAAATGACGCCTGGTCGAGCAGCTTACCGGCTCAGAATCAGCATCTTTCAATGGCTGTTTTCAGGAGTGTGGAAAACCGGCGCTCCATGGTCAGGTCTACAGCGTCCGGCCAGACCTGCGCCATTGACGGCAGCGGCAGGGTAATTGCTATGGCGCCGCCATTTCGGGAAGCATGGATAACAGCCGAAATTCCCCTGGTAAAAGGCGATACGGTTTATACAAAATACGGGGATTATCTTGCCCGCTTATTTACTTTCTGTGCTTTATTCCTGTTGCTTTACGGTTCCGTTGCTGGTATAATCAGAATAAAGAAAAATAGAGGAAGGTAATTATGAATACCGGAAAAAAAATTCTGATTGTTGACGACGAAAGTATTAATCGTGAATTTTTTGAGGTCATGCTCTCCAAACTTGGCTTTGTTGTTGAACAGGCTGATGACGGCATTGAAGCGCTTGAAAAGGTAAAAACATTCCACCCCGATTTAATTCTTCTTGATAATGTTATGCCCCGCATGTCAGGCTGGGAAGTAACAAAGACCCTGAAAAAAGATGAAGAATATAAAAATATTCCCATAATAATGTTTTCCGCCCTTGACGATGTAAAAGACAAAGTTATCGGTTTTGAATTAGGCGTAGATGACTATATTACAAAACCTTTTAATTTTGCCGAGGTTTTGGCAAGGATAAAAGTTACCCTGCGTAACCGGGAATTGTTTGCCCAGATAGCGGTTCGTGAATCCCGTTTAAGGCAGGCGGAAGAATTAAACATGGATGTCAAGAAAAATCTTTCGAAAATCGATAAAAATATTGATGATCTTGATAAAATCGCAAAATCCGACAAGGCACTGAGTGAAAAAACAGGAGCCATACGAAAACAAATAGCCGCTCTGGACGACAGAATTGAAAAAACCATTGTTGAGTGGAATACTCTGAAAAAGAATGAAATCGGGCTTTCTGTTATAGAAGATCAAATACGGAAATTTTTGTATCAGGAGTAAGGGCGAAAGATGCCTAAACATGAAGGAAAGAAGAAAGAAGCCGATGTAGTGGTGCTGGGTAAAGGCACCAGGTTTAACGGTGTATTAAAGTTTAAATCCGCCCTGCGGATTCAGGGGAAATTTAAGGGAACCATTGATGCGACAGGCGCGCTTACGGTTGATAAAGACGCTGTTGTAGAAGCTGATCGCATAACGGTAAGCTCCCTGACTGTTCACGGATCTGTTGCAGGCGCGATTAGTGCAGTAGATAAGGTTGATATGATGAGCGGCGCCCAGGTTCGCGGTGATGTAAAGGCCGCCAGGCTGCGTATAGCCGACGGTGTGCTTTTCGAAGGGCATTGCAGCATGACCGGTGTTGAAAAGGAAATAGAAATCTTTTCGCGGCCTATCGAAGATATAAAGGCTGATTTTCAGCGCTGATGGAAGATCCCGCTTCCGGCCTTGAAGCCGGGGCCGCAAGCCTGGCGGAAGAATTGGTAAGCCGTTTAGGTTCGGCTTCCCGCATTCTTGTATTGGCGGAGTCTTGTACCGCGGGGCTTACCGCCGATCTGTTGGCGCGTGTGCCCGGTGCTTCCGCTGTCTTGTGGGGCTCCTATGTATGTTATACCCTGGAGTCAAAACTTGCCATGCTGGGCTGTAATCGCCGGCGGCTCATTCGTAACGGCCTTGTCAGCAGGGAAACAGCCTGCGACATGGCCGCCGCTGCGCTTGAAAAAAGCGGGGCCGATTTGGCGGCAGCCATAACCGGTCTTGCAGGGCCGGATGGCGACGGAAGCGGGGTTCCGGTCGGGACTGTATGGGTAGCCGCCGCCGGGCGGGAAAAAGGGCTCATAAAGGCCGATGAGTTTCATTTTGAAAGCGGCGGCGAGAGGGTCTCGAGAAATAAAATCCGTATGCAGGCTGCCGTGGCGGCGCTTGAAATATTGCTTGAAATATCGGGAGATATTGCTTGACACAAAATGGTGAATTAATTAAAATTAAGGTATCCTTTCGATTGGCAATAAAAATCATAAGTGGATTGTGAACATTTTAATAAATTTTAACTAAAGTATATCCTTGCTTCTCCCGGCCAATCAGCCCGGGAACAAAGCAATCCAATAGGTGGAAGCTAAATGGCAATAGTACGCAAAACTCAAAGACCCAGGGTAAACGAGAATGAACAGCCCCAGCATTTTGAAAGCGAATCTGGTTCGTTTAATGGCTGGGAAAACAACGGAAACGGGAACGGAGAAAAACCAAACAGAATGGTTGTCCGTGCCAGGGGAAGACGGTCTCCGCCAAATTCTGAGAACACCGGTGATTTTGTAAGGGACAGGGAAGATAACTTCATTGCGGCGGACAATAGCGCTGTAAATGACTCAGCCGGCGCAAGCGAAATGCCCATGAATCACTCGCTGCCAAAACTGCCGTCGATGCCGGATTTGTACGGCAAACCTGCTCCGCGGCTTGAACAGGATAACGGCAAGCCCAGGCTCACAATAAACGAGCTTATCAGGCTGAACATGATCGATCTGCGCGAACTTGCCGTGTGTTATAACATTTCGCACGACGACATGGTCGCTCTTAAAAAACAGGAAATTGTTTTCGCCATTCTAAAGGCGCACACCGAGCGCGGCGGTATCATCTATGCCTACGGTTCTCTGGAAATTCTGCCCGACAGCTACGGCTTTTTACGAAGCCCGCAGAATTCCTACCTGCCCGGCCCCGATGACATTTATATCAGTCCAAGTCAAATCAGGCTTTTTGCCCTTAAAACCGGCGATACAGTTTACGGACAAATCCGCAGCCCAAAAGAAGGCGAGCGCTTCTTTGCGATGCTTCGGGTAGAAACCGTCAACTATGACGATCCGACGGTGGCGCAGAATCGCATTCCCTTCGATAACCTTACACCCCTGTACCCAGACTGCAAGCTGGATTTGGAAACATCAACCGAAGGCGTCAGCGAGCGCATTATCAACCTGTTCTGTCCAATCGGCAAGGGCCAAAGGGCGCTGATTGTCGCGCCGCCAAGAACCGGTAAAACAATAATGATGCAAAAGATCGCCAACGCGATAACAAAAAACCACCCGGAGGTTTATCTGATTGTCCTGCTCATTGATGAACGTCCGGAGGAAGTTACCGATATGGAACGCACGGTAAGGGCGGAAGTAATATCATCAACCTTTGACGAGCAGGCCTCAAGGCATGTGCAGGTTACCGAAATGGTACTGGAAAAGGCAAAGCGCCTTGTGGAGCACAAAAAAGACGTAGTGATTCTTCTCGACTCGATAACACGTCTGGCAAGGGCTTATAATCAGACTGTCCCCACATCGGGGAAAATTCTTTCCGGCGGCGTGGACTCCAATGCCCTGCATAAGCCAAAGCGCTTTTTCGGCGCCGCCCGCAATATAGAAGAGGGCGGAAGCCTTACAATCATTTCCACCGCGCTTGTGGAAACCGGCAGCCGCATGGACGAAGTAATTTTTGAAGAATTCAAGGGCACCGGCAATATGGAGATCAATCTTGACCGCCGCATTTCCGACCGCCGCCTGTTCCCGTCGATCAATATTAAAAGATCGGGTACAAGAAAAGAGGAACTTCTTCTTAAAGAAGATGAACTCCAGAAGATTTGGATTTTGCGCAAGGTTATCAACCCAATGGACGATATCGAAATTATCGAACTGCTGGTTGACAGAATGAAGAAATCCAAGAATAATGAAGCATTCCTTAGATCCATGAACACAGGCTCAGCCGGCATGGACTAGTCCTTAAACCGGCTTTTGACCGGAGTTGGGCATACCATTGGAGGATTAAATGAGAGACAAAATTCATCCCAAGTACGAGATGACAAAAATTAGCTGCGCCTGCGGGAATGCAATAGAAACCCGTTCCACGGTAAAGGATATCAAGATAGAAATATGTTCTGCCTGCCATCCGTTCTTTACCGGAAAACAGAAGTTAGTCGACACTGCGGGGCGCATTGAACGGTTCCGCAAGAAGTACAACATTAAAGAATAAAAATCCACGCGGAAAGCCGCGACGTTTGCTTTTTAATTTAATAAACAGGAGTCGATAAATGGAAGCCCTGAAGAAAAATCCCTCGTGGAAAGGCAGGCGCGCTCCGGTTGTGCTTGTTATCATGGACGGCGTTGGTTACGGGAAATACAGTGAAGGCGATGCCGTCGCCGATTCCAAAATGTACCACCTGGCCTCCCTTACGGCAAAAAATCCGCATACAAAACTAAAGGCACACGGAACCGCCGTCGGGCTTCCTTCCGACGAAGATATGGGAAACAGCGAGGTAGGCCACAATGCGATGGGCTGCGGGCGTGTTTTTAACCAAGGGGCGGCGCTTGTGTTTAAGTCCCTGGAAACCGGAGCTATGTTCGATGGGGCGGCCTGGAAAGAGATTACCGGCAATGTAAAAGACGGCGCTGCCGGTGAGGGGCGCCTGCCAACCCTTCACTTTATTGGCCTGTTTTCCGATGGAAATGTCCACAGCCATCTTGATCATCTGAAGGCGATGATTGTGCAGGCAAAAAAAGAGGGCGTCAAACGGGTACGGATTCATGTTCTTTTCGACGGCAGGGATGTCGGCGAAACCAGCGCCCTGGAATATGTCGATCCATTTGAAGAATTCCTGAAAGAACAGAGCGGCGGCGGTTTCGACGCTAGAATTGGCTCCGGCGGCGGGCGCATGTGGATCACCATGGATCGCTACGGAGCGGATTGGGCGATGGTTGAGCGCGGCTGGCATTGCCATGTGCTGGGAACAGCCCGCCGGTTTGCCTCGGCGCGGGAGGCCGTTGAAACGTACAGGAAGGAAATACCGGGCATTATCGATCAGGACCTAAAAGAATTTGTAATAGCCGAAGACGGCCCGGACGGCAAGAGTGTTCCCATCGGTACAATAGAAGACGGGGACTCTGTTGTCTATTTTAACTTTCGCGGGGACAGGGCGCTGGAAATTACCGCCGCCTTCGAAGAAGATACTTTCGATAAATTTGACCGCCTGCGCCGCCCGAATGTATGTTATTCGGGAATGATGGAATACGACGGCGATCTTCATGTTCCAAAGCGCTACCTTGTAAGCCCTCCGTCGATTGACCGCACCGTGGGCGAATACCTTGCCGCATCGGGGGTAAGGACGCTTGCAATCTCGGAAACACAGAAATACGGCCATGTAACATATTTTTTTAACGGCAACCGGACGGGCAAATTCAACGATGAACTGGAAGACTACACTGAAATAAAAAGCGATGTGCTCCCTTTTGAACAAAGGCCCTGGATGAAATGCGCGGAAATAGCCGATCAGGTTATCGCCGCCATCGGATCGGGCAGGTACGATTTTATCAGGCTTAATTTTCCGAACGGTGATATGGTGGGGCATACGGGCGTGTATCAGGCCGTTGTGTGTTCCATGGAAGCAATGGATATCCAGCTCGGCAGAATCGAAAAAGCAGTTAAAGAAGCCGGGGCCGTTATGGTGATTACAGCAGATCATGGCAACAGCGATGATATGTTCGAGCATGATAAAAAAACAGGCGCTGTTTCGCTGAAAGAGGACGGTACGCCGAAAGCAAAGACAAGCCACAGTCTGAATCCTGTTCCCTGCATCATCTACGATCCGGAGTACAAGGGCGAGTACCCGAATGATCCATTAGACGGCTGCCTTAATCAAAATTTGGGTGTAAGCTCGATTGCGTCAACGTGCATTCAGCTTTTGGGTTTTATTCCGCCCGATGATTACGATAAGTCTGTGTTAAAAATGTAAACACCGGGCGATGCGCTTCTTTCGTGTTGACAATGCGGCGCCTGCCGTGGTAAGTTTTCGATCTGTAGACAGATATTCTGAACGGGCAATAGCGCAGTTGGTTAGCGTACAAGTCTGGGGGACTTGGGGTCGGCGGTTCAAATCCGCCTTGCCCGATCAGAGTATCTGGTTTTCAAAAACAATCCGTCAGTTTCCGGTTTCGCGCCCGTAAATCCCAGTAAGGCGGCGTATCTCTCCAGCCAGCGCCGCACTTGCCGCCCCGCTTTTCATGCGCCAGCGCCAGTTTCCTCCGCCAAGTGTCGAGGGAATGTTCATTCTTGCCCTGTCGTCAAGATCAAGATAATCCTGCATGGGAATAATGGCGGTGTTTGCGGCGCTGGCGAGCGCGCACCGGATAAATGCCTGGCTACCCTCGCCGATGTTTTTTATGCCGAAAAATTGCATGGCTCTGGCAGCGTCTTCGCTTTGCGCCGATTTGAACCAGCCCCTGCATGTTGTGTTGTCATGCGTGCCGGTATAAACCACGCAGTTGCGCTCGTATGTGTAGGGCATATAATCGCTGGATTCCCTTGAGTCAAATGCAAACTGTAAAATTTTCATCCCCGGATAACCGGAATCTTTTACAAGGGCTTTTACTTCGGGGGTTAGATAGCCAAGGTCCTCGGCGATGATTTGCGCTGCCGGCAGTTCCCTGTTAACCGCATCAATAAAATTAATGCCGGGGCCCTTAATCCAACGGCCTGCCGACGCATCATGCGCGGCGGCGTCAATTGAATAATAGCTTTCAAGACCCCTGAAGTGATCGATACGGATAACATCGTAAAGTTCAAGGCTCAGGCGAAGCCGCGAAATCCACCAACTGTAACCTGTCTGTGCCATCAGCTCCCAGTTATAAAGCGGGTTGCCCCAAAGCTGGCCGCTTGCCGAAAAGGGATCGGGCGGACAGCCGGCTACATGCAGCGGCCGGCGTTCTTCGTCTAACTGAAAAAGGCTGCCGTTTGCCCATGTGTCCGCGCTGTCGGCTGCAACATATATGGGCATGTCGCCTATTATGGAGAGCCCCAGGCTGCCGGCGCAGGAGCGGATTGCCTTCCACTGGGTATAGGCGGTGTACTGTACAAATGAATGATAAAATATGTCGGCGGCAAAAAGGTTTTTATAGTTATCCAGCGCAACGGCGTTGTGTAATTTTAGCTGCTTTTTCCATTCAAGCCAGGGGCACCCTCGCATCTTTTTTTTGATTGCCATAAACAGGCTGTAATCTTCCAGCCAGAATTTGTTATGCGAACAGAATTCTTCAAAGCTCCTGTCTGCGCCGGCAAAGCGGCCGGCTGCCAGACGGAGCAGCGGCTCTCTTCGGCGGAAAAGGGCGGCATAATCAACTTTATCCGCCCTCTTTCCCCATTTGGCCGCGCTTACTTCGTCTTTTGTAAGCAGACCATTGTCAACAAGGGTATCAAGATCAATGTAATAAGACGAAAGGGCAAAAGCGGAAAAACTTTGATACGGACTGTCGCCCCAGCCGGTAGGGCCAAGCGGTAAAATCTGCCAATATTTTTGCCCCGCTGCTTTCAGGAAGCGCAGCCATTGACGGGCATCCTCTCCGAACGACCCAATGCCATAGGGGGAGGGAAGGCTGCTTACCGCGAGAAGAATTCCGGCCGCTCGCTCTTTCATTTCAGCCGTTCTGCTCCGCTTCTCCAGGCGGGAAAATATATAAATCCGGCAGCCTGTAGGTGCGGTTGTAGGAATTCGCATTCAGTATTTTGCTTACCGACGGGATGCTGAAAAAGTGATTAAACTGTTCGTACCTGGGAGATTCCACTTTTATCGAATAATTAAAAACCCTGTTAATATCCTGTGTTTCGGCCGGAACCGGGGCGGGCCAGAAGGTGAATGTTCCCGGAGTGTTGGGATTTATTGTGTACGGGTTTTGCCAGTTGTGGCTCCTCATCGGAACCAGTTCGCCGCAGCATCTGAGTTCCACATCAATATCCGTAATGGGACTAAAGCTGATTCCGTCAAAAAGCCGGCCGATAATGGTCGGAAGGTCAAAAGCGGTTTTACCGTAATCCGGAATCCTGGCGGTGCTTCCATCATGAGGGGCAGTCGGCCGCTGGTTATGGCTTACTAGGCGCAGTCCGTTGTAGATAAGCGAGGTAATGTCCGCTTCGTTTTGCTGCCGCTTTATGCTGTCCTGCTCGATCCGTGTAAAACCGCGGTTTGACACGACATAATGAGGCTCAATACGGTTCAGTGTGTAACATATTGTGTCCAGCCGGCATTGATCGCAAAAACAGAAGTTTTCCGGATTTTTACCCTTCTGCATTTCTTCAAAAATGGTCTGTACCGAGTTGAATACAATGTCTTCGTTAGCGTTGCGAATTTCCATTAGGGCCTCCCTATATCATAAATTTTAACTATTTTTCCCTAATATTCAATATGGCATGACGATCCGGCAATGAATTAATTTTATCCGTAAAATCCGGATTTGCAAAAATTCTGATTGTGTACAGTGTTTTTATGAAAGAATTCAGGGTTTCTGCCTTAAAGGCGCTGGAGCTTTCGCCAAAAAAGCACTTCTCGTCCAAAACGAAAAGTCCGGTTTCAAAGGATACCGGCTCCGGAATATCAATTATTAAATCTTCTACGCCTAGTTTAACACCGGCTCCGCGAAGTTCGGCGGTTATTTGTTTTTCACAGTCGCAGCGGCGGTTGATATTCCGCAAAACCCCATACACTTCCTCATCAAATGGAATTTCCAAAATGGTTTCGTAAATATTGCCCTCGCGGACAGCTTTTCCAATGGAACTTGAAGTTTTTTCCTGAAGCAGGGAAAAAAGGTTTTGATCGTCCAGCCCGTATAGCTGCTCTCCCTTTATGTGTCCCGATTCAAGGCCGTTGATAAGGGCTTTTTTTATCATTGCCGTGGCGGAACGTACCTGCCTGTGCCAGTATACGGCGCGGTACATCAGATATTTTGAAAACAGGATAGCCTCCACATTTGGAATTAACTTGGAATCAATGTCAGCACCACGTTCAATATGCGGATAGAGGCCGGAAAGAATGAAATCTACATCCTGGGCGCCGTATGTTACGCCGCAATACCGCCCGTCTCTGTTAAGATAGTCCAGTTTATCGGGGTCAAGGCAGCCGGAAAGGAGTTTCCTGAAGAATTGCAGTTCAGCCATGGCTCCTTCCGGGACAGCCATGTCCTTGTCTACAATGGCCGCGGTTAAATTCGGATCCGCTCCGGTTTTTTTTACCAGGCTTTTCATCGGCTCTTCAAGAATGATTGCGCCTGTCAGCTCCTCGTGTGAAGCAAGCGGCAGCTCTTTTAGTGAGTGGGTAAAGGGAAAGTGCCCCAGATCATGTAACAGGCAGGCGCACAAAAAAGAATTGACTCCATCGGGAGTAAGCCATTCTCCGGCGCCCCTTTCGGCCAGGTTTTGCAGCAGCCTCCTGCCAAGATGGTATACGCCGATTGAGTGACTTGCCCTTGTGTGGGTCGCGCCCGGGTAAACCAGGAATACCGGACCAAGCTGCTGAATGCGGCAAAGCCTCATAAAGTGGGGAGAGCCGAGAAGCGCTGTAAATGATGGCTTCAGGTATATGTGCCCCCAGAGAACATCCCGAACAGGATTTGTAAAACCTTCCGTTAAAGCGGCCTGAATTGCTTTTTTCATGAATTGGGTTATTATAGAACTAATTTTATTATTATGCTAGAATCGAGGCGGAGTAGAATGATTAAAAAAATACCCATGGTTGCTGGTATCGTCGGCCTCTTTTTATTATTTCCGGTCATTTTGTTTGCACAGAGCGGGGAGCTCGAGATGTCCAGGGGCTCAATACCTTACGATCTGCTGCGGCCCCACAGGGGGGAAGCCCCGCGTTATCCGTTTGATACAGTGATAGGAGAATTGGGTGCAGGCAGTGCTTCAAGCGCCGCGTATACTTTTGCGCAATCTGTTGCATCAGCTCTTGTTGAAGAGAGGCTGGACAGTCCGGCCCTTGCCTCGATAAACCAGAGCCTGCTGGAAGGTTACCTTGATGTTCTGGAGTCGGTAAACGCGCAGGGTTTCAGGCTTGGTTCGGGCAAGGAAGAACCGGACGGAGCAGTTTCATTTTTAATTCGTTTCATCGGGCGTGAGCAGGCTGTAACCGGCGAGTTGTTTATCAGGCATGTTACAATACGGCAGGAACAAGAGAGGGAACAGGAGCAGAAAAACGAGGAAGAAGAAGATGAAGAAGAAGAAGATGATGATGATGATACTGAGGATGTGCAGCCTGTGTTTACAACGGTAAGTTTCTGGATATTCGAGGAATTAATTCTGGAGGAGGTGAAAGACAGGGAGACCGAGAATATGGGAACCAGGCACCGCTTCGATTTTTCGCCTTACGAGAGGTTTTTCTAGGAACAGCCATGGCGACAACGATAAAGCGCATCGAAAAAGAATTTGTCCTGAAGGTGTTATACGATGAGCAAATCCCCATCACATATTTAAGAGATCGCACCGAATATATTCTTACACTAAATCAGCCCGCCAAGACAGAGATGATTTTCATTTCTGACAAACCCATCAGTAAATTAAAACCGAGAGCCAAACTGGAACTGCTTTTTGATTACCGTGGGCAGGTTGTCAATTTTTCCGCCGAAGTCGCTTCGATTAAAGACGGGAATATCCACTGCATTACCCCCGATGTGTTTTACAAGAATCTGGATCGCTCTTTTTCCCGGGTTGCCGCTCCGCCGGATTTTAAAATACAATTTACGTTTTTGGGAGATCGTTATAATCTTTCATTTCCCAAGGTAACGGAATTCGAAACCGAAACAGCCGGAGAATTTTTTAAAAATATCGATCCCCGCAATATATCGGGTGTAATTGATCAAATGTCAAGCTGGATAAAGCAGTACGCCTGTGGCCACAAAATGGTAATTTTTAAGGACAACAAGCCCTCCACTACGGAAGAAAGGATTATTTCAGAAACCGGTAAGACTTTGTTTTTACCATCTACGTTGGGATATTTCCCCATTACCGATCCGTATCCAAGAAAACGCATTATCACAGAGGAAATGTTCAAGCGTTATCTGGAAAGCACGGGAGTGAGCAACGCTTTTTTGCATGATGCCTGTGCGCGTTTTGTAAAAACAAAATACGACGAAGGCTTTTTTTCCGAAGCGTGGATTCCAATACTGTTTCAGGAATATGTAATCGGGTATATACACGTTTGGATAAACAAGGAAGGAATTCCTCCGGTTGATTTCAGAATAATTGATACCATGTACGAATTTGCCAAGATGCTTGCCCATTCCCTGAAAATGAACGGATATTTTGAAAAAGGAAGACTCGCAAACGAGCCATTCAGCGGCAAGATAATTGATATCAGCGCGTCCGGTTTGGCGTTTATCAGTCCGCCAAGCCTTGTTTCGGCCCTTCTGGTAGACAGCGAGTTAATAGTAAATATTATAACGCAAAACCGCAGTATTAATGCCTCCGCGAAAATAGTACGGCGCATAAAAGACGATTCGACTGTTTATTTCGGCTGCCGCTTTCTGGATATGGCCCCCGAAGATCTGCGTTTTCTTTTCGAGAGCATTTACGGCAAGAAATTCACGGACGCCGACGCGATGTTTTTATCGGGGCAGGTTTAGGAAAGTTATAAGCTAAAAGAGAATAGGTAGATTCTTGTTCGCAAGCTTTACTTTTTTCCATCACATATAGCTTTCTAATTTCGCTCTTTCTCTTTTCCCTTTTACTTTTTACCTTTCGCCTTACCCAAACGCTTTCATAAACTCCGCAAAGCTCCCCGCCTGTGCACCCAGAGTTCGCTCCATGGCGCTAAGGAAGGCAGCAGTTTTGGCTGCCATTTGTTCAGCAGTCCAATGAAAAAAATCATCATCGAAAAGCAATAGAGCGGCTGCCAGTAAAATCTCCGCGCTTTCCAGGGGAAACGGAGTATTAAAAATTCCTGCCTCATTGCCTTCCTTAACAGCCTGAGCCAGCAAAGGACTCAAGCGCAGAATACATTGGGCAATTGTTTTCTGATGCATTTTAGAATTATCTTTTTCATGCAGTACCGCCTTAAAATCTTCCTGAATCTGGTTTTGAGGTTTCTGTGCCATGATTATTGCCAGGAGTTTCTGCATGGGCGGCAGGGGCGAGACGATAATTTCTTCCGCCATTTTAACTCCCATATTTATGCGCCTTTCTACCAGAGCATCTAGCACATCTTCCTTGGATTTGAAGTAATAATAAAAAGTTCCCTTTGCAATGTTTACCGCCGAAAGAATGTCGTTTACCGTAGCTGCCTCATAACCTTTCACAGTAAAAAGCTGTTCCGCCGCATCGAGGATTTCATTTTTCCGAACTTCCGGTTCTTTGACGATTCTCATGTTGTGTAAATAGTATCACTTAATTGTGATAGGGATAATTCCCTGAACCGAAATAAAAAATCCCCTGCCAGGATTTCCAATATCTATCCCATCCAGAAGATAGCCGCTGTTAAAAATCCAGCCGCCCTGAATTTTTAGTATTGAAAGATCAAAGACAGCAAATATCGAAGTATGGCGCAGTTCAAAGGTGCCGCTTACATCACCTGTCAATTCAAAATCAATTATATCGTTCTTAAAACCTGCGCCAATGCCGGCGAAATCACCCAGTTTGTGATCGGTACTAAAAAAACGGTACCAGATGGTGTACTCGCAAACCAGGTCTGCGATACTCCTATAGTTATCCATACGCATATCTGCGGTAAAACGTATTCTTTCTTTTGGCGCTATGGTAAATTCCAGATTAGGCCCTGTAATAAAATCAAAAGATGAAGTAAACCACTTTGTATCAATACCAAAACGGATTAATGGCAGGGGCATTACCGGTAAGAGATCGCCGGAAGGCAGAGTAACTCCAAAATCGCTTACGCCCAGAACGGTTCCCAGAATCAGGGATAGATCGGGATGGCGTATAACTTCATAACCCCAGCCTGCCGCTGTTCTGAAAGTATTCAAACCACCCGACAATGGCCTGTCCGATGATGATTGAAAGATAAATAAAAGCTGGTGCCTGTTAATACGGCCGTCAAAAAGAGCGTCGACTTGGTGGATGTATTCTGACATACCATTATATGATACTTCTGGAAAAATAATGGGCTGATACAGGGCCAGACCGAAGAAACGGTGTTCCACTTCGGTAAAGGGAGCATCTTGCTCACCAATTAGAAAACCAGCTCCGGCAGCAGGGCTGTGGAGAGTTTGACTGTCTAAGTGCGAAAAATCATATCCTACCGGAATCAGAAAAGTAAATGGTTCTTGTGCCGGGAGTTGGGTTGCAATGCTAAATACAATGATTATCATCAATAGATGTTTACCTGGCATTATTTCGACTCCCATTCATAATTTTTATCAAAAAAATATTTCTTGTCCTTAATCACAACCACGGCGGCGAAAGCGATAAAGATCAAGGTTTGTATTATTTTGGCATCCGGGTGGGTAAAGAAAATCTCATTTGAAAAATTGCAGAGCAGGTGAAAAATTACCTGAAAAAACATATTTCTCTTAGTTCTGTAGTATGCCCAGTTATCGATTATAAGGTATGGAATTAGGCTTATGACAAAATTGGCTGAATGCAGAGGGCCGATTTCCACAACCTGTCCCTGATAGGAACTTCCAAAAACTGCAAGGGGAGCATGCCAAAATGCCCAGATTAGGCCAAAAACAAAACAGGTGGTAAAGAGGTTAAAACGCCGCCTGACACAGTGAATGCCGTAGGTGTGCCAGCCGAATTCCTCGATGATGGGAGCGGCAAAAATGATGAGCCAGGAGGGGAGGATGCCGATGCCGCTGAATGAAAGGCCGGTATTAATACGGAACTGTCCGGGGCTGTAACCGAATAGCAGGGATATTGCCATGGCTGCCAGTATGCTCGCCGTAGGGAATAATAGATGAAATGCCCACCATTTCCAGTGTATGTCCCTAAAGTTGATGCAGGCGGAGATTAGCTCCTTACGCATTTCTCTGTCCGGGAAAATCAGGGCAAAGGCTACGGCCATTGGGGCGGCTGAGCCCAAAATGACCAAAATACTGGCTAAAATTAGCCAATTTTGCTCTTCCCACAGGGCTGATTTAGAGATAGCTCCGGCAATGAACCAAAATGCCCAGGGAACGAGGATAGCAACCCCGTAAAAAATAAAGGGATGGCGGTACTTTTCCAATTTCATAATTTGCTCCTTTGAGTGGTGTCAGGCACCTTTTTAATATAGACCGACCGTCGGTCTATATAACAATATATCGTCTTTTCAGATCATTTGTCAAGAGAAATTTAAAAAAAAATGCCTGAAAACGGTGTGCAAAGCCCTGACGATGGCATGCCCTTACGCAGGCGCTCCACTGCTATAGCTGTTTTAGAAATATATGCCCATTAAAGCAACGAAAGCGGTGCGCAAAGCCCTGACGATGGCATGCCCTTACGCAGGCGTTTCACTGCTATAGCTTTTTCTGAAATGTGTGCCCAAGAAAGGTAAAAATTAAAAAGTAAAAGGTAAATTATTTTTAACATTTCCTCCCCTTTCGCCAGCGTTTCACTACTATAGCTGTTTTAGAAATATATGCCCAATAAAATACTTGAGGGGTGCCTGTGGCAAAAACGCTGCCCCCGCGCAGTGTTTTTGGCCACAGGCAGGCCCCCAAGAAATATCTTTAGGCATATATTTCTGGCATCGCCATAGCCGTGGAAAAGCCCCCCTTGACAACAATCCCCCAATCCCTTAGTATTATAGTTGAACAACTATTCAACTATAGGAGCAGCCATGAAAAACGGGAAAAAATACTCTTGCGACTGCGAGGTTATCCACAGGGATATTGTGGCGCGGGTACGAAAAACAATGCCGGACAGCAGGGCTTTTTATAAACTGGCGAATCTTTACAAAATGTTTTCTGACGGTACCCGCCTTAAAATTCTGCGGGCGCTTTCATGCAATTTTATGTGTGTCTGCGATTTGGCGGTATTGCTGGGAATGACAAAATCGGCGGTTTCGCATCAGCTTAAATCACTGCGTCTTTCAAATCTGGTAAAGTATGAAAAACAGGGAAAAATCGTATATTACTCCCTTGCCGACGATCATGTAAAAGATATTTTTAGGCAAGGGTTCGAACACATAAAGGAATCAAAAAAATGAAAATAATCAGATTGATTGCCGGAGCGGCTGTTCTTGCCGCCGGAATTTTTCTTGAAAAATTTGTAAATGTAAACGAGAATCTTGTTTTTGCTGTTTTTGCTGCATCTTACATTATACTGGGCGGCGATATTGTTTTCAGGGCGGTAAAAAATCTGGCACGGGGTAAAATCTTCGACGAAAATTTTCTGATGGGCATTGCCACCATAGGAGCCTTTTTAATCGGTGAATATGCTGAAGCGGCAAGCGTTATGCTGTTTTATCAGGTTGGCGAATATTTTCAGGATATGGCGGTAAATAAATCAAAAAAATCAATTGCAAATTTGATGGATATAAGGCCCGACTATGCTAATTTATTAAAAGATGGAAATATAATCAAAGTGCCGCCGGAAAATGTGCAAATAGGCGATGTAATTATCGTAAAGCCTGGCGAGAAAATTCCCCTGGACGGCATTGTCGTCGACGGCAGTTCCATGCTGGATACTTCGGCTTTAACAGGAGAATCACGTCCAAGGAAGGCGGTTGTGTCCGATGCTGTTTTATCCGGCTGCATCAACCAGAGTGGAAAACTAAGTATCGAAGTTTCAAAATCTTTCGGTGAGTCGACTGTATCCAAAATTATTAACCTTGTCGAAAATGCTTCCAGCAAAAAAGCCAAAACAGAAAACTTTATTACGAAGTTTGCCCGCTACTATACGCCCGCCGTTGTCGCTCTCGCCGCGCTGCTTGCTGTTTTGCCGCCCTTGTTTTTCGGCAGCGATTGGGCAACGTGGATACACCGCGCACTAATCTTTTTGGTAATTTCCTGCCCCTGCGCCCTTGTCCTGTCCATTCCGATGGGATTTTTCGCAGGGTTAGGCAGCGCGGCAAAAAGGGGCATTTTAATAAAGGGCGGCAACTATCTGGAGGCTCTTTGTAACCTCGAAACGGTAGTGTTCGATAAAACCGGAACTTTAACAAGGGGGGAGTTCAAGGTTACAGAAGTATATCCGGCTGCCGGTTACACTGCCGCCGGATTAATTGAACTGGCGGCGTATGCACAGGCCTTTTCCAATCATCCCATAGCGTTATCTGTCATGAAAGAGTACGGGAGGGATGTAAGCCGCAGCGGTCTTTCGGATTATTCGGAGCATCCGGGCATGGGTGTAAGCGTTGTTCTCGATGGCAGGGCCGTCCTGGCAGGTAACCAAAAGCTGATGGAAAAAAACGGAATTAATTTTACACAGACGCATAACACCGGAACAAAGGTCTATGTAGCACAGGACGGCAAATTCGCCGGCTGCATTATAATAACCGATGAAATTAAGGGCGACAGCCGTTCCGCCGTTTGCGCGCTCAGGGAAAGGGGTGTAAAAAAGACAGTGATGCTCACAGGGGACAATTCGCAGATTGCCGCATCGGTTGCCGGCGCCCTTGAACTGGATGAATTCTACAGCGGCTTGCTTCCCCACGAAAAGGTAAAAAAGGTGGAGGAGCTTAATGCGCAAAAGGGCGCCGGCGGCAAACTGGCTTTTGTCGGCGATGGAATTAATGATGCGCCTGTTCTGGCAATGGCGGACGTGGGCATTGCCATGGGCGCCCTTGGATCCGATGCGGCAATCGAAGCCGCCGATGTGGTGCTGATGACTGATGAAGTATCAAAACTTGCACAGGCGATAGATATCGCACGGTTTACAAGAAAGATTGTCCTGCAAAATATTGTTTTTGCCCTTGGCATAAAAGCCGTTATTCTGCTTCTTGGCGCCTTCGGTATTGCCAGCATGTGGGCTGCCGTTTTCGCCGATGTCGGCGTTTCACTTTTGGCGGTGTTGAATTCCATGCGGATAATTCGCTGGAGATTTATTGTGTAATTTTATCGATGATAATATTCACTTCCTCAATCAATATCCCCGTAAAGCGCTCGATATTTTCGATTATGTACTGCTGCAGTTCGTGGATATTCCCGCCCAGTTGAATTCCGTATGGTACGTCTATGGTTATTACAAGGCGGTATCCCATTTTATCATCTTTAACAAGAATTTTTTTAATTCGTATGTTTTGATTGTACTCGTCGACACAGTGGATAACCATCTGGCTCAAAGCGGCTTCCGAGATAATTACCTTTCCCCGGATTGAATATTCAGGCCGTACTACAGATTTTTCGTGAAGTTTTGGTACGGGTCCGATGCCGGCCGGTGTTATGCGGCGCTTGAATATTTGTATTGCGTCATAAAAAATGTTTGGATAACTCCGTTTTACCTCTATCGACGGCACCGGGATAACATGTTTGCCTTCAATTCTCCTGGTTCTTATGGCCTTTTCTATGTCGTCCTGGGAAGCGATGTCTTCTATGCGGATTATTTTTGACGGCGGCGGCAATTGCAGCCGGGCTGCAATTTTTAACGCCATTTTTTCGGACGTGCCAAGCAGCAGAATTCGCTTTATTTTCTCACTTTGCAGCCTGCGGGCTACTTCGTCCCTGTGAGCCTTTTCGTCGAACAGGGCGACCTTTACCGCCGCCAGAAATGTTTTCTCTTTTTTTGCCGAGTGTCCTGCAAGTATCCTGTTTTCTCTTATTAAAAGACCATCGTCAATGATGAACTCGATCCCGTACTTCTGCGCCACCAGCTTTGCGCGGAAACTTTTGCCGGTGCCGCTCTCCCCAATCAGGGCGTAAACTTTTATTCTTTTGAAAGTAAAAAGGAAATCCAGGAACATCGGTTTCATTATAAAAAGGCATAGCTAAAAAGTACAGACTTGACGGCAATGCCTATCTGTGGCACAGTAGTCGCATGAAAAAAATAATTGTTTTAACGGCGGCTATCGCCCTTGCAGCCTGCACATCCGGTAATTATCCCGACTTTGAATATACCAACAATTCCGGCAGCGCTGTCGAGTTCAGAACCAGTGAAAAAGATTCCCCCCTGCACAGGGTTGAAAACGGCAGGAGGTATACGCTGTCCTCGGATGTGCGCGGACGGTCGAGAATCACATATATAAGCGAGCCCTTTGTTACATGGGAATACAGAAATAATGATGTATATGATATTGTCTTTCTGAAACATGAAATTCAGCTGACAATTAAAAACTATTCGGCGGAGACGGTAGTCGTTAAAGAAAAATTCAATCTATTGTCGCATCTTGCACAAAGTGAAATTATACTGGGCCCGGGTGGCAGCCAAAATGATACGGTAAATGCCGTGCTTCACACCTTCAAACCGGTGTGGAAGACCAGCCCCGAATCGGCAAGGCTCAGACTGGTCAACAGAGACAGCGGAGAACAATACAGTGTTGGCTTTAATGAAATAGCCGCCGGCAGCGCCTACATGCTTGGCATCGGCAGACCCCCCGCCGGCGAATGGTGGAAATGAGCTACCTGCTCACTCCGCGCATATCCATCAGTACCTGTCTTGCCCGTTCCTGAACCGGTCTTACATAGTTTCCATCCGCGATACGGACAAGAAGCTGGACAGCGTTGGGATCCATGGTACCGCCGCTTTTCGACAATTTGTCGAACGCGTCAACAGCCGAAAGGGCAAGAAGATTGTCGGGATTATGTACATCAAAGCGGGATACAACCCAGGCAATGACTCTGACAGTTTCGTTATTCTCATTCAGGCCGATATCGCCCAGGGACTTTACGGCTTCCTGTAAAACCATTGGCTCATTTTCGGCCATACAAACCCTGAACAGGGCTGTCTTGGCTTCGTCTGTTCCAAGCTGCCCAAGGTATTTAGCTGCCTGCCTTCTTACGGTGGGGAAGTTATTAACCAGCCTTCCGTTTTCCCTGGTCTGATTTACCGTTCCCTCGATGGAAAGAAATTCAAGCGCCTGTTTTATCTCTGTTCCGGTATTGCCCCTGTCTATCGCTTCGGCAATGTACTCCAGGGCAATCAATTTTTGATCCATGCTTTCCGAACGGGCGGTTTCCCTGATTATCATTAATTCGATGGATTCTTGCAGATAGGATTCTTCGATGGACATTTCCCTGTCGGATCTTTGTCCCATGGCTGCGGAAACGGTAAAAAGAGCCGTAACAGCAAGTATGAAGAAGCGTTTGAATGTTAACATAAAAATCTCTCCTTTAATCAGCTTATATTATAACACAGTAATATGGAACTACCTCAATTTATTATTTTCCACATATTGTCAGCATATTCAAGATCGTACAGGCGCAGTCTTAGCAGCTCTCCGGCCCTATTGGGCATAACTGTAAATGCCTTAACCCTTCGTTCGCTGATAAATTCAATATCGTCTACTCTGCTGTTCGCACGGGATGGAACCACCACATTGTTAAAATAATCCTGCGGGGTTCTAAGGACGATTCTCCGCCTCTTCATTGCATCTGTTTCGGATACCAGCCGCAGGTATTCCGCCGAGGATATTTCCGCGAAAAATTCCTGCGAAAGGGCTGTTCTCCAGGCATTGTAATTTTTGTTTGAAATTATTACATTCAGTTCCTCAATAAATTGCCGTACTTCCGCTATTGTGGAAACATAGAGATCCTGGCTGACTTCCATGGGGTTAAAAACGACATCTTCCTGTGCAGGAGCGGATTCCATGGTATTTGTGCCGGTGCCGGGCGTTTCTTCAACCGCCGGCCCTGAACTACATGAAAACACAGTTATTTGCGCAAGAATCAATATCAAAAACAACCAAATTCTTTTCATACGTCCCAGTAAATCTATCATATTTTAGCTAAAAAGTCAAATTTATACCCTTGACCCTATTTTTATCAAATTATATGATCTGTATATGCTAAAAGCGGCGTTTCCCGGCTCATTTGACCCTCCCACTTTGGGGCATATTAACATCATACAGCGTGCAGCCGCCATTTTTAATGAACTCCTTGTGGTTGTTGCAGAAAACCGGCAAAAAAAGTACCTGTTTTCCGTAAATGAACGGGCTTCCATGATGCATGAGCTTACCGCCGGCTGGAAAAATGTATCAGTTGTGATCTGCGACACGTTAATTGTTGAGTTTTTGCAGGAAAGAAACATCAAATTACTGCTCCGCGGGGTCAGGGGAATAGATGATTTTTCATACGAATTTGAAATTTCCATGATGAATAAGGCTCTTGGTCCGGAAATCGAGACCATTTTCATGCCAACTGATCCGGAATACTTTGTCCTGCGTTCTTCGAATATAAAGGAGTTGGCTTCTTTTCAGGGCAATGTTTCCGGTATGGTTCCCCCCCTTGTGGCGGAAGCCCTGAATTGTAAATATAGTTTATCTTGACACAAACACCGAATTTTGTTAAAGTCAGTTTAAGCGGGACTACAAAGACCCGCGCACAGAGAGGTTTTTATGGCTGTACCTAAATTTAAAACATCGAAAGCAAGGACACGCCGTCGGCAGTCTATCAACATGAAACTTACCGCTCCCACAATGATTAACTGCAGTACTTGCGGCAACAAGGTTCTTTTCCATCGAGTCTGCCCAAAATGTGGTTTTTACCGTGGCAAGCAGGTAATCGTTCCGACTTCAAAATCATAAAACTAAGGGGAAACAAAAATGGATGAATTATTTGAAAAAATGAAAAAACTTGTTGCTGATAAGCTGGAAGTGGATGAGGGAAAGATCACCATGGAAGCATCGTTCCGCCAGGATCTTGGTGCGGACAGTCTGGACACTTATGAACTGGTCTATGCCATCGAAGAAGAGATGGGTATTACCATTCCGGATGAGAAAGCAAACGAATTTGAAACCGTTAAGGACGCATACGAATACATCAAGTCGCAGCAAAAGCAATAAGAAAGAAATTCCTGGTTTAACTCCTGAAAGAAAGAAACAACTGGCGGCTTTTCAGAAGGCCGCCGGTGTTAAATTCGGGAATGTCGATCTTTTACATCTTTCTTTTATGCATCGCTCTGTTTCTAACGAGACAGACGCCAAACTCAACAATGAGCGCCTGGAGTTTCTGGGCGACTCCATTGTAGGGGCGGTCTGCGCCACTCTTCTCTACGAAAAATATGCCGGTAAGAGCGAAGGTGAACTCGCCAAAATTAAATCCGTAGCAGTTTCCGAGGAAATTCTTTCAGGGATCGCGCGGCTTTTACAGATTGATAATGTTTTGATTCTTGGCAAGGGCGAGGAACTATCCGGCGGCAGGACAAAGAAGGCTATTCTTGCCGACGCCCTGGAGGCTCTTATCGGCGCCTACTACATTGATTCCGGGTTTAAGGCCGCTTTTTCTTTTGTCAGCCGCTATCTTGCACCGGAGATAGACCGGGTTACAGACACCGGTTATCACCGTGATTACAAGTCCCTGCTGCAAGAGCATTGCCAGCGTCTTTACCGCACCTATCCCGAGTACCGTCTTGTCAAACGTTCCGGCCCCGAACATGATCGTATATTCTGGATTGAAGTTTCGGTTAACGGGAAGGTTTTCGGCCCCGGCTGCGGCCGGAACAAAAAAAGCGCCGAACAGGAAGCCGCCCGCAGCGCCTTCGAGGCTGTTTCAAAACTATAGCCGTTCGTTCATATTTACGGCGATTTTCAGTAGTTTCTCCCGTGTGTTTTCCGATGGATCGTCCAGGACTGTTTCCAGCAGTTCATTCAGTATAATTCCGATTTGTTTTCCAGGCTTGATTCCCGCCGCGATAAGGTCTTTTCCCGAAACTGCGAGGTCTTTCAACATAAACACACGGCTTGAAGCCTGCACCTTTTCTACTCTTTTTATAAACGGCAGCAGAAGCGCCGGACTGCCTTCTGCGGCATTTAATGCGTATGTGTCTGCGCGGCGCAGGCAGTAAAGGTTTTCAAGATAATCTTCACCGGCGCGGACAATGAAGCGGCGGACGGCGGCATCGCTCCAGTCTTCTGTGTAGTGGAACATGTGTATCTTTATAAGATGGCAGACAGAATCGACAAAGGCATTTGAATAGCGCAGGCGGCGTAAAATACGGCGGCTTTGGGATTCGGAAATTTCCTCGTGCCTGTAAAAAGTCCACGCCCCGTTCGCGCCCATTTTTTTTGTCGCAGGCTTGCCGATGTCGTGTAACAGGGCAGCCATCCGCACTTCCGGTGAAAAATTATTTTTTGCCGCATAGTCGCAGGCCAAAAGGGAGTGTTCCAGCACATCGAAGCTGTGGTAGCCTTTTTGTTCAACGCCGCGGCAGGCGGCAAGCTCGCCCAGGAACAGCTCCAGCAGCCCCGTTTTTTCCATTAACAAAAGGGCGCGGGAGGGCAGGGGGGAAGCCAGTATTTTATCCAGCTCGTCCCTTACACGTTCCGGCGAAACTTTGGCGCTGACCGGTAATGCTCCCGCGATAGCGTCTTTGGTGTTTTGTTCAAGATCGAAGCCAAGCTGGGCGGCAAAACGCACGGCCCGCAGCGGCCTCAGGCCGTCCTCGGCGAAACGATCCTGCGCCTTCCCGACACAGCGGATTATTTTCGCTTTTATATCTGTTATGCCGTCAAACGGATCTACTGTTTCGCCTGATGGAAGGCGCAGGGCAATGGCGTTCATTGTAAAATCGCGGCGGGAAAGGTCTTCTTCGATGGTTGCGGCGAATGCGACCGAGTCCGGCCGCCTGCCGTCCGAGTAGCCGGCCTCGGTCCTGAACGTCGTTACTTCGACGCTGTTTTTGCGGTAGAGGACTGTTACGGTTCCATGTTTGATGCCGGTGGGAATCACCTTGCCGCCTGCCTTCCTGAAAAGGGCGGTTACTTCTTCGGGTAAGGCATCGGTAGCGATGTCCCAGTCGTGGATTTTTTTCCCCATCAGCATATCACGTACAGCGCCGCCGACAAGGTATGCCTGCTTTCCGCCGCCATTTATAACAGAGGCAATTTCTTTCAGCGCCGCTTCGATTGTTTTTTTCAATTGAATTTCCTTCCCCGTCAAAGTATACTATAAAAACTACTGGATAGATAATAAGTAATTATTTTTACCACGAACCACACTAACGACACGAATTTCAAATTTCAGCTTGTTCGTTTGGTTCGTGTGGTTAGTGGTTAAATTTTATAAATTTTAATGGGGAAATAGCGTGCTGGGTGTTGTTTTTACAGGCGGGGAAGGGCCGGCGGCGGCGGTAATACAAGGGGCGCTGAAAGACAGAGATGCGTTCATTGTTGCCGCCGATTCAGGGCTGCAAAAGGCCGAAAGCGCCGGAATAAGCCCTGATCTGATTGTCGGCGACATGGACTCCCTGGACGACACTGCGCGGCTTGCGGTTTATCCGCCGCAAAACGTTATACGCCATAAGGCTGACAAGGATGCAACCGATACGGAGCTGGCTTTTTCCCTTGTTTTGGAAAAGGGCTGCGATGAGGTCTGGATAATTGGCGGGGGCGGCGGCAGAATCGATCACCTTTTCGGGATTCGCTCTCTGTTCGAGATGGACATTTTCCCGCGCCGCTGGATTACCGGCTTTGAAGATATCCACTGCATCGACGCCGCCTCTGGGAAAAAAGAGATTTCGATGAATGTCGATACTGGCAGCATAGTTTCCGTTTTTCCCCTCGGCATTGGCCCCTGGAAAGCAAAAAGCGGCGGACTGAAGTGGCCGCTTGATGACCTGCGCTGGAGCAGGGGATTCTTCGGCTTGAGCAATGTAGCACCTAACGGACAATTTTCGATTAGGGCGGAGGCAGGGCGGTTTATGGTAATAGTCCCATTGGAAGGGAGGAGCTATGGCGGCGGTAATAATTGACGGAAAGGCAGTATCAGAATCAATCCGCGAAAAATTAAAAGTAAGGGTTTCGGCTCTTGGCGAAAAGGGAATTGTTCCATGCCTGGCAGTAATTCTGGTTGGAGACGACCCTGCAAGCCTTTCCTATGTTACCGCCAAGGAAAGGGCGCTTTCCCTTGCTGGTATGGAAAGCCGCGACTACAGGCTGCCGAAAGATACAACAGAGGCGGCTCTCCTTTCCCTGATTGATGAATTAAACAATCATGAAAGAGTCCACGGCATCCTTGTGCAGCTTCCTCTGCCGAAACATATTGATCAGCAAAAGATAATCTGCGCAGTTGTTCCTACAAAGGATGTTGACGGTTTTCACCCTGTTTCTGTTGGCAGCATGGTTCTCGGCAGGAGCGGCTTTCTGCCCTGCACGCCGATGGGGGTAATAACGCTGCTGCGCGAGTACAGGATTGCGGTTTCCGGCTCCCATACTGTAATTGTGGGGCGATCAAATATCGTGGGTAAACCCCTTGCGAATCTTTTAATCCGCCAGGATGCGAACGCTACAGTAACAATCTGCCATACCAGCACTAAGGATCTTTCGCATCACACACTGGAAGCGGATATACTGATCGCTGCCGCCGGAAAGCCCTCTCTTATCAGGCCGGAAATGGTAAAAGAGGGCGCGGCTGTTATTGATGTTGGGGTAAACCGCGTCGGCGATCCTTCAGCGAAAAATGGTTACAGGCTGTGCGGGGATGTAGACCCGGCGGTGTCGCAGAAAGCCGGCTATATTACGCCGGTTCCCGGCGGGGTTGGGCCGATGACCATTGCCATGCTGCTGCAAAATGTGGTCGAAGCCGCCGAAAATAGATATAATGGTTAATATGAACGAAATTGAAAAGAGAGGCGAATATCCTACCACATCTAATTTGGCCAAGCACGGAATCACCGCCATTGTTTACAGCGCCGGCGGAATTTTTCTTTTTATACTACAATTTGTCGCGCGCTTCAGGGTATTGGGTTTGATTATCGGCGCCATTATCTGCGTACTGGGCATTGCTTCGCTGAAGTCAAAAGATCCGGCTGATACAAAGCCCGGCGCGATAATTACCGCAGCCGGCGTATTAACCATACTTTCTAAAACCAGCATTCCATTCATAAGAGCGATCGCCGGCACCCTTATGAGTATCGGTGCCGTCGGAATGTTGGCCATGGGCGTCCTGAACGGCATTAAATTTTTTCTCGGCTTAAAGAAAAGATCGTAATTTTCGCCCAATGACCTACCACTTTGAAACTTACGGCTGCCAGATGAACTGCGCCGAGTCTTCAGCTCTGACCCTAGCCTGCAAAGAGCGCGGCTGGGCGGAGGCGGACGACGGCGAGGGCGCCGATCTGGTTCTTATCAACACCTGTTCTGTCCGGCTTACTGCGGAAAAGCGGGTTCTTGGCCGCATCGCCCATTATCACAGCATTAAAAAGAAACTCCCCTTTCACCGGCGCATGACCCTTGTTATAGCGGGCTGCATGGCAGAGCGCCTTGGCACAGAAATCAAGGTAAAATACCCCACAGTAGATTATGTGATGGGTACTTCCAGCCGCGCGATGTTTCCGATGATTTTGGAAGCGGCGGAAAAACAGTCTGCGGAAAAAACCGGCAGGGCGGAGTTTGTTTTTACGGAAACGCCGGTTTTTTCTTTTTCACCCCTGCATTTTGAACATGGGCAGTCTTCGCCGGCGGTGCGCAGCTTCCTCCCCATCATGCACGGCTGTAACAATTTCTGTTCATACTGCATTGTCCCATACGTCCGCGGCAGGGAAATAAGCCGCGATCCCGCTTCCATAGCGCAAGAGATCAATCTTGCCGGCCTGCAGGGGGTAAAAGAGATTACCCTGCTTGGGCAGAATGTCAACAGTTATGCATGGAAAGATGGCGAAAATAAACTGGATTGTATGCGAAGGGTTCATCAAGAGGGGAACCTTCGCCGCTCTTGCGGCTCGGTTGAGGTTACCCCGCCCCTCTGGGGCGATATAAAAGGTATGAACCCTGAGGCAAATACCTTACCTAAACAACCATACCCCGTCCGCTCTGCGGCGGGGTTGGTTGATTTTGCCGGTCTTTTGACATTCATCGCCGGCGAGGCTGAAAAAAGCGGGATAAAATGGATTCGCTTTCTATCCGCCAATCCGGGAAATTTTTCTTCCCAAACCATAAATGTAATGGCGCAGAATTCAATTTTTTGCCGCCATCTGCACCTGCCAGTTCAGCACGGCTCGAACAGGGTGCTCGAATCTATGAACCGTAAATACACACGGGAGCAATTTCTGTCGCTGGTCACGGAAATACGTTTCTTTATGCCGGAAATCAGTCTTTCCACGGACATTCTTGTAGGTTTTCCCGGCGAAACTGATGATGATCTGAAAGAAACTCTTGAACTGATGGAAGAAGTAAAATTTCTTTATGCCTATATGTACCACTTTAATCCCAGGGAAGGGACGGCAGCCTTTGATTTACCCGGCAGAATAAGCGAAGATATAAAAAGGCAGAGGCTTTCCAGGGTAATTTCACTGCAAAAAAAACATACCCAGCAGCTTTTAAAAGGCAGAATTGGCAGCCGCGAGAAGGTTTTGGTAGAAGGAATTTCCCGAAAAAATGCCGATGAATTAATAACACGCACTGAAAGAGATGAAATGGTCGTTGTCCCCGGCCGCCCTGCCATGATCGGTTCTTTCGCAGAGCTTACCCTGAGCGGCCTGCGGGGAAATACATTTCGCGCAAAGGAGTTAAATTTATGCCCTGGCGATTGATTGGATTAGTCATTGTTTTCGCGATATTTCTGGCTTTTATTACCTTTAACCTGGGCAATAAATGTGATATCAGTTTTGGTTTTATCACCTTTAATGAGGTACCAGTTTTTTTAACTGCCTTTGCCTCGTTCTTCTTCGGAATGTTCTGCGCCATACCCGTTGTTATCAGCGCTGAAAGAAAACGCAGGGAAAAGCTGATAAAGAATGATGTTGTAAAACCATTGAGGAAATGGGGTAAAAAGAAGGATAAGGCTTCCGAAGATGAGCCTGCCCCTCTATACCCTGTAGATGATTCTTATAGCGGAAAAGGATTTTGACAAAAACAGCTCTGTCCCTCTATGTGTTTTTTCTGATTGCCGCCCCTCTTTTTGCCCAGTCGGGGGAGCCTTCTAGCCTTGCCTCTGAAATTCAAAATATCGAAAACACTCTGAACCGCCCCGGTGTCTCAGGAGCCGAGCGGCGGCAGGCTTTAACCCGTCTTGCACAGATACGCCAGCTTTCAGGCGACCTGGAAAACGCCGCCAAAAACTGGCTGGAGGCTGCCGCCGCCAATCCAATGGTGGACGACAGCGCACTGCTCTCATGCGCCTATTGTCTGGCGGCAATGGGCGAGTGGGACAGGGCTACTGCGGCAATAAGACCCCTGCTGAACTCAAATACTTCGCCTGTCTCGCAGCGTGCACACTTTCTGGATGCAAGCATAAAAGCATGGAGGGGTGATCTTTCGGCTCTTGGCGCGCTGGCGGGCAGTCCTCTTTACATTCAACTGAGAAGTGAGATTTATTATACTCTTTGGAAAACTGCCCTCGACAGCACATCGGCCGAAGCGTGGAAACAGAGACTGCTTGCCGAATTCCCCCAAAGCCCCGAGGCCCTCATCGCCGCATCCGCATCCGCCGCCGCACCTGTCGTCAGCGCAAAGCCAAACCCCCTGTGGCTGCTTTTTCCCGGGTGGGATGGGGCAGTTGCGCAAACCGCGGCGGTTGCATCCGGCCCCGCCGTGCCCGCCCGTCCTGAAGCAGTTCCCGCCGCGCCGGTTCAAAGCCCTGCTCCTGCACAGCCAGGAACGGCAAGGCTGCAAACGGGCGTTTTCAGCCAGCAGGCAAATGCAAACGCACAGATGGATCAATTAACAAGAGCGGGTTTTTCCCCTGTCATGGAAAGGCGCATTGTTGACGGCGGCGAGCGCTGGGCCGTTATCGTTCCTGCCGCCGATGCAAATCAGGGCATCGCGCAATTACGTACGGCTGGCTTTGAATCGTTCCCGCTGCGGTGATAAATATCAAATAACAAATATCAAATACAGCGTTTTTTTTACCTTTTCCCTTCTAACTTTTACCTTCTAAGCCCTGCCGAAATGCCGCCGCCGGCAATATGGGGATACCCAAAGCGGACAGCCGGTTCGATGAACCATAAGTTGCCCAGCCGGAAACGCCAGCCAGCGCTTGCTCCTATCGAGATTGTGCCGATTCCCCTGTCAGCGGTTTCAAGGCCCTGGTAAGTAAATACAACCGGGCCTCCATAAAACTGGACAAAGGGGCCGAAATTGACCGATTTGCCGGTCAGATACAGGCGAAGAAATAAAAGCGATTCCACAAGGCCGTGGTTGTCGGCATCGAATGCGAACAGCACCCTGACGCCGAATGCAATGCCATTGCCGTAACCCAGGGCAAGCCCACCGCCGAATGCGATGTCGTTCGGGCTGTACATTGCGGTTTCTGCAATGGGGCATACCCATAAATCCTCGCCCCTCGGAGCTGTTTCCTGGGCAAAAACCGGCAAGGCGGACAAAATCAGGCATAAAGCCGAAAAAATCAGTTTCAAGCAAAATCCGCGAATATTCATACGAACATTATATCACAGGTATAAAAAAAAAGCAGAGGGAATTTTGCGAAGATGTATAAGGCGGGTAACCACGGATTAGCACGGATTAACACGGATTAACACGAATTAAAAGGGTTACCACGGATTACCACGGATTAAGTGGATTAACACGGATTAAAATTTAATTAAAACTGTGGAAACAATGATAAAATAATCCGTGAAAATCCGTGTAAATCAGTGGATTATTGTTACTTAGTTAATGTACATGGAGACTGTCACGATTACCTCCAATCTGCGGGCATGTTCCTGTTTTCCATGAACCACGGGGTATCTTTCAGCTTTAGGCTGTTATTGCTGCCTGCTACGGATATATTGCCCTGCGAAACCGAAAAAATAATATTTCCGTTAAGCGGCTCGAATTGATTGCCCGCATAATCCGTTACAAGCGTTGTAACATAAACCCTGTCTGTGTAAGGTGCAACACGATTTATAAAATCCTGGGAAGGAAATACATTCTGGGGGTTGGCGTTGTATTCGGACGAGCCGGTGCATGAACAGACGCACACATATTCCGGCCTGATTGCCTCCATCAGTTTTACATTGCTGGATGTTCTTGAGCCATGATGTCCGCCCTTGTAAAGCGTACAACGCCCCAGCCCGCCGAAGTTATCAGCATAAAAATCTACCAGTCTTTCTTCGCCGTCCCTTTCCAAATCGCCTGTAAAAAGATACTGCCTGCCGTCCTGATTTATTCTTACTGCTACTGAATAATTGTTTTCGATGCTTGTGTAGTTTTCGTAGTAGTAGTTGTACAGAATTTCAAGCTCAACGCCGCCGCCAAGATTCCAGACACGCTGCGCTGCACCTTCATTGTTATAACATTCAAGGGCAGTGTAATGCGCGGCGCCTCTTGCCACAGCTCTGTCGCGATCCCTTTTATAATTGTTATATGTAGCCGTAGTGCTGTTTGTCATGGGGAAATCAATTATTATGTCGATTTCGTAAGAGTCAAAAATTCCGGCGGTTGTCGTTGTGGTGTAAAAACCGGCAATATGATCCTCATGCGCATGGGTGGCGATAACATACTCTATTTTACCGTCCTGTATATGGTTGTCTATGTAGGCGCGAATGGTCGCCGCAGAACTTTGTTTCGATCCCGCATCAATAATGATATCAATATCACCATAATTGATATAAACGGAGTCCCCGGTGTATTTGTTGCCAAGTTCCAGGAAATGAATGTTCAGATCCCCGCTCCCGAAAACCCTTTGTTCTCCATCTGCCGGACTTGCACATCCAACAGTTAAAACCAAAAAAATCAAAAGAAACAAAATAGCGATAATTCCCTTTTTCATAAGACCAGCCCTGTTTTTAAATATGTTTAAATTTTAAGGGCGGCCCGTGTGTTTGTCAAACTCTGAGGCAGAAATTTTGCCTAAACAACAAGTTCGTGCTGTTCGTGGTTAAAATTTTCGCTCTTTTACCTTACCTAAGGCCGAGGGACGCCAGCTCGGTGCGGGCCTGACGTCTAACTGCCGGGGAGCGTGTGTCAGCGGAAAGCATTGTCAGTATCCTTACGCCGGCATCGCTGAGCGGCGGGCCGGAAAAGCGGCATAGCGCTCCGGTTGCCGCGGCAACCGATGCCAGAAACTGCTCGTCCTGCGGGCTTGACGAATAAGAGACTGTATCGAGGAAGGCGCGGATTGCAATTCCCTCCGGATCGACGCCGATTGCTCCGATGGCTGATGCCGCCGCAGCTTTTACAGCCGCATCAGTTTCCCTGTTAAACAAATTGGTAAGCCATGGGATTGTTTCCCGCGAGCCGATGTGGCCTAACAGGCCAAGGGCAGTGATGCGGCTGCGTATCTCCTGGGCAGAGCGGGAAAGGCCGGAGGTTTCCATGAGCCAGGCTGTCCAGGCAAGCTCGTTTGTACCAACCCTGCCGGCCCTGATGTCGCTGCCCATGGAGTTAAGCCTGTCCATTATTTGGTTCTCGCTGAAAAGCATGGGGAATTCTGCCCACGGCGAGCGCGGAGGGTTTCCTGTTCCATAAGTGCCTTCGGGGGCTGGGCCGTACAGCGCCAGTTTTACCGGCAGAATTCGATCCTCCAGCTTGTACGCATTAAGTATCCAGTCCTGACTTCCGGAATAAAGTACGCCGTCATCGCCGAAAGCGGGAATTGCCGCGGCATTTGTTAAAAGCGTGTACCAGAGCCGCCTGCCTTCGGCGGTAAAACAGGTGGCGCCGTTCCTGCTCAGTACATAAACTCCCCGCTCATCATAGACCACTTCCGTTTCGTTTCCGCCGCTGTTGGTCAGCCTGATATGGCTGTCCCCTGTCCATAGTGTTTCCATTCTGTCAGCTGAAAATAAAAGGGTTCTGCCATCCGTTAATGCAACAGCTGCATTGTTTCCCCAGCTGCCTGCGGCAGCCGGTCTTGCGGGAAGCCTTGGCATTGGCCGTGAGCTTGCGCCGGCCTGGGCCGGTATAAACCATTCACCGGCTTCACTCAGAATCTCTATGGTGCCGTCCTGAAAGAGCGCCATTATCCTTGGAAATTTTTCACCGGCTTCGCCCGTTGTCGGAATAAGTGAAAGTATTATCAACGGCTTCGCTGATAAGCCCCACGAGTGCATTCTTCCAAAGGGATCGATATGCAAAACTTCATTATTTTCCAGCGCCAGAATTATGCCGCCGCCCTGGTCGAGCTGCGGACTTATACTGATAGGATTTTCAAAGTTGTTAACCCACAGCAGATTTCCCGATGACGTATAACAGGAAAGCCTGCTGCCCGTGGGGACAAAGAGCCTGCCGTCCCATCCGGCGATGACATGCCCTGAAAGCTGCCCTCCGGGATTTACCCTCCACAGTTCCCTGCCCGAACGGTTGATCGCGATGAGTGTGCCGTTTGTCCGGGAAATATACGAAGTGCCTTCCCTGGAACGGCTTACATAGGGGCTCAGCCTTCCGCCGGAAAAATAACTCCACAGGGGTCTGCCGGAAGTAGAGTATGCTCTTATATTACCGCCGTCCAGGGTTACAACCGCCGACTGCGCCTGCACCGATGGCAGGGCGGTTACAGCCCCGCCCAGAGCCTGCCTCCACACCGGTTCGCTGGTTACCAGCCCCTGATTTCTGTCCTGCACGGGATTCTGGGCAAAAACGGGAGCTGCCAGGAGAAATATCAATATCTTTTTACACCCGGTTATCACAAGAGATATTATACCCTCTATATTTCAAATTGTCAGACCGCCAGTACCCGCATTGCCATGATAGCCCTAAAAGGATAAAATTACCCCATGGTTCGCAATGACACCTGGCTTGAGAGTGATGACGGAACCAGGCTATCTTTAATTCGCTGGAGCCCTTCCGATCCGGAGGGAAAACCGGCGGCAATTCTTCATATTATTCACGGCATGGCCGAGCATGCCCAAAGATACGAGCGTTTGGCTGCGAAATTTGCCCAGGTGGGGATTGAAACATGGGCAGCGGATCAGCGCGGGCATGGTAAGACGGCCAATCCCGATATCAACAAGCCTGGCAGGGGAGGGCTTTTGGGTCATTGCGCCGATAATGACGGTTTTCTGCGCGTTACCCGGGATATTCATATCATCAATTCAGAAATTATAAGGTTAAGGCCCGGCGTTCCTGTTTTTCTGTTGGGACATTCCTGGGGCTCCTTTATTGCGCAGAGCTATATTGAAGAACACTCATCCGGCCTTGCGGGCTGTATCCTTTCTGGGACGAGGGGGCCAGACGGCTTTAAGGTCAGGGCAGGGGTTCCCGCTATGACTGCATTGGCCTTCTTTTGCGGACAGCGTAAAGGCTCTAAAATAGCCAAAGCCATGGCGGATGGCTCCTACAACAATTCCTTTAAGCCCAACCGAACGGAGTTTGACTGGCTTTCAAGGGATGAAAAAGAAGTGGACGCCTATGTGCGGGATCCCTTATGCGGATTTCTCTGTTCCTCCGGATTTTACAGGGACCTTGCCAGGGGATTATTTCGTATTCATCAGCCGCGCGCACTGGCGGGGATAAATCCAAATCTGCCGGTGTATATTTTTTCCGGTAACGCCGATCCTGTCGGAGATATGGGGGCAAGTCCGACCGCCCTTGTAAATGCCTACCGTTCGCTTGGGCTCTGTGATTTGGAATTCGTGCTTTACCCTGGCGCCAGGCATGAACCATTCAATGAAATCAACCGGGAAGAAGTAACTGATAATCTGCTTTCCTGGATTCTTAAACGCTGCGGTAATTTTAATGAGGATTAGATATTCAACCGGTAAAAACGGTAAACTGATAAAGAAGGCTCTCGTTTATACCCGCGACGAGCACAAGATCAATTTTGATGATGTAGACACCGAAGCCCTGCTCATTGTAAGAAAACTGAAAGAAGCAGGCTTTGAAACTTACATAGTGGGCGGCGCTGTCCGTGATTTGATTCTGGGAAAAAAACCAAAAGATTTTGATATTGCCAGCGAAGCCAGTCCCCTAAAGATAAAAAAAGTTTTCCGTAACTCCAGAATTATCGGCAGGCGTTTCCGCCTGGTGCATGTTTATTTCGGACAGAGAATCTTCGAGGTTTCAACATTCCGCTCGCTTCGGGACGGGACCTCCAGCAATACCTTCGGCGCCATTGACGAAGATGTCCTGCGCAGGGATTTTACAATGAACTCCCTGTTCTACGATCCGCAGCAGCAGATTGTAGTTGATTATGTCGGAGGTATGAAGGACATCAGGCGCAAGCTTGTAAGACCGGTCATTTCTCTTGCGGAAATTTTCACCGACGATCCTGTGCGGATGATTCGTGCGGTTAAATACTCCGCAATATCCGGCTTTGCCCTGCCTCTGCGCCTGATATGGAAAATAAGGAAACAGTCCCCGCTTCTGTCTTCCGTTTCGTCTTCGCGATTAACGGAAGAAATTTTAAAGATAATTCATTCTTCCCAGGCAGCTCTCATTGTGGATGCCCTGGACAGATACGGCCTGTACCGTTATCTGCAGCCAAGGGCCGCCGCTATTATGCACGATAATCCCAATTTCCGCCGGCGCTACCTGACCAGCCTTGCCGCACTGAATCAAAATGGCTTTAAGGACATTCCCGGTCAGGCGCTGGGGGCGCTAATAAATGATTACCTGGAAGAAAGCGTCGACTGGAATCTGGGGGCTTCGGAAAACTACAAGACGGTTTTTACCGAAGCGCGCCGTTTTGTATTACCCATGAATCCCCCCCGCTTCGAGATGGAACACGCAGTAAAGCGTTTTTTCGTGTCTCATGGCATTAACATTAAAAGGTCTCATTTTATTGAAGGGCCGAAGCCCCGGACGCAGGAAACAGGCGAATCACACACCGGCGGCGAGCCGAAAAGGCGCCGCAGAAAAGCGCATAACAAGGGTAAGAATAAGGCAATAAGTTAACTACTTACCGTTCCAGTTTGCGGTACACATAGCGGTGCGGGCTGTCTGCGCCGGCGCCCAGTTTTTCACGGCGCCACTGGGCATACTCCGTCCAGTTGCCGTCGTACCAGATAACTTCGCCGTCCTCGAAGGCCAGGATATGGGTCGCTATCCTGTCCAGGAACCAGCGGTCGTGGCTGATTACAAGGCTAACACCGGCGAAGTTATCCAGCGCCTCCTCCAGTGCGCGCAGTGTATTTACATCAAGGTCATTTGTCGGCTCATCCAGCAGAAGGACGTTTGCCCCTTCCTTCAGCATCATCGCAAGGTTAAGGCGGTTTCTTTCACCGCCGGAGAGCACACCGGTCTTTTTCTGCTGATCTGCGCCGGAAAAATTGTACCATGCGCAGTATGCGCGCGAATTAACCTCACGCGCGCCCTGACCGGAGCCCAGTTTAATAAGATCCAGGCCGTCTGAAAGCTGCTCCCAAACGCTTTTGTCAGCGTCCAGGCTGGCGCGCAATTGATCGGCGTAGCCCAGTTTGACGCTTTCCCCAAGGCGCAGTTCGCCCTTGTCGGGCATTTCCGTGTCGGTGATAATTTTGAAAAGCGTCGTTTTTCCGGCGCCGTTGGGGCCGATGATTCCAACGCAGGCTCCCGGCGGCACGTTAAATTCCATGTTTTCGAATAACACACGCTCTCCGAAAGATTTGGAAAGCCCGGCAGCTTCTATAACAAGTTTGCCCAGGTGCGGACCGGCAGGAATGGTGATTTTATTATTCGCAACTGCTCCTCGTGAGCGCTCCCTTTCATCATCCTGAAAAAGTTTCTCGTAATGGGTAATACGTGCCTTGCTTTTTGCATGGCGGCCTTTGGGGCTCATGCGTATCCATTCAAGCTCCCTTTGCAGGGTTTTACGTCGATCGCTTTCTCCCTTTTCTTCCAGGGCAAGGCGCTGTTCTTTCTGCTCCAGCCAGCTTGAATAGTTTCCCTTCCAGGGAATCCCCTCGCCGCGATCAAGTTCAAGAATCCAGCCGGCTACATTATCCAAAAAGTAGCGGTCGTGCGTAACGGCAATGATCGTTCCCGCATAATCGCGCAGATGGCGCTCCAGCCATGCAACAGTTTCCGCATCAAGATGATTGGTTGGCTCATCCAAAAGAAGGATATCCGGCTTTTGTAAAAGCAGCCGGCACAGGGCAACCCGCCGCCGTTCCCCGCCGGAAAGATGATCCACCGCTTCATCGCCGGGCGGACAGCGCAGGGCTTCCATTGCCAGTTCCAGGCGGCTGTCCAGATTCCAGCCGTCGGCCGCCTCTATCTTTTCCTGCAATTCAGCCTGCTTAACACCCAGCTTGTCGTAGTCAGCATTAGGCTCACCGAAAGCCTCGCTTACCTTATCAAATTCAGCAAGCAACTGCATCAGTTCACTCGCCCCCTCGGACACAATTTCCTTGACGGTTTTTCCGGGCTCCAGGTAGGGCTCCTGTTCGAGAAAGCCGATTGTATAGCCGGGGCTAACGGTGGTTTCGCCGGAAAACTCGGTATCGACACCAGCCAGTATTTTTAGCAGGCTTGATTTTCCCGAACCATTAAGGCCCAATACGCCGATTTTGGCACCGTAAAAGTACGACAGGTTGATATCTTTAAGAACCTGCTTTGTACCGTGCTTTTTGGAAACCCGGTACATGGAATAAATAATCTTTTTATCGTCTACTGTTGACATGATAATGAATGTATCATAAGAAAGTAGAAGTGAGAAGCGCGTGAAAAACCTTTTGATAAAAAACGGTCTGGTAATTACAGATGATGCAGAAACAGTCTGCGATATAATCTGCGAAGAAGGAAAAATTTCCAGAATAGAAAAGGATTTGGACTGCACAGGTGCAGAAATTATTGATGCTTCGGGTAAAATCGTAATCCCCGGCGGCGTTGACGTACATACCCATATGAATCTTGATACAGGGAAGGCAGCATCATGCGATGATTTCTATTCCGGTACTGTTGCAGCCGCCTGCGGCGGAACTACCACTATAATAGATCATCCCGGCTTCGGGCCTGCCGGCTGCGATTTGGATCATCAGATAAAAAAATATCACGGATTGGCCGCCGGCAGGGCCGTGATCGACTACGGCTTTCATGGGGTAATTCAGCATGTAGATGAAAAAGTTTTAACCATGATGGACAGCCTGGCAGACGAGGGGGTAACGAGCTTCAAACTGTACCTTACCTACGGCTTTAAGATTTCCGATGCTGATGCATTCAGGGTTTTAAGGCGGGCAGGGGAGAGGGCGCTGCTTGTTGCTGTTCACCCGGAAAATGACGGGGTGATAAACCTGCTGCGCCAGGAATTTACCACAGCCGGAAAGACAGCGCCCGTTTTTCACCCGCTGTCGCGGCCTGCCGAGTGCGAGGCCGAGGCAATCAACCGCATGCTGCTTTTTGCCCGCCTTGCCGGCGACGCACCGCTTTATATCGTGCACTTGAGCAATGCCCCGGGGCTGGAGTTTATCAACGCTGCCAGAAACAGGGGGCAGAAAAATATTTTCGCGGAAACCTGCCCGCAGTACCTGTTCCTTGGTGAAGAACGTTATGCGCAAGGCGGGCATGAGGGCTTAAAGTATATAATGTGTCCGCCGCTGCGCAGCGCCGCCGACAGGAACGCGCTTTTGAATGCTCTGGAAAATGATATTGATACCGTCGCAACAGATCACTGCCCCTTTTTGTTCGAGACACAAAAAATGGCAGGCAGGGATGACTTTACAAAGTGCCCCTCTGGTATCGGCGGCGTTCAGGAGCGCATCCCTCTTATGTTCAGCGAAGGCGTCGCTAAAAAAAGAATAAGCCTGCGCCGCTTTGTCGATCTTTGCTGCACTTCACCGGCCAGGATTTTCGGCCTGTATCCAAAAAAGGGAGTAATAGCAGTTGGATCAGACGCCGATCTGGCAATTATCGATCCGGATAAAAAAGCTGCCATCAGCAAAAAAATAATTCGTGGCGCCTGCGACTATACCGCCTATGAGGGATTCGATGTCCATGGCTGGCCGGTTTGTACAATCTCCCGCGGCGAGGTAATTGTCCGTGGCGGAAAATTCCTGGGCAGCCATGGAAGAGGAAAGTTTTTGAAAAGGGAGAGGATCCCCCTCACTTGATCTTTTTTCTCATAAGTTATAGCTTTAATATAATGATACTTACGGCGCCGTACCCAAGCGGTAAGGGAGTGGTCTGCAAAACCATTATGCATCAGTTCAATTCTGATCGGCGCCTTATATAATGGAAAACCCCGGTTCCAATAATTTAGCGCTTATCATTTCCCTGGTTGCGTTGCTTTGTTTTTCCGCTTTTTTTTCGTTTTGCGAGATGGCCTTTTCCGCTCTAAACAGGATCAAGCTGAAAAACATGGCATTAAAAAGCGGAAGGGCAAGGCTTGCGCTAAAAATGCTTGATATGTATGACAAGGTTCTTTCTTCGGTTTTGATAGGGAACAATATCGTCAACATCGTCGCATCAGCGCTTGCGACAGTGCTTTTTGTCAGCCTGTTCGGAGCCAAGGGGGTAAGCATTGCCGCCGTTGTTTTATCCCTTGTAGTGCTGCTGTTTTGTGATATCTCGCCCAAAGCGCTGGCTAAGGAATCCCCGGAAATGACGGCCATAAGAACAGCTCCGCTTTTAAGTTTTTTACTGATTATTTTTACTCCGCTTAATTATTTTACCGCCTTCTGGAAAAAAATCATCATGAAAATATTTCCGGCAAAGATGGATCGTTCAATCACCGAAAATGAACTTCTAACCTTTGTGGAAGAGGTTGCGCAGGAAGGCGGAATTAATAAGCAGGAAGAAGAAATGATACGGCAGGCAATCGAGTTTGATGATATAACCGCCGGAGATATTTTTACACCGCGAATCGATGTAGCCGCTGTATCCGAAAACGATACCGCCGAAGAAATTGACCGCAAATTCACTGAAACAGGGTTTTCCAGGCTGCCGGTTTTTCGCGACAGCATAGACAATATAACGGGTGTAATTTTATTAAAAGATTTTTATCACCTGGTCAGCAAGGGCGTTAAAACTCCGCTGGAAATTGTAAAACCGGCGGCTCTTGTTACCAAAACAATGAAAATAACAAAACTCCTGCGAACCCTGCAGCAAAAACACGCGCATCTTGCGGTGGTTGTCGACGAATTCGGCGGTACCCTGGGAATTATAACCTTAGAGGACATTGTGGAAGAGCTTGTTGGCGAAATTTGGGACGAACATGATGAGGTTGTTGAATCCATTAAAGCCGCGAAAGACGGCAGTTTTTTCGTTATGGGAAACGTAAACTTTATTGATATGTACGATTTTTTAGGCATTAAAAACAGTACCGAAGATATTCCCGATACAACTATAGGGAACTGGATTATGGAAAAGTCCGGCAGATTGCCCCAAACCGGAGAAGAATATTTATTCCATGATATTATTATTCGGGTTTCAAAAATTCTGCAAAACAGGGTTATGGAAGTAATTGTAAGTTTTAAGGCGTGAAACAAATTATGGATAAAAATGAAATTCTGGTCGTATATGGTGATGATATCAGCGCAATGGCAATTCGCCTGGCCAATGAAGCAAATTTGGCCGGACTCATAGGGGATCGCCGCAAGTGGATCGGCATAAAACCAAACCTTGTGGTTGCGCGTCCGGCGTCCGGCGGGGCGACAACCCATCCGGAGATTGCCTGGGGCCTTATCAGTTATCTGAAAGAAAATGGCTTTAATAATATTGTGATTCTCGAAGGAGCGTGGGCAGGAGCATCGACAACTGATGCTTTCAAAATATGCGGCTTTGGGAAAGTAGCAGATGAATGGGGTGTCCAGCTAATTGACACCAAACAGGATAAAACAAAGCCCTGCGACTGCCGCGGTATGGAAATAGAAATATGCCAAAGCGCCCTTGCCGTGGACTTTATGATCAACTTGCCGGTAATGAAGGGGCATTGTCAGACTCTGATCACCTGCGCTCTTAAAAACAACAAGGGTGTTATTCCCGACTGGGAAAAACGCCGCTTTCACACATTGGGGCTTACCAAGCCAATAGCCCATCTGAATACCGCAGTACGCAGCGATTTTATTGTTGTGGACGCTGTCTGCGGCGATCTTGATTTTGAAGAAGGCGGAAACCCTGTGCATTCAGGCCGTATGTTCGCGGCAAGGGACCCTGTTCTTTGCGACGCCTGGGTAGCCGCCCAGATGGGGTATGAAATTTCTGAAATTCCGTATATCGGCCTTGCCGAAAAACTTGGTGTTGGAAGCGCCGATATAGCAAATGCAAAGGTGCGCGAATTAAATAAGGTAAGTTCTCAGGCAAGGGTCGCCGCCTCTCCGTCCGGCAAGGTTCGCCAGCTAGCGGCATGTGTCAACGAAAACAAGGCATGCAGCGCCTGTTATGCTTCACTTATTTTTGCCCTTTCCCGTTTGAACAGAACTGAACTTGGGGCGTTATGGGATAAAATCTGCGTGGGTCAGGGGTTTAAGGGAAAAAAGGGCAATCTTGGAATTGGAACGTGTACCATAGAATTTAAGGCTTTTTGTCCGGGCTGTCCGCCGTCGGGCGCCGATGTTCTGGCGTTTTTAAGAAAAAATATCTGAAGCTGCCGTACCGGAGCCGGAATTGCCTGTTTTTCCAAAGACAGCAGTGCGGGCATCATCATATAATTCTACATACTTCGCGGCGGATTTTTCCCAGGAAAAATCAAGCTTCATCGCCCGTGTACGCATGGCCTCTATATGCTCGCGGCAGTTGTACCATGCCCACACCGCCCAGCCCACGGTATTGTAAATTGATACAGGGCTAAGGTTATCGAACATAAAGCCTGTTCCGCCGCCGGTCGCCTCATTGTAGTTTTCAATCGTATCAACGAATCCGCCTGTCCTGCGGACAATGGGAAGGGTTCCGTATGCAAGGGAATACATCTGGTTAAGGCCGCATGGCTCATAACGGCTTGGCATAAGGAAAAAGTCGCTGCCCGCTTCTATAAGGTGGCTTAATTTCTCGTCGAATCCGATTACGGCCTTGAAGTTTGAAAGCCTGGAGGCGAGGCTTAAAACCTCATTTTCGCACCATGCTTCTCCGGAGCCCAGAAGAACCATCTGTAGATTCATTTCACGGCATATTGCCCAGGCGCTGCCGTAGGTTGGGCCAAAAAGTTCTCCCACGCCTTTTTGCCCTGTCAGCCTTGTAACCATTCCAACCAGAGGCGCCGAAGAATCCTGGGGCAGGCCGAATTCCTTCTGCAATTCTTCCTTCACCTTTGCCTTACCTGCCATGTTTTTGGCTGAAAAATGCGCGCTTATGTATTTATCCTTCATTGGGTTCCAAATGCCGGTATCAATGCCGTTGAGTATCCCCGTGTAATCGGCGCTTCTATAGCGCAAAACACCGTCGAGCCTGAACCCGTGTGCCTGGGTTTTTGTTTCTTCCGCATAGTTAGGTGAAACTGTGTTTAGTTTATCGGCGCTGTAGAGTCCGGCTTTCAATAAATTCAGCATGCCTGCGTCTTCAAAACCGGCATTGTAAAAAACATCCCATCCAAGCCCCGTGTAATCGAAATTATCTTTGCTGTAAATGCCCTGGTAGCCCAGATTGTGGATCGTAAAAACAGAGGCCGTTTTTTCAAAGCCGCCCAGGCTGCCGGAAACACGTTCGGCGAATTTAAGGTAAACGGGGGCCATTGCAGCCGGCCAGTCATGAGCGTGAAGCACATCGGGAAACCAGCTGATTTTCCGGCAGAGCTGAAATACGGCGCGGCAGAAAAAAGAAAACCGCCTGGGGTTGTCAATAAAGTCCGGCTCGGAAGGAACGCCGTAAATGCCGTCCCTGCCGAAATAAATCTCGTGATCGATAAAGTAAACCTGCACCGGATTTTTTTCTTTCGAGCCGGGAAGCGGCGCGGTGTAAACAGCGCTCCATTCCTCGCCGCCGCCCATCGGAACCCCCATGGCTCCCGGAACAAGCTGCTGCGTGCCGCGGTCAATGGAATAATAGCGGGGAAGAACGATTTTTACTTCATGGCCAAGCTTGGCAAGACTGAGGGATAAGGCTGTAACCATATCCGACAGTCCTCCGGTTTTCGCGAACGGTATTGCTTCGCTGGAAACCATCAGTATTTTCATTAAAATATTTCCGCTATGGTAAAGCCTTTATCTTTAATGATTTGTAAACCCCTGTTGTGATCTTCCAGCTTGAATATTACAACCGCTTTTCCGGCTTTGCCTTCAAGTGACGCATACAGATATTCAATGTTGATTTGATTTTGCTGGAAAAGCTCCATCAATTTCGCGAGACTCCCCGGTATATCCTCGATTTCAACAGCGGCCACACTGGTCAACCGGGTGGTAAAACCCGCAGTAGTCAGGGTTTCTACAGCTTCTTCTGTCTTGTCAACAATTAGCCTGAGTATGCCAAAATAATCAGTGTCGGCAATGCTTATGGCCCTTAGATTAATTCCGGCTTGCGCGAGGGTTTTTGTTACCTCGCCCAGCCTGCCCGGGGTATTTTCCAGAAAAACCGATATTTGCTTAATTTCCATAAAAACCTCCTCTTAATTATAACTCATATTTTCCTGTTGTCGATAACTCTGTTGGCCTTGCCAATAGAGCGTTCAATGGTCTTTGGCTCAACAAGCCTTACCTTCAACTGGATCTGCAGTTTGGATTTCATCACATTTTCAATTCTGTTGCGCAGCGCTTCAAGGCCGCGGGTTATATCAGTAAACAGTTCCTTTTTTACCTCTACCTGCAATTCCACCTCGTCAAGGTGGTTTTCACCTCGGCTCACTACTATAAGGTACTGAGGCTCGGTTCCCTCTATTTCGATAAGGGCTTCTTCAATCTGGCTTGGGAAAACATTAACTCCGCGGATTATCAGCATATCGTCTGTACGTCCAAAAAGCCTGTGCATTCTGACCGTGGTTCTGCCGCAGGAGCAGGGTTTGCGGATCAAAAAGGTTATGTCCCGTGTTCTGTAGCGCAGCAGGGGAGTTCCTTCCTTGGTGAGGGTTGTAAAAACCAGCTCGCCCCTTTCGCCGTCGCCCAGAACTTTTCCGGTTACAGGGTCAATTACCTCGGGATAGAATAGATCCTCGTTTACATGCAGCCCGTCCTGGGCTTCACACTCGAACGAGACGCCGGGGCCGATTATTTCTGTAAGGCCGTATATGTCGTAGGCCTTCATACTGTAGCGTTTTTCGATCTCCTTGCGCATGTTTTCGCTCCAGGGTTCTGCTCCGAAGCAGCCCTTGTTAAGCGGTATTTTCGATAGATCCATGCCGGCTTCTACGGCTTCTTCCGCCATGCAGAGAGCGTAGGAAGGGGTACAGGTAAGCATTGTAGAATTGAAGTCCTCCATTACCATTAGCTGTCTTGAAGTATTTCCGCTGGACATTGGCAGCACTTCCGCCCCAATTTTCAGAGCGCCGTAGTGTACGCCCGCTCCGCCTGTAAACAGGCCGTAGCCATAGCAGTTCTGAACGATATCGTCCCTGGTGCAGCCGGCGCCCGCCAATGTACGCGACATTGCCTCCCTCCAGATATCAATGTCCTTCATGGTATATTCATCTACCACAGGTTTGCCCGTTGTGCCGGAACTCATGTGTACCTCTACGATGCGTTCCTGCGGGCATGCGCGCAGTCCGTGTGGATAGTTTTCCCTAAGATCGTCTTTTGTCGTGAAGGGGAGTTTTTCGATATCTTCGATACAGCGAATGTCTCTTGGAACAATGCCCATGGCATTCATGCTGCTGCGGTAAAACGGCACTCTGGCATAAACCATCTCCACCAGATTTTTCAGGTGTGCAAGCTGAAGTTTTTTCCGTGCCGACGGATCCATGCACTCCAATTCGGGGTTGTAAATCATGATGATGTCCTTGTAATTATGATAAACATGATAAGTACATTATATCTTAAAAATTTGCGTATGGCAAACAGTTCAATAATCAGTAATAATATGGGAAAGAAACTGAAAGTATGACTGAATTAAGGCCAAATGTTTTTGTATCAAAAAATCACCCGCGCATTATCTTCCGGGGGGCTCTGGATTCTCTGGAAGCTGATATTTTGGAAGCGCAGCTGCTGGCTGCTGAACAGGGGGAAGAATTTTTCCGTAACGCCCTGGAAGAAGTTTTATCCTTTGTGCGTGATATAATGTCTGCGGAAGTAAATGGGCGCGCCTTTACCGTAGACAGCCTCTTTGGCCTGACGCTGGAGCAACTGCATGAGCAAAGCCACAGGGTAAAGGATTTCTTTGGCTTCCACCACCCTGTTCCATCTCATACCATGGGCGCCTTACCCCTGCGGCTGAATACCCTGAGAACCAGGGTCAGGGAAACTGAAATAAACGCGGTTAAGGCTTTTTCTTCAGGGCCGGAACAGAACAGGGAGGATATTGTCCATGCCATGAACAGACTTTCAAGCGCTGTTTACTGGCTGTTCTGCCGCAGCTTGGTCCCGCCTATCACAGATCCTTCAGATCGTACGGGGTTTCCTGATATACAAAATTGAGCCAGTTGTAAAAAAACAAATTGGCGTGGGCGCGCCAGCGTACAACCGGAGTCTTCGATGGATCATCATCAGGGTAATAGTTTTTCGGGATTTCGATGGGCAGCCCTTTTGAAACATCTCTTCGGTATTCACCGTCCAGTGTCAGCGGCTCGTACTCCAGATGGCCGGTAACATAGACCTCTCGGCCTTCGCGGGCAGTTACAATAAAAACACCGGTTTCGTCTGTTTCGGACTGGATTGTCAGCCTCGGCTCCGCCGCGATGGCAGAACGGTCGCAGGTTGTATGCCTTGACTGGGGGGCAAGAAATTCATCGTCAAAACCCCGGAACAGGGCATGGTAGTACTCGTTTACGGCGTGGGGGAAAACGCCGAAGAGTTTTTTTTCCAGCGGCCTTTTTGGTATCCCATAACGGCGGTACAGGCCGGCCTGTGCCCCCCAGCATATATGCATGATCGAATAAACGTTTTTAGTCGAATAGTCGATAACTTCGGCAAATTCATTCCAGTAGTCGACTTCCTCAAAGGGCAGGGTTTCAACGGGCGCGCCGGTGATGATCAGTCCGTCGAACCTTATTTTCATCGAGACAATTTCCTGGACGCTGATGTAAAATTTTTCAAGGTGGCCCGGCGGAGCGTTTTTGGATTCATGGCTGCCCATGTGCAGAAAGGTAATATCAATCTGTAAAGGGCTGTTACCCAAAAGGCGCAGAAGCTGTATCTCGGTGTCCACTGTGGTGGGCATCAGGTTCAGGATACCGACACGCAGGGGTCTTATGTCCTGATGTTCGGCCCTGTCCTCGGTCATTACAAAAACACGTTCCCTGCTTAAAGCGTCAAATGCGGGTAAGGCTCTGGGGATTTTAATTGGCATGGTTAATTTGTAGCATGCTTTTTGTTTTGTGAATAGCTCCTAAGAAATGTGCGCTTGACACAGGCAATGGGGGGCCTGTCAGAGGTCAAAAGCACAGTGCAGGCACTGCACTTTTACCTCTGACACCCCTTATTGCCAATTCCGGGCGCACATTTCTTAAAATACTCAGTAAAAAGAATGCGACATTGGAGAGATAAGGAGACTCTATTTATGTTACAATATTCCCATGAGTACTCAGGCGGATTTTTTCAACGTTGAAAAAGAAGAATACCTCTCGCAGCAGCTAATCACTTACCTGGGAAACAAGAGGGCTTTGTTGGGCTTTATCGGAGAGGGGATAAAAAAAGTACAAAAACGTCTTGGAAAAAATAAATTAAAAATGTTCGATGTTTTCAGTGGTTCGGGCATTGTTGCAAGGTATTTCAAACAGTTTTCAGAACTGCTTTTGACAAACGATCTTGAAAATTATTCCAGGGTGATAAATGAGTGTTATTTGTCGAATAGGGAAGATCGTGATAAAGAGCTGCTGGAAAAATATTACAGGGAACTTGTCGGGCAGTTAAACGATAATCTTGTAAAAGGGATTATAGCCGAATGTTATGCGCCCATGGACGATAATAACATTAAAAGCGGCGAGCGCGCCTTTTACACTGTAAGAAACGCGATGTATGTTGATACCGCCAGGCAATTGATCGATAAAATACCGGAAAGCTGCCGGAAATATTTTTTGGCGCCGCTGTTGGCTCAGGCATCTGTACACGCAAATACTTCCGGAGTTTTCAAAGGCTTTTATAAAAACAGGGAAACAGGGGTAGGGCAGTTCGGCGGTAAAAAACAGGACGCCTTATCAAGAATTAGGGGAGAAATAAGGCTGCCGTTTCCGGTATTCAGCAATTTTAACTGCCAAACTAAAATTTACCAGGGAGATTCAAACGAAATAATAAAAACAGCAGACGAGGTGGATGCGGCGTATCTTGATCCGCCGTATAATCAGCATCCGTACGGCTCCAATTACTTTATGCTGAATTTAATCCTCGATTATAAACGTCCGGAGAAAATGAGTGAAGTATCCGGTATCCCGGTGAACTGGAACCGTTCCGAGTACAATAAAAAGAACGAGGCTTTAAGGACATTGATGAGCCTTGTCGAAAATATCAAATCAAAATATGTGATAATTTCCTTTAATTCCGACGGCTTCATTAGTTTAAGGCAGATGGACAAGGCTCTGGCAAAATACGGCGACCTGGAAATATCACAGGTAAAGTATAATTCTTTCAGGGGCAGCAGAAATCTTTCTAACCGTGAAATTCATGTAAGGGAATACCTGTTCCTGCTGGAAAAATCATAGAAACAGAAAACGCTCCGGGCTTTATTTCGGGGCAAAGTTTATTTCTACATACTCTTCAGAAAGTTTTTTTACTTCCAGCGGTGTTTTGAAATACTTGCCGATACCTTTTGCCAAACTAACGTAGAAATCAATCATTTTGCGTTCGGATTTGTAACGCACCTTAATCCGCGTTTCATCCAGTTTTTCTATATCGAACCGCGGGGGGCGGGCATTTGCGATATTCCTGGTTACTTCTTCGTGGACAGAGTCCATGCCCATAATAAATTCCCTGGCGGTGGAAAACCTGCTAAAGTAGTTTTTGTAGTGCTTGGGAGCGTAAACACAAACCCAGTATTCTCCAAAGGCATCGGCGGCCTGCTCCTTGCTTATCTTCAAAACGTCGCAGGTATTATTTATTATTTCAAAAACTTTCTCGTCGACAATATCCATTCCGCGAATATAAAGGTTATAGTTTTTGAAGCTGTCCAAACCGGATCGTTTTACTATCTCTTTCCATTTTTCTGCACCGAATTTCTCTTTTACCAGTTCAGACAAACACGCGATAATCTGCATTTTCATTAAACAACCCCCTTGTTTAGCTCACAATTATAGATATAAAAAGGCATAAGATCAACAAATAATAAAACGCCCTATTGACAATTTTTTGATAAATTGATATTTTTTTAATCAGCATAGTTTTTCATTTAAAAAAAGGGGCTTCGCGGAGCCCTTTTTTTTGTTTCAAGGTGATAAAATGCGGTATTCCGCCAATGAAGCCGATGTTTCCACAACAGGAAACCAGTGGGCTGCCCTGCAGGAAACCCTGGAAACGATCCTTAAAGGACTTGGGCTTAAGCTGATTCAGCTGACTGTTTCCAGGCACAGGGGAAGCGTACAGGTTCGGGCAGTGGTATACAATGGAATGTCTGTAGGAACAGATGATTGTTCCAGGGCTCACCGCGCCATTATGCCCAGACTGGAACTGGCTTTTCCGGAGCAGGATATTTATCTTGAGGTATCCTCGCCCGGAATAGACCGTCTTATAAGAGACGGTGTGGAATTTGCCCATTATTTGGGCAGGGGAGTGCGCTGTTACCGTACCGACATTTCGGACTGGTCGGCGGGGATTTTGGAAGTTGCCGATGAAAAAGGGATTTTGTTAAAAGGAAAAGAAGGATCGATGCGGCTGGAATATGAAATTATCGCCAAGGCAAAACTTGATTCGACAGGAGGTATAAATTGGGAACAGATATGACACAGGCAATCCGTCAGCTTAGTCAGGATAGGGGGATATCCGAGGAACTTATATTGCGGACGATAGAAGATACGCTTATTGCCGCGTACAGGCACCGTTTTGGCAATGCTGATAACGCGGTGGTCCGGTTCGACGATGAAAATAGAGAAGTTTCAATCTACGCGCAGAAAAAAATTGTGGAACCGGACGGTGTTTATGATCCTGTTACTGAAATAGATCTGGAAGAAGCGCGGGAATTGAATCCCGATGCCGATGTGGGAGACGAGATACTCGTAGAGCTCGATCCGCGTGAATTTGACCGAATTGCCGTTCAGAGCGCGAAGCAGACCGCACATCAGACCATCAGGGAAATTCAGAAAGACAGTCTTTATTCTGAATTCAAGGACAAGGTAGGCGAAATAATTATCGGCTACTATCAGCGTGAACGCAATGGAACCATTTATGTAGATCTTGGAAAAATGGAAGGCATACTTCCGCGTAAATATCAGTCTCCAAGAGAAACCTATCATGTAAATGACAGAATAAAGGCGTTGATTGCCGAGGTGAATAAAACTCCGGCCGGCCTTCAGGTAGTGCTTTCCAGGACGCATACCGAATTTGTGCGGGCTATTTTTGAGCTGGAGGTTCCCGAGATTTATGACAAAACGGTGGAAATCCATAAAATTGTCCGTGAGCCCGGATTCCGTACAAAACTTGCCGTGTACTCAAACAGGGAAGATGTTGATCCGGTTGGGGCCTGCGTTGGGCTGAAAGGTGTGCGGATTCAGGCGGTGATAAAAGAACTCGAAGGGGAAAAAATCGATATATTGAAATACGATCCCGAGCCAAAGCGTTTCATCAAGAACGCCCTTTCGCCGGCCGAAGTTCGGGAAGTTATTATCCTGGACGAGGGCAAGCACCAGGCTCTCGCGGTGGTCGCGGATAATCTTTTATCACTGGCAATCGGTAAACAGGGCCTTAATGTCCGCCTGGCGAACAGGCTTGTGGACTGGAATATTGATGTAAAAACCGATACCCAGTTCGCCGAAATGGACATCGCCGCCGAATCGCGGCGGGCTGTTTCCGAGCTGTTCGGCGATTCGGATTCCTATACAGATGAATTTTCCCGTATCAGCGAGCTGCCTGGTGTTGACGCACAGCTTACGCAAATCCTTCTCGACAATGGCATCGAATTCATCGAGGATTTCCTTGCCTTAAGCCAAAAGGAACTTGAGGACAAGGGAATAACCGTGGAACAGCTCGATGGGCTGCGTAAGCTGATCGACGAATATGTTGAGATTATTGAGGAAGAAGAAGAAACCGGTGAGTCAGTAGAAGCCGGACAGGACGATGATGGAGTAACGGAAGATGACGAGCAGGATGATGAGGCGGAGGAATATGAATGTCCGGAATGCGGTTCGAAGATTACTGTGGACATGCATACCTGTCCAAGCTGCGGCATAGGTCTTAGCTTTGAGTATGAGGAAGAGGAATAAATCCAAAGGAAATTTATGGCAGAGGAAACTGGTAACACGAAAAAGCCGAAAGCGCCGCTTATTAAACATTCTCCAGGCGAGCATGAAAGCTCCGAGGGAAAAAACCCGGTAGAGCATGGCGAACGCCGCAAGGTTAAAGTCGTCATGAAAAAACCTTCTGCCCCTGCCCCGGCGGGGAAACCGCATCCAAAAGTTGTAGTTACCGGTCGTCAGGTTACCGCTCCCGGTAAAGTGGCTCATGGAAAAAAAACCGATAGCGCCAGGGAAGCGCCCAGGAAGGGTGATAAACCGTTTATACGAAAAGCTGATGATAAAGGCGAGAACCAGGTAAGTTCATTCCCGTTTGCCCAGAGGCCGGCTGCCGCGGCAGGCAGGGTGGGCGGCCGACTGGTCGGACAGAGACACAATGAAAGACACAGTGAAAATACATCTTCCAGATATACTGAATCAACCGGCAGAACCGGAGGCAGGCATGATACCGATGCACCGCGTCCAAGGGGCTCCGGTTTTGGACAGAGACCTGCAGGAGCCGGAAGGCCGGGATTTGTAAACAGAACGCCCGGCGCCAGGAACGATTCTGGCGGCAGCGGCGCCCGTACAGGGTTTCCAGGCCGCAGCGGCACCGGTACGCCGGGTCCCCTGCCCGAGGGAAAGGGCGTTAAAAGAACGTTTAAGGCAAAAAAGCCGGCGTACAACCGCAAGGAAAAAGAACTGGAAATGGAGGAAAAACTCCTCCAAACCAAGAAAAAAATCACCCATATAGCAAATCCGGTGCCGAAATCTATCGACATTATGGAAGTAATTTCTGTTTCGGAACTTGCGCGAAAGATGAACCTTAAAGCATCCGATCTTATCCAAAAGCTGATGAGCATGGGACAGATGGTCACGATCAATCAGCAGATCGATGCGGATACGGCCACAATCCTCGCCGCCGAATTCGGGGCTGATGTAAAAATTGTCAGCCTCTACGACGAGACGGTAATTGAAACGGCCTCCGATGATGATGCGATAATGATGCCAAGACCGCCTGTGGTAACCGTTATGGGACATGTTGATCACGGAAAGACAAAACTTCTGGACGCGATTCGTATGGCCGATGTGGTCTCCGGCGAATTCGGCGGCATTACCCAGCATATCGGCGCCTACATGGTCGAAACACCGCTGGGAAGAATAACCTTTTTGGATACTCCCGGCCATGAAGCCTTTACCAGAATGAGGGCAAGAGGCGCCCAGGTTACTGACATCGTCGTACTGGTTGTTGCCGCCGATGACGGCGTTATGCCACAGACAGTCGAGGCCATTAACCATGCCAAGGAAGCGGATGTACCGATAATTGTTGCGGTTAACAAAATTGATAAGCCCGAGGCCAACCCCGATAAAGTAAAGAGTCAACTTTCTGATCTGGGCCTTATGCCTGAAAGCTGGGGCGGACAGACAATGTTTGTAGAGTTGTCGGCGCTTCAAAAAACCGGCATTGACAAACTTATCGAGGTAATTCTGCTGGAAGCCGAGCTTTTGGACGTTAAGGCAAATTATCAGCGAAGCGCGGAAGGAAAAATTCTTGAATCAAGAATTGATCATGGGCGCGGCATTGTAGCGACTGTAATGATCGAAAAAGGAACACTGGCTATCGGTAATTCCTTTGTAGCCGGTATTTGGCCCGGCAAGGTACGTGCGATTTTTAATGATAAGGGTGAAAAACTCACAAAGGCGATGCCGTCAATGCCGGTTGAAGTGCTGGGTTTTGAAGGCATTCCAAATGCCGGGGATCCCCTGCAGGTGGTTGCAGATGAAAAGGTTGCGCGTGAATTTTCTTCCAAGCGGCAGGAACTGAAACGCTTTGAAGACGCCAAGCATATCAGAAAAATTACAATGGACAACCTGCATGATATGATCAGCGACGGCGCAATTCAGGAGTTGAAGGTTATTATTAAAGCAGACGTCCAGGGTTCGGCAGAAGCCCTGCGTTCGAGCCTTGAAAAACTTTCCACCGGTGAAGTACGCCTGAATGTTATACAGGCGCTTCCCGGGCCGATCAGCGAGGGAGATGTGGATCTTGCGGTTGCGTCTAACGCAATTATTATCGGCTTTAATGTAAGACCGCTTCCAAAGGCGAAGACTCTGGCCGAGCAGGAAAAAATTGACATAAGAAAGTATAATGTTATTTACAAGGCTGTAGAAGAAATTCAGCTGGCTATGGAAGGAATGCTAAGGCCGGATACCAAAGAAGAAGTAATTGCAACGGTTGAAGTAAGGGAAACTTTCAAGGTGCCGAAAATTGGTACAATAGCAGGTTGTTATGTGAATAGCGGAACAATAAAGCGTACAGCTAGCGTAAATGTCCTTAGAAACCAGATTGTAATACACAGCGGCAATATTTCTTCCCTTAAACGTTTCAAGGACGATGTTAGGGAAGTTTCCTCAGGATATGAGTGCGGTATCGGCCTGGAAGGGTTTGATGATGTCCAGGCCGGCGATCAGTTTGAAGTAATAGAAGTTGTACAAATTGCCCGGAAATTGGGCTCGAAGTAATGGAAACAAGAGAATATACCTATGGCTGGATACCGCCCGGAACGTTTGGGGCAATTAATAAAAGAAATAATCAGTTCTCTTATTCTTGAAGGTAAAATAAAGGATAAAAGGGTAAATTCATTTCTTTCGATAACAGGTGTTGATGTATCAAGCGATCTCTCCTTTGCCGATGTCTATGTTTCTGACGTACGCTGGGCGGACGGAATAGAACGCGGTGCAGCCGGCCTGCAGAGCGCCGCCGGTTTTATACAATCCCAGCTTGGGAAGGCCATGCGTGTTCGAAAAATTCCGCGTCTGCGCTTCCACGGCGATAAAAGTATAGGCAGGGGCTTTGACCTGATTAAAAAAATCGAAGACCTTGTCGATTCCGCGAAAGCTGAAGCGGAGAATTCCCCTTGATCCCAGCTCCTTCGGGATTAATATTACTCCATAAAAAAACGGGCCTCACTTCTTTTGAAGCGCTGGGAACAATTAAAATGACGCTTGGAACAGGCAAGGTCGGCCACACCGGTACCCTGGACAAATTTGCCGAAGGGCTTCTCGTTGTATTATGCGGCAGGGCGCTTAAACTAAGCAAATGGTTTTCCGGCTGCGATAAACAATACACGGGTACGATACATTTTGGCCTTGAAACCGACACTCTTGATCCGGAAGGAAAGACAGTGGCCTGCGCTCCCCTGCCTTCCCGTGAGGCCGTCGAGAATGTCCTTGCCCAATTTACCGGAGCGATTATGCAGGCGCCGCCGGCATATTCGGCAATCCACATTGATGGTAAAAGAGCTTCTGTTCTTGCCCGTTCGGGGCAGATGCCGGCTATGCAAAAGCGGCCTGTACATATCCATAAACTGGAACTGCGCCTTTGGGATCCTCCCTTCGCGCAGATTTTCGTACATTGTTCAAGCGGCGCATATATTCGTTCTCTTGCAAGAGATATTGCTCTTGCCGCCGGAAGCCGCGCCCATCTTTACGCCCTTGTACGGACTAAGGTGGCCGGTTTTTTACTTGAAGATGCTTTTATGGGGACTGGGGACTGGGAACTGGGGACCGGGGACTTGGACTCGGGGAAAAATTTTCTCCCGCTGCGTCCCATTAATAAAACTATTATCAGCACATTGGGGCTTCCGTGGTTTGAGATTTCGCCGGATGATGCCGAGAAAATCAGGCATGGAAGACCGCTGGAGCCCATACTGGACGATAAACAGCTTGCTGCCGCGGGTAATGCATCTTTGGATGAATCGGCCGCCTCTTTTTCTGCGGCTGTCTTTTCCGGTGATAATCTTGTCGCCATGGTGGAAAAAACCGGCAGCAAATGGAAATACGGCGGCCTTATATCTTGACTTTTCAGCGGATTTCAGCAAATATAGGGAAAATAGTCTGCCCTCTTTTCAATGACAGATTCCGGGACCGTTTTTATTAATGGTGCCCTTTTTTGAGTACCCAATTAGGAGAAAATAAATGGCTTTAAACAAGGAAAGCGTTACATCCATCGTTTCAAAATTCGGAAAAAGCGAGAAGGATACTGGCGCAGTGGAAGTTCAGATTGCTCTGCTTACTGAACGTATCAACCAGCTTACCGGGCACTGTAAACAGTTCAAAAAAGACAAATCCGGTCAACGGGGACTTTTGATCCTGGTAGGAAAACGCAGACGTATGCTGAAATATATTCAGCGTACAAACCTGGAAAGGTACCGCAAGCTCATAAAGGAGCTGGGGCTGCGTAAATAATGGTTCAAAAAGTAACACTTCAAATCGCCGGAAAAGATTTAATTCTGGAAACCGGCAGAATCGCCAAACAGGCAAATGGATCCGTCTTCGCGCAATATGCCGGCTCGGCGGTAATCGCCACTGTTTGTTCATCATCGGAATCGGTGGAGGGCCTTGATTATGTGCCCCTTACCGTTGAATACAACGAAAAATATTATGCTGCTGGGAAAATTCCCGGCGGGTTTATCAAGCGCGAAAGCCGTCCCAAGGACAAGGAGATTCTTGTCTCCCGCCTTATAGACAGGCCGATGCGCCCTCTTTTTGAGAAAAGTTTCGGGCGGGAAATTCAGCTTGTACCTACAACCCTCTCAACAGATCAGATCAATCCTCCCGATATGTTGGCGATTATTGCATCTTCCGCCGCTGTTCACATCTCGGATATTCCATTTAACGGCCCTGTAGCGGGGATAAGAGTCTGCCAGGTAGATGGGGAGCTAATTGTAAACCCAACTTACGAGCAGATTGAAAAATCCACCATGGAAATTGTTGTTGCCGGAACAAGGGGCGGCATTACCATGGTCGAAGGCGGCGCAAAAGAAGTAAGCGAAGAGGTGATGATTGAGGCGCTTAATAAGGCGCATAACATGATTATTGAATTCTGCGATCTTCAGGAAAAATTGCGGGAGCTTGCAGGAAAACCAAAACTCCCCCTGGTAGAACTTTCTCATTCGCTGGAAAACGCAGATGCCATTAAAAACGAAACATATCCCAAGCTGGAAAAAGCATGCTTCCTTAAAACCAAACAGGAACGGCATGATGGCATAGCAGCTGTTAAATCCGAGTTGAAAGAAAAATATTCAGGCCAGCTTGAAGACGAAATTCAGAAGAAACTCTTTAACGCCCTTTTCGAAGATATGCAGTATGATATTTTACGCTCATCAATTTTGGATAAGGGTTTAAGAGTAGATGGACGGGGCCTGGAAGATATTCGTGATATAGCCTGCGATGTAGGTATACTGCAGCGGACGCATGGTTCGGCGCTTTTTACCCGCGGCGAAACCCAGGCTCTGTGCGTTACCACACTTGGCACTGTTTTTGATGAGCAGGTCTATGATGACATCGAGGGTGACAAGCGTGAAAACTTCATGCTGCACTACAATTTCCCGCCATATTCGGTAGGTGAAACCGGAAGGCTTTCCACCGGCCGCCGCGAAATCGGCCACGGAAACCTCGCCCGCCGTTCACTGGAGGCCATGGTTCCGTCGAAAGAAGATTTCCCCTATACCGTGCGGGTGGTTTCCGAAATTATGGAATCCAACGGCTCATCTTCAATGGCTTCGGTTTGCGGGGGAACACTTTCCATGCTGCACGCCGGCGTTCCCATGAAAAAGCCCGTTGCTGGTATCGCAATGGGCCTTATTACCGAAGAAAACGGCGGGCGTTTTGCCGTGTTATCTGACATTCTCGGCGAGGAAGATCATCTTGGAGACATGGACTTCAAGGTTGCCGGAACCCAGGACGGAATTACCGGCTTTCAGATGGACATTAAAATCGCGGGAGTAAGCTCCGAAATTATGCAAAAGGCCCTGGAGCAGGCAAAGAGGGGAAGGCTGCATATTCTTTCGGTAATGAATCAGTGTATCAGCAAACCGGTTGATGAAATCAGCGAGTATGCTCCGAAAATTCTAACAATGCGAATCGACATTGATAAAATCGGCGCGCTCATCGGCCCGGGCGGGAAAAACATCAAAGCTATCTGTGAGCAGTATTCGGTCAAGATTAACACAGAAGATGATGGAACCGTTACCATATTCGGCAAGAATACCAAGGATTCCGAAGACGCCAAAGCGGCTGTTATGGGCATTGCCTCCGATCCGGAAATAGACAGGGTTTATGACGGCGTTGTAAAGCGGATAATGGATTTCGGCGCCTTTGTTGAGATACTGCCCGGTAAAGAAGGGCTGGTGCATATCAGCAAACTCTCGCGGCAGCGAATATCACAGGTAACCGATGTGCTGAAAGAGGGGCAGCAGATTCAGGTTAAGCTGCTGGAGATCGACAAGTTGGGCAGGCTCAACCTCTCGTATATAGACGCCATTGATCCCGACGGCTCCCAGGAGAGCGGAGCGGGTGAGAGAAGGGATGAGCACCGCGGAAGCGGTCATGGCGGGGATTTTTCACGCCGCCGCGGCAGAACAGGGGATTTTCGTAAATAGGGGAATAGAAATGCGGGCGCCGCTTCTTAAAATACTTAGGGCCAGTAAGCGCGTTCCAATTCCCTGTTATGAAAGTGATGGCGCCGCCGGTATGGATCTGCGGGCATTTTTGGACTCGGATTTGAATATCGAGCCGCTTGGCAGGGTAAAGGTACCGACAGGGCTTAGGATTGAAATTCCGGCGGGCTATGAGGCGCAGGTGCGCCCCCGTTCCGGCCTGGCGATAAATGCGGGACTTACCGTGCTTAATTCGCCGGGTACAATCGATTCGGATTACCGCGGCGATTTGGAAATAATACTGATTAATTTGGGCGGTGAGCGTGTTACCATAAAAGACGGCGACCGAATCGCACAGCTTGTAATTGCTCCGGTCTGCCGGACGATGGTCGAAGAAGCGCAGGCTCTTTCCTGTACCCGGCGGGGGAGCGCCGGCTTTGGTTCTACAGGGATTTAAGCGAGGTATAAGTGTATCTGACAGCTTTGCGGAAAAGATTCAGGGCCGGCCGAATCGTTGGGGGCGAAAAGAGCCTGGAAAGCAGCCGTTCCATATCTAATACAATTTTTAAGTATGTACTTACCGAAGCGTTTTTTTCTTTTTTCATTTCGTTTCTTTTCTTCTTTTTTATCTTTTTTGTAAACCAAATACTGCTTATGACCAAGGAAATACTCACCAAGCATGTGCCCTTTAATCAGGTTGCGTTACTGGTGTTTTTTTCCCTGCCGGGCGTTATCGCCATGTCCGCTCCATTCGCTTCACTTGTTGGCACACTTATGACCGTGGGGCGCCTTACTTCCGATAACGAAATTCTTGTAATGCTCACGTCCGGCCTTTCATACAGGAATATTTTTCTCCCTGCCATAACGGTTGGGATAGTTATTTCCGTTATATCATTTTTCGCGAATGATGTTTTGCTGCCGGCCGGTACAATTCAGTTTACCAAGCTATGGCGGCGGATATTGGTATCGGTTCCGGCGCTGGAGCTGGAAGCCAATTCGGTAAAAAAATTCAAGGATACGGTAATTGTTACCGGAAATGTCAATGGCAACACAATAGACAATCTGATTATACTGGATACAACCAGCGACGGTGAGCGGCGTTATATCATGGCGAATAACGCGGAACTGAAGGATTCGGGGCGGGCGGGCCTGAGTATCGATCTGCAGAGGGCTTTTGTCCAATCGTCGAAAGAAAACGTCAGGGAAGACTATGATTATGCGACGTCTTCTTTTTTGCGTTACTGGGTGCCTCAGGAAGATTTAATGCAGGCTGTCGGCGCCATAAGCCCCCGCGAAATGAGTTCCAGGGACGTCCGTTCAGAAATCGTAAAAAGAAGGGTAGAAGTTAACAGAAGGCTTAACGAAAGGCGAAAAAGGGCGGTTGTTCAGGGGTATGCTCTGGAAGACGTGCTTAGGGCGGGATATTATGCCGAATCATGGAACAGGAAAAGCTCCAGTATCGCCGGCTTCCAGCGGGAGGCGAATGCGATCGAAGACATCGGAAGGGATCGAAGCCTGCTTCTGCACTGGCTTGAATATTATAAAAAGTTTTCTATCCCGTTTGGCGCTTTCTCCTTTGTATTTTTGGCTGTTTCCCTGGGAATGATGGCAAAAAAAAGCGGCCAAACCGTGGGGTTTATTTTTGGTCAGATAATAGCAGTTATTTACTGGGCCATGCTCATAGGGGGGCAGACATTTGGCATGCGGTTAAGTACACCCCCCTTTTGGTCAATCTGGCTGCCCAATATTCTGGCGCTTTCAATAGGTCTTGTCCTGGCTGTCATTAAGGTAAGTAAATGATACTGGACAGATATCTAACACGCCAATTTCTTCCCATTTTTGCGGTCGCTATTTCCATGTTCGCCTTTGTTTTGTCACTTATTGATCTTTTTGCCAATCTTGCCCGTTATCTGAATTATGAAGTTCCCGTTAAAACCATTATGCAGATTTGTTTTTTTTATCTGCCAAAAAGTTTTTCCTACGCCCTTCCGATTTCTTTACTTTTTGCCGCTGCCTATACCCTTGGCGATTTGTATGCAAAAAATGAGCTTACAATTATTTTTTCTTCCGGGATTCCCTTCTGGCGTTTCAGTATGTCCCTGGTGCTGATAGGCCTTTTGTCTTCGGTATTATCATTTTATTTTGATGATTTGGTTGTTATCCCCACTCTTAAAATTAAAAATAATCTTTCAAGGCGTGTCCTGCATCAGCTGCGCCCAGAAAATAATTCCGATGTTGTTATCAAGGCAAGAAACGGCCAGCTTATATATTCAGTCGATTATTATGATCATGTAAACCTGATTCTTAATGGTGTAAGTATTATTGAGGTAGACCCGAATGGGGAACTGATTTCCCATATACGCGCTCAATCGGCGGCATGGAATGAAACATACTGGGAACTGCGCAACGCGGTTATTTATCAGTATGAAAACGAAATGCTCAGAATACGCCCCTATACCGAAAGTACTTCCTACCGGGAACACCCCGATATATTCAGAAGAAACGCGGTAAATGTCGAAGAGCTTTCGGCAAGAGACGCAGGGCTTTTGGTCAGTGATCTAAAGGCTGCCGGTCTGCCTACTGTGGAAGCGCTGGCAAATTATTATCACCGCTTTTCCTTTGCGGTTGCTCCGTTTATTGTAATGGTTCTTTCCATTTCCATGGGGGGCAGATTCAGAAAAAACATACTATTGATGAGCCTTTTCGCAAGCCTTTCTGTGGCGGTTGTTTTTTACATTATGGAAATGATCAGCATGACAATGGCAGGGCTTGGATACATTCACCCTTTTATCGGCGCGTGGTTTCCAATAATCAGTTTTATTGTAATAGGGTTATTCATGCTGCAGGGCGCAAAAACATAAAGTGAAATTTACTCTTGGACAGCGGGACGGAAAATGCGCCGCCAGAACCGGAATCCTGTGCTTGCCCCACGGAAGGGTTTCCACTCCTGTCTTTATGCCGGTTGGAACTAACGGAACAGTAAAAGCCGTTACCGTCGACGACTTAAAAAAAATCGGCTTTGAAATTATTTTATCGAATACATATCACCTTTACCTTAGGCCGGGGCAGAATGTTGTAGACAAAGCCGGCGGCCTTCACAAGTTTATTAACTGGGACAGAAACATTCTGACCGACTCGGGGGGCTTTCAGGTTTTTTCGCTTTCCGGCCTGCGTAAAATTACCTGTGAGGGCGTATGGTTTCAGTCCCATGTAGACGGCTCCAGGCATTTCCTTAACCCGGAAAAAGCCGTGGAAATTCAATGTGTCCTTAACAGCGATATACAGATGCAGCTCGATTACTGTTCTTCCTGGGGAACGTCCCGAAAAGAAGCCGAAAATGCCCTTAACATAACCAGCGAATGGCTTGTACGTGCAAAAAAAACCTGGGAAGAAAAATCCGCAAATTCAGCCTATAATGGCAGCCTGTTCAGCATTGTTCAGGGCAATTTTTTCCCCGACCTTCGTAAAAGAAGCGCTGAAGCCTGTATAGCCGCCGATACTCCGGGTATTGCGATCGGCGGCTTGTCGGTCGGAGAGCCAAAGGAAGTATTTGTCGATACATTGGCGCTGACAGCCGCTCTGCTGCCTGAAGAAAAGCCCCGTTATGTAATGGGCATAGGAACGCCTGAATATATCCTTAATGCCATAGAACACGGAATTGATATGTTTGACTGCGTGCTTCCGACCAGAGAGGGAAGAAACGGCAGGGTGTATACCAGAAAGGGTCCTTTTGCCCTGAAAAAGAGCGAAAACAGCCTTGATTTTATGCCGATAGATAAAGCGTGCGGCTGCATGGTCTGCCGGGGGTACAGCCGGGCATACCTGCGCCATTTATTCAAAACCGGGGAGATTCTCTGTTCCATGCTGGCCAGTTACCACAATTTATACTTTTTGAACGAGCTCGTTCAAAGCGCCCGTATCGCCATAGAAGAAGGCCGGTTCATGGAATTCAAAAAAGAATTTCTTTGTGGATACAGGGAGCCGGATAATGATAAATAAAATGTTTTGTGTGATTATTTTTGGATTATTATCTCCGGTTTTTTTACAAGCGCAGGATGTAGAACAATCCCGTCTTGCGACAATTCTGTACGGTACCGAAACCGAAATTGCCGCCCTTGTACAGTCGCTTAGAACCGAAGGAGCCGATTATCTTGATGATGAGCTTATCACACTTGTTGATACTACGCGAAACCAGAGAATACTAAGCGGGGTTTTTTCCTTCTTTGGAGACAGGGAAAAAAGCGGTCTGGAAGAAAGGGCGATAAGGGTTATTGAAGAACGAGACGATGAAGCGAACGAAACGGTACATTCCGCCATAGATTATATCGGAAAAGTAAAAGCATCTGATGCCGTGGGCGCCCTGATGGAATTGCTTGATTCGGGAGAACGGCGCTTTATGAACGGCGCATTTCGCGCTCTTGGCCGCGTTGGAATCGCCGATGCGGAAACGGCCGATGATGTTGCCGAATACCTCATAGATTATTACAGCTACCGCGACCCGGGCGATGATAATCGAAGGGAAGTAATTACCTCCATCGGCGCAACAGGTTCTTCCAGGGGTGTTTCGCTTCTTGTCGAACTGGTTTCCGATAACGATGAACGTATTCCTCTGCGTATTGCCGCGCTTGACGCTCTTTCAAAAATCGGCGATCCGGATGGTCTTGAGGCAATTCTTGGCTGTATTAATTCAAACGATCCGAATGTGCGTTCCGCCGCTGTCGGTGCGCTGGGCCCCTTTTCCGGCGAAGATGTGGACAATGCCATACTGGACGCGTTCAGGGATTCTTATTACCGCACCCGCATAGCGGCCTGCCATGCCAGCCGCGATCGCAGGCTGGCGATTGCGGTTCCATATCTTCAATTCCGGGCGGAACGCGATGATGTTCCCAATGTTAAAGACGAGGCGATCCGCGCCCTTGGCGCAATCGCCAACGAAGAGGCGTTAGCCGCCATTGACGTGTTTTTTACACAGCGGCGGAACTCGGATCGTGTACGGCTTGTTTCCGCGGAAATGCTGATGAAAAACAGCGGGGGAGTATACTTTCCCCGTCTTGCCGCCGAACTGGATGATGCAAGGCAGAGAAACCAAACGGCGTTGTACAATGGTTTCTTAAAGATAGCCGGAGAAACAATTATTGCGGGCAGGGAAGAACAGGCATCGTCTATTATGTTGAATGTTACCCGCCGTTTTTTACAGACCGGCGGAATAATGGAAAAACTTTACGGACTCGATATGGCTGCCAACAATGACCTGAAAGAGCTGGCGGAAGAGATTATAACCCTTACGAAAGAAAGAAACGAAAGCCTTGCCAGAAGAGCCCAAAGAACCGCTGAAAGACTTGGGATAGAGCTATAAAAAAAATACAGGAATCCGGTTTTTGAATACACAGATAATAAAAAAAATTATCAGCTTCTGCAAAAAAGAAACCCCGTGCCCTGTTGAAGTACGTTATAACGAACCAATGTCGGAACATACTACTTTCAGGGTCGGCGGCAATGCCGACTGCTGGCTGCGTCCGAAGGGAGAGGGATTCCCTGTCTTTTCCGCCTGCTTGTTGGAAAAAGCCCGATGGGAGGGCGTTCCGGTATTTGTTCTGGGCGGCGGAGCCAATATTGTTGTCTCTGACCGTGGAATACGAGGCATCGTCCTTGATACATCGGCCTGGAAGGGGCAGGCTTCCCATAGTGCGGATAATGAGCTTGTCTTCCGTTCCGGCACAACCCTGGATGAAGCTGCCGAGTGTGCTGCTGCGGCCGGATTAAGCGGCCTTGAGTTCCTTGCGGGAATGCCCGGCAGCATAGGTGGAGCAGTATTGATGAACGCCCGTTGTTTCGGAAGGGAAATCGCTGATGTGCTAATCGAAACGGAAATTATCGGGTTTAATGAAAAATTAACAAACGGCCGAACGCGGCAAAAACGGGTTAAAATGATAAGGGCCGATTTTGGCTACAAGATCAGTCCTTTTCAGGGGAAGAGTTGTGTAATACTTACCGCCCGTTTCGGATTAAAGGCCGAAAATGAAAAAAAAATCCTGAGCGAAATGGAAATAAATAGATCGGATCGACGGCTTAAGGGACATTACAGTTATCCGTGCGCGGGCTCGGTTTTTAAGAACAACGAGGATTTTGGCAAACCCGTCGGCAGGATAATTGACGAGCTTGGTCTTAGGAACATGAAAATCGGGGATGCGCAGGTGGCGTCTTTTCATGGCAATATTATTATCAACAGGGGAGGGGCATCGGCTGCGGATATTCGCCGTCTTACAGATGAAGTGGCAGCGAAAGTAAAAGAAGCAGCCGGTATAATCCTTGAGCCGGAAATTCTCTTTGTCGGGGACTGGGAACCCTGATGAGCGGTTTTACAAAAGCCGCTTGTGAACTGTTGACATTGCAGCCTTATGGTTTTTATACTGATGTAAGGCTTGAATGTCTAAAAGGATGGTAATGGCCGGTAATCTTCAGCTTGCTTTTGTCAGTTTTCTCAAGGACGCATACATTATCGTAGAAGGTAAACGGAATGCGGACAGGTTTTTTATTATCCGCGAAGGAAAGGTGCGGCTCTCCAAGGAAGTGCAGGTTGTAGCGGAAGAGCAGGGAGATGTTCTCGGGCCCGGGGATTTTTTTGGCGTTGTTTCAACAATGTCAAGCCACAGCCATATAGAAACGGCTCAGGCCCTTACAGATGTTACGCTTATATCAGTACACAGGGAACAATTCAGCCAGCTTATACAAAGCAACGCTCCTGTCGCTATGAAGATAATCCTTCAATTTTCCAAAAGAGTGCGCTACCTTGATGAGGCCCTTACAAGGCTGACCCTAAAAAAAACAGCGGAAAATGACCCAAGTCATCTGTTTGATGTAGCCGAGTATTATGTAAAACAGAGCCAGTATAATCAGGCGTATTATTCTTATCATCAATATGTAAAACATTGTCCGCAGGGTTTCTTTGTACGGGAAGCCCGTGAAAAAATGATGAAAATATCACCGTATGCCAATTCGGTGAAACTGGATTTTAAACGCGATGAGGTTATACGAACGTATAACAAAGACGCGATGATTTTTTGTGAAGGCGAACCGGGGGAAGAACTTTTCATAATACAGAAAGGCTCGGTAAAAATAGTCAAGGTAGTTGAAAACAACGAAGTACTTTTGGCAGTTCTTAAAACAGGGGACATTTTCGGCGAGATGGCCCTGCTGGAATCCAAGCCCAGGGCCGCCAATGCAGTGGCCTATGAAAATTGTCAGCTAATGGCGGTAAACCGCGTTAACTTCGGGCAGATGATCAAAACCCAGCCGCAGTTAATTGCAAGGTTGACTACCCTGTTAGCTGAAAGAATATGGCTCATTTACAAGCAGCTTGCAAATACACAAATTGCCGATCCCTTGGGGCGGATGTACGACGCGCTGCAAATTCAGCTCGAAAAGAAACGTGTCGATCTAAATGAAAAGCGTTCGTTTACATTCGATTTCGGGACAAAGGAACTGATCAATATGGTCGGCCTTACCCCGGGCGACGGTAAACTTGTAATTAAAAAAATGATGGAAAACAGATTATTTAAAATTCTTAACGATAAGATTTATGTAATGGAAGTTAGGGAAATAACACGGCAGGCGGCCTATTTCCACAAGATGCAGCAACTGGAAAAATCCCGCAAGGAAAAAACAGCCTCGCTAAACTACTTTTAAGCCCCCCTTCGTAAGCGTTTCACTGCTATAGCAACTACGGAAAGATGCCCCCTTCGTAAGCGTTTCACTATTATAGCAATTGTAGAAAGATGCCCCCTTCGTAAGCGTTACATAACTATAGCCTATTCAAAAATGTGTGCCGGAAAATGGTAACACGGGGGTGTCAGGGGGTAAAAGGTGGCATGCTCGCATGACACTTTTACCCCCTGACGGGACCCCAAGTTAATATTTCAGGCACACATTTATGCCGTTGTTATAGTTTTGAATAAGCCTTCCGATAATATAAACGATGCGGCAAAGAACCATTTTTTTCCGGTTAACAGTGCTTTGTTTCAGCCTGCTGATATTGACACCGGCAGGGCTGTATTCCCAGACTGAAGAGCCGGAACAGGATATCCAGTTTTATACGGATGAAGAGGCGGGCCTGCCAAGGCAGTTCCGTCAGCTTACTCTTGGCATGAGCCTTGATGAACTAAAAGACAGCCTTATGGCCGACGGGCTCTTCAATTTCAGGGGAGACAGAGATGTGTCATTTCTTCCGGCCAGGGATCAGAGCCTGGTAGAAACCACCGGATCGTCATTTATAAGGCGTGCCTTTTTTCAGTTAAGGGACGGAGAAGTCTTTATAATGGCATTTTCCCTTAACACGGCGATTATTGATCATTACTCGGTTTTTACACAGTTTACGGAAAAATACGGACAGCCGTCATGGCTTGATCCCCGCGAGTCGGTATGGGAAACAGAAGACACCAGAATAGCCGTTGAACGGCCATTAACTGTTAAATATATTGATAAAAGAGTTTTTGACGACATTATAGACGAATCCAATCTGATTGAATCCAGGCAGGTGCGCCTGCGTCAGGAATTCCTCGATGAATTTTAGCATAAGAAGATATTCCCTCCCGGGAGTTTTCCTTTTCCTGTTTCTTTTTGTCCCCGGTTTCATTAACTGTTCACCGAATAAGCTTGTGGTGCAGGAAATTGTCATTGAACGGAACGGCGAAGTACGGGCAGCAATTATGGCGGAAATGGCCCGGACCAATGAGGAGCGAAACCGCGGGTTGATGTACCGGAAATCGATAAAAGACGGGGAAGGAATGCTGTTTATCTTTGAAAGCGATCAAGTTCTTTCGTTCTGGATGAAAAATACAATTATCCCCCTTTCCATTGCCTTTATTGCCTGGGACGGCAGAATTGTTGAAATTAAGGAGTTAAGGCCGAACGACCTTAACTCGGTTAGATCAAGCCGTTCTGTCCGTTATGCGTTGGAAGTACCGCAGGGGTGGTTTGAACGGGCAGGAGTAACGGCGGGAGATTTTATTGTTTTTGATAAATAGGGATCTTTTGCCAAAAGTAATCGACATGCGTATTGAAAACAGCATGTAATGGCTATATTATTAAAAAGGGAGTGTATTTGTGTTTAAGGGCTTAACTCAACGTGTTCAGAGGCTCCTTTCCGGCGATGCCCAGGAAGAGGCTCGGCGGTTTAATTCGGATCAATTACTGCCGGAGCATATTATTATCGCGCTGCTCAGGGAAGGCGAGGGGACTGCCTGTAAGGCTCTGCGGTTTTTACGCATTGATATTGCCGAGTTTATGCAGAATTTAGAGGGTGTAATTCCCCGAATTCCCGGTCTTTTAATACACAGCGATGTTCCTCCCTCAAAACGTACCAAAAATATGCTGGAATCTGCAACAGAAGAAGCCAGGTCAATGGGAAGTGCCTATCTGGGTACGGAGCATATTTTGTTTGCCGCCATGAGAGAGCATGATTCCAGCGTGCAGGTATATCTTAACCAACGTGCTGTAGACGCTGACATGATGCGGGTTATAGTGCAGACAACATTCACTCAGCCGAATACGAAGGGAGATGAACGTATTCCGGCCGGCGGTTATCAGCCTTATTTTATTCACAAGGAACGTCATGCGCATAATCGAAGCGGTCTGGATACAGAACGCCACAGCCCAAGGGTTAAACCCGCTGTTTATCCGGTACTCACTCCCACCCTGGATAATTTTTCCAGAGATTTAACCGCTCTTGCGAAGATGGGAAAAATAGACCCGGTTGTCGGCAGAAAGGCGGCAATTAACAGAGCGGTGCGAATTATCGCGCGAAGAACGAAAAATAACCCCATATTGGTCGGCGAGCCGGGGGTTGGAAAAACGGCGATTGTGGAGGGCCTTGCACAGTTGCTGGTTTCCGATGCGCCTCCCGAAGCCCTGGCAGGCAAACGTATTCTTTCGCTGGATTTGGGTTCTATTGTTGCGGGAACCAAGTACCGCGGTGAGTTTGAAGACCGGCTAAAAAAAATAATGAGGGAAATAATCCAGGCGGGCAATATAATTCTTTTTATCGATGAAATACATACCATTATCGGAGCGGGCGGCGCTGAGGGAACTATCGATGCTTCCAATATGTTGAAGCCCGGCCTTTCTCGTGGAGAGATTCGCTGCATCGGAGCTACAACTTTGGCTGAATACCGCAAGCATTTTGAAAAAGACGCTGCTCTGGAGCGAAGGTTTCAGGTTATTCTTGTTGATGAGCCAAGTTTACAGGACACTCAGGAAATTCTTAAGGGCATACAAAAAAAATATGAAGACCACCATCATGTAAAATATTCTGATAGCGCAGTTGAACTTGCCGCAAAGCTGGCTCAGCGCTATATTACAGGCCGCTACATGCCGGACAAGGCTATTGATATTCTCGACGAGGCCGGAGCGATGAGGAAACTGGAGAACCGTGATGAACCTCCGGAGATTTCCGGCATAGAAGCCGAGATCGAGAAACTCAGCGAAGAAAAAAGCGCGCTTGTAAGTTCCCAGGATTATGAGAGGGCTGCCGAAGTGAGGGATAAGGTTAGGGCATTGAAAGCCAGGCTGGAAACCGCCCGCATTGCCTGGGAAAGAGTGTTCAAAAAGGAGAGGGTTAAAGTAACGGAAGAAGATATACGCAGGGTGGTCGCGGAAGCAACAGGCATTCCGGTAATGCATCTTGAAGATCAGGAATCCCGCCGTCTGCTTTTGATGGAAGATGAACTGCACAAAACCGTAATCGGCCAGGACGATGCTGTTAGGCGCATTTCTTCTGCAATCAGAAGATCCCGCACCGGCATTTCTTCTCCCTCAAGGCCCATGGGATCGTTCATTTTTCTGGGGCCTACCGGGGTCGGAAAAACCCTGCTTGCCAAAAAACTTTCAAAATACCTGTTCGGCAGCGAAGAATCCCTTGTCAGGATCGATATGTCCGACTATATGGAAAAACACAACACTTCCCGCCTTGTGGGAGCTCCCCCGGGATATATCGGTTATGAAGAAGGCGGGATGCTGACGGAGAAGATAAGGCGCAATCCTTATCGTGTAATCCTTTTTGACGAAATTGAAAAAGCCCACGGGGATACTTTCAACATTCTATTGCAGATAATGGAAGAAGGAGAACTGAAGGATAATCTTGGGCACACGGTCAGTTTCAGAAACACCATCATTATCATGACAAGTAACGCCGGTGTTCGTGAAATTTCCAAAGATTCCCGCCTTGGTTTTTCCGTAGAGTCGGGGCTTATGAGCATGAGCGAAATAGAATCGCACGCAATGGCGGAATTACGCCGCCTGTTTAACCCCGAGTTTTTGAACCGCCTGGACGATATTGTTGTCTTCCACCCGCTTGACAAGAAACAGATAAACGCGATTTTGGACATCGAGCTGGAAGTGCTTTCCGGCCGTCTTGCAGAGCAGGGTTTTTCCATGAATATCCTGGGCGCCGCAAGGCGCATTCTGATAGAAAAGGGCTGGGATCCCAAATTCGGCGGCAGGCCGCTGCGCAGAACAATCCAAAAGGAGCTTGAAGATCCCCTGTCGCAGATGATACTTGAAGGCAACTGGACGGTGGGAGCGGTTTTTACCGCCGACGGCAGAAAAGGGAAAATAAGAATATCCGGTATTAAAAAGCCGGCTGGGGAAAATGAAGCTTTGCACAATGTAAACAACCTGGTTGGAAGCGTCAGTTAATATGTATCTTTCCAAATCAAGTGTTATTCGCAATATAGGCTTTGTCTCAACCAGATTTAAGGGAAACGACGGTGTTTCGCTTGAGACTGCCAAATGGCGGACGGTTCTTGAACGAATGGGCTATGAATGTTTCTTTTTTTCAGGCCTTTCCGATTGGGACGCAGACAGATCAATGGTTGTCGAAGAGGCCTTTTTCGCCCACCCTGTGATTCAGGAAATTCAGGATAAATCCTTTGGCTCGACCGTTCGCAATGAAAAACTTTCGGGCGCTATTCAATCTATACGTTTTAAGCTTAAAACAGCCCTTTATGATTTTGTTAAGCAGTTCAAAATCGATCTTTTAATACCGGAAAACGCCCTGACAATCCCCATGAATATTCCACTCGGTCTCGCTTTAACGGAGCTTATCGCCGAAACAGGAATCCCCACAATTGCCCACCACCATGATTTTTCCTGGGAAAGACAGCGTTTTTCAGTTAACTGTGTATCAGACTATCTTTCCGTGGCTTTCCCGCCCAAGCTGCACAGCATAAACCATGTAGTTATAAATTCGGAGGCCCGCCAGCAGCTTTCATTCCGCTGTGGACTTTCTTCGATAGTTATCCCGAATGTACTGGACTTTGACACATCTCCTCCGGAAATTGATGATTATGCGCGGACGATGAGAAAGGATTTGGGTGTAGGTGATGATGAGACTCTGTTGCTGCAGCCAACCCGCATTGTCGCCAGAAAAGGCATAGAGCATGCAATAGAGCTGGCAAGCAGGCTAAAAGATAAAAAGGCAAAACTTCTTATAAGCCATCAGGAACGCGATGAAGGTTCTGATTATTACAGCCGGACAATGGAATATGCCGCCCTTTTGGGGGTTGAGGTAATTATCCATTCGGATATTATTGGAGCGGAACGCGGCCTTACAGAGACGGGGCATAAAAAATACAGCCTTAACGACTGTTATCTGAACGCGGATTTTGTTACCTATCCTTCGACATACGAAGGTTTCGGCAATGCCTTTCTGGAAGCGCTGTGGTTCAAGAAGCCGGTGTTGGTTAACCGTTACTCGATATTTCAGCAGGATATAGAGCCGCTCGCCTTCGATGTTGTTATTATGGAAAACTACATCACCAACGATGCCGTTAATGCCGTCCGTGTTCTGCTTAACAATCCGGTTGCCTCGAATTTACTTGCCGAAAGAAATTTTGAGATTGCGCGTAAATTTTTCTCTTACACACTTTTGGAACAGAGGCTGCGGCAGGCCTTAATGAATTTCGGGCAGCTTTAGAAGCGGCTCCCTCTCTAAATAATTTTCAACCTCTGCTGCGGTACAAAAACCTTTCACTTTATCCGCGATTTCTTCGGCGTTTTTAACGGACAAATGCGAAAGCATACGCTTAACAGGCGCTATCGAGGCAGGGCCCATGCTCAGTTTGCGTATGCCCAGCCCGGTAAGTACCGCCGCAGCAAGGGGGTTCCCGCCCATTTCCCCGCATACGCTTAACGGCTTGCCCGCCCTGTTAAAATGGGCGGCCGTTTCACCAATAAGCCGGAACATCGCCGGATGAAAGCTCTGGTAGTACCCGCTTACTTCCGGATTCATGCGGTCGGCCGCGCACAGATATTGGCAAAGATCATTGGTACCAATAGACGCGAAATCTATCTCGGCGGCAGCAATGTCGGCAATAAGGGCAATCGAGGGGACTTCGATCATGATGCCCAGCTTGTATTCCCAATTATTTCTGGCGCCTTCAGCTTCAAGTTCTGCCCTGGCTTCTTCTATAATGGCTTTTGCATGTCTTATGTCGTCTATCGAGCCCACCATCGGCAGCATCAGGTGAAGGTTCCCGAAAACAGATGCGCGTAACGCAGCCCTGAGCTGGGTCTTAAAGATGCCCGGATTGCCGAAGCAAAGCCTCAGCGCGCGCTTGCCCAGAAACGGATTATCTTCTTTCGGCAGTTCCAGGCAGCTAAGTGTTTTATCACCCCCGATGTCCAGGGTGCGCAGGTAAACCGGTTTTTTTCCGAATATTTCCAGTACCTTCCGGTAGGCGGCAAATTGTTCTTCTTCGCAGGGAAGCGTACTCCTTCCCATGAAAAGAAATTCTGTACGGAATAGACCGGCAAAATCGGTATATTCGGCGCCGGCCAATTCCTCATCATTTGCGCTTCCAATGTTAAGGCCGATTTCCATACGATACCCGTCAGCGGTAATTGGCTCTATTTTTTGGAAGGTCTTTGTTTCCGCCGCTTCCTTCAGGCTGCGCTCCCTCTTTGCCGAGAGTAGCGTAATTGTTTCATTATCCGGTTCTGTAAAAACCTCTCCGGTAAAAGCATCTACTGCGGCAAAGGCGCCATGTTTGATTTTATCCAGCAGATTGGGAATGCCAAGAATGGCGGGTATCCCGTAACTTCTGGCGATGATCGCTGAATGAGAGGTGCTTCCTCCGGTTTCGGTAATGATGGCAAGGACATTACGCCGGTCAATGGTTGCAGTATCCGACGGCAGAAGGTCTTTTGCAGCTACAATTACAGGGGCTGTCAGTGAGGAAAGGTTGCTTTCCGGAAATCCATGCCATATTCGCAAAATTCGGTTGCGCACATCTTCAAAATCTACATATCTTTCCCGGATCACCGCATCTTCTGTTTTAAGGAGCATGTTTATATATTTTGTGTATATATTCCAGATCGCCCAATCGCCGGCGCATAATCCTGTTTCTATGCGTTCGGTTATTTCTTCGTAAGCCGCCGGGTCATTCAGAATATCAAGATGGGCGCTGAAAATATTTGTTTTTTTTGGATCATCGTTTTTTAATGAATTGCAGATATCCTGTATTTCCGCGGCGGCTTTTTCCCTTGTTTCCTCGTAACGTTTTTTTTCGCTGCCTGCCGCGTTTTTTTCTATAAAACTTTCAGACGCTTCCGGCGAAAAACTGCGGTATACATGGACATGACCCAGGGCGGCCCCCGGGGATACCGGATTTCCTTTTAATACCATGCTTGTCTGTCCTTTAGCCGCCGCCCAAGCCGCCGAAATACTTCAACTATCGGTCTGTCTTTCCCATTCATAAATGAACCTAAGGGCATATTGCTGAATACCGCCGAAATAATTTTCTATAAAGACGGCAAGGTCCCTGCCAACATAGCGGTAGTGCCAGCTTTCCCAGCGGTAGCCTGTTACCTCTTCATAGCCTGAAGGGTAAGAAAGAGACCACCCGAACCGCGATGCGTTAGCTGCAAGCCAACGGCTTTCGCCGGTCTGCGCGAAGGAGTCGTCAATTGAGCCGAAATCCAGTGCCAGCCCAAGCTGATGCTGGCTGGTACCAGGGCGGGCGGACTCCATGTCAGCAGCTTGCTGCCCCATTTCCCTGACATTACGGTCATAAACTTCTGATTGGTAATTATAAGATCGATACGACGATGAGGCGACAAGGGTGTGTCCGGCGGTTCTCGCTGCCGCCGCCATTTCGTCTAATGCCGCTGCCGCTTCCCTGCGCAGCATCAGCGACGCCCTGGATATTCTGTAGGAGCCGTCTCTCAGCTCAACTAGGTCACCTGGCGCATAGTTTTGCGGAAGGGAATGGCGCTTGTCTACAAGCAGCCGTAAATACGGATCGCCCCTTAGAATGCCCAGCAGATCGAGAATGAAGCCCGGATTTACCGACAGATCTTCCTGTATTGCACGGGACAGATTGGCGGGAATTTCCGCTGCCTGGAAAATTGCCGGGAGAATACTGATGAATGGTTCATTTGCGGATAGATCCGCACTGATGCGTGGAATATCTTCGGAATTATCCGGAATATATTTAACCGCTTCTTTCCTGGAGCAGGACAGAAGCAAGATCAGCAAAAGAAAAAATATGGATACTAAATAAAAACGCATTGGTAATTATATAACTGTTCCGGGATAAAGAATAGTATTCTTTGGGATAACAATTATCCCGTCCACGATATAGTAATGGCCGTAATTGCCATCGGTGCGTGCAATGTCGTCGACCCCTATACGGCAGCCTTCGCCTATGCGGACATTTTTGTCCAGAATCGCGCCTTTTATTATTACTCCGCGGCCAATTCCCATGTTTGGGACTCTTGCCTCGGCATTCTGCGCTTTCTGGGTTTCACTCTCGTAGGAGTCTGCGCCCATGCATACAACTCCGTTAAGGCTTGAACCGGGTTCGATGATGGTGCGGATTCCAACGATCGAGTTGGAAATATTCGCGTTTGTTATGATGCAGCCCTCTGAAGCAATAGACTGGGTTAGGTTGCTGAAATTCATTTTTGAAGGGGGAAGATTGCGCATGTGGGTGTAAATAGGCATATTTTCATCGTAAAAATCGAAACGCGGTGTAAGTGAAGTTAACTCCAGATTGGTATCATAAAAATTTTTGATTGTTCCGATATCTTCCCAGTATCCGTCGAAAATATATCCGTTTACTTTTAGTTTTTGGATTGCCGCCGGTATAACTTCCTTGCCAAAATCGGTCAGATCATTATCAAGACATTCTTCCATCGCTTTCGCGTTAAAAACATAGATGCCCATGGAACCCAGATAGCAGTCGTCTTTGTTTTCATCATTCCATATCTCACGCGGAGTACGGAAATTTGATATGTCCTTGACAGGTCCGGGTTTTTCCATAAACTCGGTAATCCGGTAATTTTTATCAACTTTCAGAATGCCAAGGGCGCTTGCCTCTTCCCTGCTGACGCCTGTACAGGCAATGGTTATCGCGGCACCGGAACTAACATGGTTTTTAAGGAGGTCGCGCAGATCCATGCGGTAAAGCTGGTCGCCCGATAAAATAATGTAGTAGGAAGGGTTCTGTGTCCTGAAATGGGGGAAATTCTTGCGCACCGCGTCAGCCGTTCCCTCGTACCACCCCGAATGTTCAAAGGTCTGTTCTGCCGCCAGAATTTCAACAAATCCGTTCGAAAAGATGTCGAACATATATGTCTGCCCGACATGCAGGTGGAGAGAGGCTGAGTTGAACTGGGTTACAATATAAATCTGGCGCAGGTTTGAATTGATACAGTTTGAAATGGGAATGTCTACAAGACGGTACTTCCCCCCGAAAGGGACAGCCGGTTTTGCCCGGGACTGGGTCAGTGGAAACAGGCGGGTGCCCTTACCGCCGCCAAGCACAATGGATAAAATATCAGACATACAGCACCTCCTTTGTTATCGATAGAAGAATCAGGAACCCCCGGTTGGACTAATACCCAACAGCGCTATTTTATCAGTATAAGGCTTTCTCACAACTGTCGCAATGCCAAAATGCACATGCATTTCTGCAGTCGCCATAGTCGTGGAAAAGCATAAATTTGGGCCCAAAACCCGCCGATAATGAAGCGGAGGGATGCGCGCCTTGCAAAATAAACAATTTTCCCGTTTTTCGTATGTAAACATAAAAAAAAGGGTCAGAACCGGACTTAACCGCCGGTTTAAGATTCCCTCATTCCCTGAACTAAAGTATAAATTTGACAATGACCAGGCTTTCAAATTCCGTGCCATTGCCATCGCGGGAACGGCTTTTCTGGGGCTTTGCGGTTTGTTGTTATCCCTCTCCCTGTTAAACGCTCTTTTTGGAATTAAAGTATTTCCCGCCGCGCCGGGCGGTTTTTTTGCACGCTCTTTCGGGATTCTCTCTCTCTTGATTCCCGTTTATTTGGGCTATGCCGCTTTTATTCTGGCTGATCCCGCCTGGCGCCCTGACCGGATTTTCATACTCAGCGCGAGTATTTTTCCCTTTTTTACGCTTGCTGTGGGTTTCACCTTTATCCGGGATTTTCAGTACAGGGCATCACAACTTGCATTTTTGGATTTTGCAGGTAAAACAGGTTTCAGCTTTGTAATTGTGCTTGTTACCATATTGGAAGTGCTTACCCTGAAGATTTTGAAAAATCTTCTTTTTCCTGTGGGAGAGAAAGCCGCGGCCGGCGGATACAACCGGACCCGCCGCCGCAATCAGGTTTTCCTGCTGCCGCCGCCAAGACCTGATTATGAGAGAGACGAGCCTGCTGTCGTTATCCCGTTTAATAAATTTCAGTCGCAGGAAGAGTTGGAAGAGATTGAAGAACCCATAGGGGAGCCTGATGCTGACATCATGGCGCTTGACGGAGTCGAACGCGCCATTGAGGAAGCGGAAGCTGCTGCGGCGGCACACAGCGAACAGATTCGCAAAAAGGCAGCCGTACATTCGGGGAAAACGTCTTCAAAAAAATATAAAATTCCGGTTGATATCCTTAATGAATATCCTGACGGAGAATACTGGATTATTGATCAGGCTACAAGGGATGCTGCGGTTGCCTTAAAGGAAACGCTCGAAGAATTCAGGATACAGGCCGAAGTTACGGGAATACGAAAAGGCCCCGTAATCACAATGTTCGAGATTCTTCCCGCGCCCGGTGTAAAACTTTCCCGCATTGTCGGCTTGCAGGACAATATCGCCCTGCGCCTGGCAGCGTCCTCGGTGCGGATTGTTGCCCCCATTCCCGGAAAACACGCGGTGGGTATCGAGGTTCCCAATGTCAGGCGAAACATTGTCTCCTTTAAGGAAATTATCGAAGGGGAACTGCGCGGCAGCGGCAAACGGCATGAAATTCCGGTTGTTATGGGAAAAGATATTTCAGGCGAAGCCCAGACCATCGATCTTGTGCAGATGCCCCATTTGCTTATCGCCGGCGCAACCGGATCCGGTAAATCTGTCTGTGTTAATTCAATGATCCTGTCGATCCTTTATCAGCTTAATCCGGCTGAGTGCCGCCTGATTTTAATCGATCCTAAAATAGTTGAGCTCAAACTATATAACGACATTCCCCATCTTTTAACGCCTGTAATTACCGAGCCCAAGAAGGCATTCCAGGCCCTGCAATACTGCATTTATGAAATGGAGAGGCGTTATTCATGTCTGGATTCAATGGGCGTACGCGACATTCGAAGTTACAACAAGCGTGTAAAAGAAAAAAATATAGCCCAGGAACATCTGCCGTACATAGTGATAATCATCGACGAATTTGCGGATTTAATGGCAACAACAGGCAAGGAACTTGAGTCCACTGTAGCCCGCCTTGCTGCCATGAGCCGTGCGGTTGGAATCCACCTTGTGCTGGCGACCCAGCGCCCGTCGATTGATGTTATTACGGGTCTTATCAAGGCAAATATTCCCAGCCGTATCGCCTTTATGGTCGCGAGTAAAATGGACAGCCGGATAATAATTGATATGGTTGGTGCAGAGAAACTGCTGGGTAAGGGCGATATGCTCTATGCCGGTGTTGTTGATCCCTTCCCAATCAGAATGCAGGGAGCTTTTGTTTCAGAGGAAGAAGTTGAGGCCGTTGTTGAACATGTTAAAACATACGGTAAACCTGAATATATAGATGATGAAATCTTTTATGAAGATGAAGCCGAAGAGCTTGGCCCTTCTCTTTTTTCTGACGGTGATGATCCCCTGTATGAAAAAGCCCTGGAGATTGTTCTTCAGCAGGGCAAGGCCAGCGCCAGTTACATTCAGCGCCGCTTGAAGATCGGGTACAACCGTTCTGCGCGGCTTGTGGAAGAAATGGAACACCGGGGGGTGGTCGGTCCGGCCCAGGGCAGCAAGCCAAGAGAAATCCTGCGCGCAGTATAAATATTGTGTATAATATTAACAGTGAGGCTTTATGTCGATATTCGGTTATTCTGAACGCGGTATTTTTAACAGTATTGCGTATTATCTTGAGCAAAACCCCGGCTTGACAGGTGCTTTTCTGGAAAAACTCGGTATTCATACCGGTAAAAACTATACTAATTTTACATATCTTGTAGACCAGGCTTTTGGCAGTAATGGAAGCTGCGATCTTCTTATGACCGGAGAATCCGATGGTAAGACAACAGTGTTTTTCATTGATGGAAGCGTAAAAACGGAAGATGGAAGCTATTCAATAAAACAGCATTTTTTCCGGCTTAAAAACGAGCTTAATAAAAAAAAGGCTGGTAAAGAAATTGTTTCCGGTAATATTTTCGGCCGTTTGCATTTAATGAATGAACTGCAGAACAATGTTAACCTTGGGAATGATATATCCGGCAATAAATCAATAAAAAAATCATGCCAATTGATAAAAGGCTCACAAGAATATTATTTTATCGCTGTATTGCCCCAAAAAATTTCAAACAATGAGTTCAGGGATTATTTTGCTGCGTTGGGCAATGTAAAACCGGCGTATCATGAAATGTATAAATCCCAAAATGAAAATATTTTCTGCTGTTACTGGGGCGATCTGTATCAGTTTTTCACGGGAAACAATGCTGCGCCGGTTGTTAATACTTTTGATTATAATGAAGATATGTTATACGAAGAGCAGGCTGCTGCAAAAACAGGGGAAGCTGTTGCCGAACCATGGTATGGCGCGCAAATTTACCTTAAGTCAAAGGCGGGCAGAAAAATCTATCACATGACATGTTCACGAGACGGCAGTTTCCTGATACGCGGCCCGCTGGACAGGGGCTGGGCAATAGTGGAGCAGGCAAACAGGGATTGTGAAATGTACCAGGAAATTTTTACCCGCTACAGATTCGCCGCAATAGCCGGCGAGCTTAACATGAGCTTCCCGAAATTCTTCAGCGATTACCTTGCGATTAAGAGATATCTATCCGGCGTTAAATAGAGGGGCTTACAAAGTCCCTATGGCGTAAAGCGGGTATACTTTTATTTTGTCATACACAGAAAAATTTTCCAGCGAGGTGCGTATGCCGTATTCCAACTTTTTTTCTGTAAGAAAAGTATACATACTTTGCATTTTTCCGGAGCTTCCCGACTTTACCTCGATTGGGATAATATTAGAGCTTCTTTGGACAATATAGTCTATCTCTGCATTACTTTGGGGTTTTTCTCTTGACCAAAAATAAAGGCTTGCCCGGGAATAACAGGATGACGATTTTAATAATTCCAGCCCGGCAAACTGCTCGGCTATGGCGCCTTTGTTAACAAATGATATATTGTCGCCAAGTAAAATATCTGATAATTCCAGACCCTGTAAACGCTGAAAGATTCCTGTGTCCAGTAAAATAAACTTTTGTTTCTTTGAATTGATTTCTCCTCCAAGCGGCAAGGCGTTTGATGCTGAATGAATAACCGGTATCACAAGTCCGGCTTTTTGCAGTAATTCTATGCTTTCCTTAACCTGTTTGTTATTCAGTGGTTCTACTTTTGAATAATTAAACCTGGTTCCGCTTTGGCTTACTACTGCATCAAATGCGTTTGAAATTCTTAAATCGGGAACTCGTTTTTTATACTTCGAAAAATCTGTCTTAAATGTATTTACTAAATCATCAAGTATTATTTGGGAATCGTATAGTTGCCTGTTTTCAGCATAATCTGCTACAACGGCGGGCATTCCCCCTGTTATCAGAAATTTTCTTAAGAATTCCAGGCATTTTAAGTGAAACGGTTCAAACAAAGGTTTTTCGGGTGAAGCTTCCCTTACCTTGTCCCAAAGAGCGCTTTCTCCGCATGCATACAGATACTCCATATATGAAAGCGGGTAAATAAAAACAGATCGAATTCTACCCACTCCAAAAGAAGGCAATGTTTCCAATGCTAACTCTAAAAGCGAGCCGGCCGCTACTAAGTGTAGTTCAGGATAATCTTCATAAAAAAACCTTAGAGAACTTATGGCATTCGGGCAGCTTTGAATTTCATCGAAAAAAACGAGTGTCTTCCCCGGAATTATTGGAACTTTTAGCAAAACAGACAAATTTTCGCAAATATTTTTTACGTTTAAATCACCATTAAACAAAGTATGAATTTTTATGTCTTTTTCAAAATTTACTTCTAAAAAATGATCAAAGTGCTTAGCCAAATTCCTTACAGAACTGGATTTACCAACCTGCCTCGCACCACGAAGCAGCAAAACTTTGCGATTTTTCTCATTTTTCCATGTTAAAAAAACATCGTCTATATTGCGTTTCATATACCTATAAGCCATAGATGCCCTCTTTTAACCAGTATAAATCAATATTATGGCTAAAACAAGTATAAATTAAAAAATATAAGGGCAAACTTAAACTGATTTTGCTTAAATATAAAGGCAAAAATAACCAAATAATGAAAAAATATAAGGGCAAGATGATATTATTACGCCCAAAGTTCGGGAATCCTGGCCTCTACCCTTCGAATGGCGATACCCTTTTCGCATGGGTTAAAGCATGCTTTTTGCATAGCTTATACTATACTTTTCGCATAAGTTCTACTATGCATTTCGCATGGCTTATACTATACTTTTCGCAGGGACTATAGTATGCTTTTCGCAGAGGCGAAAAAGGAGCTTTTATGGCAAAAGAATTAAAACGATGGCAGGTAGAGGGTGTTGGAGGGGCTCTGAAGCTACGCCGTGTTGTAGTGATTTCCGGCGCAAGGCAGGCAGGCAAAACAGAGAGATAGATTTTATTGTAGAAAACGACGACGGTTCTCTGCTTGGCGTTGAAGTAAAGGCCGGGCACAGCGTTTCCAAAAGTGATCTTAGGCCGCAGGAATGGTTTGCAGAAAACATCTTAAAAACTAAAAAACCCTATACCGGAATTATTTTATATTCCGGCGACAGAACGATTCGGTTCGCAGAAAACCTCCTTGCTGTCCCGACAGCGGCCTTATGGCTTGAGTGAATGCTGCTTTCGCTTAAGTAGTTTTCTGCTGTTCATAAGTTTATGGATAACTCTATTTTCTGTTGTAAACGTCCGTATTGCCCAAAAAAACAATTGTAAGCGTATCGCCGGATATTGAATAAGTCCCTTGGAAAGTAGTAAAGTAATCCCCCACAAACAAAAGAAGAAAGGGATCAATTTCAGGTACTGTGTACCATTTTTCTATGTCATATCCAGATCCAAGCTTCCCCCCTCCCATAGAGGTGATCGTTAAATTGAGTGTTTGACCACTGGCGCTATAAATCCCTTTGGTATCCTTCTTGCCGTCCATTATCGATTCATAATTACCATCAATATCAAATGTCAAAATCTCATCAACAGTAACCCCAATCCATGTTCCAATAAGGCTGCTGCCCCCTCCGCCGTCCTGTGTTCCCGCTTTTTTCGCTGTTGTAAACGCAGCCATTGCCGCATTAAGCGCAGTTACCGCATTATCAATCTGTTCCTGTGTTGTTGCCGCAGACCTTACAGTTTCAGCTTCTGTAATGGCGGCATTCAGAGTGTCCAAGGCGGCCTGTGTTACCCACTGTATTAAAGGGCTGAACTCGCTGCCATCTCCAGCGCCGCTGACTTCCACTCCGGCTTTTGCAGCCTTGGCGTTAGCTATAGCGGTATCAAGCGCTGTGTAGATAAGTGGGGACTCTTTGCCGACAGGTAAGGTTATACTGCTTTTATTGGAATTTAACTGATACGTGGTATCTCCATAAGATTCTACAGAAGTACCTCCATCAGTAACATACCAGCCATATTGTACTAGAGAGCCATTTTCTCCGGAAGGCGTAAAACTTATGGTTGCAGATTCCGAAATGGCTAAATCGTCCATAAGCGTAAAAGTTAATGCCTTATTGCTCGATTTTACCATGTCAAAATGGGTATAGCGCAAGATACTTTCATATTCAGAAGAGTCAATACATCTTCCGGTAAATCTTAGACTAAGTGCCAGATCATCGTCTTCTAAGTCGCTGTCCCAATTAGCTCCCTGTAAAGTGATGACAAAGCTAGTTTCGTCAACCGTATCAAGGCTGAATATTACTGTTTTACTTTTGCCTCCGCCCGAGCCGGTATCGCAGGCTGTTATGGTAAATCCGATCATCGCAGCAAGGGCGATGCTTACGATAAGTTTTACAAGGTTCTTCATCAATTTCTCCTTTCTTTACGGCACATACGGCGGCTCGATTACCGCCGGCGGTGATGTAACAGAAATACTGCCGGTTCCGGCATTGACAACTGATCTGCCACCCGTCCCCGTTGCCCTTATCGTGCCGTCTGTGATTGTTATCGAGCCTGTCATATTGTTTTGAATCGCAATGCCGTCGTCTCCTGCCGCTTCAATCGTGCCGCCCGTGATCGTTACTGCTCCGTTGCCTTGATTAAGAACTGCCCTGTTGTTACCCCCCGTTGCCCTAATCGTGCCGTCTGTGATTGTTGTCGTGCATTCGTCAGCATTTGAAACCGCTGTGCTCGCATATCCCGTAACTTCAATAGTGCCGCCTGTTATGGTTAACGCTCCTCCGATGTTTGGAACCGCTGTACTCCAGTCTCCTGTTGCTCTAATCGTGCCGCCTGATATGTTTAACGTTCCCAAGGAAACTACCGCCCAGCTATTACCTGCTGTTGTTAAAAGCGTGCCGCCGGATATTGTAACCGTGCCGGTGCTTTGATCGAGAACTGCCCTGCCATTATCCCCCGTTGCTCTTATTATACCGCCTGATATAGTTACAGGACCGGTGGAAAAATTGTAAATTGCAGCCTGGTTCCCAGATGACTCGACCGTGCCGCCTGTTATGGTTACGGCGCCGTTTACATTGTTCCAAATTGTCCGGTAGCTTGAAGAAACCGTGCCCCCCGAGATGATTACCGAACCGGTAGAAGAATTTTGAATCGCACTCTGTCCACTAGTGTGCTCAATATCTGCTGTGCTGATTATGGATGCTCCGTTTTCAAGATGAATCGTAGTGAAGGGCCAGGGGGTTTTGGAAGTGATTTTGCCGGAAAGCATTATCTTCCCCCAGGCGGTTCCTCCTGTTCCGCCGTTAAAATTTACATATTCTGTACCTACATCCAATACGCTTGTATTATCGCCGAACTGTATGGCGCAGTCCTTGCCTGCGGCGTCGCCTCTTATTGAGTTAATGACGGTTTGGATAGGACTGTTTGCCGTTCCTATGGTCTGGGCATTTTTGACAGCGGTGAACGATGTACCGCTTCCGGTTATTATGTAAGGATCAAGGTTGAGTTCTTCAAGCGCCCCATACGCGGTATTCAGTTCCGCAAGGGCGGTGTTTACCTGCGCCTGTGTCGCATTCGTATTATCAAGCACATTTTTGGCAGCGGTCAGTTTTGCCTGGAACGCCGTCCATGTCGCATCAGTGTAGCTGCCTTGAGTGGTGTCTTTTAGCTCGTTGTACCTGTTTTGAAGCGCAGTTTTGTCAACGATACCAGGTCCACTTCCGCCCTGTGTTCCCGCTTTTTTCGCTGTTGTAAACGCGGTCATTGCCGCATTAAGTGCGGAATAGGCTTCGCCAATGTTGCTGCCGCTGTTAACAGCGGTTTCCGCTGCCGTTATGGCATTGTTTAGTGCGGCCATTTCCGCCTGTGTTACCCAAAAATTCTCTGGGGCTACATCGCTGCCGTCTGTGCTGACAACTGCGCTGCCTTTAAGAGTTTCGGCCTGGACAATAAGCGCCTGCAGATCGCTTGTGTCCGCTGGTTTTGTGCCGTCTTGCGGGATAAATGCTGCTATCGCCGCATTAAGCGCAGTTACTGCGTTATCAACCTGTTCCTGTGTTGTTGCCGCGGACCTTACAGTTTCAGCTTCTGTTATTGCGGCATTCAGGGCGTCCAGGGCAGCCTGTGTAACCCACTTTTGCGCGGGGGCAAATTCGCTGCCGGTTCCGCTGACGCTGACTTCCACTGCGGCTTTTGCGGCATTGGCGTTGGCAATAGCGGTATCAAGCGCTGTGTACACAAGCTGCGTCTCATTGCCGCCGCCGGAGCCGGTATCACAGGCTGTTATAGTGAATCCGATCATCGCTGCAAGGGCGATGCTTCCGGCAAGTTTTGCAAGGTTCTTCATAAATGACTCCTTTTACCCTTCCATGTTAAACCACAATTAAATGCCGCATATCCGTGTAAAACTCACAATTTTTAATAATATTCCATTACTAATGAAATAATTATTCCATTACTACTGGAATATTATTGATATATGGTATATAATCAAACCATGAGATTATCAGAAATAAAGGAAATTGGCGCCAGTCAAAAAATTGCGCTTGAAAAACTGGAAATGGGGATGGAACGCCTGCTTTTACCGTTATTACCCCGCATAAAAAGCCATGCCCTGGTTGTAAGTGGGATCAGGCGCTGCGGAAAAAGTACATTATTGCGGCAATTTGTCAAAAAGCAGAAAAAACAGTATTTTTACCTTAATTTTGACGATGTCCGCCTTGCACCTTTTTCATCCGTGGATTACGGGTTATTGGACAATGTAATTGCCGGTTCCGGTGCAAAATTGATCTTTTTTGACGAAATACAGTCGGCGGACCAATGGGAACTCTACGTCAGGCAAAAACTTGATGAGGGTTTTCAGCTTGCCATTACAGGTTCAAATGCCTCCCTGTTAAGCCGGGAATTGGGAACCCGTCTGACAGGCCGGCATCTAGTCAAAGAATTGTTCCCTTTTTCATACAAAGAATTTCTAACCTTTTTTAAGTTAAAAGCGGGCCCGCAATCCCTCTCTGATTATCTGGACAAGGGAGGGTTTCCCGAATACCTGAAAACGGGCAATGATGACATTCTTATACAATTGCAGTCAGATATTTTGCTGCGCGATATAGCTGTAAGATACGGGATTCGAGACACTTCATCTTTACGGCGCTTGTTCGTATATCTGGTTTCCAATCCTGCACAAATGTTTTCACCCAGCAAGTTAACAACTATTGCCGGTGTTAAATCTCCCACTACGGTACTTGAATATATTTCGTATTTGGAAAGTACGTATCTTATTCAGCTTTTGCCATGCTTTGCATGGTCGTTAAAAACTCAAAGCCTTAGCCCCAAAAAAGCGTATATTTTAGATACCGGCCTGATTAAGACCGGCTCTGTTTCATTCAGCGGTAACCTGGGCGCTTTGCTGGAAAATTTTGTTTTTAACACCCTGCGTTTAAAAACAAAAGACCTTTTTTATTTTTCCGGTAAGAAAGGCGGCGAGTGCGATTTTATTGTTTCCCCGCACGATAAGCCGTCATGTATTCAGGTATGCTGGGAATTAACAGCGGAAAACCAGGACAGGGAAATTAACGGCGCCATTGCTGCCATGGACTTTTTTAACCTTGGCATAGGAAAAATTATTACATTTAACACCGAAGATATAATTCAAACTGCAGGAAAGAAGATCGAGGTTGTTCCGGCATGGAAGTTTGGTATAATTTAAGCAAAAGCCGTGGTGTATAAAACGAGATATCCCTGCGACAGTTTAAAGTTTTTGTACTTCTTCGCGGCTGGAAAAGCCGGTTTTAAAATAAATTTTGCTTACATAGTTTTCTACTGTCCTGTGGCTAATACACAGCGCACCGGCAATTTGCTTATTTGTTTTATTTTGTTTAAGCAGATTGATCACATCGATTTCCCGTTTTGAGAACTTAGCGTAAATGCGGAAATTCTCGTTTAATTTGATATTTAGCTCGTTTGAAATGTACACTTTACCGTCAAGTATTGTATCTATTGCTTTTAGCAATTCCGCCTTTCCGCCTGTTTTTGATAAAAAGCCTGCGGCCCCCAGTTTCATGGCGGTCTGTATTTTAAATGAATCTCCAAGTGCGGAGCAAACCAGTACAGGCGGCTTTGGGACTTTTTTATCATGGCAATATTTTTCCAGCATGGGAAGAAAATCAAGCCCGTTTTCTTCGCCTAACAAGAGGTCAAGAATAATAAGTGATGGCAGCGTTTTGGATTTTTCGATAATGCTCATTGCCTGTACAAGCGATTCCGCCTGAACGCAGGATGTAAATATGCCCGTTGTCTCGATAATTGAGGCTATGCCGGCATTTAACAGCGGGTGATCATCAATCAGCATTATTTCCATTACTGTTCCTTTCCTGAGGGTGAATGAGAAGGAATTTCCAGGCAAACCAGGGAGCCTTCCCCCGGTTCAGTGATTATTTTAAGAACACCGCCGAGTATTGCAGCGCGTTCCTTCATGCTGATAATGCCTATGTGTGATTTTTCAATGCCGGATATAATCTGCCCGTTATTATCCAAAGGGGATATAAAACCTTTCCCATCATCACTAATACTGATAAAAACAGTTCCATTTTGCGCCAGACACATTGTAACGATGGCCTCTTTCGCATCGGAATGTTTTTCGATATTCGCAAGGGCTTCCTGAACAATGCGGAAAACCTGCAGCCTTTTTTCCATGGTAAGAAAATCCAGCTTGATGGTATCGTCTATATCAGAGCGGCAGTCAATCCCTGTTTTTTCGCATAGATCAAGGCAAAGCTGCCTTAGAGCATCAGGCAGTTCACTGAAGCGAAAATCGGGGGGTATCAGATCGCTGCATAAGCCCTGAGTCTTTCTGATCAAAGCCGCCATTATGGGCACTGTTTTGGCACTGAGTTTTTCCCTTTCACTTTTTTCTTCGGTATTACCCATTTTTTCCGTTTCCAGCAGCACGTAACGCATATCCTGAATAACAGTATCGTGTAATTCACGGCTTATTCTTGAGCGCTCCTCATCCTGGGCAAGCATGTAGGCATGGGAAAAAACCATTGTATCGGCTTCCCGTTTTAATGAATGGACAAGGGACTGATGCAAAAACCGGACAAGCATAGCGATAATCAGAATGAAGACAATTAGTGCAATAAGCAGTTTAAAATACGAAGAACCTATATGGCGCTGCGTATCCCCGTCAATAATGAGCAGGCCGATAAGAACTCCGGAAATTTCAGCGGATACTGCCTGGGCCTTTTCAATGTCCCCCGAAACGACGGAATCACGAAGAAGCAATGTCAAATCCGAAGCAACGCTTAGTTCCTGAATATCTGCGGGAAGCAAAGGACCGAAGCTGCGCACAGTATGCGGTGAAAAAGGAATGGCGCGGTATGTACGGTACAAATCAGATTTTTGAAATTCCTCCAGCGACAAATAAAAAACATCGATAGTGCCGGCTAATGCCTCGTCTAAAGTTACGGTATTATCTGCACCGGCCAGGTTTTCCGTAAAAAGCCGGTCAATTACAGTCCATTGGTTCACTATGTCCTGTATGCCGGGGCTCTTATCGCGGGCAGCACAGGATAAAAAGGGCAATAATAAAATAAATACCAGTAGTTTTCTCAATAATCGCTTTCCTTTGTGTTAGGTTTTGCAAATACATTGTATGCAAAAATACCTGTTTTTGATATACTGCACGTATGGCACTTGATCGGTCAAAAGTAATTAAACTTACTATCCTGTGCATTTTGGCTGCCCTGATGAATATTTTTACTACCATTATTTTCAGGGATTATCTTGGACTGCCGCTTTACATCGATACCGTATTTACCGCGGCGGTCGCTTTTGCGGCCGGTCTTATACCAGGTATTGCAGTTGCTGTTCTTGGCTGGTTTATTCCATGCCTTTACTATAATCATTTCAATTTTTATGTCTTTTGCAGTATAGCGGAAGTATTGCTGATATGCGCCCTTAAACCCGCCGCCCCGGAAATCTCCCGTTTTGATCCAAAAGAAAAAATCATTGCCTCTTACACCGGTCTTGCCGCAAAGCTCATATTACTGTATGTCGTCTGCGCTGTTTCAATCAGCGTTTTGGGCGGGATCATAAATTATGTGTCGGATGTTTTTCTTGAAATGCATTTACGCTACTACAGCGTAGAAGATACTTTTAAACTTGGCCTTATGATGAGCAATCTGCCGGCTCTCGCCGTGAATATTTTATCGCGGATTCAGGTGAACATTGTCGACCGCTTCATCGTAATTTTCGGCGGGTATTTTATTTCCCGGGGATTGATAAAAATCGCTCCCCGCAATGTTCGCTGAAGTATTCCAGCCAGCGCTGTTCGACGCCGGTGAGTGTCTGCTCCCGGTTTATAAGATTTTTCAGATAATTCCCCCATTTTAAGTTATCGCAGAAAAAGGCGAAAAAACGGCGGGCGCGTGAAATGTGAAATTCCGGCGGCTGGTGGCCGGCCAAAAGCTCCAAAAACCTTGAGCCTGTTTCTTCCAGGTTAACAGAGTATCCGTCAGCGCCGGCTCCTTCGATAATTTTCCTCGCAGCGGCAAAAATCCAGGGCTGCCTTACCGCCGCCCGGCCAGCCATAACAGCGTCGCACGGGCCGGCTGCCCGGCCGGCCAGATCGGCCGCACTGGCTATGTCCCCGTTTCCGGCTACCGGAATGCCCAGTTCCTGTTTCAGGGCGGCCACATATTCCCAGCGGGCACGGCGTTTGAATTTTTCAAAAACCGTCCTTGGGTGCAAAATAATCAGCTCTGTCCCCTCAGCCTCCAGCCGGCGGCAAAAAGCGGCCAAATAATCAAAATCGTCCTGAAAGCCAATGCGCAGTTTAACGCTTAATCTTCGCCGCACTGCCGGCCTTACTTTGGCAATAAGCTGCCCCGCCTTCTCCATGGAAGCCATCCAGGCTGCGCCCGCTCCGCTTTTTCGTATTAATGGGGCGCTGCAGCCCATGTTTATATCAATTCCGGCACATTCTAATCCGTCCAAAAAAGCCGCGGCACGGGTTATTTGGACGGCATCAGAGCCGACAAGCTGAAAAATAAGTTTTTCCGGGCACGGCCCCGGGTCGATATACCATTTTTCAAAGGGGCCGCCGGCAAATAGGGCGGCGGCGCTGATCATTTCGGTAAAATACTCGTCACATCCCCCAAAACCATGAATAAGTTCACGCAGCGCCCTGTGACTCAGCTCTGCCATTGGGGCAAGTTGTAAAAAAGCGTCCATTGTCTTCCATATAACCTGAAATAGCTTTTCAGCCTTGACTAGTTTTATACTATACCATATAGTTTAATAAATAGGAGCGTACCGCATGATAGCTAAGGGTGATATAACCACCATCAATGAAAAGACAGCCGAGGGAATAAAACCTGAAGGGATTCCGTACAGGGTTCTGATTATTGACGACTCCATGTTTATTGCAAAACAGCTTGGTCAGATTTTTACTTCTGAGGGTTTTGAGGTTGCGGATACTGCGGCGGACGGAGCCCAGGGTGTAGAGAAATATAAGGCGCAGCATCCGAAAATTGATCTTGTTACCCTGGACATAACCATGCCGGTAATGGACGGCGTTTCCGCACTGGAAAAAATTCTTGAATTTGACAAAAAGGCCAATATTATTATGGTCAGCGCCCTGGGAAAGGAAGATGTAGTCAAGAAATGCCTGTTAATGGGAGCAAAGAGCTACATTGTCAAGCCCCTCGACCGTAAAAAAGTGCTCGAAAGGGTAATTTCCGTTCTTAAACGGCAATAACTAACCCCTTATTCAGCGTCATGAAAGCTCAGCTTATAAATGAAGGGGTGTATTGTATACACGCCGATATTCATACCTCGGATCTCTTCGAAGGAATTTGGCCGATCCCGAAAGGTGTCTCTCTGAATGCCTATATAGTCAGGGGTGATAAAACCGCTCTTGTCGATCTGGTGCGTGACTGGACAGGGGCCCCACAGCAGTTTGCGGACTGTCTTTCCTCCATCGGCCTGTCTTTTTCCGATATAGATTATCTGATTCTAAACCATCTGGAGCCGGATCATACTGGTTGGCTAAAAGAATTTATGGAGCAGAATTCAAAAGTTGAAATTATCGCCACACAAAAGGGCTGTAATCTCGCAAGGAGTTTTTACAAGGAAACGGCCGCAATGCGCGCGGTAAAAGACGGGGATACCCTGGATTTGGGCGGCAGAGTTTTAAGTTTCTTCGAAGCTCCAAACCTGCACTGGCCTGAAACAATGGTAACCTGGGATGCAGTGTCAGGAACCATGTTCACATGCGATGCTTTCGGTTCGTTCGGCGCGCTTGGGGATCGTGTTTTTGATGATGAGTTCGACAGCGCCGAACACGTTTTCTTTGAAGAAGAAACCCTGCGTTATTACGCCAATATCGTATCATCCTTTTCGTCTTTTGTGGAAAAGGCGGCACAGAAATTACGCGATCTGCCGATCAAGTGCATTGCTCCCAGCCACGGAATTGTATGGCGGCGGAATCCGGAAAAAATTATCGAACGTTACCTGCGATACGCTTCGTGGGCAAAGGGTCCGGCTGATAAGAGTGTTGCTGTTATATGGGGCTCCATGTACGGCAATACCGAAGCCGGTGTGAATGCGGTTATCCGCGGGATCGAGCGGGAAGGAGTACTGTATACCAAACGCAGGGTTCCCGATGACAACATCTCCTGGGTATTGATGGATGCTTACCGCAGTTCCGCCATGGTTCTTGCCATGCCTACTTATGAATACGCAATGTTCCCGCCCATGTCTTATGTTCTGGACATTTTCCGGCGCAAACATATTTTCGGAAAAAAGGTTCTGCGAATCGGATCTTCCGGCTGGGTCGGCGGTGCGAAAAAAGACTACGAAGCGGCGATTGAAAACTTAAAATGGGAAAACATGGAATCTTTTGAATGGTTTGGTTATCCTTCAACAGAAGATTTGAAAACCATGGAGGAAAAGGGCGCCGAACTTGCCCGCAGTATAAAATAATAAGAGAGCACGCCATGAAAAAATCTGCAAAACCTGTCTGTCTGTTTAACGGAACCGTTCTTACCGGCTTTGCGTCCATGGAAGACTGCGCCGTACTGGTGGAAGACGGTCTTGTTTCCGATGTCTTTTCAAAAAAACGCATGGATAACAGACGTTTTGAATCCAATGTCCGTTTTATTGATGTAAACGGGGCGTACATTGCCCCCGGCTTCATCGATACACATATCCATGGTATCGGCGGTTATGGTACCGAGGATGCCGGCATCAGCGAGCCTGTGGGGCGGGATTCGGTAATTTACATGTCTGCTCTGCTTGCCGAACGGGGAGTAACGGCTTTTAATCCGACACTGTATCCCTCGGAGCCGGATCACATGCTTAAGGCAGTCAGGGAAATTGCATCCGCAGCAGGAATGGAAGAGGGCGCGCGGATTATGGGACTGCATCTTGAGGGCCCCTTTATTTCGCCGCGCCGGCTTGGGGTGCAAAAAGCGGATACCGTTCAGCCGGTGGACATTCATTACATGGAAAAACTCTGGGAAGCATCGTCGGGGCGCATTGTAAACATGACTGTCGCCCCCGAATTAAAGGGAATGAGGGAACTTGCGCTGTTTTGCATTAAAAAAGGGATTGTTTTGCAGGCCGGCCATACAGACGCGGAATACGAAAATATGGTCGAAGGGATGCAGGCGGGCATTCTGCATTCCACTCATCTTTTTAACGCCATGCGCAGGCTGGATCACCGTAACCCGAACGCGGTTGGGGCAATACTTATACACCCAGAGATGTCCTGCGAAATTATTGCCGATAATTTCCATGTACACCCGGATTTATTCAAGCTGCTTCTGCGGGACAAGCCCATAGATAAAATAGTGCTGGTAACGGACGGGCTAAAACCGACGGATCAAAAGGAATGCCTGCTTAAGGCAAACCATGAAGAAGTTTATTTTAGCGAGGGAGCTTTCCGCAGAAAAGCCGATAATGTAATAGCCGGTTCCGGGCTTACGATGATGCGCGGAATAAAAAACCTTGTTTCCGGCGGTTTCTCGCTGGAAGATGCCGTAAAAACAGCCTCTTCCAATCCGGCGCAAGTTATGCGCTACAACAGCCAGGGCGCCATTATCCCCGGCCGTTTTGCCGATATTACTGTTTTTGATAAAAATTTTGAAATAATACTGACCGTGATTGGCGGTCATATTACATACGAAAAGTAAAAGGAGTAAAGATGCGTCTTGTAATTCATCAAAGTTATGAAAAAGCCAGTTGTTGGGCTGCCGGTTATATTGCCGGCAGGATTAGTTCGCATAACAGCGGCAAGCCCTTTGTCCTGGGCCTTCCGACAGGATCGAGCCCTCTTGGGATATACAGGGAGTTCATTAAAATGAACCGTGAAAAAAAACTTTCTTTTTCACAGGTGCGTACTTTTAACATGGACGAGTATGTTGGTCTGCCGGCCGAGCATCCGCAGAGTTATCATTATTTTATGATGGATAATCTGTTTAACCATGTTGATATCGATCGCAAACATGTACATATTCTGAACGGCATGGCAAAAGACCTTGTGGAAGAATGCCGCCTTTACGAAGAAGCCATCGCCGCCGAGGGAGGCATCGAGCTTTTTCTGGGCGGCATGGGCAGCGACGGCCATATCGCCTTTAACGAGCCGGGCTCCTCCCTTGCCTCCCGGACAAGGATTAAAACCCTTAACGAAGAGACATTAGCGGCTAACGCCCGCTTCTTCGAAGGCGATCCGTCGAAAGTGCCGGCTACCGCCCTTACCGTGGGGGTGGGAACCGTAATGGATGCCAGGGAAGTTGTAATCATCGTTAATGGAAAAAACAAGGCAAGGGCTCTTAAGGCTGTTGTGGAAGAAGGGGTTAACCACATGTGGACTCTTTCATGCCTGCAAATGCATCCCAGGGCGATGATTGTCTGCGATGAAGACGCCGCCGAAGAGTTGCAGGTAAAAACTTACAGGTACTTCAAAAATATTGAGAAAGCTAATATTTAATTATTTACTTTGCGCCCTGTTTTTTGTGCCCCCGTTTTGCGCGGCTCAGACGGATCATCTAACGGCTTTTTCCGACCCGTCGAGGCTTTGGGGGAACGGTATTGAGCGGGTTATTGAAGAAGCCTATAGATTATTTTTTAAGACCAGGATCATCGACGGCAGGGTGTTCAATATAAGAATGCCCTTTGCCGAGAACCACGAAAGAGACATATTTACCGATACAAGCTGGGAGTTTCTGGGAAGCGGCAAGGGCAGCCCCCAAATGCTTTGGCCCGTAATAGAAGACCTGATAGATTCCGCTTCTTTCAGGGAATATCTGGACGTTCTCTCGTCGGGAAGAGAGCAGGTGATCATTTTTGATCTTCCCGCCCAAAGCTGGAGCAGCACCACGGATCTTTTTGACATAGCCCGTATGAAAGCCGGTTCCTACCGGGGCCTTCCGCACAAACCCTATGTGCTTGTTAACGGCAGGGGTATTCAGGAAAGCGATCTTTACAATTATTTGTACTGTGTCGGGCATGTCGGGGTGGATTGTTCAGGCTTTGTCTGGCATATTCTTTCGTACATAGGCAGGCATGGCGGCATTGATCTGGGCGGGGTGTTAAGCCGGGCGCTGGGAGTTCCCAGAGGAGCCGACGCTTCCTATTATGCCGGTACATCTTTTTTTAATTCAAGAAGTTCGCATATTATTCCTGTTGATGACAAAATCAGTAATCTTCGCCCGGCCGATATCATCCTTTTCAGGGGCAGGGACGGCGAAATGGCCCATGCCGCAATTATTCAATCAATAAACTACTCGATTGGAATCATTCGTTATCTGCAAAGCACCGATGAAGCGCCCCTGCTTGAACGCGGCGCCCATGAATCATTTATCTATTTTAACCCTGCCAATACCGGCGTTTCCCTAAGCGACCCCAGCCTTACATGGACGCAGAGGCGCTTCGCCCCGTTTCCGGGCGAAAAAGACAGCGCCTTTTCCGGCGACGGTGAACGATACCGGGCCTACAGCGAGCATGGCGGCGGCAGGGTAGTGCGCCTTAGGCCGCTGCTTTCTATAATAGACCGCTAGAAATTTACCGATAATAATAAATATAATAGACTCACAGATATTAATAAAAAGGAGTAAAAAAGAGGTATGAAGACAGTCCTCGTCGTGGATGACAGTATAATCATGAGGGATATTGTAAAGAATATCCTGATGGAATTGAAAATTCAATGTCAATTTTTGGAAGCATCGAACGGGAAGAAGGCATTGCAGCTTCTGGAAACCAACAAGATAAATATAGTCTTTTTGGACTGGAATATGCCCGAAATGGACGGCCTGGAATTCCTGAAAAAAGTCAGGGCCATGCCCGACTATGAGCAGCTGCCCATCGTTATGGTAACTTCCGAAGCGGCCAAGTATGACATGGTCGAGGCCCTGCACTGCGGAGCCACCGATTACATTGTAAAGCCTTTGGAGAGCAAGGTCTTTTTGGAAAAGCTTTCCGAGATTGCATTTTAGGAGTTGGATATGGAACAATTCATTCAGCCATTTATTAAGATAGTAGAGAATGTTTTTCGCGTTGTATGTAAAACGGACGTTACGTCGGGCAGGGTATTCTTCGTTTCCAAGGACGAATACGAGTCCAACTGGGATATTTCCGGCATAATCGGGCTTTCCGGGCAGGTTATCGGAGCGGTAGCAATTTCACTTAAGGACAAGACCGCCTGTCAGGTTACCAAGATTCTGACCGGCAAGGATCATGATCATATTGATACGCTTGTCTCGGATACCATAGGTGAAATTATAAATATAATTGTCGGGAACGTAAAAAAAGATTTTGAGGAAGAACTTAGAATAAAAATTTCGCTCCCTACAATTATTAAAGGGAAAGCCCATTCAATAGTCTGGCCAAACGAAAAAACCAGAATTATCTGCATACCTTTCACGATTTTTTCAGATCATGAAATGTGCCTTTCTGTGGCGGTGGATCCGACAAAATAAAAATAAAAATAATAAGGAAAAAACATGAAACTGGCCTGGAAACTTTCAATCCCGCAAATCAGCATCGTTGTAGTTCTTGGCCTGGTTGCGTTCATTACGATAAATTCATCGTTTATGGGTATGCGCAATCAGTACGTCAGGGATATCGTTGAAAACCGATTTCAGCTCATTACCAGTGGAATTGAAGCCAGTGCGCAAAAATCCGTTAGTGAAGCTTCCGTGTTTGTAAGATTGCCGGTTGTGATGCAGGCTTATGAAATGGCGGGCAGGGGCAATATTTTTGATATCTATTCGCCGCAGGCCCAGGAAGCCCGTGAATTTTTGCGAAGGGAACTCGCCCCCATGCTGGACAGCCATTACAATGCGACGGGAAGCCGGCTCCAGCTGCACTTTCACCTTTCAAATTCGCACAGCCTTGTCCGCTTGTGGCGCGACAGACAGACTATAGTTGACGGAGTATGGGTTGATATTTCCGAGGATCTTCGCCCTGTACGGCAGACAGTCGTAGACGTAAACACAAGCGGCGAAGTAGCAAGGGGCATAGAACCGGGCAGCGGCGGTTTTTCCATCCGGGGGGTAATTCCCGTAATTGCGCCTAACGGCAGGCAGATTGGGTCTGCTGAAGTCCTTCAGGAATTCGAGCCGGTTATTGAGAATGTAATCGAAGAGGGACGTGTTTTTATTTCCCTTTATGCTAACAGCGAACTGCGGGAAATCTCGGTAGAATTGCAGGATCAGGAAAGATATCCGCCCAAGGGCGATTTTATGCGCGTTGTCGAGGCAAGGGACGGCGCTGTTGAAGATTTAATAACCCCGGAACTTCTTTCCAGGGGAAAAGAAGGCATCTACTTTGAGGATCACCCTGCCATGACCCTGGCGACTTACCCGCTTGCCGATTATCGCGGAAACCAGGTTGGGGTAATAGTCTGCGCGATTGACACTGTCTCTATAACCGCACTTGCAAATGCGGCTTCTGTTATTCTGGCAATCATGCTGGCAGGTATGGCCATTGGCCCCACATTTGCGCTTTTAATACTGCTGCGAAGGCTTGTTACAAGTCCGCTGAACATGGTCACAAAAACAATCCATGAAATAGCCGATAACACGGCTGACCTTAGCAAGCAGCTTCCCAGCCATCAAAAAGATGAAATCGGAGAATTATCAAGGTGGTTTAATAAACTTACAGCCGAACTTTACGCAGAAATCTCCCAGGAAAGAGACATAATCGAGACCATGAAGGATAATATCAAACAGGGTATTTTCCTTATGGATAAGGATATGAAAATTCTTCCCCAATACTCCAAACCCCTGATAGCCATTCTTTCATTTTATGAAACGGAACTGGCAGGGAAAAATTTTCTCGATATTCTTGCCTCATCCCTGGACACAAAGCAGCGCAAGATCATGCAGGGTTACTTTTCGATGATGTTCTCCAAATCCAAAAGCTCCAAGGTTCTTGAAGCAGCCAATCCCATTTCTGAATTTGAGTACAAGATCGACAACAAAACCAAAATTCTCAGTACAAGGTTTCAGCTTATTGAGCAGTCAAAAGGAGAACCTGTTGTAATAGGATTAATCCAGGACATAACAAGGGAAAAAGAATACGATTTGGAGATAAAGGCGCAGAAGGAAGCCAAGGAAAGGGATATGAATGATATGTTCGAAGTCATTCAGATCGACCCGATAGTGTTCCAGGATTTTATCGAGGATACCGAAGCCAATTTTAATTATTTGAATACGATTCTAAAAGACAAAAGCCAAACTGAAAGGCATGTGGTTACAAAGTTTTTTCATGTTGTACATTCTACAAAGTCCAATGCCCAAATCCTTGGCCTTGATAATTTTGCCGGTAAACTTCATGCGCTGGAAAATGATGTAAAGGCGGTATCCAACAGGGAAGATGTCGGCTCAGATGAAATTTTATCACTGGCAATAAAGCTGGAAACCATAATGCAGGAAAAAGATTCCTATATAAAAATATTCAAAAAGATTGAAGCATATAGGGCCGCCAACAAGCTGGATTCTGTCCTTCTTCACGGGATGAACAGGGCGGTAGAAAAACTTGCCGAAGAAACCAATAAAAAGGTTGAACTTAAAAAAGAGCATTTGGATTTGGGTATCATTGGCTCCAAACTCAGAAAGCCGATAAAAGATATTTTATTCCAGTGTGTAAGGAATTCAATTTACCACGGTATTGAGACTGTGGAGGAAAGGACAGAAAGGAATAAAAGGCCAAGCGGCCTGCTGACGTTCAGCGTCAGGAATGTCAACGGCAATGCAGAGATAGTATTTTCCGATGACGGCCACGGATTGGACTGGGATAAAATTAAAGCCAGGTATCTTGAACTTCACCCCGGCGCCCAGGATACAAGCAAGAAGGCGCTTCTTGCATCAATTTTTACCCCTGAGTTTTCTACTTCCGATGAAATCAGCATGGTTGCTGGACGCGGAGTGGGGCTTTCACTGGTCAGAGATATCGTAAAAGAAAACGGCGGGGCTATCAGCGTAAACTCTTCCGATCATGGCCTTTCCCTGAAATTTACATTCCCTCTGCCGTAAAAGGGATAGGAGTTGTTATGGCTGAAAATAATAAAGATAGTTCCATTAACCAGGACAGTAAACAACAGGATGAATCCGGTGTAATGAACAGACGGATTATGGTTCTGGGCTTATCACTAACCCTTATAATTGCAGTTGTTTTTACGATAGTTTCACTTGTAAACTTATCCAGAACAACCGAGCAGAACATAAGGACAACTGCAGAATTAACCATGCACAGGCTTACTTTGAGTATTAAAGATACTTTTACTCCGGCCATTGATTTGTTAAATTCTGCTGCCGTTATTATTTCGCTCATTGATGATTTCGATGAGCTGCACAGAATCACACACGAAATGGCAAAAACAGTAGAAAATGTTCATGAAATTTTTTATGGTACCATAGAATCCCGTTTTGCCGGAGGGCAGTTCCTGGCCTCCACCTATTTTGATTATTACGGATCGAATCCTGAATGGGACCAATGGATAAGACCGTGGTTTATTGCCGGCATTGAAAACCCCGGCACCCTCCAGATTATTAACCCTTATGTGGATACCCAAACATGGAGGACGGCTGTTGCAATGTCCCGGACCATACACGCCCTTGACGGGCGGATTAAAGGTGTCGGCGGAACCAACATATTTCTGGATGATCTTATCGAAATCGTCAGTAATCAAAGGGTAACCAGCGACGGTAAAACTTTTATAGTAAATGATGAGGGGTTGTACCTTATACACGAGGATATTTCTTTAGTATTAAACGAAAACTTTTTTGAAGTCGAAGGGAAAGAACTGGACAGGGACTTTTTATCAGGCCTGCAGGTCAGGATTATCGGAAGGAATTATTGGGCTGCAATCCCTGTTTCGGACACCAACTGGTATGTAGTTTCAATGGGTTCTACTGCGGAGCTGGATAGTGTTTTTACCAGAGTTTTAATGATAACTATTATTTCAAGTGCTGCAATGGCGTTTATTGCGATTTTTATATCCCAGCGTATGTTAAGGCAAATCAGTACACTCAAGGAAAGAACAGAAGCCAAACTCTATGCTGAAATCACACGGGAAAGAGATATCATTCAGACCATGCAGGATAATATCCATCAGGGAGTCTTCCTTATGGATCAGGAATATAAAATTCTTCCCGAGTATTCCAAACCCCTGGTTACCATCCTTTCTTATTATGGTGAAGAATTGGCGGGGAAGAATTTCCTCGATATTCTTGCTTCATCTTTGGACACCAGGCAGCTTCAGACCATGAAGGCTTATTATTCGATGATATTTGCGAAATCCAAGAGCGTTAAAGTTCTTGAAGCGGCAAATCCCATTTCCGAATTTGAGTATAAAATTGATGACAGGACAAAAATCCTCAGCTCAAGATTTGGCCTTATAGAAAAAGCCGATTCCGAACCATTAATCATTGGTATGCTGCAGGACGTTACCAGGGAAAAAGAGTTTGACACGGAACTAAAGGCGCAGAAGGAAGCCAAAGAAAGGGAAATGAATGATATGTTCGAAGTCATTCAGCTCGACCCTGTTGTGTTCCAGGATTTTATTGAAGATACCGAAGCTAACTTTAATTATTTGAATACCATTCTAAAAGATAAAAATCAGACAGAAAAACAGGTAGTTACAAAATTTTATCAGATTATCCATGCCACAAAGGCCAATGCCCAAATTTTGGGGTTTGACAGCTATGCTAAAAAACTTCACGCCTTTGAAGATGACATCAAGACAGTATCCGCCGGCGCAGAGATCGGCAAGGATGAAGTTTTGGCTCTGACGGTAAGGCTGGAATCCATTATGCAGGAGAAAGATACCTACATAAAAATGTTCAAAAAGATAGACACATTCAGAGCTACCAACAGGCTGGATTCCATTCTTCATCATGGTCTTAACAGGGCTGTTGAAAAACTTGCGAAAGAAACAAAAAAGAAGGTTGAGCTTAAAAAAGAGCAATTGGACCTGGATATTCTTGGCTCCAAACTCAGAAAACCCATCAAGGATATTTTATTCCAGTGCGTAAGAAATTCAATTTACCACGGCATTGAGACTGTAGATGAAAGAATTAAATTGAATAAAAGGCCGGGCGGTCTGCTGACTTTCGGTATTAGAAATGTAAACGGCAAGGCGGAAATCTCCTTCTCCGATGACGGCCATGGGCTGGACTGGGATAAAATAAAAGCCAGACATCTCGAACTTCATCCCGATGCCCAGGACACAAGCAAGAAGGTGCTTCTTGCGTCAATTTTTTCTCCCGAATTTTCAACTTCAGATGAAGTAAGCATGGCCGCTGGCCGGGGAGTGGGGCTTTCACTGGTCAGAGATATCGTAAAGGAAAACGGCGGGGCCATCAGCGTAAATTCATCCGACCATGGCCTTTCCCTGAAGTTTACATTCCCATTGCCCAAAAATTAAAATAGTTGCATTATAGTGGGGGGGGAATTATGCATTCGGTAATTGAGAATTTAAAAACACGCGGGTTTTTTCAGCAGTGTACTGATGTCGAGGGTCTTTCAAAACTGATGGACGAAGGTCCGGTAACATTTTACATAGGCTGTGACCCGACAGGGCCGTCTTTGCACATAGGCCACATGGTTCCGTTTTTCGCGTACCGGCATCTTCGCGAGGCCGGACACAAGGGCATCGCGCTAATCGGCGAGGGTACTGCCAGGATTGGCGACCCGTCCGGTAAAACCGAAATGCGCAAAATGTTAAATTATGAAACACTGGATGCCAATGGCAAGTCCATAGCCGCTCAGCTTGACAGGTTTATCGGTTTCGACGGAAAAAATGCCTGGACTGCCAACAACAAAGACTGGCTTGCCAGCCTTAATTATATTGATTTTCTGCGCGAGATAGGCAGCCACTTTTCCGTAAACCGTATGCTGACATTCGAAGCCTATAAAAAAAGACTGGAGACCGGTCTTTCATTTGTTGAATTCAATTATCAGCTTTTGCAAAGCTACGATTTTCTTGAATTGTACCGCCGTTACGGGAACCGTCTGCAAATCGGCGGGGACGATCAGTGGGGGAATATTGTCGCCGGCGTTGACCTGATCCGCCGCATCGAAGGCGCCGAAGTTTTTGGAATGACCTTTCCGCTTGTAACCACTTCGTCCGGTGAAAAAATGGGTAAAACTGAAAAGGGCGCACTTTTTCTCGATCCGGCAATGACGAGCCAGTATGATTTTTTTCAGTATTGGCGTAACATTCAGGATTCAGATATTCTGCGCTTTTTATTGATGTTTACTTTTTTGTCCGCAGAAGAATGCCGTGCGTTATGCGCCGCCGGCAAAAATCCCAATGAAGCCAAGGAGCGTCTTGCATGGGAAGTAACGGCCCTTATTCACGGCAAGGAAGAAGCCGACAAGGCTCTTGCCGGCGCGAGAGCCGCCTTTGGCGGGGTTGCCTTCAGCGGTATCGAAGGCGCCGATAAAGGCGCCATGCCCCAAAAAGAACTCTCGCTGTCCAAATTTAATGCCGGTTACAATGTGGTCGATCTGTTTGTTGATGCAGGGCTCGCCTCGTCCAAGAGCGAAGGCCGCCGCCTGGCAGAGCAGGGCGGGGCGTTTGTATCGGCAGGCGGCGGAGAGCTTTCTGCGGTCGGCGATGTTACCGCTCTTATCGGGGCTGAAAAACTGAACAAGGACGGGGAAATAATTTTGCGCGCCGGCAAGAAGCGGTACATGCTTGTGCGGGCAAAATAGAGCTCTTACTTTGTCAACGCGGCGGCGATTATCATCTGTATAGCTTCTTCATTCATGGGGCCGGCGTTGTTTTCCAGCGTGCGTCTTGCCCCCGGAAGAATGCTGGCGTTTACATCTTGTATAATCCTCATTCTGATATAGACATACTTAACGCCGTTAATGGTTACTTCTTCGACAAGCCGTGTTGAAAAAAGATTTTTTATATCCCTGTTGGTCTCGCTGTCTGCGGAAAGCTGCCTTATTTCGATCACAAATCTGCTATCAGTATTTTCTGTAGGTCTTACCGCTGCGCGGTAGGGAGTTTTTATTTGAATGCCCAGTGGTATTATCGTTATTGATACAAAATCGGCGATTGTTTCACCGGCTGTCCGGCTGATGATCGTTGTATTTATTTTGCTTCTTTTTCCGCTGTAATATTTGTCCTGGTTATCAATGTCCAGCAATACAGTTCTAACCTGGGACAGGCTGACCTGATCCGTAAAAGCATGAATGTCTGTTTCCAGAGTGAACCAGTTCCTGCCAAGCGGCGTTGCAAGAGCGGGTTTTACCATGGTGGGCCTGTTTAGCAGGAGTTCCAGCTGGCTTTCTGCACCGGGGGCCAGCCTGGCGGCATCCGCCTGGGCATATAAATTTAGGGCGCCCGTTGATAACAGCAGAATGTGGAAAAAATATTTTTTCATACAATACATTATGATGAGCGGAATACCCCTTTTCAAGTATTCCAAAATTTCAATTTTAATAATATACTTATTCTGTTAAAAAGGAGCAAAAGTTTTGTTTTGCGCGCCTGTCCGCCGTCCTGCTCCTAAAAGGAGAGTTTCCATGAAAAACCCCGGCAAACCTGTCTCCAGCCTGTGTTTCCTGTCTTACGCTTTTCTCTTCTCACTTTTAATTTTTCTCTTCTCTGGTTGTGATCTTTTTTCCGTCAATACAGATAATGATCTTCTTAAAAAAATAGACGAGGAGATCGCCTGGGCGAATGCGGAAAAGATTACGGTTGCGGTGGCATACCCGCAGGAATGGGGAATAAGCCCCCAAATTGCCGGGTGCTACGATGCCGTGCGGACGAAAGAAACCCCGCGTAAGGGTTACCCTTTTAATGTTGAATTTACTCCGAGCAGCGGGTACGGCTTTATAAAATGGATAGCATTCAGTAACGATGCTTATGCGGATATTTCGGCTTCCATTAGGACCATATCTCTTGAACAAGCGGAAAAACTCGCGCTTGACGAAAACAGCGTAAGCATTACTAATGAATATTTAACACACACGAGCACTTATTCAGTAACCGTCACTGTCAAGATTTCCGATCCTGTAACGATTGTACCGTTTTGCGATAATCGGCCATATATTGTAATGAGCGATCCGCCGCTTGCCGGGTCGGGGCTTATCTATGCACGTACCAAGGAAGTCAGAATACACTTTTCTATGAAATTGGATTTTGAAGATAATCAAGAAATACCTTTTGGAAACGATACGATACAGATAACCGGACAGGCGTTAATCGCAAGCGATAAGTGGGATAACCCTGAAAACTCATTTGAGACGCCTGTTTATATTTATTACCCGGAGCAGAATTTCAATTATATAAGTATAAAGGCGAAGCCGGGTGATGATGAAATGCCGCCTGAAAATTTTCTTGTTTCTGTAACAGTGGCAGCCGGGGAGAATGCCAAAATTGTTGATGCGGTTAATAAGAATAGCATGGCCGCTCCTGTAACAATCACCTACCGTACCGGTACCGAAAAGATAACAATGGGCTACAAGGCGACCAATGTTTGGGCAGTCCATGATCCGGATGCCATAAAAACAGAAAAAGACGCCGAGGATCTATTCTTCTACTGGGCCGGGCCAAGAGAGGTTGATAGACGTTTGTGGAAAAAGAACACAGAGGGCAAATATCAGGTTACCATATACTTTACAGTAAGCCCCAGCCACCCGGAAGAAATTCTTTTGCCCACACCGGATTCTGTAATAATAAGCGAGATTCTTTATGCGGATTTGGACGGATCAGAGATTCCGATGATAGAAAAGGCAAGCCTTGATATACCGCTTGGTACAACAAATAATGTTGGAAATGCTCCGGGTACGGCGGATTATTATTTCCGTGATATGAATAAGAGTGAGAGTAATTTTTACAAGGCGGTTTATACCTGGGACGATGAGACAGGCGCTCCTGTACAGGGGATTACCAGACTGGCGGTACAGCCCTACCGTGTTGATATTGCCCCCCTTGAAGCTGACCCCTGGGAGACAGCAATATCCGAAGGGTATTATGTGCCTGTAGTATATGACAACCTTGCTCCCGATGTTATCAGTAAAGATAGAAGCGTGAATCTTGGATTGGGCGGGCACTATGAAGTGACAGGCGGCGTATATTATTATGCCGTAGATAGCAGCATAATAATGAATCCGGATTTTAGGTATGTAGAGGATAACGGCGGTTTAGGAATATCGCTTGAAAGCAACAGGGCTTCCATGAACAAACCATGGACTATGGATGATAGAAAAAACATAGAATGGCAGTTACGAATTGTAACAGGTTCTACTTTGGAATATCCAAAATCAGACCACCTTGACTATCCTAAATGGTACAGCTACGGCTTTAAGGAAGGCGGAACTCTGCCGTCGATCCCTGCTTTATCTACACTTGGTTTGGGTAATATAAACACAACAAGAGAAATACAGGTGCGCTTTAAAGACGGCATTGGGAACGGAAGCGAAGGCGGTGTCGGGTGGCAGACAATAGAAAAATTTGTCTATTACAACCTGCCTGCTGACTTGAATGTTAACAACTGGACTGCGAGTTACAATTCTGCGGCAGGAAGCGTTACAGTAAGCTGGGACAGGCCCGTGTTAGATAGTGAACCGCTGCCAGTGGAAGTATCTGTAGATGGCGGTTCTTCGTGGGTTAATCCGACTACCGCAACCAGCCACACCATTAGCGGTATACCTGCAATTGATACGGATAAAGTCAGAGAGGGCACGGGTACACAAAATGTAGCAGGTTACACAATACTGTTACGTGCATACAACGGCCCTGCCAGACAGGCCGAGCCGCTTACAGCGAAAATTTGGAACATACCGGAGATGACGGGCTTGACTAATGCCAATATAGCATTTGCTGGTGATAAAGCAACTCTCATTACCGCAATTGAAAGCGGTAAAACTAACATAGTTTTGACCGGCAGCTTCGAACTTGGCAGTTGGGAACCACTTGACCTGGAAGGACGCAACTTCTACGGCAATGGGAATATCGTTACTATAACTGGCTTGAGCGTCAATGACAGAAATATAGGGCTTTTTGCAAAAACGGCAGGCGTAAATGTTCTTATCCGAGACCTTGTTGTTGAATACGACGATCCTTCAGTCTTTGATGTAGACGCCAAAAATTCTTCTGTAAGCATTGGTGGAATTGTGGGTTACGCTGAAGAAAACACACGGATAATCAACTGCATTGTGCGCACAAGTAACGAGAATCCAAATGCTAAGCTTGCTGTTAATGCGAAAGATGGGTTAAACGAGGTACGCCTTGGCGGCATTGCAGGCTTTTTCGGCGGCAAGGGTATTATCGAAAATTGTTTTGCCGGACTTTCTGTGGAATACTCATCGTCCGGGCACACTGGAGAGACAAGAGTTGGAGCAATTGCCGGAGAAACTGGCGAAGGAACATCTGATGAATCTGTAATAATAAAAAACGGTTTATCTAATCCCATTGTTACCGGTTTGCTGGTTGACAGAGTAAAAATAAAAGTGAAGATAGTCAACGCCATTAAGAAAACATATTCAGGCGCTATTGAAATTGGCGGCGCTGTTGGTCGAAGCTTTAGTAATACCATGCGTGATATCACCTTTTCTGAAGGAGAGGTTTTATTTCATAGAGATGGCGCTTACACTAATTATATTGGGGGCATTACAGGGTATGCCAGACTCTCAAACTTTGATAATTGTTCATTTTTAGGAAGAATTGGAATATTCAACTCTACAACTACAAAAGGGAATATTAATTTAGGCGGGTTAATAGGTGAATACCGATGTGAAGTTGGCGATACAGGCAGTTTTTATATAAATAATTGCCTGGTAGATCTATTAAACGGCACTGACAGCGGAATTAAAATTGATAATGAAAGTGAAAAATATATAGGCGGTGTTATTGGAAGATCAATATTTAATGATCCTGTAACGTTAACAATAACAGAAAGCATTTTTGAGAAAGGTGATATTACCATAACCGGTTCAGCGGGGATTACTCGGGCAGGTGGTTTTTTGGGATATAATTCTTATGATACTTCGGGTGACCCAGGGTTCCTTATTTTTAACAATAGCGGTGTCCTTGGAGGCGTCCTTTCTATTGATATTACTAAGGATGATATTAATGCTGGCGGCTTCATTGGCTTTAATACTGATTTAGATATATTCTATTGTTTCAGCAGAATGGATATTGTTGTAAGAACTGCAGGAGTAATTTATGCAGGCGGTTTAATAGGATGTCAACAAAATGGTGGTACTATCGGTTCCTGTTATGCCGCCGGAACAGTACGCTCAGTGCATACTGGTAATAATACGGTTCATTCTGTTGGTGGTCTAGTAGGACAAACAGATGGAGATATAAGGAATAGTTATGCGATTGGAGACGTATTAGCCGATGAAACAAAGGGGGGAGGGGCAGGCGTTTTTCTTCGTGCTGGCGGCCTTGTCGGTTATACAAACAAGGGTATTTATAACTGCTTCAGTGCAGGACAGGTAATTGCCCAATCCGAAGAAGGCAATGCTCAAGCTGGCGGAATTGTTTCGATCAATTCCTTAAATAATATCCACAATAGTGTTGCTTTAGGTACAAGAGTCTTTACGGCAGGAGTCACAAATCTTGCAGGCAGGATATTTGGAAACATTCAAACCGGTGGTGTAGAAAACAATTATGCTATCAATAGCGGATCAGGTGCCGACGATTCGATGTGTATATGGGAAGGTGCTCGCAAAGATAATATAGATTTTTTTACAGATACTCCTGAAATCATTAAGAATGCTTTTGACGGCTTAGGTGCTGTCCCCTCGGATCCTCCTGATCCAATAGGTAAAGGTACACAAAATGGCGAAGACCTTGACGATAATGATGTTAGAGACAAAAACTTTTGGAGACACACTATTCTATTTTCTAGCCTAGGCGTTGGCTTTGACACTGACCTTTGGTCGACTGATACTATACCAGAGAGACGTTACCCGATACTAAACAGTATGTCGATCAATCATGTACCAGGGCCACCTCTTGAAGGACAAGAATGATTTTCGGAAGCTGCTTCCGGGTAAAAATGTTTTGTTACGTGTAATTCTCTGCGTTGCGTGCCTTCACGTGATTAAATTTTTGAGAGAGTCCGCAGATTACGCTGATGAGGAAAGAAAAATTAAAAGATTAGAAAGGGAAAACAAGCGTTATGTGAAATCATTTTTTCCCATTTTTAAGTTAATGAACTCCGCAAAATCTGCCAGCAATTCTTCCTGCCATCTTTTTTGCAATGGGATTGTTGAAAATAATTCACATGGTTCACGTTGGAGAGCGGTTGCAATTTTTTCAAGCATGGTATCGGTAGGGAACCGCTTTTCAGCTTCAATCATGGCAATATAATTTGGGGCAGAATCCACCAAATTTGCCAATTTTAATTGAGAAAACCCCATTTCGCTTCTATATGCCCTTAGATTTTGAGCAAGGATGGTTCTTAATTTAGTCATTGATTACCCAACGTTATATTTTGCAAATATTATAGAGCGGAAGGCTATTGACACAATGACTGTACCGTATGCTTGCCCTTGAAGCAATTGCCCCTGCGGCAAAAGCATGTAATGATTATGTGAATATAGGTAAAGATGACTGGTTTTTGCCTAGCAGAGACGAACTGAACCAATTATACATCAATCAAAGCCATGTGGATGGGCTTTCTGCTAACCCCATCTGGTCTTCGTCGCAGCTCATCAACAACATCGGCACCGCATGGTATCAGAGTTTCAGCAGTGGCTATCAGGGCACCAACAGTAAAGGCAATGATTTATTTACGTGTATCGTTCGTGCCATACGAGCCTTTTAGGGGGGGCCTGACTACCTAATGAGACTGGCCTTGAGTTATTGGAGACTGATGCTCATCACAATACGTGTAAAAACATCTATTAAAACCAATTGCCGGCGGCATTAAGTAGTCAGGCAGGAGAGGGAAAAGGGGGTGTCTATTTTCCTTAAAAGGTATTATAATATGGGTATGGATATTAAGGTTCAGGCGGAACTGGAAAAACTTAAAGAACTCATTATTAATGCCATTCCTGTGGAGCAGATATACCTGTTTGGTTCTTACGCCTATGGTACTCCTCACAAGGATTCCGACATTGATCTGTATGTGGTCTTAAAAGATGATGTCCAAATGAGGGACTTGGATGCAGGGTTACAAATAAGCTTTGCTATTGCTCGCAAGAAATCTATGCCTGTAGATATAGTCGCCAAGAAAAAGAAAGATTTTTTTAGCCGTTTAGACGGTTTCACCCTTGAGCATAAAGTAAACAGAGACGGAATAAGAATTTATGGCTAAACAGAGGACAAATAGCCCGACAAATACCACGGAAGACTGGGTATTCCTTGCAGAGAGGGATTTAGCTGTTGCAAATCATCTTGCTTTAACTATGCACCCGATACCAACAGAAATAATCGCTTTTTTCTGTCAACAAGCGACAGAAAAGTACCTAAAAGGAGTACTGGTTGTTTTGGGAGAAGAACCGCCATTTATACATGATTTAGATATACTATGTTCTATGGCGCTTAAACACCGCCCATCATTCGTTAGCATATCTTCACTTTGCGTAGCTATTAATTATTTCTCGGTACAACCCCGCTATGACAAGGGTTTTGATCTTTCAGAAGAAGATATGAATATTGTTCTTGCACACACAAAAACTATCAAGGAATTTTTACAAAAAGAAGTACCTGAATTATTTCCGCAAAGCAGCTAATTTGCGCATAACTCTATGTGTATTTTTGAGAGTAATTGGTGACAGATAGAAAAGAATGGAAACAGCGTTACCAGCATTGGAACTTCTGCTTTCACCGGCTGTACAGAGCTCACAAACGTAAACATACCAAACAGCGTTACAAGTATTGGGGAGTATGCTTTCAGAGATTGCACAGGGCTTATCAGTGTCAGGTTTCAGGGTACTATTAGTAGCGCTAATTTTTCAGATAGCTATTCGTTCCCTGGAGACTTGCGGGCTAAGTATTTTGCAGCAGACGGTGGCATTGGACTTTATACCAGGCCGAATGGGAGTAACACGTGGACGAAACAATAGGGGGCCTGATTACTTAATGAGACTTGAGTTGAATTAATGGGAACTGATGTAAGTCAATAAAATTGGATAAACATCATTAAAACCAATTGCCGGTGGCATTTAGTAGTCAGGCTGTTTTTATTGAAGGGAGGGGGCGAGGGAAAAGTTAAAAAAGAGCGAGGGTTTTGGGGCGTTAGACGCAAAGGCTACGTAATATTCTCGTTCTTTGGGTTTTTGCTTTTTAGTTTATTTTCTTCTCTGCGCCACTGCGCCTCTGCGAGAATAATTTTTCAAAAAATCCTTCACGCAGGGGCACAGAGAACGCAGAGGGGAAAAATTCACACAAAGGCACTAAGGGAAGATAACGTTAGGTGAAACAGTTACCTTTTCCTATTAGATCTTACCTTCTCTACCACTCCCTAGCAGTAAAGCCCTCGGGAACATTTATCATAACCGTAGGCTCCCCTTCGGGTCGCGCACTGAGTGGAAGGATTGAATGGTCGCTCCGGACCTCCGGTTCGTCGCTCCCGGCAGTGTCCCCTGTCTGCTCTATCACATAAAAACCAGCTTTATGGGCATAATTTCTTACTGAATCGCTCATTATGGCTCCGGCTATAGCTCCCTGAAACTTTCGCATGTCATTTCGTGTATCAGCACGCCGACGTAATACTTCCATGCGGTTTATGTGTTCGTCTACATCTGTGTGGTGCGGTTTTGATTTTACCTCTACCACCATAACTGTATCGCCGTTTTCCAGCAGAATATCAATCTCTGCAAGACAGCGTCCGTTACTGTCATAAATACTGTGGTCAAGAGAGACTTGCTCGAACTTTAAGTTTAAAGCCCTGAATTTTTCTTTTATGTTGGGAGCAACCAGATGTTCGGCCAATTCGCCAAAACGGCTTCCAAGCCTGCTGATCTGCCGATCAGTTTCTTTCATCTTTCGGTCAGTTTCCTGGAATTTTTTGTCTGTTTCCTGGAACATTGCCCAGACTTTTTCAAAGGTTAACGCTTCTGTCATAATAATATCCTCCATCACAAGATAATAGTTAAAAACTAAAAGGTAAAGTAGACATAACTTATACCTACATATATATGGCGCACAGACGTATAGTGCTTTAGTGTTTTGGAAGAAAAATGAAAAAATTTGTAAATTTGTCCATGGTGTAGCAAAATATCCTTCAAATGAATTTTTTTCTTCCGATTTTTTTCTTTACATTTCCTTTATTGTATGTTATTTTTTGCTATGAAGTGATTGTATAACGCAATCACGATAATCTTAAGAAAGTTCGATTGGTGAAGTAGTTGTAGGGCGCAACAACGTTAATCTAAAAAAAGCCCAATTTTTACGCCCCATAGTTTTTGAAACATCCTTCCTTTTACCTTTATTTTTTTTAGTTTTTCTCTTCTCTGTTATGTTTGCTGAAAAAGTTTTTTCACCTTTTCTGAATCAAGCCGAGTAGCGGAAACAACGGTTTCAATGGGAAGCCCCAGCTTGACCATATTTCGAGCAATATCGAGAGCTTTGCGTTCTTCAGCTCTGGCATAACAGCCGGTTCTTTCAAATACTTCATCCAATGATTTTGCTGGACTACTCATGTTTATTGCCTCCTATAAAAAAGCTAAAAGTTAGAAAGGAAAAGGTAAAAGGGAGGAGAACATCCTCTCTTTTACTATTACCTTCTACTTTTTACCTTTTATCTTATATCAGATGCCTGCTGTTAATTATCTGTATCGGTAATATGTCCCCTTTAACAATATATATCCCGGGACCGTTTTTTTCAACCACATAACCACGGATTTCTCTTAGATGTTTAAACAGCTTTTTCGGGAAGCGGCTTTCGATGAACGAGACTGTTAAATTAGTAATAGGGACTTTTTTCAGGGAAGCATACAGGCATGCATAACCATAGACCTTGTAAAAGTCGGCTATTGAGACATAATCGTCAGGGCTTTTGTACTCCAAAATATTAACTTCTCTAAATACAGAAGCGATGTTTTTGGTAATAACAAGCCCTTTTGTCTTTTTTATGACAATACAGTCTATACGCAGCGGCTCTGTAGTGAGCGGTAATTCTGAGAAAAACTCCAGAGAATCCCTGTAGTCACTCAGTTCCAGTTTAATGGCTTCAATGAAAGCCGGATGCCAGTGAATGTTGGAAAATTCACTGACCATCGTTTTACTTTGTTCCTCTGACATATTATTCGTCAAAGGAACTAAATTTGATAATTCCATACACATATATGGCGCTGAAGTAAGAATTTGCTTTAGTGTTTTAGAAAAATTTGGAAATATTAAGTAAATTTTACTATAAATAGCAGATAACAATTATCCCTTATATTCCCTCCGTGAGCTCCGTATCTCCGCGCCTCCGTGCGAGAAAAATAGCGAACAATCCTTTAGCACCCATGTAAAGAGGTTTTTATGGAGTTTTCCTACAGACTCCCGTGCCTCCGTGCGAGAAAAATAGCGAACAATCCTTTAGCACCCATGTAAAGAGGTTTTTATGGGGTTTTCCTACAGACTCCCGCGATCTCCGTGTGAGATCATTCCGAAAAATTATTTTTCCATGCTTTTTCTTTTCTTTGCGCCTTAGCGTCTTTGCATGAAAATTCCCGAAAAATACCTCACGAACAAGTAAAAAATATCGAACTGCTGGTTCGTGTTGTTAGTGGTAAAAATTCTTCCCTTTTCCTCTCATTATCCGTGATAATCCGTGTAAATCCGTGGTCTCCCCCTCTTACTCCAAGTGCTCCGGCATTACGGGATAACTCGTTTGCCAATAAAGTACCGGCAGCAGATAATTGTCAGGACCCCACGTCCACGGGCTGTCATCGTTACTACCGAAAGACCATCCCATTGTAGCAGTCCAAAAATCTTGGATGCTATAACCGCCATTGTTGGGAGTGCCACCGTGTGAAATTGCATCCACATCTGCGCCATTTTTGTCACCGGTTGTACCATCAGTGATTGTGTCCTCGTTCACTTTCATATCTTTCCACGCATAATTGTTATCCAATGTAGAGCCTTCGGCAAACCCCACTACACGCCTGATATCGACGAATGGTTCATCGGTTTTAACACTCGGATTAAGTGCAACACAATTGGCTATAAAGTCGCCATTGCCCCCAGCTATGCCGCCGGAATTACCATCACCACTAACACCACCGGTGGAGTAACAGTACTGCACAGTACCATCATTTCTCCCCACCACGCCGCCTGCAATGCTGCCTTCAACATCTCCGGTGGCATAACAATTCTGTACAATACTCCGAATAGTGTTATTACCATTATTTAGCCCAACCACACCGCCAACATTGTCGTAACCAGTGACATTTCCGGTTGAGTAGCAATTCTTCACTGTGCCTATGAATGTATCATCATAAGTCTGCAAAGATTCGTTAGCCCCTACCACACCGCCTACATAGTCACCTTCTCCAGTGACATTTCCAGTTGTGTAGCTATTTTTCACTGTGCCGCCAGCATTGTCTCCCACCACGCCGCCTGTATACCTTTTGCCGGTGACACTACCCGTTGAGTGACATTTATCTAAGTTACCAAATTCTCCATTCCAGCCAACTATACCACCAACATAACTACTACTACCTTCGACGCTGTTGCCTTCGAAGTGGCTGCCTGTTACACTACCATTGTTCATCCCCACAATACCGCCGATATTATTGCCCGTACCTGTGACGCTGCCACCGTTAAAATGGCTGCCTGATACCGTACCTGCGTTCCAAGCCACGATACCGCCGACCGTGTTGCCCTCACCGGAAACGGTATCGCCGTTGAAGTGGCTGTCTGTGACATCACCATAGTTATCCCCTACTACACCGCCAATATTGTTTATACCATTTACTTCACCGGCAGCAGTACACCTAATTACTTCTGCACCAGCCAAGTTATACCCCACCACACCACCGACCATAGTGGCTGTGGTTATGCCGATAACGCTGCCTCCTTCGAAGCGGCTGCCTTTTACTGTACCATTGTTATACCCTACCACACCGCCAATACTGTTGCCTGAGCTGGTAACGGTGCCGGTGAACTCGCATCCTTCCACCGTGCCGCTAAGTGTGTTGTTCCCTACCACGCCGCCGACGTTGTACACGCCCTCGACGATGCCGCCTTCGAAGTGGCTGCCTGTTACTGTACCACTGTTATCTCCCACTACACCGCCGATATTGTTACCTGTGTCTATGTCTGTGCCAGTGCCGGTGACGCTACCAGTTGCGGAGCAAAGTTCTACAATGCCGCCTTCTCCGTTAAAGCCGACCACACCGCCGACAATATTGCCAGTGCCAGTGCCTGTACCTGTGCTGGTAACGCTGCTGTCGTTGAAGTGGCTGTCTGTTACTTCGCCGCCGTTGTTAGTTCCCACCACACCACCGATAAGATTGCCTGTGCCCTCGATTGTACCGTTGTTGAAATAACTGTTTGTTACTTCGCCGCCGTCGCTGTATCCCACCACACCACCGACATGGTCTTTGCCGGTGATATTACAGTCATCCAGCGTTAGGTTCTTCACCACGCCGTCGGAGCCGATCCACCCGAACATTCCCTGGTAGTCGTCGTCGGGGTTATTTATTACAATGCCCGAGATAGTGTACTCTCCGCCGTCGAAACTGCCGTTAAAGGGGTTGCCACCAGTGCCTATCGGCGTCCAGTTGCTCTCACCTGGCTCCGGGAGGGCAGTATCTTCAATCAGTACATAATGCCGCGATAAACCCTCAGGCTCATTGGCGAAGTCGTTGAATCTCTGGATATTGTCGCCGGTCACAGGGATACGGCGGTCAACTTCGCCTTCTGCGCCTGCATAGTCCGCCAGCCCGTCTCGGATTTCTATAGTTACTTGTATTGGGTAATCGTATTCATAGTCCCCTTCAACCGGAGTTATATTTTCTTCTTGAGTTAGATATATATCAAAAGTAAACTTTGGGTTGATAAATCTACTTCCGTCATAAGTTACTTCAACATCAAGAGTTATGCTTCCATCTTGTATAAGTCCTTTCGAATAATGGTATTTTAATATTTCACCTCCACTGACCCACATTGCTAACTCTTCTTCATTTATAGTTTCTCTTAACTCAGTGATTTCTATTGATATATTGATGGTATTATCAATCGGTGAAAGCGCTCTTTCATTTCCTCTGACAGTATGATTAGCCCTTCCCGGGCCATCTCCTCCACCGTCGCTTTCCTTCTCTGTCTTAAAGCGGTCGTAAAAGGGCTTCACCAGGGGGTTTTCACACGCTGCTGTGATAAATAAAAAACAGCAAATTACAAATAAAAACACCGGCCTTTTTTTCATAATCTTCTCCTTTTTATCTTCAAAACAATCCGTGTAATCAAGAGGGGACCTTCGCCATTGGTTGAGGTTCGCAGCCCCCTTTCTTTTACCTTTTCTCTATACTCTTTTCCTTTTTACCCTATTCGGAATCAATTATTTCCAGAAGTTCCACCGTAAAGATCAATGTTGAATACGGGGGAATTATCTGACTGGCGCCGCTGCTGCCGTATGCAAGGCTCGATGGGATGTACAGTCTGTACTTGCTTCCCACATTCATCAATAGCAATCCTTCTGTCCAGCCGGGTATAACACGTTCAAGTGGAATTACCGCGCTTTCACCATCGTTATACGAACTGTCAAAAATAACGCCGTCTGTCAGGCTGCCTTCATAATGAACCCTTACAACCGAATCGGGTTGAGGTTTTTCGCCTTCACCTTCTTCCAGAACTTCATACTGCAGGCCGCTCTCTGTGATAATTATTCCGGGCCTTCCCATGTTTTCGGCGAGAAAAAATTCTTCTTTAATTCTGTTTTCTTCGGTTCTTCTTTCCATGGCGTTCTGCATGGCGGTATTTACAATTTCAAAGGCTTCCTGCTCGCTGAACAGGCCGCCTCCGTCTTCGATTACCGCTTTGAGCCCCTGCGCAAAGGCTTCGTAGTTAAATTCCAGTTCTGTTCCCTTAAGCTCCGAACCAAGCATCATTCCGAATGCATAACTGACGCGGGCTTTTTCATCGGCCTTCCTGTAATCTTCCTGAATTGCCCTTGCGTGCAATGCCGCAGCGGATGCGGTAAAGATCAATATTGCGTACAACCAAAAAAGCTTTGTTCCTTTCATTACTTCCTACTTTATTTCGAGTAATTCCACTTCAAATATCAGTGTTGAATACGGCGGAATAATACCATTGTCATTGGATCCGTAACCAATTTCCGAAGGAACATATAACCTGTATTTACTGCCGACGCTCATTAACTGCAGCCCCTCTGTCCAGCCCGGAATAACCATGTTTAGCGGAAATTCAGCCGGTACGCCGCGATCGTAAGAACTGTCAAAAACTGTACCGTCTGTCAGTCTGCCCTCGTAGTGTACCTGCACAATATCAGTCTCGATGGGTTTGGGGCCGACACCCTCGCTGATTACTTCATATTGCAAACCGGAGCCGGTCGTTATAACACTGGGTTTCAATGAGTTTTCGGCGAGAAATAGGGTTTCATCCTGAATGGCCCCCGAATTTCTTTGTTCCATCATGCCGTAATACGCCGCTTCAACCGCCGCCATGGCTTCCTGAATGTCCATTCGGGTATTTCCTGCTGCGCCGTCTTTCATTCCCTTTAGTAATTCATCGAAATCCGGAATGATACCGTCGCCGGTTATGCTCATGCCAATATTCATTCCCAGGGCGTAGGATGCGTCCCTGTCAAAATTTGCTTCTCCCGGCGAGCCGGACGAACGGTTTCCTTTGCATCCTCCAAAAACAAATAAAAGGAGCAAGACCAATAAAATCGTTATATATTTATGTTTCATTTTTACAGAATAGTCTTAAATTCGTATTATGAACAGCCCTTTGGGCCGAGGTTGTTGTTTGCCTTTTCCACATGGTATGATGAACCATGCGCTACTACAGTACCCGAAACCGCGGTGAAACTTTCAGTTTTGCCGAGGCTGCGATCGCCGGCCTTGCTCCGGACGGCGGATTGTTTATTCCGGAGGAAATTCCCCAATACCCGGCGGCGGTTAAAACATCTTTGGGAACCATGGATTTTTGCGACATTGCCTTTGAAACTATCAAATTATATGTTAAAGATGATATACCGGGCGCTGTTTTGGCGGACATTGTCCATTCGGCCTATCCCTTTGGCGCCCCCCTGGTGGCAGTGGACTCAATGCTTGCGCTCGAACTATTTCACGGCCCGACAGCGGCTTTCAAGGATTTTGGCGCGCGCTTTATGGCCAGGGTTTTTGCCTATATCCGCCGCGGCGAAGACAAGCCTTTAAGGATTTTGGTTGCCACTTCCGGCGACACGGGCGGGGCGGTTGCGGACGGCTTTTTTGATGTGCCCGGTATTTTTGTTACGGTACTTTATCCAAAGGGAAGGGTAACTCCCCTGCAGGAAAAGCAGATTGCGGGTTTGGGTAAAAACATTTGCGCCCTTGCGGTCGAAGGCAGTTTTGACGATTGTCAGCGCCTGGTAAAAGCCGCCCTTGCCGACAACGATTTAAGAAAGAAGACGGCTCTCTCCTCGGCAAACTCGATAAATATCTGCCGGTTAATTCCGCAGGCTTCCTACTATACTGCCGCCGCTGGAAGGGCTTTGGCGGGTATAACCGATCCCGACGGTGATGCTACGCCGAGAGCGGGCGGTAAAGGCGGACAATCCGGCGGCGGCAATCAGCCGGCCGGGAAGGGCGCGGCCGGCTGCGGCCCTGTTACCCTCTGTGTGCCGTCCGGCAATTTCGGCAATCTTACGGCAGGGTTATACGCAATGAAAATGGGCGCGCCGGTAAAGCAGTTCATCGCCGCGACCAATGTTAATAAAACTGTTCCCGATTATCTTGATTCAGGTGAGTACCTGGAGCGCATAACACAGGCGACAATATCCAACGCCATGGATGTCGGCGCGCCGAGCAACTTTGAGCGAATGGCGGCTCACTTTTCATGGGAGCAGATGCGGCAGGCGATATTGGGCGTTTGGGTTCCGGATGAAGATACGCGGGAGGCCATTAAGCGTGTTTACAGCGAAGAAGGATACTTTCTTGATCCCCACAGCGCCGTTGCCTGGAAAGGAATTGAAAAGCTAAAAGCGGAAAATAAAACCGGCGAAGGGCCGGTTGGCATACTCTGTACCGCTCACCCTGCAAAATTTTCCGAAGTTGTCGAGCCCTTGATCGGCGCTGTACCTGTTCCCGCTTCCCTTGAGCGCGCAATGGACAGAAAAGTGAACTCAAAAACAATTCCGCCGGAAACTGCCGCATTGCTGGAGGAACTGCGATGAAGAAATGCCCGTGCGGTTCAGAACTTGCCTATGCCAAGTGCTGCGGGCAATACATAGGCGGCAGCGCAAAAGCTCCCACCGCCGAAGCCCTGATGCGCAGCCGTTACAGCGCTTATGCAGAGCATGAGATCGATTATATTATCAACACCTGCCTTCGCAGAGGTGAAGAAGATATAGACCGCAAATCAACACAGGACTGGAGCGAGAAATCTTCCTGGCTTGGTTTAACAATTCTTTCAACAGAGAAGGGTGGATTTTCGGATAACGAAGGGACTGTCGAGTTCAAAGCGGAATATGAGAAGGATGGTTTAAAAGAAGTTCACCACGAGACTGCCATGTTCGTAAAAGAAAACGGCCAATGGTATTACGACAAGGGGCATTTGGTTCCCCATACAATTGTACGGACTTCCCCGAAGGTCGGCCGGAATGAGAGCTGTCCCTGCGGCAGCGGTAAAAAATATAAACATTGCTGTTCACGGTAGGAGGTATTAATGAAACGTTCAGAAATAAATAATTATATTCGGCAAGCAAAGGATTTTATACACAAGATGAATTTTTTTCTTCCTCCGTTTGCTTACTGGGGCCCTGAAGACTGGAAAGACAAGGGGCAGGAATATGATGAGATAAAGAAAAATAATTTAGGCTGGGACCTGACGGATTTTGGCAGTTCTGATTATGAAAAAACGGGCCTATTTCTGTTTACCATTAGAAACGGAAACACAAATATACCATCGTGCCCAAAGACCTATGCGGAAAAAATTTTGATTGTTCGCCCGAAACAGTTTACGCCCTATCATTATCATCAAAACAAAATGGAAGACATAATAAACCGCGGCGGCAGCGGCTGCCTTTGTGTGCAGGTGTATAACTCGCAGGGGCCTAAAGTCATCGACAAAAAAAGTCCTGTTCCGGTAGCTGTAGACGGACGCAACTACAAAGTTGATCCCGGTACAATAATCCGGCTTAAACCCGGTGAAAGCATAACGCTGTTTCGCGAAGTGTTTCATCAGTTTTGGTGCGATGATGCTGTTCTGCTCCTGGGGGAAGTGTCAATGGTTAATGATGATCATGCAGATAATTTTTTCCTGGAAGAACGCGGGCGTTTCCCGGCCATTATCGAAGATGAAAAGCCTTTGCACTATTTAGTCAGCGATTACGCCGCAATGGAGAAATAAAATATGAATGATATTAATGTAGATTTATTGATCATCGGAGCCGGCCCGGCCGGGCTTACAGCCGCGCAATACGGAGCAAGGGCCGGTCTTAATGTACTTGTGGTTGAACAGCTTGCGCCGGGCGGACAGGTTCTTAGCATTGATGTGCTTGAAAATTACCCGGGCAATGTCGAGCAGCTTGACGCACAGGGCAGCGTTACCTCCGGCCCCAGGACAGGCTATGATTTTTCCCAGGACCTGCACCGCCAGGCGGAATCTTTTGGAGCGTCTTTTCTTTCGGGGGCGGTAGGCTCGTTAAAAAAAGAAGGCGTATATTTTTTCGCCGGCCTGGAAGACGGCAAGATAATAAAGGCCCCTGCGGTAATTGCCGCGACAGGCGCTGTACATAGTTATCTGAATATACCCGGCGAAAAAGAATTTTTTGGAAGGGGGGTGTCCTACTGCGCAACCTGCGACGGACCCTTTTTCAAAAATAAAAAAATATTTGTGATAGGGGGAGGGGATGCCGCCTGCGATGAAGCCCGGTATTTATCGCGGCTTACCGATAAGGTTGTACTTGTTCACAGGCGCGATCGCTTCCGCGCACAAAAAGCCATTGCCGACAGGGTGCTCGATAACCCTCATATCGAAGTCCGCTTTAATACGATACTGAAGGAAATTAAGGGTACTGCGCCGGACGATAAAAATCCTCTTTCGGCCGGAAAGGTAGGCGCCCTTGTGCTTGAACATGTTCCCGATTCAAAAGTTTATGAGGAAGCCGCCGATGCGGTTTTCATTTTAGCCGGAATGGTTCCCCAATCGGCGCTTGTATCCGGCAGCGGCCTTGGAGCAAAGCTGGATGGTAACAGCTATATTATTACAGATCAAAAAATGGCAACCGCAGAGCCGGGTCTGTTCGCTGCCGGCGATGTACGTTCAGGCTCATTCAGGCAGGTCGTTGTTGCGGCGGGGGAGGGCGCAACCGCCGCTCATAACGCCGCCGAATATATTGATAAACTGGGCGGAGACTCTTAATACTTTGCTGCTCTGGGTGAACCGTTTCTTTTCAGAAAAACTTTTCTCAAAAACATTATGCGCATTTTTTTTAATTTTCTTTTTTACCGCGATTCCGTCTTTTATTTATTCATTAAGTTTTTCCGATCCCGAGCCGCCTGAAAGGCTTGCCGCCGCAATCGAATCCGCCATGAGCGATGAGCAGGCTCTGGCGCAGGTTTTTATGCTTGGCTGGGTTGGGTCAGAGCCCTCGCCCCTTATTATGGACTGGATTAGGCAGAGGAATATCGGCGGTGTAAAAATTTTCGGCTGGAATACTGATGATACCACGCTTCTTGCAAGAGCCGTTGGCACATTACAGCGGGCAAGCCTTTCGGGTCCCTTCGGCATTCCCCTTTTGGTTGCCACCGATCAGGAAGGTGGTCTGATACGCCATGTTAAGGGAAATACAAGCGAGACGCCCGGCAACATGGCCATCGGGGCATCGGGTTTTCCGCAGGATGCATACCTTGCCGGTTACTACATAGGCAGGGAATTGGCGCTGCTTGGTATCAACATGAATTTTGCTCCCACTGTTGACCTTTTTACAAACCGTGATTCGCTCTTGATAGGCCCCAGGGCTTTTTCCAGTGACCCTGTAAAAACAGGAATTCTCGGCTCGGCCTTTATGAAGGGCCAGCAGGCCGCAGGTGTTATCCCGACCGCCAAGCACTATCCGGGCCACGGCGATACAGAGCTCGATTCCCACGGTGTACTGCCGCGGATCGAAGTTCCCTTCGAGGTTCTTTGGGAAAGGGAGCTTATTCCGTACAGAATGCTCGCATCAGAAGGGCTGCCGGCGGTAATGAGCGGGCACCTCGCCTTTCCCTTAACCGGCGGCGGCGGGGCGCCTGCTTCCCTTTCGTCCTGGTTCCTTAAAGATGTGTTACGCGGCATGATAGGCTACAATGGAATTATTGTTACCGACGATTTAATGATGAACGGCGCAACATCCTGGGGCGGCGCTCTTTCCCGCACCGTTATGCAGGCGCTGCTTGCCGGCAACGATATTGTCATGCTGTCAAATACACCGCTTCTTTACGATCCGGTATGGACACTTCTTGTCTCCGGAATGAAGACGGATGAGGAATTCCGCCGTTGTGTCCGATCCGCCGCCCGCCGTACACTGGAACTTAAGCTGACGTTTCTTCGCGGTGAGAAGGCGGTTCCCTATATTCCCGATTTAGTAAAAGTTGAAAATGAACTGCACGATCCGCAGGGAGCCGCGTTTTTTGTCAGCCTGGCCGCCAGAAGCGTAACAATCGTAAGACAAAACGAAGGTCTTTTTCCGCTGACGGCAGAAAGAGCGGGCAGGGTGCTCCTGGCCGGCCGGTACGGCGATTTTTTCCGGGCGGGAAGGGCTGCCTTTCCGGATGCCGCCGCATACAGTTACTCCGAAAACCAGGGGACGTCGGGAATTATTCAGTATGCGCGTAACGCCGATACAATAATTTTTTGCCTTGCAGATGCGTCGGACATAAGAATGCTGCGTGCGCTGGAGGCAATGGGAAAAAAAGTGATTGTTTTTTCTGTACTCAGTCCTGTTTATTTGGAAAACGTCCCCTGGATAGACGGGGCAATAGCAGTATACAGCTACGCTCCCGAATCATTTGCCGCCGGCTTTTCCGCAATCATCGGCAGAATTCCCGCACAGGGAACGCTCCCCTGATGAGTGAAAAATTCCGCTGGCGGAAAATAAAAAAAAATGGAGATGATGCGGCGGAAGCCCTGCTTCGTGAGTGGGAGCGTTATTGTGTCGGCGCGTGCGCAAGATTTATAAAACGCGGCAATTCAGATACTAATGTTTGGAAGTTGTGCGGAAAAACCGGCGGACCCGCCGCCCTTATTGTTCAAAACAGGAGTACCCTGCTGCCGGTGTTTTGCGGCCACAGGGAAATTCCGGCGCCGCCTTTTCTTGACGGTTTTTTCACAGCAGTTAAAGTTCACTCTATACAGGGAATAAAAGAAGATGCGGTAATTTTGGAAGATATATTGGCGAAAAGGGGAAAGGCGGCGGCCCAGAACAATGATTATTATCTTATGATAATTGATAAAATGCCCGAAAGCCAATGTTATAAACCGGAACCGGCCAGCCTGGTACTTCGTGTTCCGCAGCTCGTTGACCTTGATTCCCTCGCTGCGCTGCAGGCCGGTTATGAGCAGGAGGAAGTTCTGCCCAGGGGTGCTGTATTTAATCCCGCAGCCTCCAGGATTAACACAGCGCAGTTAATTGTAAAAGAGGGAATTCTTGCCGCCGAGCTTGACGGGCGGCTTGTCGGAAAAATAAATATTAACGCCATTTCTTTTACAAGGTTTCAGGTAGGGGGAGTTTATGTTCACCCGGATTTTCGCGGCCTGGGAATTGCGCGCTGCATGGCCGCCGTATTTATCGGTTCTTTGATTAAGCAGGGCAGGGGGGTTACCCTTTATGTCAGGAAATCAAATCACGCGGCGCGCAGGCTCTATGACCGGCTGGGTTTTACCGTAACAGGCGATTACAGGATCAGTTATTATTGATCCTACAGCTGCATGCCTATTCCAATCCACGGTGTAATATAACCCGATGGCTCATCCTTGGCCATGTGCGTGTAACCAACGCCGGCCTCAGCGAATATATTTCTTGTGATCAGCCAAAAAAATGAAGTGGCGATGCTTGTGTGAAAAAGGTTTTCTGTTTTATCATCCCCGCCCATCATGGTAATACCGATGCCTGTCCGGAAGATAAGTGCAGTTACGCGGTTTGGAAACCATTTTTGTACCAATAGACCTATTTCCGGCGACGCGGCATTTTCTTCGGAATTGTAAAGTGATATTCCAATTTCAATCCCGATTTCGATTAAATCCCATCTTGAATAAATCAAGCCCAGGTTTATTGCGGCGCCGGCTCCGGAAGGCTCCCTGCCGAAGGCCTGGTTTTCATCATAGTAGACCGGAAGAATCGGTTTCCATGCGGCGCTTATGTGCAGTATATCTGGGGTAAATTTGAAGGGTTTACGGATGTACACCATATACTCAGTCCCGGTCTCATCGTATGAAATGGTAATTCCACCCATGCTTGTTTCCAATCCGCCCGGGTTTCTTATAACGAGCTCAAAATCCCCCGGATAAAACTGATCCTTTTCAAAGATAAGCCGCACAGTTGTACCATCGGGGCTGATTTGTTTTTCACTGGGGATTATAAGCTCACCGTCATTGCCGCGCAGGTATACTTCCGAATCGTCTGTCAGGTTCCTGCCGGAAACGCTCATAACGTACACATCTTCGTCCAGCGAAAAAGCAAGTTCCGGAGTTGTAACATCCAGTTCAGGGTTAAGCGCGGCAAGAACTTCAATGCTCATCCACTGGGACGCCGTGCCGGGTCTGTCAAGATAGTCGTACGGAATTACGCGAAAACGATACATCCCGGGCGGCAGTGAAACTTCAATGAAAGACATCGTTGTAAATTCCTGAATCAGGGAACTGTAGACCCCCGCTTCTTCCCTTTCCATTACAACTTCATAACGTATGGCATATTCGCCGCCTGTCCATGTCAGACGCTGAACAAACCTGGGGCGGGCGCTGCTTCTGTCCAGATAAAATCCGCCCGACTGCGCCTGCAGCCCGGGGCAAAGAGCGAAAAGAAAAACCGCCCCTATCAGTATTTTTAGAATACGCTGATTGTTAAACTGTCTTTTAATTTCCATAAAGAATTCCCGGTTGATCAATTCGTATTTGTGTGGGAGGCGGAATAGTCAATGTAAAGGAGTATTCCCCAACCCTGCCTCTTTGTTCATAAGTTCCGTTCGGCCTTCTTCTGACTGCTTCTATCTGCCAGATAAAATTACCGCTGTCCAGCAGGCTCAGATCATCCAAAGTCCAGCTTGTAATATTATCAAATGTTCTGCTGATGATCTGCCGCCTTGAATTACCGGTCTGCTGATATAAATTAAAAATATAGGTGTTGGCGTCCTGTACCGCCGACCATCTGAAAACTATTTCCCTTCGGACTCTGAATTCTTCGATTCCTATCCTCTGTCCATTGACAGGCTGAATGTTCCCCGGAGCGGGTAAAAACTGCACCGGTTGAGCGGCCGGTTGAGCGGCTGGTTGAGCAGCTGGTTGAGCAGCTGGTTGAGCGGCAGGTCGTGCGGCTGGTTGTGCAGCTGGCCGTGCGGCCGGCTGAGCAGCCGGTTGCCTGGCCGCAGGCTGGGCCTGTCTTGCCGCCGGCTGGGTTGCCGCCGGCTGCGGCTGTTCTATTTCGGGCTCAGGCACTACGATTGCCAGCCCGCCGGGCAGCCCCCCCGGAGAGGTACTTTGTTCTATGCGGAAAAATGCCTGGGAAAAAGTGGGACGGCCCTCGTACTGGGAAGAAAAAACCGGCGTTACGCGCCAATACCAGGTTCCGGACCCCAGGCTTGAATCGTTATCGATAAAGAAAGATGCGGCCTCACGCCTGCTTATGACAGGGTTTTCGAAATCTGCTGTCCCGCTGACTTCGATGTGATAGTGTGATGCTTCCTCGGTTCCCGACCATTGGAAGCGCACTTTCGGCAAATCGTTCTCGTAACGGAACAGGCTGTCCCTTACCGGACTATATAACTGCGGCCCCGATGCTTCTACCACGGAGAAGCTGCCTGAACCAAGAATGGCTCCTGCGCCGGACAGCCGCCAGTGCCACTGGCCTTTACCAAGGGCCGCTTCCACCGAAGAGGAAAGGTTCCCGATACTTCTGGTAAGCTGCCTGAAGTCCCTGTCTTCGGAAATTTCCAAACGCAGGGCCTGGTTTGGTTCAAGGTTGAACCTGTTCCAGGCAAAGTTGATGTTAACGTTGTCTGCGGAACTTTTCAGATAGCGCGCATTCGGCCGGGGATTTATTACCGCTATTGAAGGCCTGTTCACCTGTGTACCCGCTGGGTCCAGGGCGACCATCATGCCGGAAGAAACCTCCCGCCCCTCATCGGCGAACAGAGCCGTTCCCTGACTTACATGCAGTTCGATGCCGTCTTCCGAGGCTGATGCATTGAGTACGGTTCCACCTTCTGCCTGTACCTGCGTGCCCATCAGATCCAGTAATATAACGCTGTCCTGCCCCGATGTAATTGACAGGCTTCCCTCGCTCAGCTCAATACTTAAAGGGCCCTCCCGTGTACTCTGTATGCGTATTAAAGTATTTTCGTTTAAGTCGATGCTGTTATCTTCCAAATGAAGCCTTGCTGCGGAAAAATTCGCCACCCGAATCATGTCTCCAAAGTAAACCGGCGATTCAACTGAAAGCCTGTCCCACAGAAGCCTGTCTCCAAGACGGCGCTGTACGATATTGTATTTAATTACCACGGTTCCGGCCGGTATATTGTTTTGTGAACTGATGGTTCTAAGCAGATCCAGTCTGAACAGGTTAAAACTGAACGCTGCCCCCAAAAGACACAGCAGAATCACAACAGCGTCAATTAACCGGAATTTTTCGGGTGAGCCGTTGTTTTCCTTTTCATTCATTTTTGATCCTTTTGGTTTCCGGAGCCTCAATACCAAGGAGTTTACGAACGTCCGCCAGTGTCTTGGGCCCCTTATCAGTTTTTATTACATTTATTACTGCGAATATTTTTACCGGTTTTTCCCTTCCCCTTATTTTTACCTGCGGCAATTCTTCGGTTATAAAAGAATCTTTTACAAGCTTCCAGGTATCTTCTGTTATAAGGATATCTGTGCCCAGTGTTTTGGTAAGGGATTCAGTCCTGGATGCGAGATTAACAGGATCGCCGATTACTGTATACTCCATGCGCAGATTGGAGCCGATCTGACCGGCAGTAACAATTCCGGTGTTAACGCCGCATCCGATGCGAATTGGCGGGTTGCTGTGATCCTCCAGCTTACGGTTTTTGTTCATGTTAAAAAGAGCTTTTCTCATCATCAGCGCAGCCGTCACGCAGTTGCAGGCATCCTTTGCGGGGCTTCCTGCTGTATATGCTGTACCCCAGTGCGCCATTACCGCATCGCCTATAAATTTGTCTACAACGCCGCCTGTCTTTTCGATACATTCGATCATTTGTGTAAGGTAGTCGTTTAACCAGTAGACAATGCGGTCAGAAGCTTCTTCCCCGAATTCCTTTGTGAAGTTTTCCGATTTAATGGTAAAACCCCTTATGTCAGAAAAAAAGATCGTGGCGTGCTTTGTCAGCCCTCCCGGTTTTATTTCACCGCGCATTGCGCGTACCGCTATGTCACGGTTAGTGAACCTTCCAAAGATACTCAGGGCCTTGCACATACGCTGGAAACTTTCGGTTAAAATGCCGATTTCATCGCGCCCGCGGGATTTCAGCGTTATGTCAAAATTTCCGCCCTCGATGGTACGTGCGGCTCCCGCCAGCGCCTTGATTGGGTTGGAGATGCTTTTGGAAAAAAACCAGATTATCAATATTGATAAAGAAAGGACTCCGGCCGTCAGGTAGATATTGCGCCGGGTTGTCGCGGTTACCTGATCGAAAACCCTGTTGAATTCGATGCTTGTAATTACCGTGCACCCGCCTGTGTTCAGCTTTGTAAAGGCTCCAAAATAACGCAGACCTTCTTCATCGGTGTAAAGGGTCTGTAAATTTTTCGCCGGATTATCCCACACAAACCTTGTAAAATTATTTTCGGATACGTTCACCGCGTTTTTCAGCATGGTATCATCAGCGTGGACAAGAATATCGCCTGTATCATTTATAAGGTATGACTGATTTGCGCCAAACCCAAAAGAATCTGTCAGGTTCTCAGGTGAAAAAAGGATTCCCCCACCGCTGTTCTGCCAATTAAAAAACATTCCCAAAAGGGAAGCATTAAAAAACGGCGCCGCATTCAGCAGAACTGTTTCCCCCATGGCTGCCCGTCTTAGGGTACCCCTTTGGTTCTCGAAATAATTATTTGCAAGCGCGGGATCCATTCCCCAGGAGGCAAAATATTGCCTGTTGATAAAAAGAACCATTTCCCTTCCCGCAGGGGCAAAAGCAACGGCCGCCGCCAGCTGGTTTTGCTCAAAGAAAAAATCGACAGTTTGTCTTGCGGCATCGCTTTGCGCTCCCAGTGAATTAACGGCTTGTATCAATAAAATGGAATTGGAACGTATTGTTTCAAAGGTATAATCGGCAATCATGGCGGAACGCCGGTTAACTTCAAAATTATTCTCTTCTGCAGCAATCCGCAGATCCTGGCGGACAAGCCAGGAAACAAGGGCGGTAATTGAACCCAGTGATAAAAGTACGATGATGGTGGTAATTGTTATAAGCTTGGCGCTGATGGAATACCTTTTTTGAGCCAACCCGGAACCTTTTTCTTGCTGATTTTCTTTGGCTTTCATGGCAGGTCAGTATAGCATAAAATTGGGGCGAAAACAAGGGCTGGTAAGAGTTATATTAAGTATATTTATTGCCATTAAATGATATATTGGGCAGTGACGGCTCAACTTCTGCTTCACGAATACGGCGCCATGGCAGTTATTCCGGCACCCTCGGTGAAAATATAGCAGCAGGGACAAACCGCAATACCGGCGTATCCATGGTATTTGCATGGGTGCTTTCCCCCGGACATCTTGGGAATATGTTAAGGGAGAACTATACCCTTATCGGTACTGCACACCTTTCAGGCCATCCGGTGTATGACTGGATTGCCGTTGAAAACTTTGCCGCCAGGAAAAACTAGGCAGGTAATCAGCGCCTGATACTTTCGCGTTTACTGTGTGAAATCATTCCGAAAAATCCTCACGCTAAGACGCAAAGAACGCCAAGATCGCAAAGGAAGAATAAATGAAATTAGGATAAGCATTCATTATGCACCAGCCGTTATCGCTATTTCTTTACGAACGAGGTCGCCAATAATTTCTTCAGGTGATTTATGGGTTTCTATGGATTTGGTTAAAAGATAGTTAACAGTTAGATTATCCATTCCAAAAAAAAACGGTTTGCCTTGCGCCGGGCAAAAACACCAAGTTTTGTAGGATCTGTCTTCGGGGGATTTTCCATAAAATAATCACTCCAGTACCGAGCTTCTTCTTCTGTCATTTTTTCCATAAAAGCATGTCGAATATTGGTAAGGTAAAAGTTAGAAAATTAAAAAATGACAGAGCCAAGACGACATGTTCACAGGTGTCTGGTACCAGTTGAAAAATGTACCATAAAAATATTATAATTGTTAAGACGACAGGAGTATTTATGAATTTTGATGTGGAATTTGAACAAGAAACAGATGGGCGTTGGATAGCAGAAATACCGGAAATTCCGGGCGTACTTGCCTACGGAGTAACCCCGTTGCAGGCAGGTGCTCGTGCACGAGCATTGGCATTGCGTGTTTTAGCGGATCGTATGGAAAACGAAGTGGCAATTCCTGGTATCAACTCGATAGCATTTGTGGATCGTTATGCGATGGCCGTCAATTAACGCCAAACGACTTTTAGCTGCACTACTGCGAATCGGGTGGTCAATAAAAAGGCAATCCAGTTCGCATAAAACACTGGAAAGGTCTGGTTATCCAGATTATGTCTTTGCGTTTCATGACAGCGAGGAAGTGGGGTCGAAAATGGTAGCAAGAGTAGCCAAGCATACCGGGTTAAAACCGGATGATTTATAAAAAGCTTCCTAATACTATCTATATACACCTAACGTCCTCCCGCTCTTCTACCTTTTCTCACCCCGCTGCCTTCAAACTTTTCGCCTCTTTCTCGCTAACTTTTTACTTTCTAACTTTTCCCTTTCCAAAAATCCGCATAGCGGATTTTTGGAATTATGGTCGGACAAGGCGGAAACCAAGGTAGTAGCTCCGGTAGTACGGATTGTAGCTGTTCCGATACGCTGAACGGGCGTCCTGCGCGACGTAGCCCCAGCCACCGCCGCGCAACACACGGTAGGAGCCCGATGACGCGCTAGAGAAGGTAAAAGATAAAAGGTAAAAAGTAAAAGAATCCACTTGACAACATGCACACTATAATGTACGATAATAATATGAAGCGAAAGGATCCGCTAAACTGCGTCTTCTTTGAAACTAAACAAAAAAATCAACCAGTGCGTGATTTTTTGTTAAAACAACAACGGGAAGATCGAAAGATTATTGGGGCTGATATTTTTACAGTGCAAGAGGGTTTTCCCTTGGGTTATCCACTTGTAGAAAAAGTAGATAAGGATTTATGGGAAGTTAGAAGTATAGTAACTGATGGTATTTGCTGTATTTTTTTTACAATACACATTGAAACAATGATTTTACTACATGGTTTTATAAAAAAAAGTAATAAAATTCCCAAAACGGAATTAAAAACGGTACGGGAACGATTAAGCCAATTTAGGAGTTAAACAGATGAGAGGGAAAGGACAGAAGTTCGAAGATTTTATGATTGAACAGGAGCTTTATGATGAGGCAAAAGAATTAGCTGCTAAAAAACTAATTGCTTATAAATTAAAAGCTGAAATGGAAACACAAAACCTTAGCAAAAGCATGGTAGCCAAGAAGCTACAAACATCTCGTGTTGCGGTGGATAACATACTAAATCCTTCGTATAACACCTCTATAGGTACACTGGAGCGTTTTGCTGCTGTATTGGGAAAACGTATTTCTATCACTTTAAGGTAAATTCTCCTAATCTTACGAGAAAATTGAAAAAGTAACAGAGCTAAGACAAAATATCTTCACCTAACGCCTTCCCGCTCTTCTACCTTTTCTCACCCCGCTGCCTTCAAACTTTTCGCCTCTTTCTCGCTTACTTTTTACCTTCTACCTCCAAAAAACGGCAAAGCCGTTTTTTGGACTTACTTTTTCTCTCTACTGAATCATCGGGTTCTGCGCTTCCAGTCCGCCCGGCATGTACAGCAGCAGCGGCAGCCTGCCGTCTTCTATAAACCAGATACTTGTATCCCATGCGGAGTTGTACCAGTTAGTCGCACTTGTCCACCAGCTTGCACTGTGCCACTGAAGCGCGTTGATGGTATATCCGTCTTTTTGGGAAAGCCCCATGTTAGGCGTGTACCCGCTGCCATTCACCGCCATACCCCGCGCATAATTCACATAAATAAATGCCGTACCCCTCGAATATCCAAAAACACGACCGATGTAGGTAGTGTTACTGGTTGCCGTAATACTTGAATTAAGCGCAACACAGTCCTGTATCGTGCCATTCAGAATTTCCCCCACCGCGCCGCCGACATAATCATTGGCGGTAACACTGCCTGTAGAGTAGCAATTCTGTACCTTGCCGCCGGAGTTATTATAACCATTCCATCCCACCACGCCACCGACTCTTTCGTCGCCGGTGACACTGCTTGTAGAGTAACAGTTCTGTACGGTGCCGAGATCGTTCCACCCCACCACACCGCCGACATAATAATTGCCGTTGATACTGCCTGTAGAATAGCAGTTTTGTACTGTGCCGGTCCCGATATTCCCTACCACGCCGCCGACTCTTGTTTCGCCAGTGACACTGCCTGTATAGTAACAGTTCTGTACCGTCGTGCTGAAGGAGATCACACCCGCCACGCCGCCGACCCAGGAATTGCCGTTGACCGAGCCGCCGACGATGCCGATGTTTTCTACCCTGCCGTTTCTAATATATCCAAACATTCCCTGATAACTTTCTGTACTGTTGATCGTAAGGTTCGATATTGTATGCCCCTGTCCGTCAAAGCTGCCAGTGAAGATACCCGCTCCTCTGCCGATTGCCGTCCAATTGCTCCCACCCGGCGCAGGATGGGGCAAAGTAACATTCCCCATTAATTTATAATGACGTGAAAGTCCATTTGATGTATTGGCGTAGGAGTTAAAATCTTTAATATTGTCCTGTGTGATGGGAATGATGCCGTCTGCCCGCCCATCGTAGATCGTAATATTTGTTAATGATGCTGTTGCAGTTGTGTAGTTAATACCTGCACTTGCTGTAAAATAAAGAGTATTGTCGTATGGGTTTGGGAAAGCATATACACCATCATATACAAGCGTAGTACCGGTTAGCGTGAAGCCGTTGCATAATATGCTCGCTGTATCCGTTCCGAGCAAGCCAGTAATATTAACTGTAACTGTCGCCGATGTTTCACCCGGCAGCGGGGTGAATGTTGTTCTGCTTGGGTCTGTAATGCTTAGAGTTATCATTTTTGGATTCACCGTTACCGCCACATCTTCCGTCACAGCATTGTAGTTAGCGGCATCATCCGGTACAAACATTACCTCATAGCCGCTGTTATTAACTGTGGGAATAATCCATCCGCTTGACCATTCAAAATGACCGTCATTGTCACTTGTACCGCCGGTCAATACTGAAGCTGAAAGCGGCTGCCCGTATGTAATGGCAGCGGCAACCGGCCAATCATTTACATTCGGTTTGGCCTTGAATACATAAATTTCAATAATCTGTGTCAATGTATTGTAATTGGGATCATCAGGCGTAAAGGTTACGCTGTACCCGCTGTTTGTTACCGTTGGTACAATAGTGCCGTCTGTCCATGCGAAGGAGCCTGGCACGCTGCTTGCATCGTCGTTTAATGCCGAGCCGGAAAGGGCCTCGCCGTAGGTTATGGGAGAGGCGAAAGGCCAGGCTGTTACTGTCGGGTCGGCCTTGTCAATCGTAAAAGTCCCGCTCTGTGTTCCTGTGTAGTTGCTCCCTGTTCCTGCTACTCCAATAATAGCTACGGTTGCCGTTCCCGCGTTGATATTATTGCTGTAGTTTAAAATGCGATAATCGGACTCACTGATTATGACGCTGTCGGTTACCGTCGGCGTTGGAGTATGCTCGCTGCCAGTGTATGTAAACGTGCCGTGCACTGTTATCGTTACATTGGAAAGATCGCGCTTGTATACCGTTACCGCCACAGTATTCGTTCTTGTGTTGTAGTTGACTGTATCGTTAGGAGTAAAGGTTACCTCATATCCGCTGTTTGCCACCGTGGGCACAGTCGTTCCGTCCGTCCATGTAAAGGTGCCATCTACATCACTTGCACCGCCGGTTAATGCCGATTCAGAAAGCAGCTGCCCGTAGGTTATGGGAGTGGCGACGGGCCATGTTATTGTTGGGTCGGTTGTATTCACCGTTACCGCTACAGTGTTAGTAACAGCACTGTAGTTAGCGGCATCGTCAGGTGTAAAGGTTACCTCATACCCGCTGTTCGTTATCGCGGGTACAATCGTGCCGTCCGTCCATGCGAATGTTCCGGGCACGCTGCCTGAGCCGCCGGTTAGTGTCGACTCGGAAAGCGACTGCCCGTAGGTGATGGCGGCGGCTGCAGGCCACTCGGTTATTTCTGGATCAGCCTTGCCCACCTCCAGTTCATCGGTCTGTGCATGGAAAGTGCCGCAGCTTGCTGTTACTGGTGTATTGTCATGCTCTGCGTGCATCAGGGTTACGCCGTGCTGCGGCTCTGTTGTTATATTGTTCTGTTCAAAGTCATCGAACTCTACTTCTCTTGTAGTGCCGTTATTGTATTTCAGCGTTACGACAAGGCCGCCAAGGTCAAGCTCTTCGCCGGAAGTGTAAACCAGGTTATCGGGGCCGGTCTTTACCTCCAGGCCGCTTAGATTAACCGCTATTACAACGACTGAAAAGACGTCGCTCATGTCGCCGTAACTCACCGTTATGGTCTTAAGCCCTGATGTAAAGGAATCAAAGCCTGTTATTACAAGCGCGTTGTGGTCTATATTCCCGCTGGAGCCGTTGCTGTATCTGGCCGTTACAACAAGGCCAACCAGATTGATGGCTTCGCCTATGTAATACTCCATTTTATGTGGAGTGTTCATAATCATTATTCCGGTAAGGGTTACACCGTCTACGCTTACATTGAATGTTGCCGTCTTTCCGCCGTAAGCCACGGTTACCGTTTTGTTGCCGGGCGAGCTTGAATCAAAGCCCGAAATTCGCAGGGCGCTGTGTCCGATTGCCGCGCTTGTGCCGTCGCTGTAAGTTGCCGTAACAACAAGGCCGCCAAGGTCAAGCGGCTCATTTCTGTGGTAATCCGTCTTCGACGGCGGGGAAGTAATCGCTATGCCTGTCAGCAGATGCTCATCTACATTGATGGTAAACGAATCGCTTTTACTGCTGTAAAGGACTGTAACCGTCTTATTTCCCTCTGTTATTGTATCGAATCCCAAAAAGAGAAGGGAACCGACATGTAAAATAACAGCCGTGCCGTCGCTGTAGGAAGCCTGCACTTCAAGGCCGGCCGGATCAAACTCATCGCCCCTGTTGTAACTGGTTTTAACCGGAGGGGAGGTTATATTGATACCGGTCAGAGCGGCATCTTCTACCTCTACGGTAAAACCGGCTGTCTTGCCGCCGAAGTTCACGGTAACCGTCTTGTTTCCCGGTGCGCCCGAATCGAAGCCGGTAAAATTCAATGCGCTGTGCCCGATAATCAATGTGGAATTGTTGCTATACGAAGCTATTACAACAAGGCCGGTTATATCAAGTTCTTCGCCCCTGTAATAGTTAGTTTTAACAGGGTTTGCGGTGATTGTTATTCCTTCCAGAGTTACGCCGTTTACGCTGATCCTGAAATCGGCCCTTCTTTCCCCATAGCGTATAACAACCGTATAGTTCCCGGGAGAGGCCGAATTAAAGCCCGATACTTCCAGAAACTCATGCTCCACATTCGCCGTGGAGCCGTTGCTGTATGTGGCTGTAACCACAAGCCCGCCAAGGTCAAGGGATTCACCTGCATGGTAGCTTGTCTTGTCGGGCGGGGAGGTTATCACAATTCCTGTTAATGTTATTTCGCTGACCGTTACCGGGAAGGAGGCGCTTTTGCCCTTATATTCCACGGTGATGGTCTTGTTCCCTGCTGAAGATGATTCAAATCCCGATAGTTGAAGCTCCTCAAACGGCACATCCTCTTCAGAACCGTTGCTGTAGGAAGCCCTTACCGCAAGCCCCCTTATATCAAGCGGCTCGCCGCGGTAGTAGACGAGCTTGCCAGGAAAGGAGCTTACAGTAATCCCTGTAAGGCTGATGCCGCCCCCGCCGCCGCTCCCTGCCGCATCAGGGCACCCTGCTACTATAAGCGTAAAAACAACAAGAATGGCAAAAACCACTTTTTTCATCTGCCCACCCCCTTAACTTTTACCTTCTACTTTTTAACTTCAAAAGCCCACTACCTCATCTTTGTTTGAAAGTAAGACCTCATTCTATCACAACACCGCTCCAACCGCAAGCTGATAATTTCGCTAAGGAATAGGGCGCCTGGCACCTTGGCCAAAAAATTTATTTAACCACAAACCTCACGAACAAAACGAATAGGCAAAAAAATTCGAATTACCGGTTCGTGTCTGTCTGTGTGGTTCGTGGTAAAAATACTTTTCTCTTTTCCTTTCTAACTTTTACTTAATCTTGAATCATCGGGTTCTGCGCTTCAAGTCCGCCCGGCATGTCCAGCAGTCTCGGCAGCCTGCCGTCGGCTATGTCCCAAATTTCATCATCCCATGCATTGCCGGGGTACCAATTGCCCACTGTTGTCCACCAGCTTGCCGAGTGACATTCACCGCTAGTAATATTACCGCCATCTTTACTTCCAGGATTATCAGTGACCGTATAGTCGGGGGGACCGTTGTATGTAATTTCCATTGTATCCAGCCCATAGTTGGGTAATAAAGGAAGATATAGATTATTCTCACCCATAACACGCCCGATATTATTGGGGGTAGTATAGTCTATACTAATCAATAGATTAAGCGCTACGCAGCTTCCCACCATGCCGTTAGCTGAGTTAATACCAACAACTCCACCTACAGCCATCTCTCCGCTTACAGTGCCGGTGGAGTAACATTTAGACAAAGGGCTCTCCACGTTCCATCCAACCACGCCGCCTATACTCCTGGTGCCATTTATATAGCCGGTAGAGTAGCAATTTTCTACATTGCTTCCATTTTGGTTTTGTCCGACCACACCGCCGACATTATCTTCACCGTTAACATCGCCGGTAGAGTAACATTTTTCAACAATGCTTCCATTTTGATTCCGTCCGACCACACCGCCGACATTATCTTCACCGTTAACATCGCCGGTAGAATAACAGTTTTGCACTGTGCCAACTGATGTATCTAAACCCTCTACATCATTCAATCCAACCACACCACCGACATCATTATTGCCTTCAACCTTGCCCGTAGCATAGCTCTTTTCCACCGTGCCTTTGTTCTCCCCCACAACTCCTCCAACCGTATCTCCATCTGATTCTATGTTACCTGTCGAAGAACAGTTGCTGACTGTACCGCCGGCAGGATTATACCCCACAACACCGCCGACACCGTAGTTGCCGGTAACAACACCGGTGGCATGGCAATTTGTTACAATACCGGAATTGTAGCCGGCAATGCCGCCGACGGCGTTTATGTCACCAGTAACAACGGTGGCAGAGGTGCAGTTCTCTACCCTACCGCCGTTGTTCCAGCCAACAATGCCGCCAATGTAGGCTCCGGTTCCTCTTACAATGCCAGAGACATAGCAATCTTCAATAGAACCGTCACCGGTTTTTTGCCCTGCTATTCCGCCGACAGATTCTCTTCCATTGATATTAACATCTTCCAGTCTCAAGTTTATTACCGTGCCGTCGTCTACAACACCAAACATTCCCTGGTAGTCGGTGTTGTCATTGATTCTAAGGTTTTTAATTGTTCTGCCATTCCCGTCAAACTTGCCGGTGAATTGGGTACCGGAGCCAATCGGTTCCCAGTTGCTCACGCTTTGCAAGTCGATGTCTTCCATGAGCTGGTAATCGTGGCCTAGAAGAAAAGGTGTTGTTCCAATATTTCTTAAAGCATTCTCAACATAAATCGGGTGAATGGTGTTAGCAGCAAAAGTAGGATCCCAGCCGTTGTTTTTTCCGGCAAAATTGGTATTCATGATTCCTGTTGCTGTATCCGTTCTTATCTTTGCATCTGCGCTCGCATGATACACTGCATGGCCGCCGCCCGGGGCTGCCTTGTTCCTTTTTTCTTCATTTAGATCATAACCGCCGTAGATGGTGCCGCCGTTTTTGATAAAGGTGCCGCCGTCGGCCACATAAACTCCGCCGCCGTTGCCGGCTGCCATGTTTCCGTAGATTTCTCCGCCTGTCATGTTAAAAGTTCCGCTGGCCACATAAACCCCGCCGCCATTGCCGGTTATGTTCCCGTTCCCGTAGATTTCACCGCCGTTCATAGTAAAGGTTCCGCCGTCTTCTATATATATCAATGATGTGTCGTTGTTTTCACATCCATGCAATAAAACACCGTCCTCCAGTGTAAGGCTTACACCATTGTTCACCGTGAACAGGTTTCCTTCACCTGAGAGCGTTATTGTAATGGACTCATCATTTGCTGTAAGTGTAATGTTCGTGCCGGTACTAAATATTCCAGTGTAGGAAAAAAGCGGTTGATCTGCGCCTATTCTTACCGTGTATACACCGGCGGTGGTAATGGAAGCCAGTGCACTTTCAAGGTCAATAAAGGGTATGTCTTGCATGCTGTCTATACTTACCCATACCTTGGCATCTATAGAAGCTGTAACAGTGACTTTGATAGGGCCGATTATTACAGAGGCTTTTTTGATACCAGTGTCATTGTTCTGTGGAATTTCATTGGTTACTTCCACATAGTAGAAGGTGGTTCCTTCACTATCGGCGGTGTATATATATTCATGGCCTGTCGCTCCCTGGATTGGGGTGCCATTTATGTTATCGTCGTCATCATTTTTGTACCACTGATACGACAGGGTTCCGCTGTCAGGGCTAAGTGCAAGGACTCTCAGATGTACTTCGTCTCCAACTTCGCAGTCTATGTCTTCAGAAATACTGATTATTACAGGCTCCAGGGCATTTATCGGAGGAATGGCGATTGCATTGCTTGTAACATTACCATCGTAGCCTTCACACGACACCACAACGGTTATATGCCTTTCTGCATCAGCTTCATCAATGGTGTAACTCTCATCTGCTGCACCATCAATAGTAGTATCATTCCGCTTCCACTGGTAGGAAAAAGGCCCTTCTATTTGCAGACCGTTATAAAACAAATATATTGCTTCAATAGTAATTTCTTCACCCACAGAATTGCCGCCTGCTATAACAACAGAACCATAGATGTAATCATTGGCTGCAACTGTAACAAAGGCGGATCCATTTTTTGAAGGATCTTCAACGGAAGTTGCAATAATGATGAGTTCTGTATCCGGGGCTTCTTCGGCGCCTACGGTTAGTTTGCCTGAATCAATATCTGTACCTGGACTTGAATTACCCCATAAAGACCAGGTTACACCTTGATTATAGCTGCCATCAACAATGGCGTTGAATGTCCATTCACCGCCCTGTCTCACAGTGGCAACAGAAGGCTCGACTCTTACGCTGATCTCTGCCGGCGGCGGAGCGGGCGGGGTAGGGTTCTCTGTCTCTGGCTTAAAGCGGTCATAAAACGGCTTTACAAGAGGGTTTTCGCACGCAACGGTAGCGAATAGTAAATAACAAGTAACAGATATCAAATAAAAAATAACAGATAAAAAATGTCCTCTTTTTTTCATAATACCACCCCTCTTTTCTTCGCGCTCTTTCCGATTTTTTTAACCACGAACCTCACGAACCAAACGAACAATAACAAATATCGAACTGCCGGCTCGTGTGGTTAGTGGTAAAAATTCTTCCCTTTTACCTTTTCTCTTCAAATAAAACTCCAGTTTTTTTGACCTACTTTTTAACTTTTATTGAACTACAGCCAATCTTTCCTGTATCATATCGCTGACAATTTCTGCTGGAGTTTTATGATCAGCAATGGCTTTGGAAAAAAGATAATCAGCAGAAAGCCCGTCAATGGTAATCATATGGGCGGCTCTGCGCCTCGCAAGAAAACCTGATCCATTGGGACCAACTTTTGGTGTAATTTCTGTCCATTTTTTATCAAGCGCAATAGCTTCTTCTTCGGTCATTCTAGCCATTGTTTTCTCCTCTGATTTTTATCAAATGCAAAAAACTCTTCCTGCATCTCATCGCATGGAAAACATTGATGGTATTATCATCAATTACATTATACATAACCTCTAACGGGATAGCGTTTCGGTTGAACCCGATAACGAGATACTTGTTATCAGACTCATCTTCATCAATGCTGCCGTCATACCTTGCAGTATCAAAAGCAAAACGGATGTCATCTTCTGTTACCTTGTGAGCGAAAGCAGCTTCATTGAACTCTATGATGACGTCCATTTTCCCCTCTTTTAGAATTATATCACGATATTAGCGTTATTTCAGGCTTTTTTTTCTCTATTAATTTTTAGTTTTCCACAGGATTCAAAATAACCAGCCCCTCGTGCAGTTCCTGAAGGCCGGAGGTGCCCAGGCGCACACGGGTTAGTGTCAGGGAGTTTCTCCCTGTGTTTCCAATCCGGAAGGTCATGCGCGAGGAGAATATGGTTTCGTCCTGACTGCCGGTTCTTTCGGAGTTTCTTTCCTGCTCGGGACGCAGTTCCAGCAGCTCATTTCCGTTCACATTAAAAAACACATAGTTACCGGTTCTTGCGGCTCCTGCCGTTACAATAGAGTACTCTCCTGTATCATGAAAGTGGAGCCTCCCCCAGGGGCTGTCATAAACCGCGTCAACAACTGGCCTTAAATTAGATTCCTTTTCGTTTGCGGTCAAAAGCCTTGCCCGCTTGTACGAGCCATCCCAGGGTGCGCTTACGGTGATTTTCAAACGCACATCCTCGGCTACCCGCAAGCGGATGCTGTCCAGTGATTCAAGCTCAATGTCGACAAAGCGTCTTAATGTGCTGATCGAGATATTCTGGCTCGTTATATACAGTCCATAGCGCGTCGGTGTAGAGCGCTGCCAGGTAAAAATCTGCTGGGTTTCATCGCCAAAAAAGATTATTTCCTTTTGCGATGGATCAAAATATACATATTGCCTTAAGTCCAGCGTTCCCTGCGGGCTTACATAATACCAAAGATCGTTTATAAACTCCTCGAAAACTCCGGGAACGCCGCTTAACAGTTCCCGCAGTCTGCGTTGTTCAACCTGCGAACCGGGAATTTTTGTGACCCTGTTCAATACATACTGTTCGCTCGAAGGATTGAAAACATAGATATTTTCAACCTGATCCAGGATATTGGCCGAGGCGCTGTCGTGCCCATAGGCGGCGATTGCGAAACTTTCTCCATTTGTTATACCCTGCTGATACGCCAGGGATCGCACTGTTTCCTGAACAATTATCGAACCGTCAATCCGCAGTTCGGCTATTTTTATGTAGGCCTCTTCCGGGGCAAGCTGCGGGCTGTGCCTGAAAACGGTCATTGTATGTTCGCTCTGGTTGTTCATGCCTGTTACCAGAATGCAGTTATTTCTGTCGCCGACCAAATCCATGGAAATAATCGATACAGTCCCGCTTTGAACGGCTTCTGTGGAGGCGTTCCACAATCGTCTGTATTCCCTGCTTCTTTCATCATATCTGATGCAGGTAATGTATACCGGCCCTTCAATTTCTGCCGGCCTGCGGTAAGCGACAATTTGTTCTTCGCCGAAATCATGGCCGACATCCTGGTTAAAAACCAAAACAACGATTTCGCCCTCGTCCAGGGGGAGTTTTGGATTGATATTTTCTTCCCAGGCAAGGCGTTCTGCCGGGCCTGAATCCCTTCCGGCGCCGAATGCCTCTGTGGGTATTACCAGCCTTGGGTGGCGGTTTTCCGGCGCACGGGGAGGGAAAAACCTTCCATACATTCCGGTAGCGAAGAACAATATTCCCAGTGCGCTTACAATAACAACAATTACCGCAAGTATAAAAATTGATTTTCTCATGTATTTGTATCCAGATAAGTTTCCAGATGCTCCAGAAGTTTTTTCATGGTTTCATCAAGCGATAAAGAGCTTTTGAAACCGGCTGCCGCCACATGTCCGCCGCCGCCAAACCCCTGGGCGATTTTGGAGACATTTACCCTGCCCTTGGAGCGAAGCGAAACACGAATTTCACCGGCGGCTGTTTCCTTTATCACCACAGAAACTTCCACCTCTTTTGCCCTTAGGGGTAAATTTACAAAGGACTCTGCATCCTCAAGATTTGCGCCAAGTTTTTCCAGGTCTTTCTTACGAAGCACCTGCGAAACGATTCTGCCCCCGCTGTGAAGCTCCAGTGTCGAGAACGCCTGCTTTTGCAGCAGCAGCGCACTGCTCGATAAATTTTCATTTAATTGCTTGTAAACAAAATGGGAATCCGCGCCGCTCTCCAGCATTTTAATCGCCGCCCTGAATGTACGCAGGCTGGTCTTTGAATAGGCAAAAAAACCGGAATCGTAAACAATGCCGGAATACGCTGCCATCGCTGTTGGTGGATCAAAATCAACTCCCAGTGCAGAGGCGAGTTCTACGGCAAGCTCGCATGTGGAAGCTGCGCCGGGTTCTATCAGCCCTGCAAGCATTGCATGGCGTTTTGGCTCATGATGATCAAAAGTGAACACCTCCTGTGTACGCTTCATTATGTCCTTCATGCCGCCAGTATGATATTCGTCCGATGTATCAACAACAATCATCGCCGACTGTTCCGGCAGTTCATTGTGTTTTTTATCGTCCCAATATTCTATGAGCCCGGATGCATCCATAAACCGGAACAGCGCCGGAACCGGAGATGCATTTATTATTTTAAAAGTTTTTCCGGTTTTTTTGAAAATCGAAGCAAATATTAATTCCGCTCCCAGCCCGTCGGCATCCGGTGGATCGTGGGTTGTGAGAATAAACGATTGATGTCTGTCAAAAAGTGCCAATACTTCGTCAAACATAAAAACAGTCAGGAATGTGCCGGCTTCAATTCAAACAGCCAAGATCTTACATAAATGCCGCTGCGGCGTTTCTTACCCTGGCGTCCAGGTTCAGCCCCACAACCAGTGCCCGCCAGCCGCGAAATTCTTCCACCCTGGAAAAACGCATCAGGTTTGCCTGGGGCCCCTGAAGGGTGGATGAAAGAGCCGATGTCGAAGAGCTGATAAGAAGGGTATAGCTGATGCCGGAGCCCGGTGTCCTGGAAGCCGCATCCCTAAGGGCGCCCGAAAAATCGGCGCTTCCCCCCGAGGCGGAAAAATCCCGCAGGGTTCTCTTTATGGCTTCCTTGTCTGCATCGTTCCTTACGCTTTCCGAATAAACAATCCTGGCGGTTGGGCCCGCGCTCCAGATGGTAACTCTGTCCCCTGCCGTCAATAGCTGATCAACAAGGGTTCGTGAAACCCAGTCTGCGGCTTCGTCCACAAGGCCGGAAAAAGCCTGGGAACCGTCAATTATCAGGTTGACATTGATGGGGGTATTCCTGGCATTCTGCCCGTGCAAAAGCGGCAGGCTCAGAAAACACGTCAAAAACATCCCAAATACTACTTTTCCGGTAATAATTGTTTTCATATCCTGCATTGTATCATACTTATCCTGTTTTGACTATTGTTTTTTTTAATTGTTTTTTTTTAATATTCCGAAAAAAAGGACTTTACATTTCCTTAATAAGTGTATTATTGTATAGTAAGGTTATTGTATCAAACCATTTTATAAGGAGTGTTATATGGGAACCATTGATTTACCCAAAAGTCCGAATGTATTTCATCCGGAAAAACCAAGTGCAGTAGGTTCGCGGAATTCGTTAGCTCAGGAATACCGTGATCAGCAGGCAGAAGTAAACCTGCTTTTGGAGGAGGAGACTAACAAGGTTATCCACCACCTTATGGCAAAGCTTCCCAAGGACGTTCTTGAACGCCTTGATGTGATGGGCGGCCTGAAGGAAAAACTGTACAACTACTTCAACCAGAACTACCAGAACATGTTCAACCGTTACATGGTGACGACTGAAGATGAAATGGTGAAGAAGGTCAGGAACTTCATTGACAAGGAAGAGACCAAGGTTCTGACAAGGTACACCCCAAAGGAGATAGCCGATCTTCTGGACGCGGTCGGCGGAGCGGATAAATTCAATACTGGTGAAATTGAAAAATCCATCGTCAATATGTATGGCCACTTGCAGGGCCATGTTCAGCGGGGCGTAAACGAACTCGAGACAAACACGAACAGCATACTTCGCCAGAAGACCGACACCGGCGCTTTTGTCCGGGGCGAGAATGCATATTCGATCGTCAAGTGCGCGTTCAAGGATAACCGGATCAAACCCAAGACTGTTACCGATGTAAAACTTTCGGTTAATATTCTGGACGCCGAACTTATCAGCCCGATTTTCCACTACCAGGTTACAGTGGAATTCCTTATCAAGGACATTATTTCCAAGCACATCGTCGACACCATCGACAAGGCAATTGAAAACCTTAAAGATCAGCGGATCGATCAGGGGCTGGAAGAGTTGTCTGACGGGGAAATCATGATCAACAAGATCAACCGGGTAGAGAATTACACCGACGACAACACCGAGGAAGCCAAGTCCAAGCGTTACTCCATGATCACCAAGGCAATCATGGAAAGGGTAAACGACCTGAGGGCGGAAATTGATCCGGCTACATTCGATGCGATGAACATCAGGGAAAACATCAAGAAGATCGTCGACCTCGAAAACATTCGCAACCGTGGCTTCAATACGGCGATCAATTCAATCACCGCGATTCTTGATACTTCCAAGATGGGGTATCAGTACATCGAAAACCTGAAGAACGGCCGGGAAGTGATCATTCGCGAATATGAAGACACTGATGAAGCCAATCTGCCGGACGAGCGCTATGCTATTAAACTGCGCTATTTCGACAATGCCCAGCTTATTGAAGATCGCAAGGCTTACGATGTGCAGATGAAGAGCTTCGAAACCGAAGTTCAGCACCTGTGGGATATCCTCGAAGTAATCTATCAGGATTCCAAGCGCATGTTCAGAATTAATGACTTCGACGATCTGGCCAGGAAGAACAAGAACCGGATTAAAAAGCTCATTAAAGACAAGACCGGCGAGCCTCTGTACGAAGATATCGCCAAGGTCTGGGACGAAATTTCCTTTGTAAAAGCCGCCGAAACCGAGGTGGAAAAATCCAACCGTACTTACATCTACGAGAAGGACAGGGTCCGCTCCAGGATTATCAGAATGCGCGACAAAATGAAGCGCATGTACGATTACCTGTACCCGATCGAAAGGCGTGTTATGGAAGACAGGCTTTCCTCTCTGGAAAGGGAATACTACAAGTTTGACTATATGATTAACCCCTACCACATTCAGCCTGGTTTGCTTCTGGACGTCGATATTACCTCGATCAAGAGGAAAAAGGCGACCCTGGACTCTTTCTCCAATGTGCTTAACGAATTCCTCCACGGCGTGTCCAAGGGCTTCCAGGATGCTGCATTTGCCACATTCAGCAGGCGGCGTTCCACTGTCAGGGAAGATATCAACCAATCATTTAGCTCAGTTGCCGACTATGAGCAGTCTGAGGCCACGGCGGTGGCCGCTGCTGCTGTTGCTGCGGCGCCCCCAAAAAGGGCGATTGCCGCTCCAAAGCCGCGCAAAGGTGTAGTTGACGCAAAAGGCGGCAAAAAGAAGCCGGTTCGCGGCGGGTCTGCGGGCATAGCTGAAGTCTAATTGCTGCTGAAATTGGCCTGCATTACGCTTTGCCGTGATGCAGGCAGAACAGGCGAATCATGGAAATGACCGCCTGTACGCAATTAAAAGCGCCCCCAAATCAGTGTGGTCAGGCCGCTCTGGGTGTTTCGGGGGCGTTTTTTTTAAGCCTTGCTGGGCTGTTCTCCCGGCTGCAATAGATCGGCCGGGTGGTATTTTGAAGAAGGAGGTCTTATGGCAATGGATTCCACTAATCTGGAAATTCTATCTTCCCGCACCGGCTTTAATTCCGCTGTCAGACACATAAAAAAGACACTGGAGATTACCGGGGGCGCATCAAACGGCAATCTGGCCGATATCCTTTACGAACTGGGCGATGATCAACTTACCGGCGACCGGATTGGGTTGCTTCTGAGGATGCTGCTTATCGATAAACTGGGGTATAAAGCCTGTTCGTCCAACCTTTCCGCCGTGGTTGAAAAACCATCTAAACTGGCGAAAGAATTCGAAAAATGGAAGGGCGTTGATCTTGTTGCCGCCTATTATCACCCCGATATCGGGCTGTTGATAGCGAATCCCAAGACGGTCGAAGGGCTTGAAAGTTTCGGGCAGCTGCGTAAGCAGGAACTGATGGTTATTTATGCCGGGATGCAGGGCAGGGAAGCAGGCGATGAATGCCAAAAGGCCGCCGAACTTGCTCTTAAATTGTTTGAAGGCTCGAAGGTAACAGCCCCCGCGGTGCTGACCAGGGGAAATTTTACCGTTCGAAAACTTTCCAAACCTGTTGTAAAAAAAGAAGCTGCTCCCGCCGGAAAAAAGGCTGTAAAGAAGATCACTGCCAAAAAGGCAAAGCCGGATTCCCAGAAAGCCGCGGCCCCGGAAGCTCCCGCCAAGGCTGCAGCCCCAAGCGCCGGTCCGAAAAGAATGACTCCGCGTTATTCGGTGGTTGTGCAGAATGAGCTTTTTCACAATGGAAATGTCGAGGCGTGGAAGAAGATCGTTGCCAGTTACAGGGCAAAGTATCCTCTGCTGGAAGTATATATCTACTACGAAAACGAGCGTATTCTGGATATTAATTCCCTGTTTAAGTGGGGCAAGGTAAAGCACGGCACTGCCATAGAGTTTGCCATTGCCGGTAATGACATACGGGATGTGGCGAAGCTTCAGCGTTATCTCGCCCAGGGAGCCAGCCACATGTTTGAGGCGTTTCTCCGCGGGCCGGTAAATACGGTTCTGAAATTATTCTAAAAGGGGAAAACACATGGACAGCAGAATACATTTTTTTAGTCAGAAAGACGTTATCTCCTCCAAAGACAAGGGAGAGATGCTGGGAATACGCGGACGTCAGGCCAATGAATTTGCGGAATTGGGCTTTCCGGTTTTACCCGGATTAATTTTGGATACCTCTCTCGCTTCAGAGATAGATCCAAAAGCCATTAAAAAGGATGTTGTTGCCCTTTTGCATAAGTGCGCAAAACTTGTCGGTAAAGGTTTTGACGATAAAGATAACCCCATGCTTTATAAAATGGTTATCTCATCAAATCTTGCCATTACCTCTTATCCGGCGCTGCACAATTTCGGCCTTGTAAAGCCGACAATAGAAGGTTTTGCCGGCTGGGTGGGTGTCGATTTCGCGATCAACGAAGTTTTGTTCCTTGTAAGGGGCATGTTAAAAATTGAAGAAAGGATCCGGGAACTGGAAGCAAAAGAAAAGGAAAGGGAAGAGATTGCCGCGAAGATAAAACATCTGGAAAGAATGTTGGGCATGAAGGGGCCTTCCAACGAGTTGAATCAGAAGGAAGGGCCGCCTCCGAAGATTAATAAATCGGCGCAGGAATACATGAACGAGTATGCCAAATATTTCCCCAAAGGTTTTTTTGATGATGCCGAAAGCCAGTTGATGATTTCCCTTAGTGAAATATCAAAAATGCTGCGGATTGATGATCAAAACGACCGCGACACTGCGATTATGATTCAGCCAATGGTTTACGGAAACTACGGCAAGGATTCATGTTCCGGCGATTTTTACAGCCGCAATGTCGTTACCGGCGAAAAGAAGCTGCAGGGGCATTTCTTCAGGGGTAAATTTAACGAGATTGGCGCCGAAGGCCAGGAGATCAACAAGATAAGCCCGGTGCATCTAAGGCAGCTGGAAAAGATTGCCTGGACACTCGAAGATAAATTCAAGGAAATCCGCCAGATACGTTTTACCGTCGAAAACGGCAAGCTCTGGCTGATAGAACAGCGGCTCATTGATCAAAAGTCAACCCAGGCAGATATTAAACTCCTGCTGGATCTTGCCAGGCGCAAAATTGTCGATAACAAATATGTTATCAAGGCTATTGATCCGCTGCGGCTCAACGAAATTCTTCACCCGGTAATAAATACGCCCAGTGTTAAAGGGTTAAAGTCCTGGAAGGGCGGTATCGCCGGTGCGCCCGGCGCTGCAATCGGCAGGGTCTATTTCAACACCGACACGCTGATCGAGGCAAAAAAACTGGCGGCTCAACGGGGCGAGGATGACCGTACCATTTTGATTCTTTATTCGTCTTTTGCCGAAGATGTAAAAGCCATCGAGGTAAGCACCGGCGTTCTTACCGCAGAGGGCGGTTACTCCGCTCATGCGTCAGTAGTAGCCCGTCAGTACGGTAAAGTGTCCCTGGTATCGCCTGCCCTTAAAATCAAGGGAAACAAGGCTTCTCTGGGAGATTTGAGTATTTCCGAAGGGGAATACATTACCATCGATGTTCCTTTCTACGGGGAATCATCGGTATACAAGGGAGTTGCCGAGCTTATCGAGCCCAGTCCGAAAGAGTCGGGGCTCCTTGACTTTATCGATCTTACCAAGGGTTTTATCAAAAAGTTCCATGTACGCTGCAATGCCGACACGCCGAAGGATGCGGCTCTTGCCCTTAGTTTTGGCGCCGAAGGCGTCGGCCTTTGCCGTACCGAGCACATGTTCTTTAAGGCCGAACGGATCAACAGTTTCCGGGAAATGCTCCTTACTACCGATCCGGCCGAGCGTAAAAAGGTACTGGACAGGCTGCAGGTTATGCAGCGGGAAGACTTCTACGGCATCATGAAAGTAATGGCCGGCAGGGAGGTAACCATAAGGCTCCTGGATTCACCACTGCACGAGTTTATGCCCCATAACGATGATGAACTAACGGCTTTTGCCGCTCATGTTGCCAAGAACAAAAAAACAAAGTTATCCAAATCGGAAATTAAAACCCAAATTGAAGCTCTGCACGAATTCAATCCAATGCTTGGGCACAGGGGCTGCCGTATTGCAGTATCCTACCCCGAAATCTACGCCATGCAGGTTAAGGCAATTTTTGAGGCCGCTTACAAGCTGCGTTCCGAGAAAATCGATGTAAGGGCGGAGATTATGGTTCCGATAGTTATGAATGCTTCGGAGCTTAAACTTATCGCCTACGGAAAGAAGATCGAGGGTTCCAACTATGTCGGTATTGTCGATATCGAGGAAACGCTTAGAAAGAGCAAAAAGGCCAGGGAGGTGGAGTACAAAATCGGCACCATGATCGAGCTGCCGGCTGCCGCCCTTGGTGCGGGTGAGATAGCCAAATACGGAACATTCTTCAGTTTTGGCACCAACGACCTGACCCAGACTACCCTGGGTATCTCCCGCGATGATTTCACAGCCTTTATGCCTGACTACACTCTATACGATCTTATTCAGGGCAATCCTTTCAGCACGCTGGACTCCAGGGTCAAGGAGCTTATCGCTCTGGCAACCGACCGTGGACGTCTTACACGGCCGGATCTGTCATGCGGGCTTTGCGGTGAGCATGGGGCAAACCCTGAAAACGTCCGTTTCTGTATGGACGCAGGGCTCGACTATGTGTCCTGCTCGCCCTATTCGGTGCCGATTGCACTGCTGGCGGTTGTCCAGGCGGAAATGGAAAAGGAAGAAGCGTAAAGCCATAGCAGTACGCATTTTTGGAAACAAAAAAGCCGCCTGACCACTCTGTGGCCGGGCGGCTTCTTTTTTTCCTGTTAATCAGGAGCCTTAATGACTGCTATTCGAATTCGCCCTTAAAGCTCATGTATTTTTCAACAGTTTTGGAAATAAGCTCGGCGGCTTTTTTTGCGTCAATCTGGGGAATTTTCCGCATTTTATTAAGAGAATCCTCAAAGAAACCGGCAATGGTGTTGTAAACATCGGGAAGCTGATAGAGTACTACGGCAAAGTTCTGGCCCTGCGGCTTCAGAATTGTAAACGAACCGAATGTTTCGTTGGGCTCTTTTGCTACCATTATCTTTGATTGATTTTTCGCGGTAATAATCTCCAGTTCGTTGAAACGCTTGGGAATGCGCTCTCCATCCCTTCTTGAAACAGGTTCCTGGTATTTTAAGGGATAGGTATCCTGTTCAACCAGGACGTACAGTTTTTTTCCGCCGGTAATGAACTGAAGGCCGGTTTCGGTAAGAAATATCTCTTTTACTCCGGCATAGGACACGATTTCGTAAATCGAATAGGCTGATGTTTCACTAAAAAACGAAGAGATAATGTATCCTTGGCTAAAGGGCAGCTTGCCATGCGAAAAGGCTTCGAACAAATTGCGGAATTTTACATTGGAATCATCAACTTCGGCGGGTCTCGATACTACTGCCTTCTTAACCGCCGCTTTTTTTACGGCCGGCTTTTTAGCCGCCGGCTTTTTAGCCGCTACTTTCTTTACTGCCGGTTTTTTCGCAGCCGGCTTTTTAGCCGCCGCTTTTTTAACAGCCGGTTTTTTGGCTGCCGGTTTCTTTGCGGCCGATTTTTTCGCTGCTGGTTTTTTTACCGCGCTCTTTTTTGCAACCGGTTTTTTGACTGCCGGTTTCTTTGCAGCCGGCTTTTTAGCCGCCGCTTTTTTAACAGCCGGTTTTTTGGCTGCCGGTTTCTTAGTTGCAGGCTTTTTAGCCGCGCTCTTTTTAGCCGCGGTTTTTTTTGCAGCCGGTTTCTTGCTTACTTTTGCCATTTGTATCCCCCTTTGGAAATGCAATATTGTTTTACTGTTTTATTCGATCCTCTCATATCTTGAGCCGGAGATGAAACAGCTTTATCTATATTATCAACTTGTTTCAAAAAAAAAGCAACAAGATGTTTTCACTTTGCACGCGCCAGTGTTACAGCGCATGTAATGACTATATCGTCCACGGATGCTCCTCTGGATAAATCGCTGATTGGTTTGGCAAAACCCTGCAGAAACGGTCCGAAGGCTTCCGCACCGGCGAGGCGCTGGACGAGTTTATAGCCGATATTACCGGCGCCAAGATCGGGAAATATCAGGATATTCACCCTGCCTTTTACAGGGCTTCCCGGCGCCTTTGAATCCGTTACCGATGGAACCAACGCGGCATCTGCCTGTAATTCACCGTCAAATATAAAGCCCGCCTTTTTATTCCTTAAAATTTCAACCGCATTTTGTACCTTGGTAACATTGTCGTGTTTTGCCGAACCCTTGGTCGAAAAGGATAAAAGAGCCGCAACTGGCTCTGTGTTCAGAAATTCCCGGCAGGACTGGGCGGAACTTTCGGCAATATCGGCAAGCTGTTCAGCCGTTGGGTCTGGTATTACCGCACAGTCGGAAAAAACCATATTGCCGCTTGCTCCCCACTTTGCATCCATGCCTGCCATTACAAAGCAGGATGATGCGGTCTTAACGCCCTGCGAGGTACCGATTATCGTAAGGCCTGCCCTAAGAACATCGCCGGTAGTGTTCTCGGCGCCGGCAACCATTGCATCAGCATCACCCAGGTGAACCATCATGGCTCCCCAGCGCAGAGGATCGGTCATATCAATTTTTGCCTGCTCCTCCGTCATGCCCTTATGTTTGCGCATTTCATAATACTCGCGTACATAGGTGTCTTTTTTCACGCCGTCGCCGGGAAAGACAAGATTAATGCCGCCAAGATCGACCCCTTCTTTTGCGGCGGTTTTTTCTATGTCTTCCACCTTTCCCAGAAGGGTAACGCCGGCAGCAAGCCGCTCATCAAGTAGAATCCTCGCCGCTTTTATTGTTCTTGGCTCGGTTCCCTCCGGCAATACCAGTATTTTTTGTAAAGTTTTTGCCTTTGCCTTCATTACATTCACAAAATCCATATTCTTCTCTCCTAATTTGGGTTTATCAGTTAAGAATAATCCTGTTATCCATAATCCGCAAGAGCGGCTCATTGCATGATAACGCTGGTTTACTCTATAATGCCAATACCATAAGGAGTATTTCGTGTTAAAACCATATAGTTCCATGTCTCGTGAAGAGCTTCTCAGCGAAAAAGAATCACTGGATTCTGTTTTTACCTCATTCAAGGCAAAAGGCTTTTCGTTTAACATGGCAAGGGGCAAGCCGGATAAAGATCAGCTTGATTTATCAATGCCCATGCTGGACGAAATAGTCTCTTCATCCGATTATACTGCCGCAGGCGGAGTGGATTGCCGTAACTACGGGGAATTAACCGGTATTTCGGAGGCGAAAAACCTCTTTGCTGAATACATGGGGGTCGCCTCGGACGAGATTATCATTGGCGGCTCAGCTTCCCTGGCCATCATGTACGACTGTCTGGCACGGGCAATGCTGACTGGCGTACTTGGTTCTGAAAAACCCTGGGTGCAGGAAGGGAAAATTAAATTCCTGTGTCCGGTCCCCGGCTATGACCGCCACTTTTCGATTTGCCAGTTCCTGGGCATCGAAATGATAAATATACCCACGTCCGGCGAAGGCCCGGACATGGACATGATCGAAAAACTGGCGGCAGGCGATCCGCTTATAAAGGGAATGTGGTGCGTGCCGAAATTTTCCAATCCCCTGGGCATTACCTATTCAGACAGAATTATCCGCAAAATGGCTTCGCTGAAAACAGCAGCAAAAGATTTCCGTATATTTTGTGATAATGCATACGCCATGCACGAGGTTTACCGTGATGTACCCCTGTTAAACCTTCTTACGGCCTGCAAGGAAGCCGGAAATCCAAATATGGTTTATTTGTTCGGCTCAACCAACAAGCTCACATTCCCCGGCTCCGGGGTCGGGTTTTTAGCTGCCTCTAAAGAAAATATTGCCTTTATCACAAAACAGCTTTCCATGCAGGCAATTGGCTGGGATAAACTCAATATGCTGCGCCATGTCCGTTTTTTGAAGAACGTGGAAAATATCCGGGTCCTTATGAAAAAGCACGCAAGCCTGCTCCGCCCGAAATTTGAAGCGGTTTTGGAAAAACTGGAAAACGAGCTTGCGGGCCGGGGCGCAGGGCAGTGGGTCAAACCGGACGGCGGTTATTTTATCACCTTTATCGCGGAAACCGGGTGCGCCAAACGTGCTGTTGCCCTGTGCAAGGAAGCCGGTGTCATAATGACCGATGCCGGAGCGACTCATCCCTACGGCAATGATCCGGAAGATCGCTACATCAGAATTGCGCCGACCTTTCCGGCTCTTGATGAGCTAAAGGCGGCGATGGAAGTATTCTGCACCGCTGTCAGGCTTGCGTCCGTGGAACGTGCCTTGAGCAGTCCCTGATATTACGTTATAATAAAAAAAGCATGACTGACGTATATAATAATTTTCTGGAAGATGCGGATTTCGATACAATTCTGTCTGACGATATAGATTTTTCCGGCACGCTGGAATTTGAAAAGCCCTTCCTAATCCGCGGCAAGGTTCGCGGGGAAATAATTTCTTCGGGAATACTGGTAATAGATGAGGAAGCTGTAGTAAATGCAAATATAAATGCAATGCGTGTGCTGATCCGCGGCCAGGTTAAGGGTGATGTTACAGCCAAAGAGAAGGTTGAGGTTACAGTAACCGGGAAACTTCATGGAAATGTAACGGCTCCGGAAATACTGATGGAAACCGGCTGTGTATTCAACGGCCGCTGTAATATGACAGGGAAGAAAAGTTGATGATTTTTCCTCCCCGCCGGCAAATGCGTTTATGTTTAACTGCCTTTTTACTCGGCCTTTTTTTATTTCCCCCGGTTGTTTCTCATTCGCAGCAACCCGATGCCCTTGCCGAATACCGCGCCGGCAATTATGAGCGGGCAATACGCATTTGCCAGGACGAGATCGCCTCCTATTCAGGTAACATGGAAGCTCATGTTGTAATATGCTGGAGCCTTCTTCGCATTAACCGCTACGAAGACGCCCTGCGCTATGCCCGTGCGGGCCTTGCCTTGAGCCGTTTCGATGTCAGAATGATCGAGATAATGGGAGAAATCCACTATTACCTCGGACAAAACAACGAAGCCCTGCGGTATTTCCAGGAGTATGTGAATCTCGCCCCCGAAGGCTCGCGGATAGAACAGGTGTACTATTTTCTGGGGGAGATATATATCCGGCTTGGCAGATTCCGCCATGCAGATATTGCCCTGTCAACGGCAGTTCATTATGTTCCCGGCAATGCTGCATGGTGGACACGGCTAGCCTACGCCAGGGAAAATGCCGGCGATCTGACCAATGCCGTTACCGCTTACGAGAGGGCTCTTACCCTCAATTCCCAGCTGACCGATGCCCGCAGGGGACTCGACCGGACAAGACAGGCACTGAGCAGACAATGAGAGCATGCCCTGTAATTCATTCTTTGGGCTGCAAACTCAATCAAGTGGAAAGCGAAGCTATCGCAGATGCATTCAGGGACGCAGGTTTTTTTCCGGGTTCCAGGGGAGATTTCTCCGGGGAACAATCCGGGATAATTATTATCAACACATGTACCGTTACGACAAAAGCCGATCAGAAAGCCAGGCGGATTATCAGAAAAGCCCTGCGCGACAATCCTTCTTCCTGCGTACTTGTTACAGGCTGTTACGCCCAGCTTGAATCCGAAGCGATCAAATCGCTGGAAAGTGAATGTTCCGCCGAAGGAAGGCTTTTTGTTTTCAGGGGAGATAAAAAGGGCGCCCTGCTTGATTTACCCCGTTATCTGCAAGGCGCTGATATAAAAGATGATATTTCAGCTCTTGTTAAATCCTACAGTGGAAACAACAGTAACCCGGACAACATTGATATTTTTAACTTCGCGCCGGAGCATTTTTCTTTTCACTCACGCGGCTTTCTGAAAATACAGGACGGCTGCGACAGGCATTGCACCTACTGCAGAACACGCCTTGCAAGGGGCACCAGCCGCAGCCTCGATGCCGATTTGGCCCTGAAAGAACTGCAGCGCCTTGAGGGGGCAGGGTATGCCGAAGCGGTACTTACAGGGCTTAATATTACGGATTACAGATCGAATGTAATTGCAGATAACGGGCGGGAAATTAATTGTCTTGGCGGATTACTGGAGTATCTGTTATCTGAAACTCAATGCATTAATATAAGGCTTTCTTCACTGGAGCCGGACGGTATTGACGGAAAGCTGGCGGAGGTTTTGCCGCACAAAAGAATCCGCTCTCACTTTCATTTATCGGTACAGTCAGGCAGTGAAAAAATTTTATCGGAAATGGGACGCGGCTATGGAAGTGAAACAGTGGAATGTGCCGCTGCGCTGTTTCGCACGGCAAAGGACGATCCGTTTCTGGCATGCGACATAATTGCCGGTTTCCCGGGTGAAACCGAAGATGATTTTAACAAGACGCTGGATCTTTGCCGTAGAATTGATTTTGCCTGGATTCATGTTTTCCCTTTTTCCAGGCGCCCGGGGACAGCGGCATTTTCCTTTCCGCAGCAGGTACCCGAAAAGGACACGGCAAAAAGGGTGGAAATTCTGATGGAACTGGCCCGTGAAGGAAGGCGGCGTTATGTTCAGCGCTGGATTGGCCGCGAGTTGGAAGCAGTGGTCGAGCAGGGAAGAATATCGCAGGCGGGTTATTGCAGGGGCGTTTCCGAAAATTACCTGAAGCTCCTTGCTCGTTTTACCGGAGATAACCCGCCTGCGCCCGGGAGTGTTTTGCACTGTAGAGTGATGTCAGCGCCGGATGAAAGAGCTGATTATGACGCGGTTGCGGAAGAGAGTTTTTCTATTAAAAAAAACCAAAAAGCGCTTGACAAGATTGATAAAAACCGATAAGTTTAATTAGGATATCGGGCCATTCGGGAAACCGGATGGTGATTTCTTCAAAAAACGACCTCCTGAGGGGTTTTGTATTGGAACCGCAGATTAGCGTCAAGTTAATCTGCGGTTCCAAAAGCCTCAAAGGCCGGAAACACACGCTTTTTGCGAGTTATAAAAGATTCGCAAATTTAAGCCGTCGCAACATAAAGCGTTTCCAAAATGTCAGATTTTGGAAACGTTACCTTTGAAGTCGTAGTTTCGCAGGCATGGTTTTTCGTGAAAACCTATGCTGAGAAACTACAAGGTCTTGTTACAAAACAGCCGGTTTTGGAACAAGACCGCTTGACAAAGTATTGCGAAAAATAGTAATTTCTTAAAGTTCGCCTTTTATGGCGGGTATGCCCTGGCTGGAGGGTAATTGGGATTGACAACCGGGAAGCCG